>JAESGX010000172.1_pt1 | contig 48221 bp, 41 predicted proteins | sample 9269801 | NCBI WGS metagenome assembly JAESGX01 (sample SAMN16773122, study PRJNA677054) | algae metagenome | isolation source: Pleurocapsa minor GSE-CHR-MK-17-07R and co-occurring heterotrophs from wet... | place: USA: Lower Calf Creek Falls, Grand Staircase Escalante National Monument, UT ... | reverse complement strand
GGTGGCGGCGGCGCTCGCCCGCCCCTATGACGGCCGCCGCCGCGCCGGGTGGTGCCAGCCGTGACGGTCCCCCCGCGGCAGGCGAGGCCCGGTGATGGCGGGACCGGCCGTCAGGCGCCGATGGGCGCCTCCTCCACGGCGCTGGCGAGCGGGTCGCCGACGGTGGCGACGAGGTAGCCCGCGACGCGATCGAGGTCGCGCAGCACGTCGACGACGGTGGCGCTCACCTGCGAGGGCAGCACCTGGCCGGCCTGCAGGGCGGCGAAGTGTCGTTCGCCGGCGCGCTCGACGGCCGTCCCGGCGTCGGCTTCGAGGGCGACAATCTCCACCGGGGGCTCGCGCGCCGCAGCGACGAAGGCGGCGGCGGCCTCGCGGGTGCCGTCCGCCAGCCGGGCGGCCAGCGTCGCCACCGCAGGCTCCGTGGCGACCGCCGCCCGCACGGCCGGCCGGCGACGGACGTGGTCGAAGGTATCCATCACCGCCTCGCCGGCGCGGTCGAGATTGCCGAGGAAGGCGAGCGTCGCGATCAGCCGGGTGCGGTCGCGGGGGGCGAACTCCATGAGATCGAGGCGGTCGAGATAGTCGCGGCTGGCGGCGACGAGCCTGGTCGTCACATCGCTGGCGCCCGTCACCGTCTTCTCGGCCGCCGCATCGCCGGCGACGGCGGCCGGCAGGGCGGCGAGCATCGTCGCCAGCGCCGCGGCGACGCGGCCGCCCTCCCGGGCGGCGGCCTCGATCGCATCGCTCGGCAGCGCCAGCAGCGCCACATCGAGAAATTGCGGCGTCGCCGGATCGGCGGCGGCCGGGCGCGATGGGAACAGCCGCTGCAGCAGCGCCGCGAAGGGGCCGAGCAACGGGAAGAAGATCAGCGCCGCGAGGAGGTTGAAGGCGGTGTGGAAGTTGGCGATGCGCCGGTCGGCGTCGGGCTCGAGCCCCTCGACCAGCGGCACCAGCAGCGGCAGCAGCGGCAGCGCCACCAGGCAGGCGACGAGCCGGTTGAGGAAGTTGCCGACCGGCACACGCCGCGCCGACGGGTCGCGGCCGCCGGGGCTCTCCAGCACCGGGTTGATGGCGGTGCCGAGGTTGGCGCCGAGCACCATGGCGAGCGCGCCGTCGAGCGGCACCATCCCGCTGGTGGCGAGCGAGGCGACGAGCAGCACGGTGGCGACGCTCGAATGGGCCACCCAGGTGAACACCGCCGCCGCCAGCATCGCCAGCAGCGGATGGCCGCCGATCGTCTCGATCGCGGCGTCGACGGCCGGCATCGTCTCGAGCGGCGTGATCGCCGCCACCATGCGGTCGAGCGCCATCAGCACCAGGCCGAGCCCGATGGCGACGCGGCCGAGATCGTGCAGCCGCTTCGTACCGGCGCGGCGGAACAGCACGATGCCGAGCAGGAACAGCAGCGGCACCACCGCCATCACGTCGAAGGTGAGGAGCTGCACGATCAGCGTCGTGCCGACATTGGCGCCGAGCATGGCGGCCAGCGCCGGCACGAGGTCGATCATGCCGGCGCCGGCAAAGCCCGAGACGATGAGCCCGGTGGCGGTGCTCGACTGCAGGATGGCGGTGACGCCGAGGCCGGCGACGAAGGCCTTGGCGCGCGTGCCGAGCCCGACCGCCAGCACCTTGCGCAGATCCGCCCCGAGCGCCCGCTCCACCCCGGTCTGCACCATGTGCACCCCCCAGAGCAGCAGCGCGACATAGCCGGCGAGATCGGCGAGGGCGAGGAGGGCGGTCATGGGGCAGTTCTCGGGAGGGTTGGCCGACGAGAGCCGGCGTGCCGGCACACTCGACAAAAATCGGCTGTTTCACAACCGCGTGCCATCAAGGGCTCGTGCCCTCATGCGCGGCGACGCGCGGTCAGGGGAAGCGTCACTCGCCTCTATGACATTTGGGCAAGTGGACGAAGGAGCTTCGTCGACGCCGTCACCCGATGGGCTCGGAGCCCCGCGCCGTCTCGAACAACAGCGCCTCCGCCTCCCGCGCCAGCGCCGGGTCCGCCTTCGGCTTCCTCGGCACCGCCGCCCGCGCCGCGGCGAATTCGGCGCGCAGGAAATCCGCCAGTACCGGCGGCAGTGGGCCCTCGCCGAGCTCGCCGGTCGCCGCCTTCACGGCCGTCAGCCGGGCGATCTCCTCAGCCACCGCCGCGTCCGGCGCGGCCTCCGCGACCAGCGTCGGCAGATGCATCGGCGGCACCGAGCCGTCCGGGCGCAGCCTGAGCCAGCGCAGCGCCATCGCCGGGCGCACCGCGTAGAACAGCCGCTTCAGCGGACCATGGCCGTCGGCGAAGAAGCGGTCGAACTGCCGCTCGCCGAGTTGCAGGTAGTGGTGCATGGCGACGTCCCGCCGCCCGATCCGGCGCGCGAGCACGAGCAGGCGCTCGCGGAAATCGGCGTCACCGCGATAGACGACGGGCGACGTCAGCCACTCGGCAACGACGGCGTTGCCGTTGAACATCAGCTTCAGGGCCTTGATCAGGTGCCAGCCGTTGACGTCGTAGATCGCATCGAGCGGCGTCTCGATGACGTCGCGGCGTGGCCATGGCGTGACATAGTCGGCAAGCGGGCGGACATAGAGGAAGCGGCAGTCATAGTCGCTGTCTGGCGAGGGGAAACCCCAGGCGCGGCTGCCGCTCTCGACTGCGAGCAGGATGCGGACGCCGTGCTCCGCCTCGCAGCCGGCGAGGCGGTCGTCGATGCCGCGCACCACGGCCGCGTCGAAGTCGACCGGCAGGGCGCGCAACGGCGCCGCCCCGCCTCGCATCGGCGCTACCCCGCCTTCTTGTTCTGGCGGTTGCCGATGAGGTCGTCGACCACGCCGGGATCGGCGAGCGTCGAGGTGTCGCCCAGCGCGTCGAACTGGTCCTCGGCGATCTTGCGCAGGATGCGGCGCATGATCTTGCCGGAGCGCGTCTTCGGCAGGCCGGGGGCGAACTGGATGAGGTCGGGCGAGGCGATCGGGCCGATCTCCTTGCGCACCCAGGAGACGAGCTCCTTGCGCAGCTCCTCGCTCGGCTGGATGCCGGTCATCAGCGTCACATAGGCGTAGATGCCCTGGCCCTTGAGGTCGTGCGGGTAGCCGACGACGGCGGCCTCCGACACCTTCGGGTGGGCGACCAGCGCCGACTCGATCTCCGCCGTGCCCATGCGGTGGCCGGAGACGTTGATGACGTCGTCGACGCGGCCGGTGATCCAATAGTAGCCGTCGGCGTCGCGCCGGCAGCCGTCGCCGGTGAAGTAGGCGCCCTTGTAGGTCGAGAAATAGGTGGTGACGAAGCGCTCGTGGTCGCCATAGACGGTGCGCATCTGCCCCGGCCAGCTGTCGGTGAGGATGAGGTTGCCCTCGCAGGCCCCCGCCAGTTCCTTGCCCTCGGCGTCGACCACCGCCGGCTGCACGCCGAAGAACGGCAGCGTCGCCGAGCCGGGCTTCAGGGCGGTGGCGCCCGGCAGCGGCGTGATCAGGATGCCGCCGGTCTCGGTCTGCCACCAGGTGTCGACCACCGGGCAGCGGGCGTCGCCGACGACGTTGTAGTACCAGAGCCAGGCTTCCGGATTGATCGGCTCGCCGACCGAGCCGAGGATGCGCAGGCTCGATCGCGTGGTCTTCTTCACCGGCGCGTCGCCGGCGCCCATCAAAGCGCGGATCGCCGTCGGGGCGGTGTAGAAGATGTTGACCTTGTGCTTGTCGATGACCTCCCAGAACCGGCTGTTCGTCGGCGAGGTCGGGATGCCCTCGAACATCAGCGTCGTGGCGCCGTTCGCGAGCGGTCCGTAGACGATGTAGGAGTGGCCGGTGACCCAGCCGACGTCGGCGGTGCACCAGTAGACCTCGCCGGGCCGGTAGTCGAAGACGTATTGGTGCGTCATCGAGGCATAGACGAGATAGCCGCCGGAGGTGTGCAGCACGCCCTTCGGCTGGCCGGTCGAGCCGGACGTGTAGAGGATGAACAGCGGGTCCTCGGCGTTCATCTCCGCCGGCGGGCATTCGGCGGCGACATTCTCGGCGCACGCGTCGTACCAGACGTCGCGGCCAGCGGTCATCGCCACCTTGCCGCCGGTGCGGCGGACGACGATGACGGTCTTGACGCCCTTGACCTTCTCGAGCGCCACGTCGGCGTTGGCCTTCAGCGGCACCGGGCGGCCGCCGCGCAGGCCTTCGTCGGCGGTGATCAGGAGCTTCGAGCGGCAGTCGGCGATGCGGCCGGCGAGGCTGTCGGGCGAGAAGCCGCCGAACACCACCGAGTGGACGGCGCCGATGCGGGCGCAGGCGAGCATCGCGTAGGCGGCCTCGGGGATCATCGGCAGGTAGATCGTCACCCGGTCGCCCTTGGCGACGCCGTGCGCCTTCAGGACATTGGCGAAGCGGCTGACGTGTTCCTTCAGCTCGCGATAGGTGATGACCTTGTGGTCCTTGGGGTCGTCGCCTTCCCAGATGATCGCCGGCTGGTCGCCCTTCGTCGCGGCGTGGCGGTCGACGCAGTTGGCGGCGACGTTCAGCGTGCCGTCCTCGTACCAGCGGATCGAGACGCGGTGCGGGTCGAAGGAGGTGTTCTTCACCTTCGTATAGGGCCGGATCCAGTCGATGCGCCGACCGTGCTCGCCCCAGAAGCCGTCGGGGTCGCGGATCGAGCGCTCATACATCGCCCGGTAGCCGGCCTCGTCGACGAGGGCGGAGGCGGCGACGTCCGCCGGCACGGCGATCACGGTGTCGGTCATCGAGGGCTCCTCCCCACGGCACCGTTTGCGGCGCCCCTTCAATCTCGTTTGGGCGAATTATATGCGCGGCGCGCGCGCGCCCGTCCACCGGCGCGACGCTCGACTTTGGTCGCGCGTGCGCGTCGGCCGCAACCCTCAACGTCCGCGCCCCCGCTGTCCTTGCGGAGGATCAAGACGCGTGCCCCGCGTTTTCATGCTTTCATCGAAGCGCCGGTGCGGCTCACGCCCGCGCCGCCGCGACGAACTCCGCGAGTTCGCGGTCGAAGCGCTCCGGCGCCTCCAGGAACGGCGAGTGGCCGGCGTCCGCGAAGACCGATAGCCGTGCGCCGCGCCACAGGCGGGCGTTGTGCTCGGCCATCGAGGTCAGCGTGATGGTGTCGCGGCCGCCGTGGATGACGAGGCCCGGCAGGTCGAGCCGCGCGAGCAGGTCGTCGTTGTCGAGCGGCGGTCGCTTGAACAGGCCGCGGCGCACGAACGGCGGCACCAGCACGTTGTAGCCGAGCGTCAGGCAGTGCTCGGCGTCGTCCAGCGGCTCGGCGACGCAGGCGCGCACGAAGGCCGACAGGGCTGCGACGCTCTCGGCGGCGTCGTCGGAATAGAAGCCCGGCAGCAGCGGCCCGAACGCCGGGCCACGATGCTTCGTCATCTCCGGGCCGATCTTCGAGGAGCCGGCCACGACGACGACGCCGGCGAGCGCCCCGGTGCCGCGGATGCGCAGATAGTCGAGCGTCACGATGGTGCCGTAGGACCAGCCGACGACCACCGGCCGGTGCAGTCCGAGCCCGTCGATGACGGCGGCGACATCGGCCGCCCACAAGGCACCGTCGCCGTAGCCGTCGGCGGGCTTGTCGGAGCGACCGTGACCACGCAGGTCCATCCGAATCAGCCGGTGCCGCGCACCGAGCGACCCGGCGAACTGCCGCCGGAAGGCGAGACCGGACTGGCTGAAGCCGTGCAGGAACAGGATCGGCGGGGCGCTCGCCTCGCCGGTCTCCTCGACGTGGAGCGCGCATCCGCCGCCCCCGATGATCCTGTGCGTGCTCATCCCGCCCTGCCGTCTCCGCCACCTTTGCCACAATAGCGACGCGGTGTGACGGTCATCGTCAAGCCGTCGGCATTCGGCCGGGCACGGCACGTTACTTTTTCCGCGCCCAGGCCTAATGTTCGGCGCGCGGTGCGTGCGATCGGCGGCGGTCGGCGAACCGGTTCACGCTCGTGCCGCCAAGGGCTTCCATCTCTGCCGCCGGGGGCGGTGTCGGCTTCCATCTCTGCCGCCGGGGGCGGCATGGGCTTCCATCTCTGCCGCCGGGGCGGCATGAGCTTCCATCTCTGCCGCCGGGGGCGGCAGGACAATCCAGGAGTTTCCTCCATGAAGATCGCACTCTTGGCGGCCTCGCTCGGGATCGCCGTCGCCGCAACGTCGGCCCTTGCCCAGGATGCGGCCGCGCCTGCCGCGCCGGCACCGCAGGGTGGCCCGCCGATCGAGCTGATGTTCGTCCAGCAGGCCGCCGGCATGAGCTTCGATGGCGACCGCACGCTGACGCTGACCGGCGTCGCGCCGGCGACCACCTTCTTCTCCGACCGGCCGCAGCGCATGGTCGGCCACATCAATCAGGACCACTTCGTCAAGCTGTGGGGCGCCGAGAAGGACGGCTTCAAGGCCGATCCGCCGAACGCGGCCCTCTCGCTCGTCAACGACAACGGCATGCCGATCGTCATCGAGATCGAGGACGTCACGGCCGCGTCGGCCGATTCGCTCACCTACACGATCAGCGTGCTCGAGGGCACTCTGCCGGCGACCGGCGGCGCGGTGGCGCTGTTCATCGATCCGTGGGTCGCGCACGGCGGCGGCTGGGGCGGCGGCTGGCACGGCGGCGGCTGGGGCTATCACGGCGGCCCCGGCTGGGGTGGTGTCGCGGCCGGTGTGGCCGTCGGTGCCGCGGCGGGTGTGGCGATCGGCGCGGCGGCGGCTTCGCCGACCGTCGTGGTGGCGCCGCCTCCGGTCAACTGCGCCTACAGCCCCTACTACAACCAGCCGGTCTGCAAGGGCGTCGTCTACTGAGATCGGTCGCCCGAGCACCGCTGACGCGGCGCGACGAGACGTCAGGGCCCCCGCTTCGGGGGCCCTGTTCGTTTCGGGAAGAGCCTGGCCCCCGCTTCGGGGGCCCTGTTCGTTTCAGGAGCGAAGCAGCGTCGCCGCGGCGATCACTGGTGCAGCTGCAGCGCCATCGCCTCGACATAGGTGAGCTGGAACAGGTCCCCCGGCTGGACGCCGGCCATGTCGCCGGCGACCTCGTCGTTGGCGGCCGGCATGGTGCGCACGAGGCCGTCGGCGCCCTTGAACATCACCGTGCGGGCGGCCGGATCGACCTGCACCAGCATGGCGTTCTCCACCACCTGCGTGGCGAAGAAGTTCTGCGGCAGCTGGACACCGAGCACCGAGGCGTCGACGACGTCGGAATCGAGGCGGCCGATCGTGCCGGTCTGCGCCTTCTCGAGGTCGATGACGGTGCCCGGCACCACCGAGACCTCGACATGATCGTTCGGGCGCGCCTGCTCGAGGCCGACGACGAAGGGCGCCACCGCATAGGCGAACTGGTTGCCGTTCTGCGCCTTGACGATCACCTCGCGCGTCGGCAGGTCGACCTTCACCACGGTGACAATGAACGACTGCACCTGCACCGTGCCAACACCGGGCAGGGTGAGCGAGGTGACGTCGGCGAACGCGGCGGAGGCGCCACTGGCGAGGAGGGCGGCGGCGAGGGCGAAGGCGGTGCGGCGGCGGGCGGGCTTCATCATTTGGGGTCCTCTTGCGACGTTGGCGAAGTGGGAAACGCTGCCGCCATCAAGCAACCGGGCAACGGGGCGTCAATCGATTCGAGGGGTGCGATGCGCCAGCGCACCATTGACAGGGCAGCCGGCCTGCGGCTTAAAGGGCTGGTGGACGTGCCGCCTCTCGGGGCGGCACGATTTGTTTTCGGGGGCCCGTCGCCGCCGGCGCCTCGACCGACGCGGCTGATCCCCGGAGTTCTCACGAGCCCGAGCGAGAGGCCCGCGGCCATGTCCAGCGGCAACACCAGCACTGCCAAGACCGAGACCGTCCCTTCGGCTGCGCCGCTCGGCGCGCCGTCGCAGCACCTGTTCCGCACCTTCGCACGCGTCGATCTCGCCTTCGAGCGAGGCGAGGGTGCGTGGCTCGAGGGATCGGACGGGCGACGCTATCTCGACTTCGGCGCCGGCATCGCGGTGAACGCGCTCGGCCACGCCCATCCCCACCTCGTCGCCGCCCTGCAGGAGCAGGCCGCGAAGGTGTGGCACGTCTCCAACCTCTATCGCATCCCCGACGGCGAGCGCCTCGCCGACCGGCTGAGCGCGGCGAGCTTCGCCGACCGCGTCTTCTTCACCAACTCCGGCGCCGAGGCGCTGGAGGCGGCGATCAAGACGGCGCGCCACTATCAGTACGCCGAGGGCCGCCCCGAGCGCTTCCGCATCATCACCTTCGAGGGCGCCTTCCACGGCCGCACGCTCGCCACCATCGCCGCCGGCGGCCAGGAAAAATACCTCGAAGGCTTCGGCCCGAAGGTCGAGGGCTTCGACCAGGTGCCCTATGGCGACCTCGCGGCGGCGGAGAAGGCGATCGGGCCGGAGACGGCGGCGATCCTCGTCGAGCCGATCCAGGGCGAAGGCGGCATCCGCCCGGCGCCGGCCGGTTTCCTCAAGGGCCTCCGCGCCCTGTGCGACAAGCACGGGCTGCTGCTCGCCTATGACGAGGTGCAGTGCGGCATGGGGCGCACCGGCAAGCTGTTCGCCTATGAATGGTCGGGCGTCGCCCCGGACATCCTGGCCACCGCCAAGGGCATCGGCGCCGGCTTCCCGCTCGGTGCCTGCCTCGCCACCGACGCGGCCGCGGCCTCGATGACGCCGGGCACGCACGGCACCACCTTCGGCGGCAACCCTCTGGCGATGGCGGTCGGCAACGCCGTGCTCGACGTTGTGCTGGCGCCGGGCTTCCTCGACGAGGTCGTCGACACCGGCCTGCTGTTGAAGCAGCGGCTGGCGTCGGTGGCCGATTCCCACCCGCGCGTCTTCGAGCTGGTGCGCGGCGAGGGGCTGATGCTGGGTCTGAAGTGCAAGCCGCCCGCCGGCGAGGTGATGGCGGCCCTGCGCGCCGAGGGGCTCTTGACCGTCGCCGCCGGCGACAACGTCGTCCGCCTGCTGCCACCACTCACCGTGCGCGCGGCGGAGGTCGGCACCGCGATCGAGCGGATCGAGGCGGCGGCGCTGCGCGTCGAGGCGGCGCTCGACGCGGCGGCGAGGCCGGCGGAGAGTGCATCATGACCGCGGCGACACCGGCCGCGCGGCATTTCCTCGACATCGACGCGATCCCGGCGACGGAGCTCCGCCGCATCCTCGACGACAGCCGGCGGATGAAGGCGGAGCGCGTCGGCAAGCGGCGCATCCCGCCGTCCGGCGAGGGTCCGCTCGCCGGCCTCGTGCTGGCGATGGTGTTCGAGCGGCCGTCGACGCGCACGCGCGTCTCCTTCGACGTCGGCATGCGCGAGCTCGGCGGCGAGACGATCATGCTGACGGGTGCGGAAATGCAGCTCGGCCGCGGCGAGACGATCGCCGACACCGCGCGCGTGCTGTCGCGCTTCGTCGACGCCATCATGATCCGAATCCTCGACCATGCCGACCTCGTCGAGCTCGCCGAGAACGCCACCGTACCGGTGATCAACGGGCTGACGAAGGTCTCGCACCCCTGCCAGATCATGGCCGACGTGCTGACCTTCGAGGAGCACCGCGGGCCGATCGCCGGCCGTACGGTGGCGTGGACGGGCGACTTCAATAATGTGCTGAATTCCTGGATGCAGGCCTCGGCGCCGCTCGATTTCGAGCTGCGCATCGCCACGCCGCCGGAGCTCGCCCCGCCCGCCGACCTCGTCGCCGCGGCGCGCGCCGCCGGCGGTCGCATCGTCGTCACCACCGACCCCTATGAGGCGGCGGATGGCGTGGACTGCATCGTCACCGATACCTGGGTGTCGATGGGCGACAAGGAGCGCGAGCGTCGCCACAACCTGCTGAAGCGCTACCAGGTCGACGAGCGCCTGATGGCGGCGGCGGCCAAGGACGCGATCTTCATGCACTGCCTGCCGGCGCACCGCGACGAGGAGGTCACGGCCGCCGTCATGGACGGGCCGCAGTCGGTGGTGTTCGACGAGGCGGAGAACCGCCTGCACGCCCAGAAGGGCATCCTCGCCTGGTGCCTTTCCGGCCAGGCGGCCCGGTGAGCGGAGCACGCTGGTGACGGACGTGGATGTGACGGGCGCCGAAGCGGCCGCTGGAGATCTCGTGCTGCCGTTTTCGGTGGCGCCGCTCGACGTGCGCGGGCGGGTGGTGCGGCTCGGGCCGGCGGTCGACGCCATGCTCGCCCGCCACGCCTATCCGCCGGCCGTCTCGCGCCTGCTCGGCGAGGCGATCGCGCTCACCGCGCTCCTCGGTGCGTCGCTGAAGTTCGACGGGCGCTTCACCCTGCAGACCTCCACCGACGGTCCGGTCGACCTCATCGTCGTCGACTTCTCCACCCCGGACGCCCTGCGCGCCTACGCCCGCTTCGACGCCGACCGCGTCGCGGCGGTGGCGGAGGCCACCAGCGCCGGCAGCAGGCCCGACGGCGGCCTCCTGCTCGGCAAGGGCCATCTCGCCATGACCGTCGACCAGGGCACGGCGGCGAGCCGCTATCAGGGCATCGTGCCGCTCGACCACGACGGGCTGGAGGCGGCGGCGCACCGCTATTTCGAGCAGTCCGAGCAGATCCCGACGCGGGTGCGCCTCGCCGTCGCCGAGGTGATGAGCCGTCGCCCCGGCGAGGCGCCGGCGCACGCCTGGCGGGCCGGCGGCATCCTCGTGCAGTTCCTGCCGGAGGCGCCCGACCGGCTCGCCCATCGCGACCTCGATCCGGGCGACCGTCCGGAGGGCGGCGACGAGACGGCCGGCGACGACAGTGACGTCGTCGGTGACGACGATGCCTGGGTGGAAGCCCGGGCACTCGTGGAGACCGTCGAGGACCTCGAGCTCACCGACCCCGAGGTGACGCCCGAACGGCTGCTCTACCGGCTCTTCCACGAGCGCGGCGTGCGCGTTTTCGAGCCGCAGCCGATCGCCGACCGCTGCCGCTGCTCGCGCGAGCGCGTCGCCGGCGTGCTGAAGGGTTTTTCGCCCGAGGAGCGCGCCGAGATGGTGGTCGACGGGGCGATCGAGGTGACGTGCGAGTTCTGCTCGACGCGCTACCACTTCGCCGCCGAGGAAGTGACGGACTGACGCCTCCGGCACGGCCGTAGGGATTCCGCTGCGGGTGCGTATAGAGTGGGTCGGCGGCCGGCAGTCCCGGCCGGGCCGCTCGACGGAGCGCCCCGATGTCGTCGACCCGCACTTTCCTTCGTTTCGCCGTGGTGATCGCCGCGCTCGCCGGCGCCGGCTTCGCCGTCGTCCAGGCCGTCGGCGGACCCGAGCAGACGCCGGCACGCTACCGCACCGATGCCGCGGCACGCGGGCCGATCGAGGCCGCCGTGCTCGCCACCGGCACGCTCGCCCCCGTCGTCACCGTGCAGGTCGGCAGCCAGATCTCCGGCCAGATCATCGCCCTCGAGGCCGACTTCAACTCCATCGTCACCAAGGACCAGGTGATCGCCCGCCTCGATGCGGCGAGCTATCGCGGCAAGCTTGCCCAGGCGGAGGCGGATTTCACCGTCGCCGAAGCGACGACCAGCGCAAAGGCGGCGGCGCTGGCGGCAGCCGAGGTGGATCTGCGCACCGCCCGCAACGCGCTCGCCGACGCCGAACAGACCCACGATCGCACGCGCCGCCTGTCGGTCGCCGGCCACGCCACCGAGCGCCAGCTGCAGCTCGACGCCTTCAGCCTCACCCAGGCGACGGAGGCAATCGGCAAGGCCGAGGCGCAGATCCGCATGGCGGAGGCCGACCTCGCGGTGGCGCGCGCCCAGGTCGAGCAGAAGCGGGCGGCGGTGGCTATCGCCCGCACCGACCTCGACCGCACGGTGATCCGCTCGCCGGAAACCGGCGTCGTCGTCAACCGGCAGATCGACATCGGCCAGACGGTGGCGGCGAGCCTGCAGGCGCCGATCCTGTTCGAGATCGCCCGCGACCTGCGCGAGATGCGGCTGGAGGCGAGCGTCGACGAGGCCGACATCGGCCGCGTCGTGCCGGGCCAGGCGGTGTCGTTCACCGTCGACGCCTTCCCCGACCGCAACTTCTCCGGCGTCGTCGAGCAGATCCGCAAGGCGCCGACGGTGGTCTCCAACGTCACCACCTATACGGTGGTGGTGGCGACCGCGAACCCCGACCTGGACCTTCTGCCCGGCATGACGGCGAGCGTGCGCATCATCGAGGCGCGCCACGACGACGTCGTCAAGGTGCCGGCGGCGGCGCTGCGCTTCCGTCCCGAGGGCGCACGCCGGGCGCCGCCCGACGGCGCCGCTGCCGGTGCGGACACCGCCAAGCCGGCCGGACCGGCGGTCTATGTGCTCGGTGCCGGCGGTGAGGCGGTGCGCCGGCCCGTCGAGACGGGCCTCGTCAGCGACGGCTTCGTCGAGATCACCGCCGGCCTCGAGCCGGGCGAGGCGGTGATTGTCGGCGCCGACGGGACGGACGGCAAGCCGCGCCGGCCGCGCTCGATGTTCGGCTTCTGAGCGCCGTCATGTCTGGCCGAGGTTCCGCGACCCCCGCCATCGTCGCCGCCGAGGCGATCGGCAAGCGCTACCGCACCGGCGCCGTCGAGGTGGCGGCGCTGGTCGATGTCTCGTTCACCGTCGAGGCCGGCGAGTTCGTCGCGGTGATGGGGCCATCGGGCTCCGGCAAGTCGACGCTGATGAACGTGCTCGGCTGCCTCGACCGGCCGACATCCGGCCGGCTCCTGATCGGCGGCGTCGACGTCGCGTTACTCGACGCCGATGCGCTGGCGGCGCTCAGGCGCCAGACCGTCGGCTTCGTCTTCCAGTCCTTCAACCTGATGCCGCGGCTGTCGGCGCGCGACAACGTCGCCATGCCGACAATCTACGCCGGGCTGCCGGTGCGCGAGCGCAAGCGGCGCGCCGAGGCGCTGCTTTCCGCCGTTGGCCTCGCCGATCGCGGCCACCATCGCCCGACCGAGCTCTCGGGCGGCCAGAAACAGCGCGTGGCGATTGCCCGGGCGCTGGTCAACGACCCGAAACTGATCCTCGCCGACGAGCCGACCGGCGCCCTCGACAGCCGCACCGGCCTCGAGATCCTGGCGCTGCTGCAGCGGCTCAACCGCGAGGACGGGCGCACGGTGGTGCTCGTCACCCACGACCCCGGCATCGCCGGGCACGCCGGCCGCATCCTGCGCTTCCACGACGGCCGGCTCGTCGCCGACGAGCGCACCGAGGCCCCGCTCGATGCGCGCATCGAGCTCGCCGCCCTGCCGCCGCCGGCGGAGGCCGCGGCATGACGACCACCGGCACGGGAGCGCGCCGGTGACCGTGCTCGACAGCCTGCGCGCGGCGATCGCCTCGCTCGGCGCCAATCCGCTGCGCAGTGTGTTGACGACGCTCGGCATCATCATCGGCGTCGCCGCCGTCATCGTCATGGTGGCGATCGGCTCGGGCGCGCGCTCGCGCGTCGACGGCGTCATCCAGAGCCTCGGCTCGAACCTCATCCAGGTGCTGCCGGGGGCGCGCAGCTTCTCCGGCGTGCGCGCCGCCTCCAACCTCATCACCGAGCGCGACGTGCCGGCGATCCGCGCCGGCGCGCCGGACGCCGTGCTGATCGCCCCGTTCGTGCGCGGCACGGCGCAGATCATCGCCGGCAACCAGAACTGGCCGACCACCGCCTTCGGCGTCACCGACGAGTTCTTCACCGCGCGGGAATGGACGATCGGCGAGGGGCGGCTGTTCGAGCCGACGGAGACGCGCGGCGCCAAGGTGGTCGTGCTCGGCGCCACGGTGGCACGCGAGATGTTTCCCGACGGCGCACCGATGGGCGCGGTGGTGCGCGTCAACCGGGTGCCGTTCACCGTCGTCGGCGTGCTCGCCGAGAAGGGCCAGACGCCGTTCGGCGCCGACCAGGACGACGCCGTCTTCGTGCCGCTCGACACCGCCCGCCAGCGCCTGTTCGGCCGCTTCGCCAGCCGCCCCGACATGGTCGACGGCATCACCGTCAAGGGACGCTCGGCCGAGACGCTCGGCAAGCTCGAAGCCGACCTGCACGAGATCCTCAGCGAGCGCCATCCGCCGACCGATGCCGGCGAGGGCTACAACATCCGCAATCTCGGCCAGTTGCTCGAGGCGCAGGCGAGCACCTCGCGGGTGCTGGCGCTGCTGCTCGCCGCCGTCGCCTCGATCTCGCTCGTCGTCGGCGGCATCGGCATCATGAACATCATGCTCGTCTCGGTGACCGAGCGGACACGCGAGATCGGCCTGCGCATGGCGGTCGGCGCGCGGCGGCGCGACATCCTCTCGCAGTTCCTCGTCGAGGCGGTGGTGCTCGCCTTCGCCGGCGGGCTGATCGGCGCGGCGCTGGGCATCGGCGCCTCGGTGGCGATCGCGCGGGCGGCCGAGTGGCCGGTGCTGGTGGAGCCGTCCGCCGTGGCGATCGCCTGCGGCTTCGCGGCGGCCGTCGGCGTGTTCTTCGGCTACTACCCCGCCCGCAAGGCGAGCCGTCTCGATCCGATCGAGGCGCTCCGGTACGAATAGTGACAGCTGCCGCCGTTCAGTCGAATTTACCGCGCCAGTCTCGACCGGCATAGAAGACGCCAAGAATGGTGACGGTATCGTTTTCCACCATATAGGTGATGGTCGCACGGCCGCGATAGACGAGTGCGCGGACGCCCCGTTCCGATTTTCCAACCGGCGTCCCGCGGCGCGGGAAATCCGCCAGACCGTCGCAGTGACGTTCAAGCCCGCCCACGAAGGCTTCTGCTGTCTCGAACGACGAACCCTCTGCAACGAACCTCAAGATGGCGGCGAGATGATCTTCTGCGTCAGGCGTATAGACGACGCGATGAGCCATCGGCCTACGGTCGGCTTCTCAGGATTTGCAGCTCCTCGGCGATGCGGGCTCGGACTTGCTCCCCAGACCGCGCCTTCTCCGGATGTGCCTTGATGTCGTCCTGAGCCGGGTAGACGACCTCCTGAAGCCAAGACTCGAAGGACTCTTCGCGCTGTTCGAGCGCGATCAGGCTCTCGTGGATGACGTCGGCTTCGGATTTGAAGCGCTCGCCGTCCACCTTGGCCCGAAGCTTGGCCAACAAGTCGGCCGGGAGCATGACTTCGTCGGGCGTAGACGTCATCGCGATCGTCCCTCCGATGGTGACGACACGCTACTGCGAAACGTAGCCACAGTGAAGGCAGCGATAGCATATCCGCCGGATCTGCCCCTACCCCAGCACCCCCGCCACCGCCTTCGCCGCCGCCTCGAGGTTGCCGTTCCACGTTGCCGGCGACGCACCCGTCGGGGCAAGGTCGTGGTTGCCGTTCTCGCTCCAGACGAGCGTCACCAGCGGCGGCAGCGTGTAGGTCGCCACCTCCGTCTCGTCGCCATAGGGGTCGCGGGTGCCCTGCACGACCAGCGCCGGGATGCGGAGCGCCTTCAGCGGCCCGAGCCGCAGCTTCTCCGGCTGGCCCGTCGGGTGGAAGGGGTAGCCGAGGCAGACCACCGCCCGCACCCGCGGATCGAGGTCGGGCAGCCCGCCGACCATCGCGGCGATCCGCCCGCCCATCGACTTGCCGCCGATCAGCACCGGCCCCTCGCTGTCGGCGAGAACGGCCTCGAGCGCCGCGACGAACTCCGGCACCACCGTCTCGACCTTCGGCGGCGGCCGACGGACGCCGTCGAGCCGGCGCTGCGCCATGTAGCCGAACTCGAAGCGGACGACGTCGAGCCCCGCCTTGGCGGCGTGGACGGCGAAGCGCTGCATGAACTGCGTATCCATCGCCGCACTCGCCCCGTGTGCGAGCAGCAGCGTGCCGCGGCGCGGCAGGACGGCGGCGTCACGCAGGAACGACTGGCTCACGTCTCGGTCTCCCCTCGCCTGCCGGCCCGTTCCGCAGAGAAGACGCGACCGTCCTGCCTCTCCCCACCCACCACGGCCCTTCCGCGTTCCTTTAGCAGGAGAGGGACCGTGAGAGAACGCCGGGCTGCCGCGCCGCCATGGGCCCTCGCGTAAAAGATTCCGGCACTGCCTCCGGCATCCTCCGATTGCAAGCGCGGTCATCCTCTGACAGTCTCGACGGCAGCGTATGGGGGGATGCGCGTGGAGGCGTGGCGGGACAGTTCCGGCAGGCCCGGGCAGGTCGGTGTCGCGCGCGGCATCGCCCGCAGGCGCCTCGGCATCGGCGCGATTTCCGCGCTCGGCGTCGACACTCCCGCCGCCGATTTCCTCGTCAGCGGCCGTGCGGCGATCGAACGACGGACTACCGATCAGGTCGCGGCGCCAGCGCGCGCCGGACCGGCCGACGCGATCCAGGCCGATCCAGCCGCCGCAAGGCGCCCGCCCGACGACCGGCCCCTGCTGCTGTCGCCGCTCGCACTGATGGCATCCGCCCTTGGTGTCGGTGTGGTGACGGACGAGGAACTCGCCGTCGGGGCCGGCCGCCTCGTCCGCGTCGACCGCCCCGACGGCGACGCCGTGACGCTGATCGCCGTCGGCCACGACGAGCGCGGCCCCATCGTCGCCGTTCCGGCCAACCCGACGCGGCTTAGCGCCCTCGCCCGCCTCCTCGCCGCCGAGCCGGCCAGCGCGCGGCGCATCCGCCTCGCCGATCCGGACGCCTTCGCCGCCGTCCTCGCCGCGGCTGCCGTGGAGACCGACGCTGCGACGGCGGCCTCCGTCGACGTCTTCGGCCTCGACGACAGCGCCTGTCGGAGCGACGACGCGCCGTCGGCAGCGGTGAACCCCTTCGGATCGACCACCCCGCCCGACGCCTTGCGCCGCCCGGCGCTGCGGGTCGTCGGCAGGTCGCGCGTCGAGGCGGCGCTCTCCACCTTCCGCAGTGCCGCGGCGGGCTGCGGCGCCGAGCGCACCGTGACACGCCGCCAGGCCGTCGTGCTGGGTGTCGTGACGGCCACGTGGATCGGGGCGATCGCGCTCGCCCCGGTGACGGTCATCGGGCTGACGGTCTGCCTCGCGGCGATCTGCTTCGTCGGTCTGGCGGCGCTACGCGTGGCGGCGGCGATCTCCGGGGTGGGGGGAGGCTTCGAGCCGCCGGCCGTCCCGCTCGTCGACGCCGACCTGCCCGTCTACACGGTGCTGGTGCCGCTGCACCGCGAGGCCCGCATCGTGCCCCGGCTGCTGCCAGCGCTGTGCGCGCTCGACTATCCGCCCGATAAGCTCGACTTGAAACTGCTGCTGGAAGCGAGCGACCGCGAGACGATCGCCGCTGTCGAGCGCCACCCGCACGCCCACCGCTTCGACGTCGTCGTGGTGCCGAAAATCGGGCCGCTGACCAAGCCGAAGGCCCTCGTCGTCGGACTGGCGCTCGCCCGCGGCGCCCTGGTGACGATCTTCGACGCCGAGGACCGGCCGGATCCCGACCAGTTGCGCTGCGCCGCCGAGGCGTTCGCCGCCGGCGGGCCCGGTCTCGCCTGCGTGCAGGCGCGGCTCGCCACCGACCACGCCGGCGACACCTGGGTGACGGCGATGTTCGCGCTGGAGTACGCGATGCTGTTCGACGCGATGCTGCCGTGGCTCGCCCGCCACCGGCTGCCCTTTCTGCTCGGGGGCACGTCCAATCATTTCCGCAGATCGGCGCTGCTCGCCGTCGGCGGCTGGGACGCCTGGAACGTCACCGAGGATGCCGACCTCGCCATCCGCCTCGCCCGCCGCGGCTTTGCCGCCACGGTGATCGCCTCGACCACCCACGAGGAGGCGCCGCTCGAGGTGGCGGCGTGGCTGAAGCAGCGCTCCCGCTGGTACAAGGGCTGGCTGCAGACGACGCTGGTGCATGGGCGCGACCTGCCGGGCCTGGCGCGCGGTGTCGGCGCCGACGGCATAGTGGCGCTGGGCCTGCAGCTCGTCGGCGCCCTCGTCACCGTCGTCGCCTATCCGCTCTCCTGGTTCCTCGTCACCGGCTACGTGCTGGGCGCGCTGCCCTTCGGGCCGGACGGCAGCTTCGCCGACGATTTGCGCTTTGCTCTCGTGGCGACCGCCTTCCTCGGTGGACAGGCGGCGATGGCGCTGCTCGCCGTGGCGGCGCTTCGAATGCGGCCGAACGCCATCCGCCCGGCGGCCCTCCTCTGGCTGCCGGTCTATTGGTGGCTGCACGCTTTTGCCCTGGTGCTGGCGGTCGTCGACCTCGTCCGCCGCCCGCATTTCTGGGCGAAGACCGAGCATGGCGTGGCAAGCCGGCCGGTCGCGGACCGCGGGAGCGGCAGCAAGGCGCAGTGAAGCCGTTTGCCGGAGCGTGGCTTTCGCCGCACAATCGTCCCGTCGTGAGTCTGACGGGAGGGAAAAATGCCGGGTGCAAGCAAGTTTGCGGCGCTGGTCTGGGCCTTGATGCTGGCCGGACTTGTGGCAATGGCGGTCCCCGCCGCAGCAGAGACCCGCACGGTCGCCTGTCCGGATGGCCACACCTGCCCCGCGGTTGGCCCCGCACCGGTCGATGCACCGGCCAGCGTCGGCAAGCCCAGTCCGTCCGTCGAGACGCCCATCAAGACCGAGGTCGCCAAAAAGAACAGATCCCTGCGCTGGAATATCCAGAACCGCTCCGGCCGCCGGGTCGAGATGCAGCTCTTTTCACAGGACCGCCGCTGGGTGTGGCCAAACACCAATCGCGTCTACGTTCTGCCGAACAGCCAGAAGTACACGATCGATATTACCTGTCGGCAAAACGAAAAGATCTGCTACGGCGCTTGGCTCGCGTCGAACACGCGGACTTATTGGGGCGTCGGATACCGGGGAACCCGGGATTGCCGCGGTTGCTGCTATATCTGCGGACGCGGGCAGACGCCGCTCATTCAACTCGTCAGATGACGTCGCTCGTCAGATAGCTGTTTGCCTCGGAACAGACCACCGCCGGTGACACCACCGGCGGACGGACGGATGGTTCACGCGCGCGGTTCGGCATGGACGATCATCCGCCGCACCTCGGGGACGCGGCGGCGGAAGCCGCGCTCCAGCGCGTCGACGGCATCGTGGACTTCGGCGACGGTCTGGCCCGGCTGCGCGGTGCAGTGACAGGTGACGAAGAGGCCCTCGTCGTTCACCCGCACGCGGACATCATGGACGAAGGCGAGACGGCCCGTCTCGGCGGCGAGTTCCGACAGGATGCCGGAGAACGTCATGCGGGTGACGGCGCCGGCGTCGCGGGCGCCGAGGCCGGCCGTCAGCATCGGCTCGATGTGGCTCTCCACCTCGACGTCCTCGCCGAGTTCGCGCCGCACCGCCGCCTCGAGACCGCTCGCGACGTCGTGGGCGGACGAGAAGCTCATGGCGCCGTCGACCTCGAGGTCGAGGCTGACCGAGAGCTGCTCACCCCCCTCGTCCGGCCGCGCCAGGTGCTGCACCGTGACGTGGTGGACGGCGAGCCCGCGCCGGGCGGCGATCAGCATCACCTTGTCGAAGACGGTCTCGTCGTCGAGCGCCACCGGGTAGGCGGTGACGGTGACGTCGGCGTTCGGATAGGCGCTGCGGACGGCGTCCTCGAAGCGCGCCTTGATGGCGTCGACGCGGTCGAAGGGCAGCGTCCGGCGGACGGTGACGTCGACGGCGGCGAACAGCGTGGCGCCGGAGAGGCGCACCCGCGCGCGGCGCAGCGCCAGAACGTCCTCACTGTCCTCGGCGAGCTTCTCGATGTTCTCGACGACGCCGGCCGGCGCGGTGTCGACGAGGGTGTCGATGGTGCGCTTGGCGAGGCGGACGCCGTTCCAGCCGATGAAGCCGGCGATCACCAGCGCCACCAGCGCGTCCGCCGCCGGCAGCCCGAAATACATGCCTGCGAGGCTGAGCAGCACGAGGCCGGAACTCACCATGTCGGTGGTGAAGTTGAGGGCGTCGGCTTCCAGCGCTTCCGAGCCCGTCTCGCGGGCGACGCGGCGCAGCATGCGCGAGCGGAAGAAGTCGGCGACGATCGAGACGACGAACAGGCCGGCGACCCACCACGTCACCTCGAACGGCTCGCCGCCATAGAAGAGCTGCTTGCCGGCCTCCACCACGAAGGCGATGCCGGTGGCGATAAGGAGGCCCGTCTCGATCAGCGCGGCGACGCTCTCCACCTTGGCGTGGCCGAAGTGGTGGTCGCTATCGGGCGGCTTGTCGCCGACGCGCACCGCATAGAACGTCAGCGCGCTGGTGCCGAGGTCGAGCACCGTCTGCGCCGCGTCGGAGAGAATGGCGAGGCTACCGGTGGCGAGCCCGACGATGCCCTTGGCGACCGCGAGCACCAGCGACACGGCGATCGAGATCGCCACCGCGCGCTGCTTGCGCCGGCTCGTCGCCGCACTCCTCTGCGAGCCGTCTGCGCTCGTCATCGTCTGAAACCGACCCTGTGCAAACGGCAGCCCCGGGGGGAGGGCGCCGCGCGCCGATTGACGGCTAGACGGACGGACTGTCAAGCGCGCCACAGGTCGCGTCGCCGATTGCTCCGCGACTGCGACGCTTTCGGCTTCGGCCTAAGCCGGCCTCAACACGGGTTGGAAACCTGCCGACACCGGCGCGCGCCGCCTTTGCCGCGCCGCCCTCACCGGTGGCGTCATCGCAGCGTTACGTCGCTGGCGTTTGTTGACCGGAAAGGGCGGCGTCGGCCGCCCCCCGAATCTTGCTGGGACATTGCCATGCGCCAGACAATCCGCCCGGCGACGACGTTTGCCATCGCCGCTCTCGCCAGCGCCACCCTTGCGCTCGCGCCGGCGCGCGCCGCCGACGTGCCCGTCGCGGCCGAGCCGATCGACTATGTCCGCGTCTGCGACGCGTTCGGGTCCGGCTTCCTCTACGTCCCCGGCACCGAGACGTGCTTCCGCGTCATGGGCCGGGTGCGCGCCGACTACCGCGTCTACGGCAGCGACCAGGCCTATGGCGGCCCCGGCTTCTATTCGCGCAACTCCGACGGCTACGTCTTCCGGGCGCGCGGCTACCTTTACCAGGACTCGCGCACCAACACCGAATACGGCCTGCTGCGCACCTACAGCGAGATCTGGTTCACCACCGACACCAACGCCCCCGATACGGCGGTGTTCATCCGCAACGCCTACATCCAGTTCGGCGGGCTGACGGCCGGTCGCGCCACCTCGTTCTACGACCTCTACTTCGGCGACACCTTCAACACCGTCTTCAAGATGGCGGGGATGGGCAACCCGGACTTCGCCACCAACCTCGTCGGCTACACCGCAGACTTCGGCTCCGGTTTCTCGGCGACGCTGGCACTGGAAGACACCGTCTACCGCCGCTTCGGCATCCAGAAAGCCTCCGGCATCACCAGCCAGGGCGGCGCGAGCGTCCCCGACGTCGTCGCCAACATCAACCTCAAGCAGGACTGGGGCGTCGCACAGCTGATGGCGGCCACCCACGAGGTGCGCAAATCGACGGGCCGCGCCGACTCCGAGCTCGGCTTTGCGGTCGGCGCCGGCCTGATCGTCAACCTGCCGATGCTCGGCAAGGGCGACCGCATCGGCATCCAGGGCGGCTATGCCGACGGCGCGCTGCAATATGTCGGGCCGCAGGCGCAGGGCCCGTCGGTGGTCGACGGGGTCGTCCGCAACGGCAACCTCAAGCTCACCAGCGCCTGGGCGATCGGCGCGAGCGGCATCCATTATTGGACGGCCGAATGGTCATCGGCGCTCGGCGCCTCCTATCTCGACGTCCAGGCGCCGAACCCCGGCACCGACTTCTCCAACATCGACCTGCAGGGCAACATCGTCTTCCGCCCGGTGAAGGGCCTGCAGATCGGCACCGAGGTGGAGTGGAAATACGTCCAGCCCGCCCGCGGCGCCGACCGCAATGGCTTGGTGGGCATGCTCCGGGTGCAGCGCGATTTTTGAAAGTTTCATCGCAAGACTTCGGCGACGATCAAGAGATTTCTCCGACGATCGCGATCGACGTCCCTTCTCCCAGCGTGCTGGGAGAAGGTGGCCGAAGGCCGGATGAGGGCCGCGCGGAACGCGCGGAAGGGGCCGCATCCGGGGGAGGGGATCGTCGCAGTCCGGCACCCTGCGGGTGCCGGCCCTCATCCGGCCCTGCGGGCCACCTTCTCCCGCTGAAGCGGGAGAAGGGAAAGAGGTACATCAGAACTTCTTCGCGATCCCAGCCCGCTTCAGGATGCTGTTGGCTGTGTGGCGGGACTTTATCTTGTTGTCGACAGTCACTCTGTCGCCGGACTTCGGGTCCCACCAGATCGCGTGGTCGCCCTTGCCGAACCGAAGTCGCTCCCAGCCTGCGCGCAGGAGTTCCTGTTTCACGATGGGTGCAAAATCGGTCACGCTGACCTCGGTTAAGGGCGACGAGGATTCGTCAATGCTTAACCGCAGCGTAGAAAGTGCCTGTACCTCAGACCAGACTGTCGGGGCAGTTGTCCCCGCCTATACACTGGCCGTGCCGTTTCAGCGAGCTACTCTGCCGCTTCACCGCTGACGAACCGGTCCCGTACGTAAGCGATGACGTCGAAGTCGATGGGCTGAGTTCCGCCCGCATCGAAGTCAATGATGTCCGGCAGCATCACCTTCAGCTTCGCGCGCAATGCTTCGATGCTCTCGGCTTCCGTCACGAGGGCCGGCAGGTCGGGGCTTTCGGCGACCCAGACCTCGGTTTCGGGGTCCCAGTCGGCACGGATGACGATCGGGCGGGCCATCGGTAAATCCTGCAAGTGCGGCGGCGCCCACACTTTAACGCGGGGCGCCGTCGGTGTCGCCCTCAGAACTTCAGCGGCTTCGCCTGGCGGACGAGCGGCAGCTTCTCCACCGTCGCGAGGATCTCGGCCGGAATCGGGCCGTCGACCTCGACGAGGCAGATCGCGTCCTCGCCCGGGCCGGTGCGACCGAGGTTGAAGGTGGCGATGTTCACCCCGGCGTTGCCGAGCGTCATGCCCAGCGCGCCGATGAAGCCCGGCTTGTCCTCGTTCGTCACGTAGAGCATGTGCGGGCCGATCTCGGCCTCCATGTTGATGCCCTTGATCTGGATGAGGCGCGGCTTGCCGTCGGAGAACACCGTGCCGGCGACCGAGCGCTCCTGGGTGTCGGTCTTCACCGTCAGCCGCATGTAGCTCTCGTAGGCCCCCTGCTGCTCGCGGCGGACCTCCTCCACCTGGATGCCGCGCTCGCGCGCCAGCACCGGGGCCGACACCATGTTGACGTCCTGCAGCAGCGGCCGGAACAGGCCGGCGAGTGCCGCGGCGGTGAGCGCACGGGTGTTCATGCCGGCGACCGCGCCCTCGAACTCGATGCGCACGCCGGTGAGGCCGGTCTCGGTGAGCTGGCCGGCGAACGAGCCGAGCTGCTCGGCGAGCCTCACGAACGGGACGAGCCGCGGCGCCTCCTCGGCCGAGATCGAGGGCATGTTGAGGGCGTTCGTCACCGCGCCGTCGATCAAATAGTCGGCCATCTGCTGGGCGACCTGCAAAGCGACGTTCTCCTGCGCCTCGGTGGTGGAGGCGCCGAGGTGTGGCGTGCAGACGAGGTTCGGCGCGCCGAACAGCACGTTCTCCTTCGCCGGCTCGGTGGAGAACACGTCGATGCCGGCGCCGGCGACCTTGCCGGAATCCAGGGCGGCGCGCAGGTCCTCCTCGACGATCAGCCCGCCGCGGGCGCAGTTGACGATGTAGACGCCATCCTTCATCGCCGCGATCGCCTTCGCATCGATGATGTTCTTCGTCTTCTCGGTCATCGGCGTGTGCAGCGTGATGAAGTCGGCGCGGGCGAACAGCTCCGGCAGCTCCACCTTGTCGACGCCGAGGTCGAGCGCCCGCTCCTCCGACAGGAACGGATCGTAGGCGACCACCTTCATCTTCAGGCCGATGGCGCGCTCGGCGACGATCGAGCCGATGTTGCCGCAGCCGATGATGCCGAGCGTCTTGGCGGTGAGCTCGACGCCCATGAAGCGGTTCTTCTCCCACTTGCCGGCCTGGGTGGAGGTATCGGCGGCGGGCAGCTGGCGGGCGACGGCGAACAGCATCGCCACCGCGTGCTCGGCGGTGGTGATCGAGTTGCCGAAGGGCGTGTTCATCACGATGATGCCCTTCGCCGTCGCCGCCGGGATGTCGACATTGTCGACGCCGATGCCGGCGCGGCCGATCACCTTGAGGTTCGTCGCCTCGGCGATGATCTTCGCCGTCACCTTGGTGGCCGAGCGGATGGCAAGGCCGTCGAACTGGCCGATGATCTCGGCAAGCTTGTCCTTGTCCTTGCCGAGCTCGGGCTCGTAGGTGACATCGACGCCGCGATCCCTGAAGATCTTCACGGCGGCGGGGGAAATCTGGTCGGAGATGAGGACTTTCGGGGCCATCGGGGGGCTCCTGCTTTAACGAATGAAGTGGGTCGTCATCCCGGACAAGGGAGGCGAAGCCGACCGCCGATCCGGGACCCAGCGTCAGAGTCCGCGCCGGAGGCGCGGCTCAAGCGTCGCGCTATGCGCGACCAGTCTTCCGCTGGGTCCCGGATCGCTTCGCGTTGCTTCGCGTCCGGGATGACGGCGAGGATCGTGAAAGAGCGTCAGGCCGCCTGCTTCAGCCCCGCCTTCTCCAAAGCGAAGGCCCAGTCGAGCCAGGGGACCAGGGCCTCGAGGTCGGCGGTCTCGATTGTCGAGCCGGCCCAGATGCGCAGGCCCGGCGGCGCGTCGCGGTAGGCGCCGATGTCGTAGGCGACGCCCTCCTTGTCGAGCCGGGCGGCGAGCGCCTTGGCGAAGGCTTCCTGGCCCTTGGCGTCGAGCGCCGTCACCTCGGGGTCGACGATCTTGAGACACACGCTGGTGTTCGAGCGCGTCTCGGGGACGGTCGCGAGGAAGTCGACCCACGGCGTCGCCGCGACGAAGGCGTCGAGGACGGCGAAGTTGCGGTCGGCGCGGGCGACGAGGCCGGAAAGCCCGCCGCATGCCTTCGCCCAGTGCAGGGCGTCGAGATAGTCCTCGACGCACAGCATCGACGGCGTGTTGATCGTCTCGCCCTCGAACAGGCCTTCGGTGATCTTGCCGCCCTTCGTCATGCGGAAGAGTTTTGGCAATGGCCAGGCGGGAGTGTAGGTCTCGAGCCGCTCGACCGCGCGCGGCGAGAGGATGAGGATGCCATGCGCCGCCTCGCCGCCGAGCGCCTTCTGCCAGGAGAAGGTGACGACATCGAGCTTGTCGAAGGGCAGCACCTGCGCGAACGCCGCCGAGGTGGCGTCGCAGATCGTCAGGCCGGCGCGGTCGGCCGGGATGAAGTCGCCGTTCGGCACGCGCACGCCCGACGTGGTGCCGTTCCAGGTGAAGACGACGTCGTGGTCGAAGTTCACCGCAGAGAGGTCAGGAAGCTGGCCGTAGGGCGCCTTGATGACGCGGGCGTCGGTGAGCTTCAGCTGCTTCACCGCATCGGTGACCCAGCCCTCGCCGAAGCTCTCCCAGGTGAGGAGGTCGACCGGGCGGGCGCCGAGCATCGTCCACATCGCCATCTCGACGGCGCCGGTGTCGGAGGCCGGCACGATGGCGATGCGGTAGTCGGCCGGGACCTCGAGCAGGTCGCGGGTCATATCGATGGCGAGCTTGAGCTTGGTCTTGCCGATCTTGGCCCGGTGGGAGCGCCCGAGGGCGGCGTCCTGGAGGGCTTCGAGCGTCCACCCTGGGCGCTTGGCGCAGGGGCCGGACGAAAAATACGGCGTCTCCGGCCGAAGGCCGGGCTTCACAGCGGTCATCATGTCCATCCTCACAGATGGGCGCCTCTCGTTGGGGAGAGGTGTCCCGCCGCCGCGTCTACGCCTCAACCCCGTCACGGTCAATGGCGGAAGTGGCGGACCCCCGTCATGACCATGGCGAGGCCTTTCTCGTTCGCCGCCTGGATCACCTCGTCGTCGCGCATCGAGCCACCCGGCTGGATGACGGCGGTGGCGCCGGCCTCGGCGGCCGTCAGCAGACCGTCGGCGAACGGGAAGAAGGCGTCCGAGGCGACCACCGAGCCGATGGTGGCGGGCTCGGCAACGCCGGCCGCCGCGGCGGCGTCACGCGCCTTCCAGGCGGCGATGCGGGCGGAATCCACCCGGCTCATCTGGCCGGCACCGATGCCGACGGTGGCGCCGCCCTTGGCATAGACGATGGCGTTCGACTTGACGTGCTTGACCACCCGCCAGGCGAAGCGAAGGTCCGCCCACTCCTGTTCGGTCGGCGCGCGCGCGGTGACCACCTTGAGGTCGAGGTCGTCGACCACCGAGTTATCGCGCGACTGCACCAGCAGGCCGCCGGCGACGGAGCGCACCATCAGGCCCGGCGCGCGCGGCTCGGGCAGGCCACCGGTGACGAGCAGGCGCAGGTTCTTCTTGGCGGCGACGATCGCCACCGCCTCGTCGGTGGCGCCGGGTGCGACGATCACCTCGGTGAAGGTTTCGACGATGGCGCGCGCTGCCTCGGCGTCGAGCGGCCGGTTGAGCGCGACGATGCCGCCGAAGGCCGAGACCGGGTCGCAGGCGAGCGCCTTGCGGTAGGCGTCGATGAGGCTCGAACCCTCGGCGACGCCGCAGGGGTTGGCGTGCTTGATGATGGCGACGGCCGCGGTCACTTCCGGGTCGAACTCGCCGACGAGCTCGAAGGCGGCGTCGGTGTCGTTGACGTTGTTGTAGGAGAGCGCCTTGCCCTGCAGCTGGCGGGCGGTGGCGACGCCGGGCCGGTCGCTGCCGGCGAGGTAGAAGCCGGCGCGCTGGTGCGGGTTCTCGCCATAGCGCATCGCCTCGGCCAGCCGGCCGCCGAAGGCGACAAACGTCGGCATCTCCGCGGCGCCGGGGCTCTCGGTGCCGACATCCTCGGCGAACCAGGCGGCGATCGCCGCGTCATAGGAGGCCGTGCGGGCGAACGCCTTGGCGGCGAGCTTGCGGCGCAGCGCCGTGGTGGTGGCGCCGTCGGTCGCCGCGAGGTCCGCGAGCACGGCGCCGTAGTCGGCCGGGTCGACGACGACGGTGAGGTAGGCGTGGTTCTTCGAGGCGGCGCGGATCATCGCCGGGCCGCCGATGTCGATGTTCTCCACCACCGCGGCACGCGCCGCCCCGCCGGCGACGGTGGCCTCGAACGGGTAGAGGTCGACGACGAGGAGGTCGATCGCCGGAATGCCGTGCGCCGCCATCGCCGCCGCGTGCTCGGGATCGTCGCGCACGCCGAGGAGGCCACCGTGCACCGCCGGGTGCAGCGTCTTCACCCGGCCATCCATGATCTCGGGAAAGCCGGTGACCGCCGAGACGTCGACGACGGCGACGCCGCTTGCTGCGATCGTCTTCGCCGTGCCTCCGGTCGAGACGATCTCGACGCCGCGCGCGGCAAGCGCCGCGGCGAATTCGGCGACGCCGGTCTTGTCGGACACGGAGAGCAGCGCGCGGCGGAGCGGCACCCGGTCGGGCGTGGCGATCTGTTTGACCGTGACGGACATGGGGTGCGGCTCCGGCGGGGGAAGATGGCGTGGCGGTTAGCACGGAACCGGCGGGACCGGAACCGCCGGGGGACGCGGGCCGGCCATGCGCGGCGCTCCGGCTCCGCGGCCGCTCGTACCGCGCGGCCGCCCGGGGCCCCCGGCCCTCGCTGCAGCCGGGCGCCATGGCTCACACCAGCGTCGGCCCCGCGTCGCCGCCGCGGCCGGTCCGGCGCGCCGCGCGCGGCTTGCCCTCCGCCTGCAGTTCCAGCCGCCAGCCGAACTCCGGCACCAGCCGGGCGCGGCCATAGAGGACGATCTGCTCGCTGCGCCGCGGCCCCTGCAGGCCGGCGAGGAACACCGACGGCTCCAGCATCGCCTCGGTGCCGAGCGCGACGAAGCGCCAGGCCTCGCCGTCCGGCGCCACCAGCACGACCGTATCGCCGCCGAGCGAGCGGCTCGCGCGGATCGCCGGATGCAGATGGAAGCGAACGGCGAAGCGGTCGGCATCGACGCGCGGCCCGCTGCCGACCGGGCTCAGGCGGTCGGTGCCCTCGATCAGCTCGCCGGAAGCGTGCAGCAACAGCACGCGCTCGGCGATCAGCCCGAAACGGCGGGCGTAGCCGTCGTGGCGGGCGACGATGGCGACGCCGTCCGGCCCCTCCTCGCGCTGCGCCTCCACCACCGACGGGCCGTCGACGATCGGCGCGCCGACCCAGCGCACCAGCCGCGGCGTCGTGACGATCTTCGCCGTCGAGGCGTCCTCGACGACGATCGTCGAGTGGGCGGCGGTCAGCCGGCAGGCGCGCCGCCAGTCGCTGCGCAACTGGCCGGGGGCGCCGCAGTTGACGATGAAGAGATTGCGGCCCGAGCTCATCTCGAAGGCGAGCGTGCCGGCGTGGGCGTGGCCGCTGGCGCCGACCGGCGGCGGCCGGCCGACATCGGCGACGACGACCGTGCGCCCCGCTTCGAGCCGCTGATAGCCGGAATGGCTGGCGTTCAGCGGCGGCGCGCCGCGGGCGTCGTCATAGGAGAGAACGGTCGCGAGCAGCCCGTGCGGCGTCGCCCCCATGCCGTTGAAGCGGGCGAAGCTGCCGTCGCCGAGCCGGAAGAAGCGCAGCATCGGCAGCATGCGGTCGATGGCGCCCATCACCACCGGGCTCGGCGTCACCGCCCGCGCCGACAAGGCCTGGCGGATCGGCAGCAGGTCGACCAGCAGCTCGAGCACGGCGCCGGGATCGCGCGAGACGTGGCCGCCATCGGGCAGCACCTGGCGCTCCAGCGTCCGGTCGAGACCGCGCAGGGCGACGCGCAACAGCCGTTCCTGGCCGGAGATCGACACGCCGGCGGCGACCAGCGCCAGCCGCGCCTGCAGCTGCGGCAGCGTGTCGGGCATGTCCTCAATGCCGGCGCGCAGGCGCCGTACCTCGCGCCCCAGCGCCTTCAGGAAGCGGTCGTAGAAGGCACCGTCGCAGCCGTCGAGGATCAGCGGCGACTGCGACAGCCACGACAGCAGCCGTCGCGCCGCGATCTCCGGCCGGCGCGCCACCGGCGAGAGCTTGCCGCTGGTGCGGATCCAGTCGTCGACGAGGGCGCGGGCGTTCTGGCGGGCGAGCACGGTGTCGGCGGCGCGCAGGTGGCGCAGCCAGCCGAAGCCGTGCAGCACCCGCTCCCATTCCTCGGTCGGCGGCTCCACCTCGAAGGGCGAGCGGCCGCCGACCTCGACGACCTTGCCGGAGAACACGAAGACGCCGCCATAGATGTCGGCGGCGACGGTCGGGTCGGTGGTGCGGATGTCCTGGGGAGCGATCAGCAGGCGGTCGGGCGCCGGCGTGACGAGGCCGGCGCCGACGAGGCTGAAGGCGCGCGCCCGCGCCCGCAGGGCGGCGACGCCGCGCTCGGCGGCGAGCCTCCACACCCGCATCCGGCGCGCCCGTCCCGGCCTCATCCCCGTCCCGCTCCAACGCCTTGCGCGCCCGCACCGGCGCCGAAAGCGACCGGCCGAGCCGCAGCCGACTCTAGCCGGCAATCCTTACCGTAAGAATTCCACCCGCGGCGCCGTCGCCGCGTTCACGACTGCGGGCGCGAACCGGACGGCGCCGTCACGCACCGACGCGGCGCAAACGGGCGGCGAAGAAGCCGTCGCATCCGGCAAGCCGCGGGTCGGCGGCGGCAAGATGACACGGCAGCGTCCGCACGTCGCCCTCCGCCGTCACTGCATCGACAAGGCCGCCAATCTCGTCGGCCGTCACCGGCACCCGTTCCACCGGCGCACCGGCGGCGATGAGCCGGGCGATTTGCGCCTCGCCCTCCTCGGGTTCCAGGGAGCAGGTGGCGTAGACGAGCAGGCCGCCCGGCTTCACCCAGTCGATCGCCCGCATCAGGAGCCGGCCCTGCAAAGCGGCGAGCGCCGCGACGTCCTTCGGCCCCTTGGTCGAGCCGATGTCGGGATGGCGGCGCAGCGTGCCGGTCGACGAGCACGGCGCGTCGAGCAGCACGGCATCGAAGAGCCTCGGCGGCGGCAGGTCCTGCACGTCGCCGGCGATCAGCTCCGCCGGCAGGCGCAGCCGGGTGAGGTTCTCCGACAGCCGGATCAGCCGTTCCGGCGACGCATCAACGGCGGTGACGCGGGCGCCGGCGCTCGCGAGCTGGGCGGTCTTGCCGCCGGGCGCCGCGCAGAGGTCGGCGACCGCCAGGCCCGACACGTCGCCGAGAAGCTTGACCGGCAGCGAGGCGGCGGCGTCCTGCACCCACCAGCCGCCTTCGTCGAAGCCCGGCAGCGCCTCGATGCGGCCGTGCGACAGCAGCCGTACGCCGCCCGTCGGCAGTACGCTGCCGCCGAGGCGCTCGGCCCAGCCGCTCGCATCCGACGTGACGGAGACGTCGAGCGGCGGCTCGACCAGCAGGATCTCGGCGATGGCCCGCACGGTGTCGGCACCATAGGCCGCCGTCCAGCGCTGGCGCAGCCAGGTCGGCAGGTTGAGCATGGCCGCGTCCTGGCCGGCGAGGATCTCCTCGCGCTGGCGCACCAGGCTGCGCAGCACGCCATTGACGAGGCCCGCCCACGGCGCCGTGGCGCGGTCGGCGTTGGCCAGCGTCACGGCGAGCGACACGGCGGCGTGCGCCGGCACCTCCATGAAGAGGATCTGCGCCGCGGCGGTGACGAGGATCGACCGGACGTCGACCGCCTTCTTCGGCAAGGGCTTGGCGATCAGCCGCTTCAGGGCGGCGTCGATCTGGCCGCGCCGGCGCAGCGAAGTGGCGACGATCTGGCGGACGAGGCCGCGGTCGCGGTCCGGCAGCCGCGCGAAGGCGGGCGAGGCCGCCTCGCCGCCGAAATCGACGTGCTGGCCGGCGAGCGCGCCGCCGACGATCGCCGCGGCGAAGCGACGGGCCGGCAAGCCGGGAACGTCGTCCACGGCGGGCGGGCGGGATCTTCCCGACGGACCAGAATTGCCCGACAGACCAGAATTGCCCGACGGATCAGACTTGTGGGACGGGCGGGGCTTGGCGGACGCGGAGGTGTCGGTCATCCCCAGGGGCCGCGTCGCGACCGGCCGCCGCTCGGCGGCACGGTGCCGCCACGGCCGCGGACGTTCTCCCGGTGGCGCCCGCCGCCCCACGGGCCGGACGGCTGTCCGCCGGCGGGCATGGCGCCGGTTGCGGGGCGAGACTGACCGAAGCCCGCCGACGGCGCGAAGCCCGCGCCGCCACCGCCGCCGCCCGTCGCCCCCATCGTGCCGGCGAGCTGGCGCAGCGCGGCGATGCGGTTCTCGGTCGCCGGGTGGGTCGAGAACAGGTTGTCCATGCGGGCGCCCGATAGCGGGTTGACGATGAACATGTGCGCCATCGCCGGATTGGCCTCCGCCGGCTCGTTCTGGAGGCGCTGGGCGCCGGACTGAAGCTTCGCCAGCGCCGAGGCGAGCGACATCGGATTGCCGCTGATCTCGGCGCCGAGGCGGTCGGCGGCGTATTCGCGCGTCCGGCTCACCGCCATCTGCACCAGCATGGCGGCGAGCGGCGCGACGATCATCGTCACCAGCATGCCGATCCAGCCGAACGAGTTGTTGTTGTCGCGGTTGCCGCCGAAGAAGAAGGCGAAGTTCGCCAGCATCGAGATGGCGCCGGCGATCGTCGCGGTGATCGTCATGATCAGCGTGTCGCGGTTCTTCACGTGGGCGAGCTCGTGCGCCATCACGCCGGCCACCTCCTCGCGGGAGAGCAGGTTGAGGAGGCCGGTGGTGGCGGCCACCGCCGCGTTCTCCGGATTGCGGCCGGTGGCGAAGGCGTTCGGCTGGTCCTCCTGGATGAGGTAGACCTTCGGCATCGGCAGCTCGGCGCGACGCGCGAGTTCGCGCACCATCGCGAACAGTTCCGGCGCCTGGCTCTCGTTCACCTCCACCGCGTGGTTCATCGACAAAACGAGCTTGTCGGAATTCCAGTAGCTGAAGAAGTTCATGGCGATCGCGACGACGAGCGCGATCATCATGCCGGTCTGGCCGCCGATCATGAAGCCGACGCCCATGAAGATCGCCGTCATCGCGGCGAGAAGGAGGGCTGTCTTGGCGTAGTTCATGGCGGCTCAGGGTCCTGCGGGGATGAGATCGTGTCGGTGTCCGGCCGCGGGCGTGACCGCGGTTGGGAACGGACTATATGATGGGAGCCGCCCTGGGTCGCTGCAAGCCTGCCGCCGCCCGCGCCGAGGTCGAAATCAGCGAGATCGAGTGCCGCGATGACCCCCGCCGAGCCTGTCGCCTCCGCCTCTCCCGCCACCGCCCCCGAGGCGCCCACTGAGGCTGCCCCACGGCCGCTGCCGGCTGCCGCCGAGCGTGCCCTGGCGGAGGCGGCCGAGCGCCGCCGCCTCGCCGACGAGGCGCGCCCGCGCGAGATCGGCGGCCGTGGCGGCCCGGAGCCGGTCCGCTACGGCGACTGGGAAGTGAAGGGCCTCGCCGCGGACTTCTGAAAAGGCGCCCGCCGCGACGGCGCCGGCAGGCGAACGCATGCAGCCGGCAGGCGCTTCCCGGACGGCAGCGTCCCGGACAGCACTTCAGCACGACGCAGCATCGACACCGGCGAGATCATAGCGTCGCGGCGACCCGGCGCCCGTCAAGGCCGAGACGGCCGACGAGTCGGTCACGGCACGAGCCCACGGCTATACGAGTGAAAATTGGAGCGGGCGATGGGATTCGAACCCACGACCCCAACCTTGGCAAGGTTGTGCTCTACCCCTGAGCTACGCCCGCATCCATGCGTCCGGCCGAGCCGGAGCGGCCGCCTCTATGCACCATCGCGTTGGCGATTGCAACACGCCCGAACAGCGTCTTTCGTGTCCCGCTGCCACCCCCGCGGAACCCGCCGCGGCACGCGCCGGAGATGGCCCGCCGCGATCACGTCGCCGCGTTTCGACAGGCGCGACGACGTGTGTCACACTCCCGTCGTCAACGTCCAAGCTACGGAGGTCGGGTTCATGTCCATGGAGTCGCACATCGCCGAGCTGCAGCGCCGCCACGCCGCTCTTGATCGCCAGATTCACGACGCACTGGCCCGTCCCAGCGTCGATGATCTTCAGCTCAGCGAACTCAAGCGCAAGAAGCTCGCCCTCAAGGAGCAGATCGAGCGCCTGCGAGGGCCCGTCTCGGTTCACTGAGGCGCCGGGCACCCTCATCCGCGGACGTGGCGCGGCGCGGCTGAGCGCAGCCGATCGAGTCGGCTGCCGTTCGCTGTCGACTGTGTCTGCTGCCGTTCGTGTCTACAGCCGTCTTTGTCTGCGGACACTCGCGTCGGCAGGTGTCAGTCTCCGTGGCCGCTCGTTCCGTGGCCGCTTCTGGCCGCGCGGGCTCGGCTGGAACCGCGCGCCGGGCGGTTCGCTGGTTCGGCCGGCCGGACGGCACCCGCCCTTGTCCCCGCATCGATCGTCACTGGTGCCCGATCAACCAAGGTCGATGCCTCGGGCCGGCCTCCTCGCAGGCCCGCCGAGCGGCTTCGGCGCGGCGGGGCAACGTCAATAGGGCACGTCGGCGAGGCACGTCGGCGAGGCATGCCAGCGGGGTTGGGCGGAGCCGACGGGGCGACATCGGACCCCCTTCCCGCCATCCCCGATATCCCTGCACTTATCCCCGAAAAGAGCTTGTCTCAGGCTGACATCGCCTTTTTCTCGCCATAGTCATGTTGCGCATGCCGCAATTCTGCCCCTTGCGCCGCCGCAATCGCGGGTAGTTTGGGCGAAGGGGTGATTCGGCCCGGCGGTTCATGAGCCGGGCGCGGAGGTGTCGCTATCGTGTCTATGCCTCTTCCGGCCGCCATCGCTGCGGCCCTCGTGCTCGCCATCGGCGTCGCGCTCACGGCAACGCTCGCGAGCGTTCCTTTTGGCGGGCGAAGCGCCGAACTGCCGTTGATCGCTCCTGCCGGGACGCTGGCGATCGAGCCGGTGCGCCATCCGGTTCCCGACACCGCCACGCGCGCCCCCGTCCGCGTCGCTCCCGTCGGCTGAAGAGATCGACCGGGGCGACGAGACGTTGCCGCCGTCGAGACCGGCCGCTGTCGAATCGCCGAAGCTGCGGCGGCGGCGCGTGCCTCGCTCGGAGCGGCCGCTGGCCGCCTCCGACGCGCCCCCCCTCCCGCACCCCTCGGCATCGAGGCCCGTCGCCGTCCGCACGGAGGCGAGGCGCCGCAACAGCGCGCCCGCGCGACCCGTCACTCCCCCGCCGCTTGCCCTTGCCGCTTGCCCTTGCCCCGTCGCCTCGCCCCCTGTCGCCCCGACACTGCCCCGATGACCGGTCGGCTTTGCTCGGCGGCGACGGCGCGCCTTGCTCACGGCGGCGCGGCGGGGCAGGATCATGCCGCCTCCCGCCGCCGCTCCACGCCACACCCCGCCGAACGCGATCATCCTGGATGGCCACGACCCGAGATGACCGCGACCCGAGATGCCACGTCCAGATGACCTCGACCCGATGACCTCCTTCGTCCTCGACGCGCGCCTGGAAGCCGACACCATCGCGGTGACCGACCTGCCGCTGTCGGCCGTCCGGCTGATGGACGACGCCACCTATCCCTGGCTGGTGCTGGTGCCGCGGCGGGCCGGCCTCGTCGAGCTCACCGATCTCGAGCCGCCACAGCGCGCCGTGTTGATCGAGGAGATCGCCGCCGCCGGGCGGGCGCTCGCCGCCGCCACCGGCTGTCACAAGCTGAACATCGGCGCCCTCGGCAACCAGGTCGCGCAATTGCACGTCCACGTCATCGCCCGCTTCACCACCGACGCCGCCTGGCCGAACCCCGTCTGGGGCGCCGCCCCGCGCGCGCTTTGGGACGAGCATCGCCGCGCCGCCTTCGTCGCCGACATCGCCGCCCGGCTCGATGCCGATCCCGTTTTTCGACGACGAGCCCTCGCGGCTCACCGGCTTCTCGACCTCGCCCCTCGACCGGCTCGGCGACAAGCGCGGCGACGTGGCGCTGCTGGCGGCACTCGCGAAGCGAGCCGATGCCGGCTTCGTGCTGCTCGACCGCGACCGCCCGGTGCTCGCCGGCCTCGGCGAGGTGCGCACGGCCGTGCACGGGCGCGATGCGGCGGCAGTGCTCACGGCACGGCTCGACCAGGCGGTGTTCCTCGGCCTTGACGGCGAACAGCCGCTGTTCGCCGCGCCCCTGCCGCCGGCCGATGCGCTGCCCGCGGGCTTCGAGGCCTGCGACCTGCGTGGGCTCGCCATGGACGGCGTGCTCGACGGCCCGGCGCTGTCGGTGCTGGCGGAGGCGAAGAGCCTCGTCGACTGGCACGGCCGGCACGGCTTCTGCGCCAACTGCGGGACGGTGACGGCGCTTTCGACCGGCGGCTGGCGGCGCGACTGCCCGGCCTGCGGCGCCCAGCACTTTCCGCGCACCGACCCGGTGGTGATCATGCTGGCGGTCGACGGCGACCGCTGCGTGATGGGCCGGCAGGCGCGCTTCCCGGCGGGCATGTATTCGTGCCTCGCCGGCTTCGTCGAGCCGGGCGAGACGATCGAGGACGCGGTGCGCCGCGAGATCCGCGAGGAGGCCGGCGTGCCGGTCGGCCGCGTGCGCTACCTCGCCAGCCAGCCGTGGCCGTTCCCGTCGTCCTTGATGATCGGCTGTCTCGCCGAGGCGCTTGGGGCGACGATCACCATGGATTCCGACGAGCTCGAGGACTGCCGCTGGTTCGACCGCGACGAGGCAGCGGCGATGCTGGAGCGGACCCACCCGGAAGGTCTCACCGCGCCGCTGCCCTTCGCCATCGCCCACCGCATCCTGCGGGCGTGGGTCGAGGCGGGGTAGGCGCGAGGCGGCGGCCGCGGGCGGCGCGCCGGAGGTACCAAGCGCGGTCACCAGGACCGGCAGCCGTTAGCCTTTGTGACACGCCAAAGCACCCCGCGCCGGCGGCGCGGGGTGCTCTTGGTCTCACGGGACGTTCGAGAGTACGGTGCCGACCGTCACGCGGCCGGCGGCCGAGCCTCAGTCCTGCTTGGGCTCGAGGATCTGGCGGCCGCGATACATGCCGGACTTCAGGTCGACATGGTGTGGGCGGCGCAGCTCGCCGGAGTCCTTGTCCTCGACATAGGTCGGGGCCTTCAGCGCGTCGGCGGACCGGCGCATGCCGCGCTTGGAGGGGGAGGTCTTTCGCTTCGGAACAGCCATCGTCGTCGTCCTTCTCGGCCGCCGGAAACGGCGAGGTTCGCGCGGGCGGCCCTGAAGGCCGGCCGGGAGCTCGTCGATCGGACCCAGCGGAAATCGTGGGGCCTTATACAGAGGTGGCGGGCGGATGGCCAGAGGCCTGTCGAAGCGGGCGGCGAGTGCCTCGACGTCGCGGTCGGCAGTCGGCAGTCGGCAGTCGGGAAAGACTTCACCCGTCCGGGTAGATGCAGTCGAGCAGGCCGCCGGACTGGCGGGCACGGGCGGCGATGGTGTTCGCTCGCCGGTTGACGCCCCCCGTCGGCTTGCCGGCGTTGCGGACGACCGGGTTCGGCAGCACGGCGACGAGGAGCGCCGCCTGGCGGGCGGAGAGCTTGGCGGGCGTCGTGCCGAAGGCACGCTCGGCCCCGGCGGCGATGCCGAACTCGCCCTCCGGGCCCCATTCGGCGATGTTGAGATAGATCTCGATGATGCGCGCCTTCGGCAGCGTCAGGTCGATCCAGGCGGCGAGCGGCAGCTCCACCGCCTTGCGGACGACGTCGCGGCCTGGCCACAGGAACAGGTTCTTGGCGAGCTGCATCGGGATGGTGCTCGCGCCGCGAGTCGCCTCGCCCTCGGCAAAATCGTCGAGCACCTTCTGCAACTCCACCATGTCGACGCCGAAGTGCTCGCAGAAGCGGGCATCCTCCGACACCACCAGCGAGCGCACCAGCACCGGCGCGACGTCGTCGAGTGAAACCCAGTCGCGCGTCACCGGCTGCAGCGTCACGGCCCGCCAGACCATCAGCGTCGAGATGGGCGGCACGAAGCGGTAGGCGAGCGTCAGCACGAACGGCGCGAGCGCCAGCGCCACCACCACGAGCAGGATGCGGCGCAGCCAGCGGCGCCGGCGGGGGCGGGTGGACGGCAGCATCGCGATGTCCGCGGCGCCCGCACCCTCGTCGGCGGCGTCGGGCCCCTCAGGCACGACTGAGGCTCGGCAGCGGCGTCGCGATCGGCAGCACGCAGGCCGGCACGGGCCGCCGCGCCAGGCGGGCGCCGTCGGCCTGCGGCAGAGCGGGCGGTGGTGCCTCGCCGGCCGGACCGGCTCGGCCGCCGTCGCCGTGGCGCCCACGGATGAAGCCGCGCAGATGGGCCGCGATCAGCCGGAAGTCGCCTGCGCGCCGCGAGCGACGCCGCCAGGCGAGGCCGAGGTCCCGGCTCGCCCGGGCGCCGTCGACCGGAACGATGGCCAGGTCGGTGCCGGCGGTGATGCCGGCATCGACGGCGATGCGCGGCAACAGCGTCGGCCCGAGGCGATTGTCGGCCATCTGCACCAGCGTCGTCAGCGATGTCGCGCGCACTTCCGCCGCACCCGGCGGCGCGCTGCCGGCCACCGACAGCACATGTTGGCGCAGGCAGTGGCCGTCCTCGAGCAGCAACAGCGGCTCGCTCGCGAGTTCATGCGGGCGTACCATCGATCGCGAAGCGAGCGGATGCTCGCGCGGCGCGGCGAACAGGAACGGGTCGCGGCCGATCATTTCGGTCTCCACCCCGTCGAGCTGGTAGGGGAAGGCGATCAGCACGACATCGAGGCGCCCGTCCTTGAGGTCCTCGATCAGCACCCGCGTGATCCCCTCGCGCAGATAGAGGCGCAGTTCCGGATAGCGGCCGCGGAGCGATGGCAGCGCCCGCGGCAACAGAAACGGCGCTATCGACGGGATGACGCCGAGGCGCAGCTTGCCAGCCAGCGGTACGCGGTCGCAGCGCGCGATGGCGCCCAGTTCCTGGGTGTCGGTGAGAATGGTGCGGATGCGCGCCAGCACGGCATCCCCCGCCTCGGTCAGCGTGAGGACGCGGCCGGAGCGATCGACCAGCTGCGCCTCCACCGCATCTTCGAGCGCCCGGATAGCGGCGGACAGCGAGGACTGGCTGACGTTGCAGATCTCCGCCGCGCGGCTGAACGAACGGTGCTCCGCCAAGGCGGCAAAGTACTGCATCTGTCGAATCGTCGGCACCGGCGTCATCGGGCTCACACTGTCGGCGACGGCCCGGGCAGCGCGCGCAAAGGGCGCCGCGGGGGGAGGGAGCCGTCGATCGATCCCGAGCATATCGATTTTTCCGATCGGTTCGTGCGGAATTATGATTTTGACCGACCGCAATGCGGCATGCCATCTCGCAGGTGCGGTAGCGACCGGCTCGGCGCCACCGCCATTCCTCCCCCGGACTGTACCGACAATCTGGCCTTTCAAGGAGATCCGAGATGCTCGGAATCGGCGACAAGCTGCCGTCGTTCAGCGTGACCGGCGTCAAGCCGGGCTTCAACGCCCACCAGGAGAACGGCGAGAGCGCCTTCGAGACGCTCACGGAGGCGAGCTTTCCCGGCAAGTGGAAGGTGATCTTCTTCTATCCGAAGGACTTCACCTTCGTCTGCCCGACCGAGATCGCCGAGTTCGCCCGCCTCGCGGCCGAGTTCGAGGACCGCGATGCGGTCGTCATGGGCGGCTCGAGCGACAACGAGTTCGTCAAGCTCGCCTGGCGGCGTGATCACCGCGACCTCGACAAGCTGCCGATCTGGCAGTTCGGCGACACCAACGGCTCGCTCATCGACGGCCTCGGCGTGCGCTCGCCGGACGGCGTCGCCTACCGCACGACCTTCATCGTCGACCCGGACGGCACCATCCAGCACGTCTACGCGACCAACCTCAATGTCGGCCGCAACCCGAAGGACACGCTGCGCGTCCTCGACGCCCTGCAGACCGACGAGCTCTGCCCGTGCAACCGCGAAGTCGGCGGCGACGTGCTGAAGGCCGCCTGAGGCGACCTTTCGAGACGACGCGCCGGGACGGCTGAGGCGGGACCGTCGCCCGCCGCCGCCCCGGCCCCTGACAGGGTACCCATCCGGAGCGGGCGGTGGACCGTCGAGCCGCCGCCCGCCCCGCCCAACGCCTTATCCTGAACGCCCGCCGTTCCGCGCCGAGCGGATTGAGGCTCTGCGGACTTTTCGCCTGTCCCATGCCCCGCCGGTGCCCTCCCCGCGCCGGCGCGAGCGGCGTGGGCGTCCCTCATGGATTGCCAGGAGGCCTCCGATGTCGATCGACGCCCTGAAGCAGCAGCTGCCGGACTTCGCCAAGGACGTCCGGCTGAACCTGTCGGCCATCGCCGGCGACGACACCCTGACGGCGCAGCAGAAATACGGTCTGCTCGTCGCCTGCGGCATCGCCAGCCGCAATCCGGTGGTGCGCGACACCCTCGTCGCCGAGGCGGCGCCCCACCTCTCCCCCGCCGCGATGACCGCCGCCAAGGCGGCCGCGACGATCATGGGGATGAACAACGTCTACTACCGCTTCGTCCACCTCGCCTCGAACAAGCAGTACGGCACGCTGCCGGCGAAGCTCCGGATGAACGTCATCGCCAGCCCCGGCGTCGACAAGGTCGACTTCGAGCTGTGGTCGCTCGCCGTGTCGGCGATCAACGGCTGCGGCATGTGCATCGACGCCCACGAGGCGGTGCTGGCGAAGGCCGGCGTGCCGACCGAGCACATCCAGACCGCCGTGCGCTACGCCGCGATCGTGCAGTCGGCGGCGATCGCACTCGAAGCCGGCGCGGTCGGCCTCGCCGCCTGAGCGAAACGGCGCGGTCGCGAGGCCGCGCCGGCCTGAACTGAGGAGACGGCGCGGTCGCGAGGCTGCGCCAGTTCGCTGTCCTAAGACACCGGCCTCGCGAGGCCTCGCCCGCGCAGCGCCGTCTCGATCTCCGGCAAGACGGCGGCGTCGTCGATCGTCGCCGGCACGCGCGGCGGCTCACCGTCGGCGAGCTGGCGGATGGTGGCGCGGAGAATCTTGCCGGAGCGCGTCTTCGGCAGCCGGTCGACGGTGATGGCGATCTTGAAGGCGGCAACCGGGCCGATCTCCTCGCGGACCTTTTCCACGAGCTCGCGCTCGATGTCGGCGGTCGGCCGGTCGATGCCGGACTTCAGCACCACGAGCCCACAGGGCACCTGGCCCTTCAGCGCGTCGGCGACGCCGATGACCGCGCACTCCGCGACCGCCGGGTGGGACGACAGCACCTCCTCCATCGACCCCGTCGACAGCCGGTGGCCGGCGACGTTGATGATGTCGTCGGTGCGCGACATGATGAACAGGTAGCCGCCCTCGTCGACATAGCCGGCATCCGACGTCTTGTAGAAGCCCGGGAAGTCGTCGAGGTAGCCGGAGCGGAAGCGCTCGTCGTCGCCCCACAGCGTCGGCAGGCAGCCCGGCGGCAGCGGTAGCTTGATGACGATGTTGCCGAGCGTGCCCGGCGCCACCGGGTGGCCGGCGTCGTCCACCACCTCCACCGCATAGCCGGGCATCGCCACGGTCGGCGAGCCGTACTTAACCGGCAGGAGGCCGAGCCCGGCGGGATTGGCGGCGATCGGCCAGCCGGTTTCCGTCTGCCACCAGTGGTCCACCACCGGCACGCCGAGGATGCGCTCGGCCCATTGCACGGTGTCGGGATCAGCGCGCTCGCCGGCGAGGAACAGGGTGCGGAAGCTCGAAAGATCGTAGTCGCCGACCTTCTTGCCTTCCGGATCCTCCTTCTTGATCGCCCGGAAGGCCGTCGGCGCGGTGAACAGCGCCGCGACGCCGTAGTCGGCGACGACGCGCCAGAAGGTGCCGGCATCCGGGGTGCCGACCGGCTTGCCCTCGAACAGCACCGTCGTGCAGCCGTGCAAAAGCGGCCCGTAGACGATGTAGGAGTGGCCGACCACCCAGCCGACATCGGAGGCGGTGAAGAAGACTTCGCCCGGCTCCAGCCCGTAGACCGCCGACATCGACCACTTCAGCGCCACCATGTAGCCGCCGGAATCCCGCACCACGCCCTTCGGCTGGCCGGTGGTGCCCGAGGTGTAGAGCACGTAGAGCGGATCGGTCGCTTCGACCGGCACGCAGGCGACCTTGCGGCCGGCGTCGCGCGCGGCCTTCACCAGCACGCCGAGATCGGCATCGCGACCCTCGACGAGAGTGGCTGCGAGCTGCGGGCGCTGCAGGATCAGGCACGCGTCGGGCTTGTGGCGGGCGAGTTCGATCGCGTGGTCGAGCAGCGGCTTGTAGGCGACGACGCGCGACGGCTCGATGCCGCAGGAGGCGGAGACGACGAGCTTCGGGCGGGCATCGTCGATGCGGGTGGCGAGCTCGGCCGCCGCGAAGCCGCCGAACACCACCGAATGCACCGCGCCGAGGCGGGCGCAGGCGAGCATCGCGAACACCGCCTCCGGCACCATCGGCATGTAGAGGACGACGCGGTCGCCCTTCGTGACGCCGTGGTCGGCGAGCACGGCGGCCATTGCCTGCACCTCGTCGAGGAGCTCGGCATAGGACCATTCGCCGCGGCTGCCGGTGACGGGGGAATCATAGATCAGCGCCGCCTGGCCGGGCCGCGTCTCGAGATGGCGGTCGACGGCGTTGTGGCAGACGTTGCAGGTGGCGCCGGGAAACCAGCGGCCATAGACGCCGGCCGAGGCGTCGAACACCTGCGTCCAGGGCGTATACCAGTCGATGCCGCAGGCCGCCGCCGCCCAGAACGCCTCGGGGTCGCGCTTCCAGGCTTCGTAGACTTCGCGATAGCGGCTCACCATGCCCGTCCCTCCCGTCCGCCGACGGCGGAGCCCCCTCCGCCGCACCGGCCGGTCCCCCGCGGGGCCGGCTCTCATTGCCATTGGTTTCCCATCCGCGGACGGGCGAATGCAAGCGTGGGGAGAATGCGGAGGGAGGGCTGATTGCGGGCGGACGGGCCTCAGACTTTCGGCTATCGTCCCGATCCCGCCCCGCCCGCGCTGCTGCGGCCCCGCCCTCCCCCGCCTTGATCCGAGATGCTGACAGACCCGACGTTCTACATGTTCGCCTTGCCTGCGGTGTTCCTCATCGGCATCTCGAAGGGCGGCTTCGGCGGCGGCGCGGCGCTGCTCGCCGTGCCGCTGATGTCGTTCGCCCTGCCGCCGCTGCAGGCGGCCGGCATCCTCTTGCCGATCCTCGTCGTCATGGATATCGCCGGCCTCATCGCCTACCGGCGCGACATCGACAAGGCGACGCTGATCCACGTCTTGCCCGGCGCCATCATCGGCACCGGCATCGGCTGGCTGACGGCGACCTGGGTGACCGACACCCACGTGCGCCTGATGGTCGGCATCATGGCGGTGAGCTTCGTGCTTCTGCACTGGTTCCGCCCGCCGGCGCCGACCCCACGCGGCCACGGCCACGTGCGCGGCAACGTCGCCGGCTTCTTCTCCGGCTTCACGAGCTTCATCTCGCACGCCGGCGGCCCGCCCTTCCAGATCTACATCATCCCGCTCAAGCTCGAGCCGAAGCTGTTCGCCGGCACCAGCATCGTCTTCTTCGCGGTGTTGAACGCCATCAAGGTGCCGCCCTATTTCTTCCTCGGCCAGTTCACCGAGGCGAACCTGCTCGCCTCCGCGGTGCTTTTGCCGCTCGCCATCGTCTCGGTCTATCTCGGCGTGCTGGCGGTGCGGGTGATCTCGGCGAAGCTGTTCTACCGGATCGCCTACATCTCGGTGTTCTTGGTCGGGCTGAAGCTCACCTGGGACGGTGTCACCGGGTTGATCGGATAAGGCGCCGCGGCTCGCGCCGCATTGCGGCGCGCCATCCACCATCGCGCCGCATTGCGGCGCGCCATCCACCATCGCGCCGCATTGCGCGCCGACGGTGCTTGCCAAGCCGCCCCCGGTCGCCGATATACGGGGCGGGAGGTTGGTGGTGGACGCGCCACTCGCCAACCGGGTCAGGTCCGGAAGGAAGCAGCCCCAACGAGCCCGGCACGGGTCATCGTGCCAGCCTCCCACCCTTTTCCGTCGCCCCGGCGCCGAAACCCGCGTGACCGCCCGTGCCAGCGGTGCCGGCAGCCGGCGCGGAGAGCGGCCCCGGGCCGCAGAGCGCCGCGGGGACACGGATGACCGAGACGCCCGAGGCCGGCCCACCGATCGACACTCCGCCCTGGAGCGATCCGGCCCCGCCCGGCGCAGCCGCCGGAAGCGCGGCCGGCTCCGCGCTCCCCGACGACGGCCCCGCGCTCTTCCCCGCCGACGCGCTTCCCGCCCCGCCGGCCGCCGCCGCGCCCTACCGGGTGCTGGCGCGCAAATACCGGCCGCAACGCTTCGAGGACCTCATCGGCCAGGAGCCGATGGTGCGGACGCTGACCAACGCGTTCGCCGCCGGCCGCATCCCGCAGGCGTGGATGCTGACCGGCGTCCGCGGCGTCGGCAAGACCACCACCGCCCGCATTCTCGCGCGCGCCCTCAATTTCCGCAGCCCTGCCGTCGACCGTCCGAGCATCGACCTCACCGTGCCCGGCGAGCACTGCAAGGCGATCATGGAGGGGCGCCACGTCGACGTCATCGAGATGGACGCGGCGTCGAACACCGGCATCGCCGATGTGCGCGAGATCATCGAGGCCTCGCGCTACCGGCCGGCGACGGCGCGCTACAAGGTCTACATCATCGACGAAGTGCACATGCTGTCGACGGCGGCCTTCAACGGCCTCCTGAAGACGCTCGAGGAGCCGCCGGAGCACGTCAAGTTCGTCTTCGCCACCACCGAGATCCGGAAAGTGCCGGTGACGGTGCTGTCGCGCTGCCAGCGCTTCGACCTGCGTCGCGTCGAGGCCGATGTGCTGGTCGCCCACCTCGCGAAGATCGCCGGCGCCGAGAGCGTGACGGTCGAGGACGAGGCGCTGGCGCTGGTCGCCCGCGCCGCCGAGGGGTCGGTGCGGGACTCGCTCTCGCTGCTCGACCAGGCGATCGCCCACGGCGCCGGTGCCGTCACGGCGGAAGCGGTGCGCGCCATGCTCGGCCTCGCCGACCGCGCCCGCGTCGTCGACCTGTTCGAACACGTCATGCGCGGCGACGCCGGCGCGGCACTCGCCGAACTCTCCGACCAGTATGCAAGCGGCGCCGAGCCGTCGGTGGTGCTGACCGATCTCGCCGCCTTCACCCACCTCGTGACGCGCCTCAGGATCGTGCCCGAGGCCGCGCGCGACCCGAGCCTGACGGCGGCCGAGCGCGACCGCGGTACGGCGCTCGCCGCCCGGCTGACGGTGCCGGTGCTGACGCGCGCCTGGCAGATCCTCTTGAAGGCGATCCCGGAGGTGCAGGGCTCGCCGCGGCCGCTCGCCGCCGCCGAGATGGCGCTTGTCCGCCTCGCCTATGCCGCCGACCTGCCGAGCCCGGAGGAGGCGATCCGGATGATCGCCGAGGGCAAAGCCGGCGGTGCCCCGTCGTCTCGTCCGTCTGGACCGTCCGGTGGTGGCGGCGGCGGAGCGACCGCCGTTGCGGCCAGCGCCGGTGCGGCCTTCGCCGGGGGTGCGCCGGTGCCCCGGGGCGCGCCGCGCCTCGCCGCCGAGACCGCACCGAGCGCCGTGGCTCCCGCCGCGACACCCCGCCCCGCCATCCTTCCCGCGAGCGGCCCGGTGCTCGCCTCGCTCGCCGACGTCGCCGCCCTCTGCGGCGAGCGGCGCGAGCTCAGGCTGAAGTTCGCGGTGGAGCGGCAGCTGAAGCCCGTGCGCTTCGAGCCCGGCCGCATCGAGGTGGAGCCGACCGCCGACGCCCCCTCCGATCTCGCCGGCGAGATCGGCCGCAAGCTCACCGAATGGACCGGCACGCGCTGGGTGGTGACGGTGACGCGCGGCGCCGGCGGCACGACGCTGCACGACGAGCGCCTCGCCACGGAAAGCCGCCGCCGCGACGACGCCGCCGCCGACCCGCTCGTCTCCGCCGTGCTCGCCCGCTTCCCCGGTGCCAAGATCGTCGACATCCGCGTGCGCGCCGACGAGGCGCCGCTGCTGCCGGCCGCCGCCCTGCTCGACGAGGACGGCGAGATCGCGCCCACCGAGGAGCCGCTCGACGACGGGCTCGACTTCTGAGGGCCCACACTCGATCTGCCCACCATCCGCCGCACCGGCGGCCCGAACCCGCGAGGACGTCCCGATGGACATGTTCAAGATGATGAAGCAGGCCAAGCAGATGCAGGAGAAGATGGCCGGCCTGCAGGAGGAAGTCGCCTCCATCGAGGTCACCGGCACCTCCGGCGGCGGCCTCGTCCGCGTCACTCTCAGCGGCAAGGGCGACCTCAAGGCGCTGTCGATCGACCCCTCGCTCATCAAGCCCGACGAGGGCGAGATCATCGAGGACCTGATCGTCGCCGCCCATGCCGACGCCAAGGGCAAGGCCGATGCGGCGCTGGCCGAGCGCACCCAGGTGCTGATGGGCGACCTCGGCCTGCCGGCGGGCCTGAAGCTGCCGTTCTGAGGCGAAGGCGAGGACACCGGTCCGATGCCCGCCCGCGCCGTCGCCGGCCCCGAGATCGAGGCTCTGGTGCAGCTGCTCGCCAAGCTGCCCGGCCTCGGGCCGCGTTCGGCCAGGCGGGCGGCGCTGCATCTCGTCAAGAAGCGCGCCGGCCTGCTCGAGCCGCTCGCGGCGGCGCTGTCGCGCGTCGGCGAGACGGTGTGCACCTGTTCCACCTGCGGCAACCTCGACACCCGCGACCCCTGCTCGGTCTGCACCGACCCGAGCCGCGACCCTTCGGTGATCGTCGTCGTCGAGGACGTCGGCGACCTCTGGGCGCTGGAGCGGGCCGGCGCGCTGTCGAGCCGCTACCACGTGCTCGGCGGCGTGTTGTCAGCACTCGACGGCGTCGGGCCGGAGGCGCTGGCGATCTCCCGCCTGGTCGAGCGCGCCCGCGACCCGGCGGTGCGCGAGATCGTCATCGCCGTCAACGCCACTGTCGAGGGCCAGACGACCGCGCACTATCTGATGGATGAACTGAAGGACGTCGACGTCGCGGTGTCGCGCCTCGCCCACGGCGTGCCGGTCGGCGGCGAGCTCGACTATCTCGACGAGGGCACGCTCTCGGCCGCGCTCCGCCAGCGCCGGCCGTTCTGAGCGGTGGCAGGCGACCGCGGCGACCGCGCGGGCGAGCGCGCGCGGCCCGCGGATTTCCTGGCTCCGCGCGCCCCGTTCGGCCCGATCCTCAGCCGGCTGCAATCGGCCTTGATTCCGTCGGGCGACGCAACTATGGTCCGCCCCGCTCGACGAGCCGGCCGTTCCCAAACGGCCGCGGCGCCCGGTCACCGGTTCCGCCGCCCCCGCTCGCCGGCACACCCGTCACCGGGTCGTGGGGCCATAGCTCAGTTGGGAGAGCGCTTGAATGGCATTCAAGAGGTCGTCGGTTCGATTCCGTCTGGCTCCACCAAAACTCTCCTGAAGATCAGCCCTTGCCGTCGTGGGGATCTGCCGACCCACCGGCCAAACGCGATGCGGGGACAGCGACCCGGCGTTGTTCTCCGTTTCCCCGCCTGTGATGGCGCGGCGCGGATCGCGCGGGCAGACGATAGGTCTCTCACAAGAAAATTTGCGATGATACCGAAGGCCTGAGCCAGCGGTAGTGGCCCCGCGACGCAACAAAATCTTCAGACAGCTGTCGCAGGGGCGACACAGACCCCCAGTATCGATGAAGTCTGAGATGCATTCGCATCTGCACGGGCGGGGGCGCGTTGTTCGATGGCGTCATATTCATTTCTTGACAGAATGTTTGCAGACTACAGCAATGGCAATTTGGTTGGGGTCGGCTCAAGTCCTGGGGCCTCTTTTGTAACCAATTTTAATAGCAGTAGTGAATTTAACATTGGAGATAGCATATTTTTCGGTACCGTCCGTCTTGGGCAATTCGCCGGAGTTGCGTCAATCAACGGGACTAAGGTACTTGTAGTCGAATCGATAGAGAATAGTGGGGTGACTCGACTCCTTGGCGAAAGCCCGTTGACGTTTGGATCTTTCCCTCCGTCGCTTGCCTCAGTGCAGGTCGAACGGACTAGTTTCACCGTCTGTTTCCTGGCCGGCACGGCGATCGCGACACCGACAGGATCCCGCCCGATCGAGGACTTCGCGGTCGGTGACTGCGTCCTCACCGCCGACGGCCGCACAGCCCCGGTGCGCTGGATCGGCGTGCAGACCGTCGTCCGCGTCTTCGCGGACCCGCTGCGCACGTTGCCGATCCGCATCTCGACCGGCGCCCTCGGCGAAGGCCTGCCGGCCCGCGACCTCTTCGTCTCGCCGGACCACGCGCTGTTCCTCGACGGCGTGCTCGTGCAGGCGGGCGCCCTCGTCAACGGCACGACGATCGCCCGCGTGACGGAAATGCCGGAGCGCTTCACCTACTTCCATGTCGAGCTCGAGGATCACGCCCTGATCCTCGCCGAGGGCGTGCCCGCCGAGACCTTCGTCGACAACGTCACCCGCCGTCGCTTCGACAACTTCGCCGAGTTCGTGGCCCTCTACGGCGAAACCGGAGCCTCGATCGCCGAGCTGGACCTGCCGCGCGTCAAGGCGGCCCGGCAGTTTCCAACAGCGCTCCGCAACCGCCTGTCGCGTTCGGCGATCCGGACCGACGCCGCCTGAGGGCACGAGCGACCGGGGTCCGGTCTCCGGTCCGCCGCCCCGCTCGCCGGCACACCCGTCACCGGGTCGTGGGGCCATGGCTCAGTTGGGAGAGCGCTTGATGAGCCGCCGTCTCCGGCAGGAGGCATCGCGCGTTGGCGTTTCCGGTCAGGGATTCACTTAGCTCAGCCGCGCGTGGCTCAGCCGCGCTGCGAGCCGCGCCTCGGCGAGGCCGAGCCAGAAGGCGGACCGCGAGGCCTCGACTCCGTCTCTGGTTTTGCCGTGGCGGGTGGTCTGGGGCCTACTCCCTTCGGCTCCATGCCCGCAGTGCGGCGATACAGCAAAGCGACAAAACAAGGCCCGATGCTACTTTTGGTAGCGGGTTCGCCGGTGCGCGGCCGCCCGCACAGGCCGGGGGACAGATATGGCGAGCTATGAAGGTGCCTTGCAGATCATCTATCTTGACGGTGGCGGCGTCATAAATCCCGACGCCGGGGTGATCACCACGCTCTCGAACGCCCATGGTTCGACGTTCTCGGTCGGTCAAGAACTCACAGCTTTGACCAATACAGGGGTCGAGACGAGCGGCAAGTTCGCCGGCACGGTCACTATCGCAGGCACCACGCTCGTCGTTTTCGAGACGGACGCTGGCGATCTCCAGCTTGTCGGCGGTGCGGAGCAGCTCAGTCGCGCTTCGTTCCCTGATTCGGCCTCCGGGCTCACGATCAACGAGAGCGTCTTCACGGTCTGCTTCCTGGCCGGTACGGCGATCGCGACGCCGTCGGGGGCCCGCCCGGTCGAGGATCTGGCGATCGGCGACCCCGTCCTCACCGCCGACGGCCGCACAGCCCCGGTGCGCTGGATCGGCGTGCAGACCGTCGTCCGCGTCTTCGCGGACCCGCTGCGCACGTTGCCGATCCG
>JAESGX010000170.1_pt1 | contig 48373 bp, 37 predicted proteins | sample 9269801 | NCBI WGS metagenome assembly JAESGX01 (sample SAMN16773122, study PRJNA677054) | algae metagenome | isolation source: Pleurocapsa minor GSE-CHR-MK-17-07R and co-occurring heterotrophs from wet... | place: USA: Lower Calf Creek Falls, Grand Staircase Escalante National Monument, UT ... | reverse complement strand
AAAAGATATGGATTATAATGTCTTCTGTAGTCACGGGGTGCACTCCACTCGAATTCGCACTTTAAGTGTGTGCCGTCCTCGTGACTACTTCAAATTTCCATCCTCATAAAACCCGCACCACTGGTTACTACTTCATTCAACGGATAATGGATGCTATGCAGAGAAATAATGTCTACCCTGACGCTACAAGACTGACTGCTTTATTCGAGGAAATCAAAGTCATCTTGGCTCAATTGTCGTTTGTCTCCCATATTTATGTTTTCGGTTCACTTGCTCGCCAAGAGAGTGATCGATGGTCGGACATTGATATGGTGGTTGTAACACGAACATATCAACAATTTTGGGACACGTGGCAACATCTTCATAATGTAAAGCCGGTTTTACATCATCACCCATTTTCTGAAGTTGAACCCATTGGCGCGCATGCACTTGGAAACGTGTTTGTTGACGAGGCAGTATTTCATTGTCTTGATCTAAATTTCTTGACGACATATGAACATCAGACTCCCAGGGCAATGGAACGATTTGGTCATTTAGAGATGGTTTACAATCATCCAAATGAAGTCCGATCGAGTACACAAGACCATAGACATTTCCGACAAACACTTACGCCAGATGAACAAAAAATTGCAACAAGTCTTCATTTCACAAAAAAGAATATTAAGAGGGTTTTACGCGGTCAGCCAGCACATGATGAGCTAAGGAAATTCGCAGATAGCTTGAGAATACTGATGCAGGTTTATTCTTTTGATTATCAAGTCGTTGGCGGTGAACTTGGTAAAGTGGCGCAGACTTATCTGCTGATTGCTGATGATGTGTTGAGGAACAAATAATTCGGCGAAGTGCCGGGCATTCGTTTCCAAATCGAAATTGGGTGCGACAGGCTCGACTTCTGAATCGTCCTCATCTTCATCGAAGATCATAAAGTGGTGAGTAGGTTCGGTGTAAAGTCCCTTAGCCTCGATTTGTGCTTCCGCTCTGCATTCGGGTTGTGCAGCCGCCACTTACTCTCCTCGCGCACAAGCGTCTGCCGGCCGATCACTTTAATGTACAATAAATGACAGTAAGTTACGGAGCGAACCATGCAGGCTGCACCTACACGAACTGTCTTCGATGTCATGACGGACTTTCTGGCGGGAGAGCCATCACCGCAGGCGATCCTCGACTATTATCTGCCGGAGGACTTGCAGCAGCGGCTGGATGATCTGCTTGATCGCAACAGTGAAGATCTGCTGAGCCCAGCCGAGCGTGAAGAACTCCAGCTTTTTCTGAACGCCGATGAGTTGTTCTCGTTGCTCAAGACCAAGATGAAACGCAAGCTTAACCAGGCTGCCGAATGACGATCAGCACGGTTTCAACGAAGTTGCAGTGGGCAACTATCTCTGCTCGAGTTAATAGATCACACAACTGATTTCAGACCCATCCCCATAAAAGCCTACGAATATCACACGCTACAGACATGCCTGCCCCACCGAGACATAAAGCACACAATCGAGCGCCCCGCGAATCGTCTGCTGACCGCGCGGCGCTTCCGGCAGGTGACAGTCCGCGGGAGTAATGCACTTCGAATGCAACTTAATTCGAGCCTGGATTAACTGTATGCACCTTTACAGTGTCTGCAAAAATCGCTGCACATGTGGCAACACATCCTGCGCGTTCGCAATGATGTCGAAGTGGGTAGCATTGGCAATCACCGCGAATGTGGCATTTGGCATTTCCGATGCACAGTGCTTCATCCCTGCATAAGCACCTTCTGAATCACCTGCATAAAGTAGCGTTGGAATCTGACAGGTAGGGAGCAGGGTATAGAAAGTTTTCCACTCAACATCAGCATTGCGTACTGTTAACAGTGCCTGAAAGTCATTGTTCCTCATGCGCTGTTTCATCCCCGGCGGCATCTGCATATTGCTTTCGAAGAATCGTAACCATGCTTCGCCGCCAGCGCTCATCAACATACTGATTGGGTCTTCATCAGGACCAACCTCCGGCAGTCCCTGCATGCCTTTTTCGCCCGGGGGATCCTCATCAGCTAGCTCGTAATTATCAGGATAGGGATGTAGCCCTCCTATAATGAGCGCGATAATGCGCTCCGGAGCAAAGCGAATCACATTGAAGACGATTGCCGCGCCTGATGAAAACCCCCAAAAGATCGCCTTCGACACGCCTAACTGATCGAGAACCGCCAGATAATCGTTCACTTGTAGCTCAGGTTCATAGGCTGACGGCTCGTACAGCTTTGCGCTCTCTCCATGACCGCGACTGTCCACCGTGATCACCTGATAACGGTCGCTTAGTGCAGCGACATAGCCCAGCTCGTGCCAATCTTCCCCTGACAAGGTGGTGCCATGCGCCATGATTATTGGAGTTCCGGTGCCCGTAGCTTTGTAATGAATTTGCACACCATTGTGATTTACAAATGCCATGATCCACCTCTGACTGTTCAATGACCAGATTTTTACAGCGTGAATTATTGCGATTATAAAAGATTTTCGTGTACCTGCGACCCAGTTTGCTCTATGGGTCAGATTTGAGAAGCGATTGTAACAAATGCCCGATAGCCCGTCGGGTTAAACGGTTTAAAGATCCATGTTACCCGATGGATACACAAACTGCTCCTGCTCCTCTCGCTCCGCATATGGCTGATGCGGATGCCACTCATCCGCTTCGCGCACAAGCGTCTGCCTGCCGATCACGTTGTCGACCACATCATGGTAGTCCCGCTCTTCCCACTCACCCGACAGCCCTTCGAGCATAGCGACATCAGGCGCCAGCTCCGGCCCCTCGAGCAGGCCGGGCACTAGCACCCCCCGAAAGGTGTCCTCGAAAGCCTGCGCCTGCGTGTCGCTGGCGAAATGAGCCAGCTCGAGCAGGTGCGTGCGGGTGGCGGCCTGCTCGTCTGGCGAAAGCTCTTTGAGCGTGGACAGGTCGGTTTCAGGCGGCAGGTCGGGATAAGTTAGCATGAACAGTGCCGCTCCCAGGCGTTCACCATCGGGCGTTTCCACGGCACGCGTGAGTGTCTGCCACGGCATGGGTGCATAGTCCGGCTCCTCGTCAGGCTGCGCAGCCAGCAGCGCATCCCAGCCCGCCGGGTCGAGCGCAGGCATCGCCTGCGTCGCATCCGGGTCGAAGCCCACTACGACAGGCGCAATCTCCGGCTCGATCTGTGCCTCCAGCTGCCCCAGCGACAGGAACCGGTCGGGCGGCCCGGCATGAAAAAGCGACGCGTTTGGCCTCGACGCGGGCATCCACTTGTTGGACACCGCGTCCCGCTCGGCCTGCTGCATCATGCCCTCCAGCCCGCGCTCGGCATAGACCGCCAGCAGCGCCTCACGATCGGCGTCGGCGCGGGCGCGCTCATCCTCGTCGTCCGGGTCGTAGACCTCGACCGTCAGCGAGGCGATCCCTAGGTAGCCCTCCGGTTGCTTCCAGTACTTCTCGACCGCCAGCTCGCGCGTCCACGGATCGACATCCTGCACCACCACGGCATAATTGACCGCGTCATCAAGCGGCTCCAGCAGCGCGATGTGGCCGCCCTCGAAAGTGGCGCTGAACCACGCGCTCCCCTCCAGCGGCGCATTGAGCGCGCGTTTGTGGTCTGCTTCGGCCAGCCAGTCTGCCTGCCAGTCGTAGAGATGCGGGGACGGATTGTCGAGCGGGCGGGTGTCGTCAGCCATAAAGCCATCCTGACGGGCGCGAAACTGTTCCAGCCCGGTCGTGAACGGATCATCCGGACCCTCCACAAACAGACGTGCATCGCTGCGATCGGCATCGAGCGTCCCGTTGAGGATGGCAATCGATTCGGCGTACTGCATGGCCGCCTCCAGTCCGCGGCCGTCGCGCACGGCTTGCAGGTCGCGCAGATCGAGCTGACGCAGCGCGTCGACGGGATACTCGCCCACCGTCAGGCGGGCTTCGCGCTCGGCGTCGCCGTCTTGCCACGACTTGACCGCGTGCAGCAGCAGGCGGCCGTCTTCATCAGTCGCGCTTTCAAAGCGGTAGTCCGGCGTGTGTTCAGTCATGTCCCATCTCCCTTCACAGGTCTGGCCCCCAGCTGTCCTGGGTAAATTGCGCCAGATCGGCGGTCGTGTCGGCATCGAGGGCGATCCCGCGCTCATTGCCCCAGAGTGCGCGCTGGTCGGTCGCCAGCGCCAGCACCCCGGCCGCATCCAATGCGCTGTCGATGCCCTCGCTCCCGGCAATCTCGATCAGGTATTCGGCTGCCTTGAGCGAGCGGTTCATGTCGCCGGGGACACAGGGCGCGAGCGCCGCCTGCAGCGCGCCAGTCTCGGGATGGCGCCCAAGCGACAGGATGCTGGTGACGCAGGCCTCGTCCTGGGCGGGGTCAGGCTGGAAGACGCCAATCCAGTAGCGCGTGCCAGCCGCATCGGTGAAAGGCGCGCTGTCGGCCTCCAGATCGAAGCCGTCCGCCGCCACGCCGATCTCGCGCAGCGCCTGGCTGACGTCAAGCTGCGGCGCTTCGACCTCAGCATTGTCGAGCGAACGGACCGCGTCGTAAGCGGCATACTCGGCATCGCCCATGCTGCGCCATTCGGGCGCCGACTGGCCGTGCTCGACGGCTTTGTCCTGGGCGAAGGTCATGAGCTGGAAGGGCAGCAGCTGGCGCTCATGGATGTCGGCCTGCAAGTCGGCGTACAAGTCAGCCGCCGAATCCAGGCTGTCGAAGGTCGCGATTTCGAGGTAACTGCCGCCCAGGTCGCCGGTCAGCGCATTGGCATAGACATCGACCGCGCCGATGGCGTAGCGCTCTTCCGCTTCGTCCGGCCCGCCGTGGGCCAGCGCGATGATCGTGCCGTCGTGCCAGTGCCAGCCGTCGTCGGGATCGAAGGTGGGTGCCGGGTCGGGAACGGCGGCGCTGTTCCCCGCACGAACCGGCTGAAAAGGATCGTCTTGGCGGACGTAGGCGAACGCTTCCTCGGCGAAGGTGCTGTCAAAGTAGGGATCGTCGGGCAGATCGGGTGGATAGCCGCCGTCGGTCATCGGGCTTCCTCCTTGTGGACAGGGCGCAGCAGGATGGGGGCGTGTTCGCCGGGAGCGTCAGACCTGCGCGCCAGCAGCGCGTCGAGCCTGGCCAGCCATTCGGCCAGCGTGAGCATGCCGGCAGCGATGTGGTCAATGGCCGCCACCAGATCGTGCAGGTCCGGGTCAATGCCGCCCACAGCCTCTGCGTCCTGAACCTTTTCAGCCTGCCCGGCGGCGGTGACTGCCGCCTGCGGGCTCAATCCGGCGCGAATCAGGCGTGGGACGCTGCTCGTCGTCGGCGCATCCACCGGGGTGAACGAGATGTTTTGAACGGTCAGCGCGTCTCCCTCAGCAACATCCGGCAAAGGATCTGACAGATTTTGGGAAGGAATAACCGTGCGCCACCCGGCAACAACGGATTCGGTCTGCGCCACGGTCAGACGCAGCGGCCACGGCGTACCCCGCTCAGACAGCGCCTGAAACGAAATCCCGCGCAGGCAGTCCTGTCCGGCGAGCATGTGTGCGGCGAGGAACTGGCGCCAGATCAGCCCGTAAAGCGCGGCGCCATCGCCGGGCAGGTCTTCCGGCAGCCGGTCGATATCCGCCGGGGCGATGCCGCGTGACCAGAGGCCCTCGGTCGCGACCAGCTCCGCGCCATAGGCTCGGACGACATGGCGTTTGGCGGCAGCGCTCAGGTCAGGCGGCAGTGTCGCTTCCGGATGGGTGATCCAGCCGGCATCGAAGAGCGTGCCCAGCAGCATCAGCACGCGTTCAGGAGCCAGCCCCAACTGGCGTTCCGCGGTGGCCATCAACTCAGCTGCGTCAAACGGCGCCGGGGCAGGCCGGGCGACCGCGCGCTCGACGGGCTTCCCGGCCAGGCAGCGGCTTCCCGTGAGCAGGGCCCCCAGCCGCTCGTGCTGGTCCGGTTGCGTCAGGACGAGCCGGCGACCGCGCAGGTCGCGCACATCGGCCTGAAAGGACTTGCCCTGATGCTGCAACACGACCTGCGCCGTCCACGCCGCTGGCTGCCTGGGTAAACGTGCTAGTGTATTCGCCAGTTCCGCCGCCATGCTCAGGCGTCCTGCGGGCAAATGGGTGACGAGCTGTTCAGCCAGCGCGGCATCCACGGCCTGTCGGTCGAGCGCACGCGGTGCAGCAAACGCCGCGCGGATGGCATCGGGCGCGAGGCTGGCCAGCTCGATGCGCCGGACCGGTTTATCACCAGGATCCAGCAGTTCGGCGGCATGCCAGGCTATCAGTTCGCCCAGGCGACCGGGCGGCGTGGCCAGACAGAGTGCCTGACACTCGCGCAGCGCGCGCTTCAGCCGCCGGACCAGATTGGCCGTGCCCGGCGTCAATGAAAACGTGAGCGGAACCGTCAGGCTGCTTCCGCGCTTTCCCACAGGCAGCAGCGGCATCCGCAGCAGGCCGTGACACGGCTCGACACGCCAACCGTCACCGAGGACATCGGTCAGCACACGCGCATGCGCGGCACTTTCCACCAGTAGCAAATTCATGAGGTTAACCCCTCCTGTTTTGTGCGTTGAAGTCTTTCAGCAGCAGGCGCAGTTCCTGCCGTGCGATTTTCCGCTCGCCCAGAAGCGCCACGTCTGGACAACTCGCGTTCGCGCAGGGCAAGCCAGATCGGCCATTCGCGCCAGGCATGGTAGGCCTGTTTCTCCAGGTCCTGCCACGGCGCGGATGACGGCGTTTGGGTCGGCATGACATAGGCTCCTTCTCTCGTCAGGTGGTCTGGAAACGCGCCAGTTCGCCCGGCGTCGCTCGGCCGTAGAGGTACCACAGCCCCTCGTCCTGGATGTCGAGCACGAAGTGAAAGCGCTTCAGCCCGGCGATGATGTCGCGATGCTGCTGGTTGTAGTGGGCGAAGGCGGCATCGTCGCGGAAGACGTTCATGCCCTGGCGCTGGCTGAAAATCACGCGGATCGGGCAGTTTTCGAAGATCAGCCGGGATTTACCCTCCAAAAAGACCGACATCTGTTGGTGCATTAGTAAATCAATCTGACTTACGTCCCTTCGATCCCGGTGAAGTTGCCCGCGCGTTCGAGAGCCTGTTTCTACCCAACCTTATTCGTCCTGCAGCCAGCCCTGACGACTCTCCTGCCCAGGAAAGTTGAGATGGGGACTGGCTGTTTTCGATTCTTCAGGAGTGCAGCGTGAGTAAGCGGCGAAACACCCTTTTTCCGGTCGCGCCGAATGGCGTGATCACCATCGGGCTGGATATCGGCTATGGCGTCGTCAAAGCCGTCACCAGCGAAGCAGTGCTCACTTTCCCGTCGGTCGCGGGTCATGCCCGTGAGATCAAGTTCCAGCAAGCGGAAATCGCGCAGCGGCATCCCGGCGATCAGATCACCGATGACGAAGGCATGTGGTTTGTCGGTGATCTCGCGCTGGCACAGCTGCCGCCAGGTGAGCTGCTGCGTCTGCGCGGTCGCACAGCCAACGAAGCGACGATGGGCAACGCTTTCCGGCTGCGCCTGGCCAAGGTCGCGATCGGCAAACTGCTCAACGGCACACGCGGACGTGATGCGGTGCATATCCGGATTGCCACCGGCCTGCCCTGTGACCACATGCGCGACGCGGCTGAACTCAAGCAGTCGCTCATCGGCACGCACCTGATTCAGACCGACGCGGCGGAGATCGTCGCGCACGTGACCGATGTCATGGTCATGCCGCAGCCCTACGGGACGATCTACTCGCGCACGCTCACGCCATCAGGCAATCTCAACCCGGCCCATGTGGTCATGCGCACAGGTGTTTGTGATGTCGGGACCTACACGGTCGATGTGGCGCTGGACGATGACGGGGAATACATCGATGCGGAAAGCGGCAGCGTGGAGAGCGGCGTGTTCACCGCCCAGGAGCGCATCGCCGAGATGCTGGAACGCGATTACCGCCAGAAGATGCCGTTCAGGATGGTCGAGGAGGTGCTGCGTACTGGCGTGTTTCGCGCCAGCGGTGAACGGGTCGATTACCGGGAAGCCGTCGAGGAAGCACTGTCGCCCCTGCGCAGCGCGACGCTCAACCTGCTGAGTGAAAAGTGGAAGGCCGGGACCACGGTCGATGTGGTCTATCTCTCCGGGGGTGGCGCGGAGCTGGTGCTGCGCGAGGTCATGAGCGCCTATCCGCAAACACAGCTGGTGGCACAGGCGCAGATCGCCAATGCCCAGGGCTACCTGAACTACGCCCGGTTCGCGGAGCGTGCATCATGAGCGGGTTTTACCAGTCAGACGGGCGGTTTGACACCGGTAAAACCGGAAAACGAGGGGGAATGAGCCGAAAGCGACCACCTAAACGGGAGCACAAGCTGATCGCATTCAAGGCGTTCTTCGACACCGACCGCGACATTCTGGAATGGTGGGAGGGGATGCAGGACGGCGAACGGAGCGAGGTCATCCGCGACCTGCTGCGGGGATATGTGAAAGGGTTGCCCATGTATGAAGCGCGTCGACCGAAAGTGGCCGTGGATGGCGGCGCCGTGCTGCAGGTCCTGGACGATACGGCATGGATTCGCGGGGCGTTGAACGACATGCCCGCCTATCTGGAAGGGCTGCTGGGTCGGATCACGCTGAATCCACAACCGCTCAGCGCGATGCCCCAGGCGCAAGAACGGTCGGACAGAAATCTCTCGGAGGATGTGCTGGAACGCCGCAAAGCGAAGATGGTCAAAGCCGGATGGTGAGAGAGCGTGCGTTGGGGCAAAGGCAGGCAGGCCGTCGTCGTGGGTGGGATGGGGACAATCCTCTCGTCGGCGACGGCACCATCGGTCGAGGCAGGGGGCGCAAGCGCGTGACGTCGTCCATGTTTGGACGCGCCCCCTGTGCCTCTCCCTCGGCGAGCCAGCTAAATCGCTGGCTGCTCAGGCGCCGCAGGGCTACGGTGCAGCGCCATCCGGCGGCGGCACCGGTTCAGCGGTGTGCGACACCCGCCGAACCTGTAGACGGGACCCATCCCGTCTACAGGGCAAACCAGGCCCGCGTCTGGCGGTTTATCGTGAACCGGTTCGGTTGTGAACCAGAAAGGATCAGGCGATGATTCATCGCCAGTTGGTGAGTGCTGTCGCCAGCCGCTTTCCTGATCTGACGCAGCGCCAGATCGAGGAAGTGTTGGAGGTGCTGGTTGAACTATGGCGCCGGGAACTGGAGCAGCCCGGCGGCGAAATCATCATCCGCGACTTCGGCAAACTGACCGTCGACGTGCAGCAGATGCGTAACGCTGGCGCAGTTCGGGCACAGATGGGCAGTCAAGCGCCGGAATACCTGGCGCGGCTGTACTTCCGCTTTCGTCCCGCGCCAGAGGTGCGCGCTCAGGTTGAACGCCATGTAAAGGAGAAGGCATGACCAGAAGCAGGGTGACCGTCCGCTTTACCGTCGGGTTCACGCCCGATCAGGCGCGCCGCCTGGATGAACTCCACCGCGTGCGCAATCGCAAGGGGGAGCCGATCAGCCGAGCCGATCTCGTGCGCGAGGCAGTCGGCTTCTATCTGCAGCATCAGCCCGATCTGGTGGGGTCGCGCAAGGCGATTGCCAAAGACCTGGAAGGCAAGATCGACACGCTCGACGCGAAATTCGCATCCGTCGTCGAGCGCCTGGACACGTTCATCGAGATGCTGCGCCGGCGCCGGGAAGGAGGCTAACCCATGGATCGCAAACAGATGTGCATCGCCAATGTGCAGTACAAGAAGCCGACAGTCAGCGAGGCCAAACGGGCGCAGGGACTGCTGCGCTACCTGACCTACCGCGAAAGCCGGGATGAGGCAGCGCGCAGCGCGGTCGGCCGCGAACGCTGGGAGGATCACGGCATGGGCGGTTCTCCCGCGGAAATCGCCCAGCGCTGCGCGGCCTTGCAGAGTAAGCATGTGCTGCTGTTCAGCCTGGTCTACAACGTCAATCCCGATCTGATGGCGCTGGTCGATCCGAGGCAGCGGGAGCAGTTTGTGCGCGAGCTGACGGTCAGCACCACCGAAGCCTTCTTCGAGGAGCGCGGCATCGACACGGGCATCGAATACGCGTTTGTGATGCACCATCGACAGACGGATGATCCGGGGTCCCCGGGAAGACACAATCCCCATACGCACGTCGTGCTGCCTGGCACGTACTACGACGATGACATGGGCGAGCGGGTGCCGCTCTATTTCAGCAGAAATCAGGCGGTCAATCACGTGGACATGCTGCACACGCTGACCGAACGGCAGGTTGCTGAACAGATGGAGCGCTATGTCGGTCCGAACTGGGAAGAGCGTATCGATCGGCTGGAAGCAGCGCGCGAGGCGCAGCTGGCGATCACCGAGCAGCCTGCGCATGGCACATTTGGAACAGACGAGGGAGAGATCAGCTTCTGGGTGGGATCCAGGCGCACCGATGAGCGAACGAGTGCTGCGGGCTACTACCAGACGGTCGGGGAGGGTGATGCCGAGTTTCGCCCGCTGATCGGCGGGCTGAAGCATGATCAGGCGGAACTGCTGGCGCGCCTGCTGCACAGCGAGATCGGCGGGGATGTCCTCGCGCTGCGCCAGCGTGCCGCAGACATCAATGTCATGAGCGCGGCCGAGCGCGACGCCTTCTTTGCCGACCTGCGGCGGCTGGACTTCTCACCGCCGAATCGGGATATCGAAATCGACTTTTAGCCGAGATACACACAGGGGAATGAAACGCTCTGGTCGCCAAACGAGCGCGCTTCAAACCCCTGTGTGTCACCCAAAAGGAATTGATATGAGTATCGCACAAACTGACGCCCCCGGCAACAACCCGGAATGGCGTGACTTTCTCCGGGCACTCTACCACGGCGCGCCGGAGGATCTGTACTTTGAACTGCGCTGCATCCATCCGACCAGCGGAGATGCACGTTCGTTTTGGAGCAAAGTTGGCGACAAGCGCACGCTGACCAACGCCTTCAACCGGGCGACGGCCCTCAACCATGCAGGCTACGGGCTGTACTTCGCGCCGTGCCTGCGTCGGGACAAACAGGGCAAAGCCGAAGCCGCCGCCCTGCTGCCCGCGCTGTGGGTCGATCTCGACTGTGACGACGAGGCGGCGCGCCGAGGTGCTGCGCTGGAAAGACTTAACGCATTCAGTCCGCCCCCCTCGGCCATCATCGACAGCGGCGGCGGTCTGCATGCCTACTGGTTGCTCACGGATGCAGTGCCGCTCGACGAGGAGAGTCGCATGCAGGCAGCGGGCATCCTGCGCGGACTGTTCACCGCGCTGGGCGGCGATCCGCACTATGTCAAGTCGGTCGCCTCGGTCATGCGGTTGCCCAGCAGCGTGAATACCAAGCCGGAGCGCGGCGGGGTGATCGTCAGCCTGGTCGAGCTGCACCCGGATCGGCGTTATCCGCTCAGTGACTTCGCCTGGCTGGAAAGCCAGCCGCAGGTCGAGCGCATCGGCGGGCTGAAGGTCATCATGCTTAATGGGAACGGCCAGCACCCACTACCTAAGCGTACCGAGGACTACCTCATTTCCGGGGCGGCTGAAGGCAGTCGTAACAGCGAGCTGTTTCAGGCAGCTTGCCAGCTGCGCGATGCAGGGTATTCCCAGTCCGATGCCGAAGCGCAGCTGGTGCCGCGTCATGTCGCTGACGGCTGCAGTGAACGCGAGGCGCAGGCGACCATCCGCAGCGCTTTCAGCCGAGCACCACGCGATCCTATTCTGACGCCGCACGATCAGGTGGAGCAGCTTGTCCACCGCTACGGTCGGCGCGACGGGGACGGGATGCGTCCGACGATTGACGAAATCCGCGAGGTCGTCAAAGCCTGCGCCGCGCTCGATCCGCTGGCGTGGGCGGAGACGCGCAAACAACTTCGTGCCATCGCTGGCGACACCTTCCGCACCCAGGACCTCAATCAGATGCACCAGCAGGCGCGTCGGGAAGCGAACCGCAGCGAGGGCGCATCGCTCTCCAGCGCAGGGCGCTACCTGGAAACGGAGACCGGCATCGTCTATGAGAAGATGACCGAACGAGGCCTGGTCCGCCAGCCGGTGACCGACTGGACGGGGCGCATTGTCGAGTGGATCACGCGGGTCGATGACGATGGGCAGGAAGAACACATCATGCGCACGCAGGTGCAGCATCCGATGCACACGACCACCCTCGATATCCCCGGCGAGCTGTTCGGGGACAGCAACGGCTTTGGTCGCTTCATCACCGGACGGGCGAGCGGCATCTTCACCGTCTATCCGGCCATGCATCGCCACCTGCCGCACGCCATTCAGAGCCTGTCGGGCACAATCCCGCGCAAGACCACCTACCGCTTTTTCGGTTGGGCGGAGCATGAGGGAATGCGGACCCTGCTGACGCCGGGGATGAGCCTGAGCGCAGCGGGCGCGCTGCCCGAACCGCCGGAAGTCGAACTGGAAAATCGGCTGAGCGGCTACGGCCTGGTCGATGCGCTATGGGAAGATAGCCTCAGCGCCTTCAAGGCGGCCGTCGCCGTCTTTCCGCCGCAACTGGCGGGCGCGCTGACCGCCTTCGCGCTGCTGCCCCTGGTGCAGCGTTTCTTTCCACCCGCGGCCATGCGTCCGGCACTGCACCTGGTCGGCACGACCGGCAGCGGCAAAAGCGAGATCGCAGCGCTGATGACCAGCTTCTACGGACAGTTCACGCGCGATACGCCGCCTGCGCAGTGGGGCGATACCGTCAACACGGTCGAGGTGCTCGGCTATGCGCTGGCGGACGCGCTGTTCTGGGTCGATGATTGGAAGCCGTGTTACTCCGACGAGAAGACCTTCACGCGCTTCCTGCACGCCTACTCGCGTGGAATGGGGCGCGGTCGGCTGACCAAAGACTCGAAAGTGCGGCAGGATCGTCCGTGTCGCGGGCTGCTGCTGTCCACCGGCGAAACCACCATCGAGGGCGAAGCCTCGATCCTGGCACGCATGCTCGTGCTCGAAATCCCGCCGTGGGAGAAGCGCGATCCGAGTGGCCAGCAGCTGACACTGGCTGAGACCTATCAATCAGCGCTGCCGGGGTTCACGGCGCATTTTGCCCGCTGGATCGCTGCCCAGGTGGAAGCGGGCGCGCTGCAGCATCAGCTGGCCCATGAATACGAGCGCAGCGTCAAAGGCTACCGCGACAAGCTGACCGCGCAGCTGGGCAGGCAGGCGAACACCGGCCGCGTGATTGGCAACTGGGCGACGCTGGCCACCGTCTATCATTTGTTGGGCCAGTTTTTAGGGGAGCAGAGTGCGCACGATGCCTTACCCGCATGGCAGGACAGCCTTGTGCAGACCGCCAAAGCGGTCCAGGAGGAGCGCGCCGGACAGGTATTCATCGACACGCTGGGGCAGCTGCTCGCCAGCGGCGATGTGCGCCTGGTCGATCTTGAGAGCGACGACGACGTGAAACCCGGCGCGCCGATCATCGGTTATCAGGGCCAGCGCTTCATCTATCTTCTGCCGGAAATCTCACTGCGCGAGGTCAAACCCACCCAGTCGCTTAACTTCACCACCAAGTCGATTGGCGACCAGCTGCGCGAGGACGGCTGGCTGCTGCCGAACGGCACCGACGGGCGGCTGACGATCCAGAAGCGCTTAAGAGGCAGCAGGGCATGGGTGTGGTGTCTCAAACGCGAAATGCTCGACGGTGACACCGATGACAGCGGTGACGCTTTAGCGCATCACCCCCATCAAAATGCTCTTCAGGTGTGATTATTGATCTGATGACACTGGTGACAGTGATGACATGCCGCTCCATGGGGTGTCACCGCTGTCACCGTGTCACCACATTTGAAAACTCATTTCAGAATAATTTCGGAAAATACCCCCCACCCCTAAAGCCGTTAAAAAGTGGCAATCTGTAAATGGTGACAGCGGTGACACTGATGACGGCCATCCGTGTTCTCCTTTACCTGCGCGTTATGGCGCTTGCAGTTCCCGAATCAACGCGTCAATGTCCTGCTGCTTGCTGCTACCCAGATCCCTACGCAGCTCGCTGAGCAGACGGATCACCATGTCTGCGCCGCCTTTTGTATACAGCTGTGTGATGATATGGCTGGCGAATTCAGTGGCAGCACCGCTGGTGGATATCTGCCCCACAATCGAGTCGCCAAAAAATGCCCGGTTGATCAATGCTGAACGGCTGCTTTCGTGAGGAACATGCGGGACGACAAAATCTACAATGCGTTGGAAAAGGTCGGTGTTCATCGCCATCGTCGTCGTTTCTCCTGGTGCCGTATTGCTCGGGAGCTGTGTTGTAACTGCGGGCGCTGGCGAGCGTGGACCACCCCCGTCCGTCGATGTGAGGCGCAGCTCAATATAGTGCCCATCCTGAACAAGCAGTCTCTCAGATACCGATGCGGAAGTCTCTTCATGCCTCGCCGTGATTGTGACATCCCGGTTGCGATAGTTATTTGCATCACGCCCGGTGTAGGTATAGACGACGCGTCCATCCTTGTCCGTTTTGCGGTCGGTAAAGGGCACCGGACCGAGCACGGTTACCGCAGCGCCACGAACCGGCTGCCCCTGTAATGACAGCACCAGGATCGTGGTATTGAACTTCTTTGTTGCTTCCTGCGCACCGAACTTGAGCCGATTCTGGGCATTCTGGTAGATCAGCACCCCCCAGCCCAGGCCGACGATGATCGCGACCAGACCCAGAAGCTGAATCATCTCACGGGTGGCAACCACGACAGCAAGGCCAGTCACCAGCAGCACAAAGACCAGCAACACAGGGAAAAGCTGATCTCTCGGGATTTGCAGAAAGCCGATCCTGATGACGTCCATTTCCGGAGATGAGCTGCGTGGTTCGGGTTGCGGGTTTTCGGTCATCGTCCCTCCGAAAGATTATTTCAGTCACTTGAGTTCAATAAATCGCCTCCGCTGACGCGGAGAGCTTGGGGGGATTCCCCCCATACACCCGGAAGCCCGCCGCAGGCGGGTTGAGCGCCAGAGTTCAGAGTGCAGAGGACCAGAGTTCAGAGTGCGCCTATAGGGCACGCAACTAACCGCAACCCATAGTCGTTGACCCTGAAGTTCGGGTTAAGGTTGAGGCGAGACGACGCGGCGGCGAAACGCCGATTGTTGTTGAACGAACCGCCCCGCAGCACCTTACGTTCATAATTCCCATACCCATCCTTGATCTCCGGGTTTTCATAATCATTCAGGCACCACTCAAAAAGATTACCGCTCACGTCGAGCGCCCCACAATCTGCTTTACCATGCGGGTACATGCCCACCGCAGTCGTGCGGATAAGGCCTGCTTCGCTGGTGTTGCCGTAGCACAGTTGCCATTCCCCCCACGGATAGGCTTTCGCCTGTTCGCCACCCTGCGCCATCCACTGCCACTCCCATTCGGTCGGCAGGCGAATTTCAGCAGTCTCGCCGATTACATGTGAGCGACTGGATATATCGCCCGGGTTTTGCAGAGTCAATCCGTGATACCGATGATTCATCCACCGGGCAAACGCCACTGCCTGATACCATGACACAGAATCACGCGGGGCATTTTTCGCGTTTGTCCGCTGGCTTTCAATTTGCTGCCGCTTGTATTCTTCAGGCATATCTCGCCACCAATCCTCATTCTGAAAGCCATCGCGTGCATCCAGAAACGCATGGAACTGGCTATAGGTGACAAGATACCTGGCGACATAAAAATCAGGAATAAGCACAGGACCGATCTCGCGATCATCTGTTTTGATCATGACTGCTTCAGCCGATCCCTTCACTGGCAGCCAGAACACATCCGGGAGTCCGTCTTTTTCGCCCACGCCATCACGCGTGTCGCCAATGACCGCCAGTCGATCACCGATATCGCGGCGGCGCTCATGGCTGGTTTCGTCACGGGGCAGTGTTTCCAGCTCACGCAGCAGGCGATTTTGTTCAGGCTCGATGAAGTCCTCTTCGACTTCGTTTAGTTCCGGTTTCAGGCGTTCCCGCATGGCGTAGACTGGCACAAGGCGTTCCTGCGGCCACAGCAGAAAATCGGGGCGGCCCTTCGTCTGCCAGTCATGGGCGGCATTCCGCACCTGGCGCAGCAGGATCAGGTCTTCCTGAGATTCAGCAATCCACGTCTTCAGCCGCTCCCATGAGCGGAACAGGGCTTCGTGGGTCACTTCGAGATAGCGATTGTCTGTGCCCGCGTCGTGCCCCCGTTGCAGCAGCCCGTTATCCACAAGCACATCCACAAGCTGTTTGGCATCCGCATCAGCTGTGATCGCCTCCAGAGACGCACGACGGCGGGTGGGTTCGTTTGAATTCTCATCAATGTTCACCAGCGGCAGGAACACCTGCCCCAGTTTCGCCTGAGCCGCTGGTGGCACAGACTGAAATACGGCCTCGCTGTGGGTGCCAATCGCGCCCTCTACGCCGCCCATACGCTCATATGCTGCCTGTGTCAGCCGCCGCCCGTCTCGCTCTGCGTACAACCGCTCCAGGGTGAACTGCATCAGTGGCAGCGCGCCAGAAAGCGCAGTATGCGCCCCACGCAGCGCGAACACGATATCGGAAACCAGCCCATCGTCGAAGGTGAGCGCCACGCCGGGCAGTCGGGCAGGTTGTTCTATCGCTTCGCGCAGTTCAGAAATGCTCATCGGCTGCACCATTTCGCTGCAGTCGTTGAACAGCTTACCAAGCTGGGTGTTATTGAGTGGGTAGTTGAGAAAGTCTGCGCGCAAACTTAGCAGCACGATCACTTTGCCACTCGGCTCCGATGCGGCCCCGGTCAACAAAGCAATGAACTGCTCGCGCTCTGTTTCACTTTCTGTCAGCGTGAACAGTTCTTCGAACTGGTCGATATACAACACAACACGCTGGTCAGGCGGAAATGTTGAGAAGGCATCGCTGAGGTAGTCATGCCCTCTGGTATACAATTTTGTCAGCAGCATCGCAGGATCGACGGACGGCATCAGCCCTGTCAGCTTCCGGGCGAGACTCTCCATAGGGTGCGCACCGGGAGTCATCACAGGAAGATAATGCCAGCCCGTACTGCCAGAAATGGCATTTTTGTTTTCCAGAGCAGGCAGCAGCCCAGCCATAAGGACGCTGGATTTTCCGGATCCTGATGGGCCTAACACTGCCAGGAAGCGTTCTTTCGCCTGTGCAAGCTGTGTTTCCAGCCGCGCCACAAGGGAACGCACCAGTGCCTCTCGCCCGAAAAAATCCTGCCGGTCATCTCCAGTGAAGGCATTCAGTCCTTTGTAGGGATTGCGCGGCGGCTGGTCACCAGTCGGCGGATCGGGGACGGCATCAGGCGGCAGCTCCAGGTTGGAACCGCTCTTGGCAAGCTCAGTTATGAGCTGATCAAGCCCTACGGCGTAAGCGTCACGGCGCATATCCACATATTGGATGTGATGCCGGCCCAGCGGAACACAGGCGACCCAGTTGTCACCGTCCGCCCATACCGGATAGATTTTTCGTTTGTGCAGCTCCGCGACAGCGATCTCACTGGTGACATACTCTGACTCATATGCAGCAGGCGACACTACCCACAGAACAGCGCTGCTTGCCCGGATAGCAGACCGGATCGCGCGCTCCCAGTTTGGCGTGCCGGGCGTCAGGCCTTCCTTGTCGATCCAGTAAGGAATACTGCGCTTGTGCAAATCCGCTCGGAGGCGGTTGACGAATATCAGGTCTTTGCGAGCATAGGAGATGAACAAAGGGTTTGCCAGCGTGAGCGCCGTTGTCGTGTGGTCTGCCTCTACAGGTGCTGTCGGCGTTGAGACAGCCAGCGCCCTGATGAGATCGTCCGCATCGCGTGCGCGATCTTTAGCAATATAGTGATCCCGGATCAGCGTGAGAAGCTGGATGAGCGCCGCTTCTTCGTTGTATGTTCTGAGCTTAGCAATGCTGTTGACGGCAAAGGTGACGGCCTCTCCGCTGTAAGTGATTTGTTCGACGATCGGCTCATCATAGAACGCACGGGAAATGAGGGCCTTGCGATCAGCATCGGGCGTATTCATGTGTGGGACAAGAAACTCTATGATTCTGTTATGAAGGTCGCGATCTATCGGCATGGACTTACATCCTTCAGAGTAACAATGAAAGGTCCCGACCCCTGACAGGCATAGTTATTGTTTTAATCAACCTGTAAGCAACAAGACATCTGCATTTATAGCATTACGTCTCTCTATAAGCAACCAAAACTGAATTTCCTCGCACAACCGCCGGCGCGGCGATCGTACGCGCGGGTCTCCGCCCAGGCAAGCACCGGCGGCGATACGCTGGCACTACTTTGCCGCTGCGCGCCAAACCAGTACCACCGAACCACCTGCCTGAAACGGCGACCTGAACCCCTCGGTCGCCGTTTTGCTTGCCTGGTTCCCCCCTCCGCGCTGTCCCGCTGATGTTGAGCGGTTGCGCTCGACGCGGTTGGCGTATCCCAACCGGTTCCAGCGAAGGGGAGTCCCCATGTCTACATTCAATATCAGGCCGTATGTACCTGCCGCCGTCTACCCGACTGCGTGGGCAGGCGAGCTGACCTACCCGCAGATCTACGACGATCTGGCGCACTACGCCTCCAACGTGATGAAGAACTTCAGCATCACCCCCGACGAGCTGCCCGACTGCCTGCAGGTCGGTTTCATCGCGCTGCTGGAGACGCTGGCGCAGCAGCCCGATTTCCTGGCTGCGAAGTCGCGCAAGCAGACGGTGTTCTTCATCCTGGCGCGCTGCAAAGTCTCGTCGATGCGTTACCAAGCGAACCAGTATGACAGCCTCGACGCGCTGGTCAGCAGCGACTGGCACAACACCGCCGATGAGCAGATTGACGGGATGCAGCATGAGCGCGGCGAGCGCTGGGCGGGCTGGGCTTCACAGGTGGATCTAGTGGTGGATATCGAGCGCATCATGGGCAAGCTGGCGGCGAAGTACGAGCACTCTTTGAAGCACCTGGTCGCGCTGTACCACCTGACGACGCAGGTCAGCCGCGTCGATGCCGCCCGGATCGCCGGGGCGGATCCGTCTCGCTGGTATCACAACTACGCCTTGCCGATGCTCGACGACCTACGCTACGAATTCGCCCAGGTGTTTCTTGATTCGCAACCATATGCAGCGCCCGCATCCGTCGTGGACCAGCCCAGCCGCAGGCGCAGCGCCCACCACGCCCCGCCGTGCCATGCATGGCGCAAGGCGTACCGTCAGGGGAATACCATCCCCGCCGATGCGCTGCTCCAGGAGTACGTGCATATGCCCTGCATGTTCCAGGCACTGCAGGCGCACCTGGACGGGCAGACGGCCCAGCAGGCGGCCGAGCACTACGGCCAGAGCTTCCACAGCTTCAAGCGCCGCATGACGCAGGCAGGCAAGCTGCTCAAGGCAGCCTATCCCGCCTGAGCGGCATCGTCCTGGCTGGGGAAGTTAACTCCAGCCCTTAGCCTTAAAATGTAAGGATGGCATTTTTGACCTTCCCCACCACACTAGGTCAACCCGGACGCAAAGCGCGCCACCAATACGAGTACTAGCGCAATGGTAGTTGCACCCTGCTCATTATGCCCCGACCGGGTGCAGGCTAGCGCCATGTGAAATTCACCAAACGCAGTGTCGATACGGATTTTGCCCAGTGTATGCGTGAATTGGTTGACCTGCATTTCACTTAGGCCGAGCGAGAAAGTCCGGGTGATGTTGGACAATCTAATATACTCACCATCGGCGGAAGCATGGCGCGTACTCAACAAGCCAGAGTTTATCTACACGCCTAAACACGCCTATTTTTTGAACATAAACGTTTGCTCATACGTAAAGTCGCTCCTTGGCAAGTCGTGCGCATCGCTTAGAAGGTTTACGGTACAGCTTAGCATGTTATCATACGCTAGCAGTTCGACGTTTTGCATACTCGCACATCCCTAATCCAGTCTACTTTCTCGACGGACTGCTGATAATAAGTATGTTTTTCCGACGCCCTGTACTGCCGCGCTACCTCAGCCAGTAATTTGCTCTGACCGATCCTTATTCGCGGCTCAACTTCTACCATCAGATCCCTCATAAAAGTCTCCACCGTCCGTATTGATCATCCTCCCATTATCCATATTTACTACTCCGTCATTGCCCTGAATCACTATCCGCGCATTCCCAGAAAGTGTATTTCCGTGCTGAGTTTGCACCTGCGCTCGTGAAGGCTGCCCTGTCGGATTATCAGGTGCGGTTGTGGTCAGCGTACTGACACGCTGCTCAGCAAGGTTTAGCAACCCGCCGATCAATTTCGCCCCTGATTTCGAATCCACCCCCTTTGTCATGTCCACGTACTGGAGTGCTCCCAAGTCTTCTGGGAGCTTGATCTTCTCCAATAGCACTGGAATGATGGCCTTTTGCAACCGCACCGCATTAACATACTCCCAACGACACCACTCCGAAGCTATAGAGGTTTCAGACAGCAGATACATGAACACATCATTTCCGCTAATTGCATCGCGAAGTGCCTGTTTCCAATCCTGCCCTGCTTGTAACTTTTCGTCAAAATAGACCGACTGGTCGGCTATTTGCAGTAGCTCAACCACATAGCGGACCTTTTCGAGATCATCATGCGAATAGCTGATAAAAATATCCATCCGTTCCATCCCTTCTTAGCAACTATTCGTCGTCTGGAACTTTGTTAGGCTTGATACCTTGAGTAGGTGTTGAACTCGATCCTTTCTCTTCTTTAGTCTCTTGACTAGAATTTTTGCTCGATATCTCTTCTCGCGCAAGTAGCATTCTCTGCTCATCAGTTTTTTTGGTGGCCAGAACATCTTCTCCAGCATTCATTTGATTCCTTGCCATAAACTCGAGCATCTGAGCAATTGCATCCTGGACCTCTCGAGAGTCAATCCCTATATTTACCCCTTGCAGATCTTTCACGCGTTCAAGAAACTTGTTCCATCGTGTGTCCTGCCAGTTTGCATTTCTTTGTTGTTCTTCAAGTAATTGTTTGCGCATATTCAATAGAGACTGCTGTAACTCCGGATTAGCATTTACTTCGGCAGCGAAAAATACTGGCCCCATTTCTAATGCACGCATCAAACGTTCGCGATTGTTTTCCTCTGTTGTAAAAAGTACAGCTAAGTTGGCATCCTCCAAGCGCATTCCATTATGCGGAAAGCTAAGTCTATTATACACTTGTGCACGCAGTTGAATGATATCAAAGCCTAAGTCATCGATCGCGTTTTGAATCACCATTTCCACATAACGAGTCATGGATGCTTGTGGGTCATCGATGTGCGTATTCAAGAAAGCTTTACGATCATCCAAAAGCACGTCGGCGCTGAACGCTATCTCACGGCTGTCGATACTTCCTGAGCGCTTAAAAATCTTTCGGAATTCAATCGTTCCGCGATTCCATCGATTGAGATCGCGCGCTTGGTTCCGCTTCTGGAAAAAGTTCTTCATCATGCGACTCCTGAACACTGCCCGCACAATAAACAGGATAAAACCCACTATAATTACAATGACCGCGATCTGCAAGCCAAAGGCGATCGGTTCAATCACATTCGATGCACTGATCTCCATAACCTCAATGGATTCATTTTCAGGCGTGACCCTACCAATTACAGTGACTTGCTGCGCTTCTATGAAATTTTCGTTGATTGTAACTGCGTAATATGCCGGTTGATCAATAGGTGTAATCAGCATCATTGGATATAATCTACCGACAGGTTGTAATCGCGTAAACATGGTAAATCCAAAACTGTCGCTCAATTCTAGAGCTGTGATAGTTTGAGGGCGAAATGTCACCGTGATGGGCTCGAATAGGCGTGGATTGAGCGGAAGGATCGCGATTTCTGCTTCGTCTGCCACCACATCAACAGGAAGATAACGCTCCTTTCCACCTAAAAAAATTTCAACTAGATCGCCGTTCGCAGCACGGATAAAGGACTTAACATCTAACTGTACCCTTTGATTGGCGAGCAAATCAATCGACCAAATAAACCGTCCATCATCGTTTAAGGTTTCTGGCAAGGGTAGGGGTAAATATTCACCATTGGCAAGAATCAAATCAGCCTGCAACATCGGTGGTGATGCAAACTCACTCAAAACGACTTCTGGTTGATTACTTGGACTGAAATGAGCGGTGAAAAACCAGGGTCGGTACTGTTCTGCCACAATCGGAAATTCCACTACCAATTCAATTGGCAGTACGTTAAAGGTGCTTTCTGTTGCTTCAGTGATCGGCCGCCCCAGATAAGTCGCCTCAACTATTAACGTTACCACTTCCGCAGATGTTTTCGAAAATGGAGCACGATAACTACCGTCTTCAGGCCGGTATGTCAACAACACATCAATGTTTCCCGAATCGGCCATTAAAGTAGCCGTTACCACCAGCGGATATTCATCGTTGGCATAAATTAATGTGTTTTGAGCCCGCGTGACAGGTCGCCATACCACTTCGAAAGGCTGGTTCACAAGCACATCTGCCACTTGCGTTTCGCCGTGATAAATTCCTTGAACTCCGCGCACCGTTTGAACATTGTATTCAATTGTGCCGCCAAGCGATAGATCGTTGCTTGGGTTTCCTCTTCGCGCGATAGTATAGGTGCCTGGCAACGGATCGTTCAGCGTCATAGTTTGGAAAAATGGCGTGTTGACCTCGGTCGGTATAACCGCTACAGTTTCACTTGAAGACAACAATTCAAATGAGAGATCATCATTTGGCGTGGCGCGAAAATGCGAGAAGGAAACCGACTCCACATACGGCGGGATATAAAGCGTATTCCCATCTAACACCGTATTTTGCGTTGGTAGCACTGTATGAAACAGCGTCAGCGCATCTAAGCCAGCCGATTGCGGTGTCACAACTTGTAGGGTATCCACTCGCAGTAAATTGTCATTTTGCCAGTAGTATTCAAAGTCCTGCCAGCGCCTTTGTTCGCCATATCCCAATACATGAATAGTAGTGTTGGCCAGATTTCCCCTGAATAAGCGACCTATTCTCACCATTTGATCCCGAAACGGCTCAAGATCGGATGTAAGCTCACTCAGATCAGTTGCGCCAAACCCATCATCTGCCAGAAGAAGAATTACCCGTTGGCGCCCTGTTTCCAAAGATTGTGCACGACCGAAGGCATCCGCCACACTTAAAAATGCAGCTTCAAAATTTGAATAGCCGCTTGGCGCTTGCTGTGGAAGTGAAAGCGCATTTGCCAGCAAATTTGGGGCTACTATTCCTCCTACATCACGAAGCGGAAGCTCATCAAATGGGACAACCATTTCCACATTCGCATTAAATCGTAGCACTCCAAAACGATTACTCTCTGGAAACTGCGGATGCCCATTCCGCGCGGTCAGATATTCTCCCACTGCCAGTGCGGTATCAAACATTGATTGAGTAACAATTGGGCTTTCCAGATAGTTTGTGTAATCAATCAGGACCATTACATCAAGTCCTGGCAGTGCACTGATATTTGCCTGTGAGAATAAAGTATGAATGGGCACGATCAGTATAATAAGTGCAGCAAATAAACCCACTACGAACTGCCCATAACGACGGAAAAGTGATGCCAATATGTCCTCCACACACGAATAAATAACCGGTGGGTTTGTAAAGGTAAAAGCAAAGTAGCTATGGGTAGTCTGTGCTCCGTGACTACAAAAAACACATAATACATATGTCTGATGAACGACTCATTAGAGCCTGGGTGATCTTTCAGGCTTAATATGTATCACTCGTAAACAGCATAATCGGGTGTTTCTGCCGTTGTTGGTAGATTTCCACCAAGAATGTATTATCCTGACAGACTGCGGTTGTCTTTGGTTAGTAGCCCTGCAGCCGCATATCGATCTTTCTTAGCAGTGTGTTGAACAGGGCATGGCCAGGCTCACCGTAATTGCTGTGGAAGGAATTGCTGTCTTTGCTTATACGTTCCAGTTTCTGGCGCAGGGCAGGGTAGAGGCGATTATTGCGCACTTGTCTGGTGGTCATCATACCGACACATAAATCTGCAATAGCATCTAAATAGACTTCCTGGTGGCGGATGGGAATGACTTTACTTTCTTTGTCCTCTACTTTTAAACAGAGTATTACCCATTCGACCAGATTCTCGAAAGCTTGCTGACGCAGCGGTATTTTCTTTTCTGATGAGTACAGTGTTTGATCGCTGAATACTGCGGCGTTGTACCTGCTAATCTGATCAAACAAGTTGTTGTCGAGATCAGAGAGATAAACCCACGAAATCCATCCGCGATATTTTTCGGCTTTTTCGGGATTGGGCATCACTTCTGGTTGCACTTGAAGTGTGCTGAAATACATGAAAATAGACGCGGAAAGTTTCTTTTCTTGTTTGTTACCGTTGAACCAGTGGATGAGAAGATCAACTAGTAAGCCAATTTCATTGCGACGGATTTCTTTGCCGCCGCGACGCATACGTCGTTCCAGCGTACCGCAAAAAGCGGAGCCCAGATAAGTCATAAGTACACTCATTTCACTGGAAAATTGACTGCTAAGCCGAGTGAGTGTATTGATAGCTGATGGCACATCATAGCCGCCTGCAAAGGAATAATATGACAATACCAGCATATGTTGATATTCACGCTTGGTAATATTTTTGAACTGCTTTGTGAAGTGTTGTTTGGGTGTGACGTGCTGTGCAGATGGCTCCTGCAAGACGTATGCCCATTCGTTAATTTGATCGCGCACAGCGGCTTCTAGTTGCACGTCACCGCTTTCAATGCAATAGACGAAAATAGTGCCGACAATCACACTTAAAAAATCCTGTTTTTGAAGGGCACGATCTGCAGACACTCGCGTGAGCTCTTCGATGAGCACACTTTCGACTACAGTGGTCCTGGTGAGTTGATCGAGTGCATTGTCTTTTTCGGCCACCGTGCCATTTCCAGTTATGATCTGAAGTAGACTACGTGTTGTTTGATTAACCTGCTCATGACGGGCGATCTGCGCCAAACGCATCATGTTGTAATCCTCGCAACCCTCTTCTACAATGGGATCAATGAACATTCTTTTAATTTCATTGTAGCCGCGGTCGTAGCAGATAGTAGCGATGGAACGTGCGACGAGTTCCCGTATTGATTCATTCTCATGCTTTGCCAGTTCTTGAAACCATGCAAACAGCGGAACATACTTTGACTCGTAGTGATCTTGATACAGTATTTGCCATGCTTCAGACAACACTAATCCATATGCACCTGCGAAGCCGAAGCCAATGGTGTACACCTTATCTGTGTGTTTGTTGATTGTAGCAGTATTTTCCTTAATCGCGGCGAAATATTCAGCTTTTTGAGGTTCATCCTGTTCTGGCAAGCCCCATGCGACCAGTAATCGCTGATAGACGGCTTTAATTAAGCTGGGATGTGCGCCATCCATAACTGCAAGCGTGACCATGTAGGCACGCTTTGCCCATTCAGTATGTTGTTCAAACCACCTATGGATCTCCGACTGCCAAGCCAAGGCAATAATCCGCGAGAAGATCTCGTCGATATTGGCTGGATGGGTAGCTTGTCGCCAGTATGTGAGCAACTGTTGGCTGAGGCTATAAAAACCACGCATCTCTGTTTGCTGCTGAAGCAGGGATTTCCAGTGTGGATGGTTGCTGTAATTGCTAAGTGCAGCAAGTAGTTTTTCTCTAGTTTCTGGCTGAATCGTCCTGTCAATTTTGATCCAATGCGCAACAAGTGTTTCGCGGTCGGCAGGTAGGGTTTTTACGTGGATTACAGATGTTTTGGGTATGTTGCTCAGCGCATTTACAGCACTATCGGTGATAATGAGCAAAGTACAGCCGCGCTGACTTAGCTCGGCTTGCAATTGTCTGAATGTTTTATCATTGATGCTTTTAAGCTGGGTTGTAGTAATATTGTTCAACACTAGCCAGCAGTCTGTTTCTTCTTTAGGAAGTTCCTTGGTGATCTGCGATAGGTTTCCGCTAAAATGAACATATTTTACAGCAGTGGTTTTTGAATGCGCTTTAATTAATATATTGTTTGTGAACTGCGAAAGCAGCAGTTCATCAGGCGCGTGAAATAAAAACAGTCGATGTTCCTCCTGACTGCGCCAGAAGTCATCCATTTCAATGGTGGTAAACTGCAGGCACTGCGCTCTGAGATCGTTAAGATCAGCCGTAATTAAGCTGAGATGCGAGTTGCTGAATTTCGGAGGATGTGGATTGCTATTCGCTTGAAGAACGTCGAGAAGGGCACGGATATCGCTAGGGTGATTCTTGGCGGAACTCTTGACTGCTCTAAGGGCTGATATCGCCTGTTGATATAATCTTGAATCGGTATCTGATGGGAAATTAATAACGATTTGTTGTTCAAAATAGTCTCCACCTTCTGTGCGTATACCACGGGCTTCGTCGTTTAGAACCTGCCCGTAATCGCCCTGATCGATTTTTCGGCTATGATCGTGCACCTCATCTCCGTGTGGTTGATTTTGGGGTGCAGAAGGAAACGGCTGATCAGTCATTATACATCCTTTTAAGAGCTAGACCCTGTTAGTTAAATTGCTACCAGCTCATTTGACTAATGATGAGGGTCATATAAATATGAAGACATGATGTAATTATGATGACACCACACGCTCAAATGCAAATCCAGGTGGAGTGTCCTCATTGACTACACGAGACATTATATTCCATATTTTGTATCTGGTAGATGAATAACTTGGCAGTGCCTAAGGAGCCACCGACTATATGCTCAGTGTTTCAGCGTTTAGCGAAACTTGAGACTGTACACATGGTTTTTCTTGCAATTTGCCAGAGCGGACGCGGTCACTACGGTAGTTGCAGCACGACAGGAAGCTGACTGATGAACTGCTGGGTAAGCCAAGCTTGATGTGTTTGGCCGACAACTTCCCGACGTAACTGCTGTTTCCTATCCCTTACAGATGCTCGCCCCAGCAAAGTGGCAGCAAAAGGCCGCTGGTCGGTTGGCGTCAAGCTGGCCCGGGTCATCAACAGCCTGGCCTTCACTCAACCAAATTGACCAAGTGTTTCTGCCCTTCCTGCTGGAAGACTTCGAGCAGGAAGGTATTATACTGACGGACTACGGTTTTCACTGTGCCCAGGGCGTGCCGAAGAATGTCAAACCTTGCAAGAAAGGCATCTGGAACGAGCGTATGGTCATGGAAACTCACTTTGCCTTGATCACGGTCATCTGTGCAACGCCAAGCACATGTTTCACCGCACGGAGGCGCATCTGCAAGCCCGTCTTGCTTATACTGCCGCCATGTTCAACGTCTATGTCGCCTTGTGGCAAAAGCTTAATTTCCTGGCTGAGGGTTTCAAAATCAACATCAGGAACTTCAGCTTATAAGAATGTATCACTCGCTATTGGAATGGCGCTCGTCAGTTGGCTATTTTGATCGAAGCGATGTAGTAGATACCGGAATGTAGTTGCTGCTGCGAAGTCACAGGCGATGAGGCGGCCGTCAGTAAGTAGAGCCGAAACCGGGATACTTTTGTTTCAGGCGCACTCGGGCGCCTTTTTGCTTTATTGGGCATAGCTTACGGTATGCTTATGTTTCAAGCCGCATAACCCCTGTTTTCAAAGGTCAAGACTGTGCCACGGATTTTTGACAATATTTCAGAGAAGCTGCAAGGCGCGCTGATCGAGTCGCTGCAAACTGCATATCGCGCGGATTTTTGTGTGGGCTATTTCAACCTGCGTGGCTGGGGGTTGCTGGCCGATGTGGTGGACGCATTGCCAGGCGATGAAGACCATTCCCCATGCAGGCTGCTGATCGGCATGCACAGGCCGCCTGAGGACGAGCTGCGGATGCTGTTTCGTCGCGGCGGGGCAGCGGCCGGGGAGCTGGACGGCCCGACAGCGAAGCGCCTGAAGACTGAGATTGTGGGGCGCTTTCGCGATCAACTGACGATCGGTTCGCCAAACGCAGTCGATGAGCAAGGCCTGCGGCGCCTGCGACAGCAATTGCATGATAAAAAGCTGGAGATAAAGCTGTTCCTGCGCTATCCGCTGCATGCCAAGCTGTATCTGTCGCATCGCCATGACTCGGTGGCGCCGATTCACGCGTTCCTGGGCAGCAGCAATCTGACGCTGGCCGGCCTGCGCAATCAGGGCGAACTGAATACGGACGTGGTGGATAGAGATGCCACCCATGCGCTGGCCGACTGGTTCAACGATCGCTGGAACGATGAACGCTGCCTGGATGTGACCAATGAGCTGATGGCGGTGGTGGAAGAAAGCTGGGCTCGCGAATCGCTGATTCCGCCGTACCACATCTATATGAAGATGATCCGCAATATCGCGAGCGAGGCGCTGGAAAGCACGGAAAGTTCGCTGGATCTGCCGCGCCAACTGAAAGAGAAGCTGTTTGATTATCAGGTGTCGGCGGTGCAGATCGCGGCGCACCACCTGAACCGGCGCGGCGGCGTGATGCTGGGCGATGTGGTGGGCCTTGGCAAGACACTGATGGCGACAGCCGTGGCCAAGGTGTTTCAGGAGGATACCAGCGCCAATACGCTGATTCTGTGCCCGCCTAATCTGGTGAAGATGTGGGAATGGTATCAGCAGGAATATGGCCTGATCGGCAGGGTGATGTCCACCGGCATGATCAATGAGGCCTTCGCGGATGAGCGGCGTTACCGGCTGGTGATTTTGGACGAGAGCCATAACTTTCGCAGCGGCGAAGGCAAACGCTGGTCGATCCTGCGCGACTACATCCGCCAGAACGACAGCCGCCTGATCCTGCTGTCGGCCACGCCATTCAACAAACAATACACCGACCTGGGCGACCAACTGCGCCTGTTTCTGAGCGATGAGCAGGACCTGGGTATCCGGCCGGAAGCGTATATCCGGTCGATCGGCGGCGAGGCGTACTACATGGCCCAGCATACTGCGCCGATTCGCAGCATCGGTGCTTTCCGGCACAGCCTGCAGGCGGATGACTGGCGCGACCTGATGCGCCTTTATCTGGTGCGGCGCACGCGCAGCTTCATCATCAACACGTATGCCCAGCGCGACGATGATGGCCGGCCGTACCTGCAATCACGCGATGGCACGCGCAATTACTTCCCTGTGCGCATCCCGAAAACGGTGCGTTATGAGCCGAATGAGCAGGATGAACGCCTGCTGTCTGATCTGGTGGTGGCGAATATCAGCGCGCTGCAACTGCCGCGCTATGGACTGGGCCAATATATCATCCCAGCGACGGAGAACGATGCGACGGATGCTGAGAAAGAACGCCTGAAGAATCTGGCGCGGGCGGGGCAGCGACTGATTGGCTTTTGCAGGACGAACCTGTTCAAGCGACTGGAAAGCAGCGGGGCATCGTTCATCCAGTCGATTGAGCGGCATTTACTGCGCAACTATCTGTATCTGCATGCGCTGGAGAATGGGCTGGACCTGCCGATCGGCACGCTGGATGCACGACTGCTGGATGCGAGCACGAGCGATGCAGATGCCGACAGCCTGCCAGGGGGCCTGGAAAGTGCGGAAACGTGGCAGGCGTGGGGAGCCAAGGCCTATGACGCGTTGCGGGGGACAAACAATGTCAAATGGCTGGACAGCAGGTTTTTTGACGTAACCCTGAGTGATGCGCTGATAGCGGATAATGACCTGCTGCACGTGGTGCTGGACTACTGCGGCGAGTGGGATGCGAATAACGACAGCAAGCTGGCCGCGCTGGAAGCTTTGGTGCAGCAAGCGCACCCGAACGAAAAGGTGCTGGTGTTTTCGCAGTTTGCGGACACGGTGGAGTATCTTCAGACGCATCTGGAGGCGCGCGGCGTGAAGCAGCTGGCGGGCGCGACGGCGCGGGTATCGAACCCGACCGATCTGGCGTATCGCTTCAGCCCAAACAGCAACCTGCGGAGGGGCTTTGTGAAGCCGGAAGACGAGCTGCGCGTGCTGCTGGCCACCGATGTGCTGAGCGAAGGCCAGAACCTGCAGGACGGCGCGATTGTGGTGAACTTTGACCTGCCGTGGGCGATCATCCGGCTGAGCCAGCGCGCCGGCCGCGTCGACCGCATCGGGCAGAAAGAAGATCGGGTGTACTGCTATTCATTCCTGCCGGCCGACGGCGTGGAGAAGCTGATTCGACTGCGCAAGCGCGTGAGCGCACGCCTGAAGCAGAACAGCGAAGTGGTGGGCAGTGACGAGCAGTTCTTTGACGACGACGATGCGGGCACGCTGCTGGACCTGTACAACGAGAAGTCCGGCCTGCTGGACGCGCTGGAGGAGGACGACAGCGACCTGAGCAGCCGGGCGCTGGGCATCTGGGAGAAGGCGATCAGGAAAGATCCTGCGCTGGAAAAGATTGTCGATGGGCTGCCGAACGTGGTGTTTTCGACGCGCGCCTGGCAGATGCGCAACGGCATGGGTCCGGGCGTGATCACCTACACGCGGACGGCGGGCGGCCAGGACGCGCTGGTGTGGATGGGCAAGGACGGCGAGCCGGTGACGGAAAGCATGAGCGCCATCCTGAATGCGGCGGCGTGCGACCCGGATGAACCGGCGCTGCCGCGCATGGAAGAACATCATGACCTGGTGGATAAGGCGCTGAACCTGATCGAGAAGGAGTCGCTGAACGGCGTGGGCCAGCTAGGCAAGCCGGGCAGCACGCGGCGGCGAGTCTATGATCGACTGGCGGGATACCTGCAGGACTTTCAGGAGTATATGCCGCTGCTGAAGCCAGAGGGACTGGATGAGGTGGTGAGCGATATCCTGCATTTTCCGCTGACGGCGCAGGCCGAACGGGCGCTGAAGAACCAGATCAGGCTGCGCATCGAGACGGCGGAGCTGGGGAAGATGGCCATAATGTGGCGAGAGATGGGCCAGCTGAGCGTGAAGCATGGGGCGGACCCAGGCGACAGTGAGACGATGATTATCTGTTCGCTGGGCATGCAGGGGTGACCTGAGGTCAGGCGAATGTGTAAGTCAGAGGGCATGGCATGTCATGCCCCTACGGAATGCGAGAGAACCTGACGGGCGGGACAACCGCTCCCAAGCCTTTCTCCAAATGAGATGGGCCTTTACCGATAGAAGGAATGAACGACGATGGCGACTTACCACGAAAATGTGCGCAAACATCTGCAGACGTTTGAATTTCGCGAGCTGTTTCGGGAGAGCAACTGGAGCGTGCTGAACACACAGCCGAAGCCGATTCCGGGCACGGAGTGGCAGCAGGCGCCGATTGCCGAGATGAGCGGCGTGCGTATTTACGAGGTGACGCCAACTAAGGCCGGGGGCGCGCTGCCCGATGCGAAAACCCGAGCTGCGCTGCACAAGCACATCGAGACGGTGCAGGCGCGCGAAAACCTGATCATCTTCACGGATGCCGCCCAGCCGACAAAACGCACGCAAGGCCTGTGGTACTGGGTGAAACGCGACGAGAGGAAATCAGTGCCGCGCAGCCATTTGTACCTGAAGGGGCAGCCGGGCGACCTGTTCCTGACGCGGCTGGACGGCCTGTTCATCAGCATGGACGAGATGCGCGATGACGGCACGATTCCGCTGGCCCAGACGATGCAGAAGCTGTCATCGTCGATGGATGTGGAGCGGGTGACGCGCCGCTTTTATGACCAGTTTAAGACAGAGCACACGGCGTTCCTGAAGTTTTTGCAGGGCATAGATGACACGGATATGCGCGACTGGTATGCCAGCGTGATGCTGAACCGGTTGATGTTCTTGTATTTCATCCAGAAGAAGGGTTTCCTGAACGGGGACATGAATTACCTGCGCGGCAGGCTGGCGACGACGCAGGCCGACCAGCGCAACTATTACCATGACTTCTTGAAAGTGCTGTTTTTTCAGGGGCTGGCGACCGAGGAGCACGAGCGCGAGCCTGCCGCGCGCAGGCTGCTGGGGAAGATTCCGTACCTGAACGGCGGGCTGTTTTTGCCGCACAGCATCGAAGAGCAGTATGGCGACGACATCGAGATTGCTAACGAAGCCTTCGAGCGGCTGTTTGCATTCTTCGACGGCTATACGTGGCATCTGGACGACCGGCCGGGGGCGCAGGACAACGAGATCAATCCCGATGTGCTGGGCTACATCTTCGAGAAGTACATCAACCAGAAGCAGATGGGCGCGTACTACACGAAGGAAGATATCACCGGATATATCTGCCGCAGCACGATCCTGCCGTTCCTGATGGACAAGTGCCGCCTGACCGTGGCCGACCTGATGACCGAGGTGGAGCCGTATATCTACGACGCGGTGGCGACTGAGGCGTATCTGCCGACCGAGACGGAACGCGAGTATCGGGCGCGGCGGGCACGGTTTGAGGGCATCCGCAAGGACTTTGCCGCCGGGAAGATCAGCACGGTGGACGACCTGATCACGTACAACCTAGATATTGAGAAGCTGGGCGAAGACTGGCTGCTGGGGCTGAATGATCCGCTGAAGCTGCGCGAATTTTACTTCCAGTGCCTGACCAAACTGACAGTGCTGGACCCGACCTGCGGCAGCGGCGCGTTTCTGTTTGCAGCGATCAACATTCTGGAGCCGCTGTACACGCTGGCGCTGAAGCGGATGCGCTATTTTGTGGAGAAAGACGCGGCCAACCGCACAAAGTATAAGGACTTTGTCCTCGAGCTGGCACAGGTGGCCCAGCACCCGAACGAGATGTATTTTGTGCTGAAGCGCATCATCGTGGACAACCTGTATGGCGTGGACATCATGGAAGAGGCGGTGGAGATCTGCAAACTGCGCCTGTTCCTGAAGATGGTGGCGCAGGTGGACGATGCCGCGAAGATTGAGCCGCTGCCGGACATCGACTTCAATATTCGCGCAGGGAACACGCTAGTGGGCTTTGCCACGAAGCAGGAGATTGAGGGGCGGCTGTTTGCCACGCCGGAGCTGAAGCGCAAGGTGGCCGAGGTCGACCGCGAGATGGGCAGTTTCCGCGACTTGCAGACGAAGCTGGGCATCGAGGCGAAGGTGTTCAAACATGACAAAGAGGCGATTCAGTCGAAGCTGGATGTCATCCGCTTCGAGCTGGATAAGTCGCTGATGGAGGATTACGGCCAAAGTGACCTGGCTGTCTTCCGCAAAACGCACCAGCCGTTTCACTGGTATGTGGAATTCAACAGCGTGCTGGCGAACGGTGGCTTTGATGTGATAGTGGGGAATCCGCCTTATGTGGAATACAGCAAGGTTCGGAAGCAGTACCAAGTTCGTGGCTATACAACAGAAAACATAGGTAACTTGTACGCAGCAGTTATTGAACGCTCATATGTTATTGCTTATCAGAATAGAGGTATTGTGGGTTTGATTGTTCCACTTAGTCTATGTGGAGGTGAGCGATTTGTATGGTTGCGAGAACTCATCGATAAAAAGTCAGCCAAAACTTGGATTTCGAATTACGAGATTTTCCCGAGCAAGTTATTTGAAGGTGCTTTCCAACGCCTATCGATTCTGCTTGGTATGGTTGCAAAAGTACAAAAAACCTATAAATATGTGACGAAAATTCGTCGCTGGTATTCGATTGAGCGAGATAAACTGCTCGAATTAACTGAGTATACTCCCGAAAATAGTCACATAGTGAAGGGCGTGTATCCTAAATTAGCTTCATCGATCCAAGAAAAAATCCTGAAGCAATTGTTTCATCAATCTCATCTGTCTGTTGGATACTATTCGACCAACAAGAAAACAGGATTTTTTGTCTTCTATCAAGAGGCAACTAACTACTGGATGAAGGCTACTTGCAGGACACCGTACTATCGAAAAAATGGTCTGATCACTACATCTGCTCATGCTCGCACTTTGCATCTAGAGACTCAGACTTTAGCACAATCCATCATGGCACTAATGAATAGTTCACTGTTCTATATTTGGTTTGCGACTTTCTCTGATGGATTCCATTTGTCTGACAGTGTGGTACGCACTTTTCCTACAGACGCCGTGCTCTTGGAAAATCGAAACTTGATTTCTTTGGCAGCGCAGCTTGAGAAAGATATTCAACGCAACTCGGTCGTAACAACACGAAACACTAAAACTGACGATATTGAAGTCGAGTCTTTTAAAATGTCAGCTTCCAAGCCAATCATCGACGAGATTGACCGGGTGCTGGCACGGCATTACGGCTTCACGGACGAGGAGCTGGACTTCATCATCCACTACGATATCAAGTATCGCATGGGTCGGGATGGGGAGTCGGAGTCGGGGGAGGAGGAGTGAGTAATCATCGAACTTTACCCAATGAAAGTTTCCATACTAATTTTACCTACCGGACACAGTGTTAAGGAGTTTCCTGATGCCTGAAGATATCCCATTTGAAGTCTATAGAGAGTCATGGTTGTCAGATGTTCGAGCGGACAATCCTTCGACCGTCGATCTTGGACATCGTTTCGCGCAAAAACTCGTCACCCAATGGCTCGATGTGGATGAGTCGGCAGATGATCTGATCTATTGTGATGGCGCAGGTGACGGTGGTATTGATATTGCGTACCTGCATCGAGGTGATCTAGCCGAAAGCGAGGCTGAGTCAGCGTCAGAAGGGGACAACTGGTTCCTCGTTCAGAGTAAGTATGGCAAAGCTTTTTTGGGAGTGAATACCCTCTTGGAAGAAGGCAGGAAGGTCATTGACACACTGACTGGTCAGCGCCCTCGGCTGTCCTCATTGTCTGCGGATCTTCTGGAAAAGCTCATCCACTTCCGAGAGCGTGCATCCGACAAAGATCGTATTGTTCTTGTTTTTGCCACAGAAGAAGTGCTAAATGAGGACGAAAAACGGGCATTAGAGGATGTTCGCATACTGGGACAGGCTCGTTTGGGTAGCATTTTTGAAGTTGACGCAGTCTCTATCCAAACGATTTACCGACGTATCCTTGAAGCCAATGCCATTGAGAAGACTACAATACTTCTTGACGCTGCTGTCGTCCCATCTGGAGAAGATTTGCTTGTTGGCACGGTATCCTTACTCGCCTTATATGATTTCTTGAAGCAATACCGTACTGAAACGGGCGATCTCGATCAAATCTACGAGAAGAACGTGCGTCGATTTCTTGGTGGGCGCGGCCGAGTAAACAAAGGAATTCAAACCACACTTTTACAAACGCCAGAGCGTTTTGGACTTTATAACAATGGGATCACCATCGTTGTTTCCAGCTTCGAACAGCATGGAAACTCATGGTCACTTGTAGAGCCTTATATCGTGAACGGTTGTCAGACGACCCGCACGATTTGGGAGTTCTGCCGCATTAAGCTCGACTCCGGAGGGACTGGCAACAGCCCTACGCTTGACGAATGGCGCGAGCGTGCTGCTCAAGGCGTTGTAGTTACGAAGATTGTACGTGTGGGAGATGTTGGCGAGAATCTCCTGATTGATATTACACGTTACACAAATAGTCAGAATGCTGTGCGCGAGAAAGACTTTCTTGCCTTGACTGAAGACTTTCGAACATGGGCACAACAGATGGCGGAACGATATGGTATTTATCTGGAGATACAACGCGGCGGCTGGGACTCACGGCGAGCTTTACAGCGGCAAAAACCGCGTATTCAGCAGTTTGAACAATGGGCAAACGCCTTTGATTTGCTCAAGGTGTACGGTTCGGGCTGGTTAGGTGAAGCTGGTGCGGCCTTTGGGCGTAACTCCGCTTTTCTCCCAAATGGTACAGTCTTTAAGCGGATCATGGAAGACAATGACCACAAGTTCAACGTAAACGATATTGTTGCCGCCTATGCATTGCAGCAATCTGCGAATGCCATCGGTTTCGGACGCGGTGCTCTGCAAACGCGCCGTCAGACACGTTTTCTTTTCTATTTGGTGACCGTCGAATTACTTCGCGGCGTTCTTCGTGCTGCTGGCTTGGAAGAAAACATCACGGATACTCTTATAAAACTCTACAATGCGCCACATTCAGAAGGCATCAATTCGCTATTGGGTAATGCAACACAACTGATTGATGAATATATGCGTCAAGGGACGGAGAATTCAGTATTCACAGAACCATCTTATCTTTCCAAGTTCAATGCTGACCTCAATGCTTTCTTAAAATCGGAGCAGCTTGGCAAGTCAGAAAACTCTCCTAAGCTACGCGACTTAATCAATGACTATTCGCGCTTGATGGGGCGAGGTCAAGGCGTAACGCTAGCACCTCGTGAAATCATTGTTCGGACGTTGAATGACTGATCCCATAGGTTGGGAACAGTTTCTGGGACTGCTCGAATTATCCAACTGCCGAGGTATGGTCGGCTACAACGTATCGGCATCGTAAATGCAACGCGAATTCAGAAACAGGACAGTGTAATGGCGGAAGAAAAATTGAACGATACTGAGCAGCCTGAACGAAAAAAAGTTGTCGTGCTTGCCTCTGGAGGGCTGGACTCTACAGCCTGCATTGCGTACTACCTGCATCACGGTTATCCAGTCGAACTTTTGTGGGTCAACTACGAGCAGAAAGCCGCGCGAATGGAGAGACTGGCGATACGACGGGTTGCCAGGTTCTACAAACTGCCATTGCAGACAATTCAGATCAAAGGTCTCAAGTGGAAGGCAGACAAGAATAACCCGGAGTATCCAGGTCGAAACGCAATCATGGCGCTTTGCGGAGCAACTTCTCTATTTCACGAAAGTGGGTTAATTTCAATGGGGATTCACGCCGGAACAAACTATGTGGATTGTTCCGAGGCATTCCAGCAACAGATTGCCAACATGATTGCACTTTTGTTTCATGGTGCAGTTGCGGTCGATTTCCCCTTTGCAACCTGGAGCAAGGCAGACATTGCACAGTTTAGCGTCCAGTACGACGCACCCATCCAACTCACGTATAGTTGTCTGGAAGGGACACAACCTCCATGCGGTAAATGTGAATCGTGTCTTGAGCGGCAGAGTCTGCAAAACTTGTGGAGCGAAAAATGAGCGATTCACTGACGAGATTGGGAAGTGCTGCGCCGGTCATCGCATATTCTTTTTCCAGTCGCGGATTTCCAGATCTGCTTGAGAGCGTACGACAGCTCCTGCCCTCTATCCGGTCTACTTTCCTGCTGTCTTTGTTCGATCTGTGGTATCTAAGCGGCTTGACCGAATTGCTCACAACCACTGATTCACAGGTGCGAATTTGGGATAGTGGAGGCTACGAGACAAAGCTCTCTGACGATGTTTCGTCGGTAGTTTCTGCTGTTCCCAGCACGTCCCCCTGGACGCTTCAGCATTACATTCAAGCTGCCCGACGCATTCCTTGGAATGGCAGGGATATACTCGTCAGTTTCGATAACATTCCTCCCTCGCCAGTGGAACGACAACTTGAAATTGCGTTCGAGGGGTATGATCAGATCGAAGGAGACTATCTACGAGATGTCCTTCTTCATATTCCAGCAAATTATGACACCTCTAGGCTGGTGAAGGAACTTGAGCCGTATTTGTCGAGGATCGACATCATCGGATTTACTGAAAAAGAAATCGCGCCCACCTGGATAGAAGGCGTGCAATTTATTCACGAATTCCATAGAGCACTTTCGCGTCTGAATATTGAAGCGCCCCCCATTCATTTGTTCGGTTGCTTAGACCCTAAGTCGGTCATCTACTTTACCCTCGCCGGTGTGAGGATTTTCGATGGATTGAGTTGGATGCGCTATTTCTTTCACCATCGCACCACATTGTACCGACGTGAATTTGAATTCTGGGGAGACTTTCAAGGTATTCATTCGACTCAGGATATTGATGTTGCTATCAGTCTGCACAATATGAATGAAATGCAGCAGCTGCACGCCGACTTGAATTTTCAGCTTTCAGTAGACGATGACAGTATTTTCGCCGATGAAAAGCGGGTACTGCAAAGCATTCTCAATTTCAAGGAGAACGGTTGACAGATGGGCGGAAGTGGTGGTTCAAATTATGGTGGATATACCCCAAAGTCCCCGCGCGAAATTGATGCCCTTGTTCAACAGGCTGGGGAAGAAACGCAAGAGCGATCTGCGGGTACTGCCAAAGAGCAAGCTATCGAGGATAAGCTGCGAGAAATAAACGATCACGATTACGAAGCCATTGACCGACATCGAACCCAGATTGAAAATAAATTGCGGGAAAGTTATGAAGGAGTCGAGTCTGTTCAGTATGGTGGTTCGCACTCACGCCACACCGACGTGAGCGGTCTAAGTGACGTTGATATTCTTGTCCCGATGGGACGAGCATCGGAGGCACCCGCTTCCTCAAAACAGGCAATTGAGCGGTTAGCGGAAGTTTTACGCGAAAGATATCCAGCTTCAAATATTGAAACTGGACGTATGGCAGTCACAGTACGCTTTTCGGACGGAATAGAAATTCAGGTTCTGCCTGCTTTCCGGGTCGGTTCGGATCGCTTCAAGATACCAAATCCAAACAGCACGGGCTGGATTGAGACTTGTCCTACGGCATTTGCAAAGAAGCTTACTGATGCGAATCGTGAACGAAATAATCTGGTCGTCCCAATCATCAAAGCTGCCAAATATCTGTGCGATAAGCACAATGTTCCTGTGAGTTCTTATCATTTGGAAAACATGATTGTTGAAAGTTTGTCTCACTATTCTGGACGGCTCAATCAACGCGAGATGTTGCAACACGTCATAAATCAGGCAAAGAGTCAGGTTCTCAACCGCATACCAGACCCGTGTGGGCAAAGCAGCGATGTCGCAGGCGACATCACCGCCGGTGAACGGACTACATTGGCAAGACGCTTCATGTCACTGGAGCAGAAAATCGCTCGGGCAAATGCAGCAGCTTCAGCAGATGAGTGGAAAACACTTCTGGACTAAAACAATGTAGTGGTAGGAACTAACGGAGCCTGTACGAGATTATGGTTGACGAACCCACGAAAACGGCGAATCGTTTCATCCGGATGAGCAGAAGAAGACCAAAAGAAACATTCAATTTTATCGACATCGAATGGAAGCTTTGTACCATCTTGCGCACAGATTAAAACACGGCGGTTTCGCCCAAGAGCGTATCCAAGTTCGATCAGACAGTTAGGGCGCTCCTCGGTCAAATCAACGATAACTAAACCACTATCGTGAATACCGGAAAAAATTTGTTCATTCAACCATCGTGACTCATCCGGCGATTGGGGTGACACAACTAATCTGTAGTCCATCTCGTCAGTTAGCGGCTTCACCACGTCGCTGAAAAACGCTTCAACATCGTGAAAACTTGCTGAATTGGGATTCAATAAACGGACACAGAATGCTGTGGGAGGCTCAATCGCTTCCAACAATGTCAATACAGCCGTCACCACTTCCTCAATCGGACGAGTTCCATCGCGTGTAGAGATGTTTTCCCAAAGTGCGCCTATAGTTTCAGGGCGTTTCGCGGTAATGTAAACCTGCGGATGTGAGGCAATTGCTCGGTTTATTGCTACTGCACGGCCGCTCCCCTGTTCTGTGCTTGCACCCAAGTCGAGGTCGAAAGCGATGACAGGCTTCTTTTGAGCTATATACAACTGAGCAAGATGTTCAACGCCTTCTCCCCCACTCAACAAGACTAGCACATCGCCAGTAACAGCGATTCTGTCACGACGCACTGCCCCCGATGTCCAACTTTTCGGATGGTCGAGAACGTTCACGCACATTCTATCTAAAAGGGTTTGCCATGCTCTTTTACGTGTGTCAGGAATATGCGAAATCGTTTTATCGGTCATAATTGTGGTTAGAGGCAATAAACGATTATCTTCTGGTAAAAATGGAGTGGTTTCGACGTACTCATAAATTGACTGTATTACAGTCCAATCAAAGATTGTGGGCAATGTTTGATCAACTGTATGAAGTGGTTCTTTACCAACTTGAGCGCAAAGTGATACATGTTGTTGGAGAAGCTTATCTGAAAGTGAACTTACGAGTTGATGCGCATATTTAAGTTTTTCCGTATTGCAGGTGTTTGAGGCACTTCCCGCAATGTGTACACGGCGTTGTGCAATTTTCATTAGTAATACTCCATGAATATGGTGGTATCGGATAGACAATCTCACATCATTTCTTTTTGTCGCCAATGATGGGTGTTTGATTGGAGATGATAAGATGAAATAGTTACGACTACAGCACACACGAAAAGTGCAAATTCAAATGAAGAGCACTCTGCAACTATAGAAGACATTATAATGCATATCTGTGCGTTGTTGACTTATGTACGGTCGGCGACTACTGCTCTTCAGTCAAACTTCTCCTTCGGCCGGATAATGTCTCCACCACTTGTGAAGTGTCGCCTGTAAGATTCGACAGCGCCGACAGACCAGCCTGGCGTTATCTGTTTGCTCATAAAACTTGACCCATATCAGTCGTTATTAGACCTCACCCTTTATGCTCCCTGCCCTCATTTTCTCCAGTACAATTGGACACGAAGCCTGCGCTACGCACACATAATTCCACTAATTTACATAAAACTCTGAAATATTTCATTCGCACACTGAAAAAATACCACACCCAAACTGAGATATTACACTATTTCCCCGTAGTGACTTTGCTATCCTGAGTTCATCGGTAAAACGCGGAGCAAACGATGAACCGGCTGCTTCCTGTGATCAAACAACTGAATAGCCCGGGGGTGACAATCGATGCACGATAAGCTGCGCGATGCGCCCCCGCCCACCGAAGAAGGCATCGACCTGGTGAATGTGTGCCGTCAGATCATGCGGATTGTTGCGTGTTTGGAAACACCGTCTTATACTGATTCTATTGAACGCCAGACCGCCGAGCTCGAACTCGACGATCCGGCTGACCCAGCGAGTGATTGCGACACTGCGCAGGGCTAGGACGCATTGTATATCAAGCGCCTTGCTCTTGCCGTATTTTCACTCACGGGAGCAAGGCGTTTTCCGTACCTGAACCGGGATGGAGGGGAACCAGATGCCGCGACCACTCAAGCGCCCTGAACCACCGATTGACCCGTATAAGGCCCAGCCGCTCCCGCTTGGTCGCCCTGCTGCCGTGTACTACCGGCAGTCCTCCGAGGGACAGATTGGCAACGTCATGACCACGCTCCAGACGATCGACATGATCGAGCATCTGATGGATCGCGGCTGGGTGCGTGAGAATGTCCACATGATCGACGCCGACGCGGCTGTCAGCGGGACGAAGAAAATCCGCGAGCGCAAAGGCATGTCGCATCTCTACGACCTGATCGAAGCCGGCATGATCGGACTGGTGGCCGCGCAGGATGTGGACCGCTTTTTCCGCGATGTCACGATGATCGAGACGAACCTGTTTATCGATGCCTGCAAACGCAACAACGTGCAGGTGATGACCCCGCGCATGGTCTATGACTTTGCCCATCCGATCATGGGATCGTCGCACGTCAAGATGTTCCGTGAGGAGGCACAGCGCGCTGCCGATTATCTCGAATACCAGATTCGGGGGCGTTTGGTGAAGGCACGCCACAGCCGCAGTGCCGCAGGTATGTGGTCTGGCCGAAAGATTCTGCCCGGTTTCATGGTCGACTGCCGTGCCAAGATAGACGAACAGCGCAACCCTGACTTCCGCAAGTACAAACGCTTCGACCTGTACGCCGACGTGATCCTGCGCTACTTCGAGATTTTCCGCGAGAATAATGGCAATCTCCACCAGACGTGGAACATCATCGACAGAAACGGGCCGTATTTTCCTGACCTCACTGAGGGAATGATACCGGCGGGCTTCAAAGCGACCGACCATCTGGATCACCGCTCTCAGTTCACAGGCGGATTAACCCCGTCGCGCATGGGCCTGGAAAACATGCTGATCAATGTGGCCTATATCGGACATTGGATACACATGGGCGCTATCACGCAGTGGAATAATCACGAGCCGATTATCCCGCTCGACCTGTTCATGTACGCCTACAATCGAATCTCCCCGACTGATTTTCACGGCGAGCCAAATCCGAACTATGTCCCGTATCGCCCGTGGATACGGCATGATAAGTCCGAGCGTCAGGTTGATCCGCCGAACTATTCCGGACTGGTTTACAGCGATGATTTACCAGATCATCCCCACAAGCGCCTGGCGACGTGCTGGAACACCTCTGCAGGGAAATATCAGTACCAGCTTAATGAGTATCCTTACCGCTCAAATGTGTGGAACATCAAAGCGTTCATCCTCGATCCCCTGATTGACGAGATGCTGCTCGAACGCCTGAAGGCGACCACCATTGACGAGGCAGCCTGGGCAGCGGCGCTAATGAGCTTCGAGAATGTCGATCAATCCGAAGTCAGACGGCTGAAGGCAGCAATCCGACAGACAGAGTCGGCCAAAGAGAACATCATCGCCAGTCTGGGACTGATCTCAAACCCGGAAATGGTAGCGCAGGCTCAGGCACGCTATGAAAAGGCCGCCGGCGAGATCGTTGAGCTGCGTGCCGAACTGAAGCGTATCGAGGCCGGTGCACGGCATTCGCGGTCGCTGGTGGACGCCCGTCCGGCGCTGGAGATGGTGATCGCGCGCTGGAGTGAGGTTCCGTATACCGAGAAACGCTCCCTGTTTGAAGCGTTTGCCCACCACATCACCCTGAGCAAGATCAGCCGCCATACCAAACAGGCGGTTATCTACTGGCGCGACGGAACGACCTCACGGCGCAGTACGACTCACAAAAGCCTCGGCTATTTCTGGGAGGAAGATGACCTGGAGAAGCTGCGCTCGATGGTGGAAGGGGATGTGGACCAGTGGATCATCCTGCGCACATTCCCTGATTACACCTGGAAGGCGCTGCAGGAACGCTACGCCTACAAGTATGGCAATGGGCGTTGGCGGACAACGTATGCAGGACATAAACCCTACGGACGCTACACGCGCTGGCGCGGCACAGAAGAATCCAAAGACAGAAACCTCAGCGAGCCACAATATGCCATGGGTGCTGTATCAACTGATCGACATTAACCAGCTTTTTTCGCCTCGTGCGGAAGGTCTTGGCGGCCTCGATCAGGAAGTCGAGCAGCGACGGATGGCGCATCAGGCGGTAGACCTCATCGACAGCGATAATACGCGGCTGTTCGTCGATCAGGCTGTCGCGGCGAATGGCCGAGAGTACCTGCGTGTAGGCCAGCGCCTGCAGGATCGGGTCACCCTCCAGCTCGTGGAACGAGAACACGCGCGGGCTGATCCAGTCGCGCCCGCCGCGCGTCAGGTCGATATTGGTTGTCCCGTTGAGGAAGGCCGACCACGGTCCCGAGCCAGTGCACAGCCCGGCGATCTCGTCGGCCAGGTCGCGGGCGATGGTCTGGATAGCAGGCTTTTCGCCCAGCGACGAGAGCACATCGCACACCGTCGCGCAGGTCGGTGCCAGATCGGGCGAGACGCGCCTCAGGTCGGGGAAGCCCTTGTAGAGCATCTCCAGCGCCTCACCGAGCAGCCCGCGCTCCAGGTTCTGGCGCTGGCCGCCCGACAGCTGCCTGCCCAAAACGGTCTCGTACAGCCTGGTGGTGTGGCTGACCTGCTCGAGCAGCGTCGGGAACATGACATCCTGTGGATTAAGGCGGGTCGCTTTCGCGCTCAGCACGTACCAGGGCAGGCCGAAGGCCTCGGCCAGATGTCGCCCGTGCCCCATCGGTTCGAGCAGGTCGAAGGCGATGCCGTGCTCGGCATACTCGCGCGTCAGGTAGCAGTTGAGCGCGAAGGTCTTGCCATAGCCTGACCCGCCGACCCAGACTTCATGCGTGGCGCGTTTGTCCTTCCAGCTGTTGTGGAAGACCGGATAAGCGCCGCCGACCGCCTCGCCGCGCAGCACGCCGTCGGTGCTCGACAGCTTGCGGTAGCCGAGTGGCGCCAGCATGAGCGCCAGCTCACGCGAGGTGACCGGCCAGGTCGTGGCTGGCAGGGCGATGTCCTTGCTGCGTTTGGCGGTGAAGAAACCCATTGCCCGCGAGAGCAGTTCACCGGCTTCCTGACGCAGCGAGAACCACGCGCGCGTCTCGTTGCTGACCGCGCCGACCCGGTCCCTGAGGGTGCGCAGGTCATCGGCGGCGACGGCGATGGCGATCTGGACCACATGCAGCGCGTCGCCGCTGTTGATCTCGGCCAGCGCCCGGCGGCAGTCGGCGACGCGCTGGGCCGAGCGCGAGTCTTCCCCGCGCACGCCAGCCAAGTGGACCTGATAGGCCTGGATGATGCTCTCGATGGCATCGATGGCGGCATTGCGGTCGTAGGTCTTGGGGATGTCGACCGCCAGCGCGAGCGGGAAGTTGAGGCGCAGCAGCGGCGCCAGCGGGCGAAAGAAGTTCCACGTCGACGGGGCAAACTCATAGGACGTCAGCACCGCCCAGTAGGGACGGCCGCCGGGACGACCGGTGGGCGCCAGATGCCAGAACGGACGGTCGCGCAGCTCGTAGCTGCCGTCGAACAGGGCCGGGAAAGCGCCTTCGCTGACCGGCGTGTCGAAGGCCGATGACAGCCCGCCGGCGATGGCGCGCGGGTTGTGCTCATGCCCCAGTGCCATCCCGCACAGCGCCCGCTGATACGCCGCACGGGTGTTCATGCGCTCGTACTCGCGGCGATACTCGATCAGCAGGGCGCGCCGCTGCTCATCGTCGGTACCGACTTCGGCTTCATCCAGTGCCGCGATCTTGGCATCGAGGGTGGCGGGCATCTGCAAGCACAGGAAGCGGGCTTCGCCCGACAGCGTGCGCAGCCAGGTCGAGAAGCGGTTCTGCAGCGCGGCCACGCCTTCTTCGGTGGCATGCATCATGATGTCGAACGGCTCGATCAGGAAGGTGCGCAGGTCGGTCACAGGCTGTCCTCCATCAGCGGCGAGAGCACGAATTCCAGCCCATCGCCGCGGTCGAGGTCACGGACGCGGGCGAAGGTCACCCACTCGGACAGATCGACCTCGACCAGTCCGGCGGGTGGGGCGAACAGGACTCCGCCGTCCAGACGGGCAGCGTCGGTCGGCAGCGACAGCATTTTGGCCAGCTCGGCCGCCAGTCCGGTCGGGCTGGCGGTGGCGGACAGCAGCAGCGCCCCGCGCAGATTCAGCCACAGGCGCATCCACAGCGGCAGGCCGCCGCGCGGCGCGGTCAGCATGATGAGCGCGAGCGCAACGCCGAGGCCAAGCGGGATAGCGAGCGACGGCACGAGCAGACGGCAGAGCGTGTAGGCCAGCCCGCCGGCCACCCCGCCCAGCAGCAGGCGCTTGAACGGGATGCCGGCGAAGCCTTTCTCGTCGCGGCTGAGGATGTGCGATTTGAAGTCGGCAGACATAGCGGCGCGGCGCTCCTTTCAGGAGTCAGTAACGAGTGATGAGTGATGAGTGGAAAACGTATTCCTCATGACTCGTCACTCATTACGCATCACTGGTCTCTAGGTGAAGCTGATCAGCGCGGTCACGCTGGAGGCGAAGACGATGAAGAGCAGGCCGATGACGACCTGGTTGGCCGCCTTGGGGTTGTCCTTCTTCCAGTCCCCGATGAGGGGCCACGAGGAACCGACGTACATTACGCCGAGGCCGATGAAGCCGATGACGGCGGCGATGGGTGCGATGAGCTGGGCAACATCGCGAATATCTCCGAACAGACTTTGAATGGCAGTGCTGAGGTCCACGAGCGTGCTCCCCTGAATGCGATGGGCGAACGTGTCGGGATGAAGGCGGGTGCGCGCTGACGATCTGGCGTCTACTCCGGGGGCTTCACCCTGACACAATTTCAGGGTAGCAAAGCGGGTCTGCGTGACTGCTGGAAGATTTCAGTCCGGCATCGGCGTTTGTACAGGTCTGGATAACGGGCATAGAAAAACAAAAACCGTTCATGCCCTGAGGGAAAACATGAACGGTATGAACGGTTATGTACGGTTTTTCGTGTGAATCAAACTCAAAATTGCGGCCCAGTCAGCCACCGTATGTGCCGACGGCAAATCCTTCGATACTGCTGCCATTGATGGCTAACCCGATGTCACCGCCGGTATGCAGCACCTGCCCATTCGGGAGCCACTCGATGTCTGTCACGTCCTGCGGCATGACATCATCTGCAATGATCTCACCAGTCGCGACATCCCATATCCACAAAACGTTATTGGCCCCGACAGCAATTTGGAGGCCGTCAGGACTCCATCGAACCTCGTACACGTAGCCCGGCCCTTCATCTGTCAGCAGTCTTTGAAGCACTTCTCCCGACGCAGCGTCATAGATGACCACGCCGTCTACCGTTGAAGCGGCGATGGCGGTTCCATCCGGTTTCCAGTCGAGCAAGCCAGTGCTGTCCCCTACAATACGCAGCGTGGGTTCAGTGGGGTTCGTATTTCCACTGATTTCCCAGAGCGTGATGTGCTGGGCTTCTGTGTGGATATCGTAGGTGGATATCGCAAACGTATTTCCATCCGGTGACCAACCCATATCAGTGATCTCGCTGGTCGTCATATCATCACCCAGGCTGATCACGTCCCGCGATTCTGCGCTTGAGATATACGCCTCTCGTGCCAGACTGGCAGCCAGCCAGTTATCCTGCGGATTCCATGCAATTGGGCCCCCGCCATAAAGCCCACCAGGGAGTGATGGCTCTGTTAGAGTAAACGTGCTCAGATCCCATGTGCTTACAAAGTTGACCACGCTAACCGTGGTCAGCCTGTCACCCGTTGCATTGAACTGCAGGTAAATTAAAGCGCTCTCCTGAGCTGGAATAAAACCCAGATAGTCCCCTGAAACCGAGTCGTACACTTCGACCAGGGTCAAGGCGCGGTTACCATTGGGATCCGGAACATCCACGGTAATCGCAATCCGGTTGCTTTCCGGGCTGTAGGCGAACAGGCGCACTTTTTCAGGCGGCATTTGTGCGCTTGCTGATTGAATTCCGCCTGCCAGCAGAATGGCAATGAAGAACAATAGCAGGGCTCGTCTATACATTTCATCCATCCTGTCTCACACTGTTCCGGGCGGCAATCGCCAAGCGCCCGGCGCGGTCAGCCATCTGCTGGGTCGATTGCATATCCTTCAATGCTGCTGCCGTTGATCGCTAACCCAATTTCACCGCCGTTATGGAGCACCTGCCCATTCGGGAGCCACTCGATGTCTTTCACGTCCTGGGGCATTACATCATCTGCAATGATCTCACCAGTCGCTACATCCCATATCCACAAAACGTTATTGGCCCCGACAGCAATTTGGAAACCATCAGGACTCCATCGAACCTCGTACATGTATCCCGGGCTCTGGTCTGTCAGCAGTCTCTGAAGCACTTCTCCCGACTCAGCGTCATAGATGACCACGCCGTCTACCGTTGAAGCGGCGATGGCGGTTCCATCCGGTTTCCAGTCGAGCAAGCCAGTGCTGTCCCCTACAATACGCAGCGTGGGTTCGGTGGGGTTCGTATTTCCGCTGATTTCCCAGAGCGTGATGTGCTGGGTTTCTGTGTGGATATCGTAGGTGGATATCGCAAACGTATTTCCATCCGGCGACCAACCTATATCAGTGGTAGCGCTGGTCGTCATATCATCACCGAAGCTGATCACGTCCGGAGATTCTGCGCTTGAGATATACACCTCTCGTGCCAGACTGGCAACCAGCCGGTTATCATGCGGATTCCAGGCAATTGGGCCCCCGCCATAAAGCCCACCAGGGAGTGATGGCTCTGTTCGACTAAACGTACTCAGATCCCAGGTGTCTACATAATTATCGATAGTAACCGTGGTCAGCCTGTCACCGGTTGCATTGAACTGCAGGTAAATTAAAGCGCTCTCCACGGTTGGAATAAAACCCAGATAGTCCCCTGAAACCGAGTCGTACACCTCGACCAGGGTCAAGGCGCGGTTACCATTGGGATCCGGAACATCCACGGTGATCGCAATCCGGTTGCTTTCCGGGCTGTAGTCGAACAAGCGCACTTTTTCAGGCGGCATTTGGGCGCTTGCTGATTGAATTCCGCCTGCCAGCAGAATGGCAATGAAGAACAATACCAGGGCTCGTCTATGCATTTCATCCATCCTGTCTCACTAGATTCCGAGCAGCGCCAATAGCAAACGGCGCAGTCAGCCACCCGCTGTGCCGATTGCATATCCTTCAATGCTGATGCCGTTGATCGCTAACCCGATTTCGCCGCCGGTATGCAGCACCTGCCCATTCGGGAGCCAGGCAATATCCTTTATATCATGTGGCATGGTGTAGCGAGTTACGACTTCCCCAGTCTCGGCATCCCATATCCATAGACCATCGTTAATCCCCGCAGCAATTTGGCGACCGTCAGGACTCCACTGAACCTCATACCTACGTCCTGGCGTCTGATCTGTAAGCAGAGTTCGGATCGTTTCTCCCGTAGCAACGTCATAGATGACGACGCCACCGTCTCCCCTAGCTACCAGAGCGGTTCCATCCGGTTTCCAATCCAGAATGCCAGTGGGAACCCCTACAATACGTAGTGTAGGTCCAGTGGGGTTTGTATTTCCGCTGACATCCCAGATCGTTATATGTCCTTCTTCGTTAATAGCAGTAGAAATTGCCAGCGTGTTTCCATCCGGTGACCAGTCCATCGCTAGTATCGTGCTGGTCGTCATATCATCACCCAGGCTGATCACGTCGGGCGATTCTGCGCTTGAGATATACGCCTGTCGTGCCCGACTGGCAGCCAGCCGGTTATCCTGCGGATTCCACGCAATTGGGCCCCCGCCATAAACCCCACCAGGGAGCGAAGGCTCTGTTCGAGTAA
>JAESGX010000169.1_pt1 | contig 48499 bp, 44 predicted proteins | sample 9269801 | NCBI WGS metagenome assembly JAESGX01 (sample SAMN16773122, study PRJNA677054) | algae metagenome | isolation source: Pleurocapsa minor GSE-CHR-MK-17-07R and co-occurring heterotrophs from wet... | place: USA: Lower Calf Creek Falls, Grand Staircase Escalante National Monument, UT ... | reverse complement strand
AACTGGCGCTCCCGCTACGGCGGGATGGAAGTGTCGGAGGCCCGGCGGCTGAAGAGCCTATAGGACGAGAACCGCAAGCTGAAGAAGCTCTTGGCGGAGTCGATGCTGGACGTCGCGACGCTGCGTGAGGCGCTCGGAAAAAACTTCTGACGCCCGGGTCGCGGAGAGCGTTCGTGAACAGGGCGATCGAAGAGAAGGCGTACTCGCAGCGGCGGGCCTGCGGTCTGATCGGGCTCGCCCCGAAGAGCTACCGGTATGCCTCACGCCGATCGGACGATGCAGCTGTGCGCCTTCGGCTGACGGCGCTGGCAAGCGAGCGGCGGCGGTTCGGCTATCGGCGCCTGCATATCCTTCTGAAACGGGAGGGCATCGTGGTGAACCACAAGAAGCTGTTCCGCCTCTACCGGGAGGAGCGACTGACGGTGCGCCGGCGTGGCGGGCGCAAGCGGGCGCTCGGCACGCGCGCACCGATGACCCTGCCACAGGGGCCGAACCAGCGCTGGAGCCTCGACTTCGTCGCCGATCAGTTCGTCGACGGCCGGCGCTTCCGGGTGCTGGTGGTCGTCGATGACTTCACGCGGGAATGTCTGGCGCTCGTGGTTGACACCTCGCTCTCCGGCATCCGCGTCGCACGCGAGCTCGACACCCTCATCGGAGCCCGCGGAAAGCCGCTGATGATCGTCAGCGACAACGGCACTGAGCTGACGTCACGCGCCGTCCTGCAATGGCAGGAGGAGCAGGGCGTCGAATGGCATTACATTGCGCCGGGCAAGCCCATGCAGAACGGCTTCGTCGAAAGCCTCAATGGTCGCTTCCGCGACGAGTGCCTCAACGAGCACCTGTTCCGAGGGCTCTCTGCCGCTCGGCGCATCATTGAAGAGTGGAGAACCGACTACAACGCCCGCCGGCCGCATACGAGCCTCGGCGGCCTCACCCCCAACGAGTTCGCAACCCGGTCCCACAGGGATCACAAGGAGAACAGAGTCCAGTTATGAACGGGGGCAAAGAGGGGGCAACGTCAAGCCCACTGCAAACTGGCAGCGGTCCCGACGCCCGGCATCCTCGCCCTCGACCTCGGCACCAAGACTGGCTGGGCGCTGCGCGGATCCGACGGCCTCATCACCTCCGGCACGGCATCGTTCCGCCCCGGTCGTTTCGACGGCGGCGGCATGCGCAACTTGCGTTTAGCAACTGGCTGACCCAACTCGTCCGTCTGTCCGGTCCCCTCGCCGCCATTTGATTCGAGGAGGTCCGCCGCAGCGCAGGCACCGACGCCAGCCAGATCTACGGTTCCCTGATGGCGACGCTGACGGGGCCCGGGCCGAGCAGGAGGCACGGTACTAGGGGGACGTCTGGGACACCCGCATCGACCGCTGGCTCACCCATTACACCCGCAGCGTCAACCGCGGTCACGCCGGCTACGAGGATTGGCAGGACGAGGAGTTTGAGCGGCCGCAGCCGCTCCGCGACGTCTCCGTCGGCGAGATCCTCGAAGGGGCGCTCAGGATCGAGCCCGCGAACTGGACGAAGAGCGACCAGATGCGGGTTGGCGCCTGGCTGAAGTCGCGAAGCTGGGAAAGGTACCAACGCCGGGTCGGCTCGGCGCGCGAGTGGCGATACCGGAAAACGCTCGCGACCGGTTGATCGATTGCGGCTGTTTGAAAGAACTCCGGAGCCTTGCAGCAATAGGGGCGTGTTTAACCTCCGTTGGAAACGGAACCTTTCACGATTGGGATCGTTGCGGAATATCTCTGAGCGGCTGACGGCGGCGACCGTTGGACCACTCGTGAGGGACCATTGAATCAACGAATCGCTCCATCACGCAACGATCCCCACTATCTGGCACAACAATGAATGACGCAGGCCTGCAAGAAGCGCGCTGTATTCGATTTCGTGCGTGGAACAGCCGAAAGATGCGCGCTCAGGCCCACGGTGAAGGGTATTTTCTGGTTTCTCTTGGTATAGAGAACCGGTGGCGGCGGCTACTCCTCATCAAATTCCGAGATGACGCGGACGAATTCTGGACCGCCACCATCTACGACGGTCTCTTTCTCCTAGAGCCCGCAAGGGGTGAACCCACAATCTCGCGTTCCCACAGCCTCCGCTACAGGGGGTGGTCGGAGCCGCCTGCCCTTGACCGGTGGATATCCCAGTGGTCACCGCAAACGGGTCTTTTCGAGCACTTACAGATCCTCCCCGCTGACGAACCCAAGACGTCCGCTGCTCACGATACCGGAGGCTCTCGAGCAAGACCGAAGGCGCCGGCTCCCCATTCTACGCTTTAGCCGTCTATTGAAGTCCGGCCCCCTCGCCGTCGACGTGCCCCGTCGAGCTGTCACCACCTTGTCCCAGTCACCACCTCAGAATCAGGCGGTGACGCGAATAATCCTTAGAAAACAATGGTGTCACCACTGTCACCATTGTCGTCACCCATTCCCTTCCCTTCATCTATAGGCACTGCATTTCTATAAATTCACGCTTTTCCATATACATCGGATAGAGAGGGGTGGTGACAGTGGTGACGGTGGTGACATGATTGATTTTGCAGCGGAATTTTCGTCACCGCTCTTCTGGAGAGGTGGTGACTGGTGGTGACGAAGGTCGCCGTGCGTCGCGTCGGTGCATTTCCCTTGAACCACCCTGCCCGGCGTGATTCTCTTGCCGTGACCAAAGCCGAAGGCCCACTCGACGTGAGCCTTCACATGTTCCAACAGGCCCTGCTGCACGCCACCCGCGCCGAACTGGCATCGGTCCCGACGCCCTGCATCCTCGCCCTCGATCTTGGCACCACCACCGGCTGGGCACTCAGGTCGGCGGACGGGCTGATCACCTCCGGCACCGCATCGTTCCGGCCCGGTCGCTTCGATGGCGGCGGCATGCGGTACCTGCGCTTCGCCAACTGGTTGACGGAGCTCGACCGCCTGTCCGGCCCCCTCGCTGCCATCTGGTTCGAGGAGGTTCGCCGCCACGCCGGCACCGACGCCAGCCACATCTACGGCGGCCTGATGGCCACGCTCACAGCGTGGGCCGAGCAGCGTGACATCCTCCCTTACGAGGGCGTCCCCGTCGGCACCATCAAGCGCCACGCCACTGGCAAGGGCAACGCGCCGAAGAACGCGATGATCGCGGCAGCCAAGGCTCGCGGCTTCAGCCCAGCCGACGACAATGAGGCTGACGCCGTTGCCCTGCTCCTCTGGGCCATCGAGACCAAGGGAGGCATCTGATGAGGTGGGCGCCGCGCGGGTTCGGCGGACACCGCCGCAATCCCGAACAGGTCAAGCAGGAGGGCTGGCTCGAGCAGAAGGTCCTGGTGGTGAGCGAGGCAGATCCGCGGCTCACCTGGCCGGAACGGGAGCTCGTTCGGCAGCTCGGCGATAAGCTCTACGGCATGCGCAAGGAGGCCCGTCATGGACGCCTGGACCCGTGATCAGGTGGAGGAACGTCTCGCTGAAGCCGCCGACGTTTTGAAGCGGCTGCCCGAGGTGAAGGCGCAGGGCTACTTCAGCACCTGGCCGCGGATCGCCTACGAGTTCTCCGATCTCGTCGGCCAGGAAGCACCGCGGCTCCGCAGAGGACCGCCCGCTCCCGACGCGATCTCGCGCATGGAGGCGACGCTGCCCTGGCTGCAGTGGCTGGAGCCAGAGGACGCCAAGCTCGTGTGGGCGCGTGCCGAGCGCACGCCGTGGAAGCCGATCTGCTGGCGCTTCGGCATCTCGCGCGCCACGGCACACCGCCGCTGGGAGTACGCCCTCAGCGTCATCATCTGGCGGCTCAACGGGCGACGTCCGCCAGCGAAGCGCTCGCAGCGGTTCGTGGTGGAGCAGGCTGAGCGTAGGGGCAACCCGCGTTGGTGACGGGTTGCCCCAGGGAACACAACCTGCCGCGCTCAATAGCGGCGACGGAGCATCCGGCGTCAGTCGATGACGATGTCCTTGCCCGCTGCTCGCAGCGCTGCCAACCCGTCCTTCATTTGCTGAAGTCGCTCGGGCGTGTGCCCCCCCCACTCCGTGACCTCGCCCACGATCCTGAGGGGTTCACGAGACCGATACGACTTCGTGGGATTGCCTGGAAACTTCTTGTCCGTAGGATTGGGGTCGTCGACGTACTCACCGGTCGGCTCAACGACGTAAATCCGCTCCCGTCCTTCGCCAGTCGCCAGCTCTGCACCCCAGATTGCGGCTTCCAGAGTTTGGCTGAAATAGACCCAGGACATTGGAATGCCGTCCCGGTAGTTCGATCTGAAGCCGACGCAGATCAGATCGCCGACTTGAAGGTCCGCCCGCGTGCCGTGATAGAAGGGTTCTGCTCCCGTAGAAAATCCCATGCTGTCACTCACTTTGTTGGCCTGTGGCCCACCAACGTGCCGACGGTCGGCAGCAGCCGCGCCTGCCCCCGGCAAAGTGGGCCGCGGTACGTGGGGGCTGCACGCAGAACGTCAAGTGCAATCGCTTCGGCGACAATTTTTCGGTGAGACACTGCAGGTCGAGACCGATCCGCCTGATTTGGGGTATCCCTTGGGCAGGCTGGCGAGAGGCGCGGGCGGGGCACCCCCTCCCCCCTCTGGTTCCTCCGCCGAGGTGCACCCAGTGCGGGGGGGCGCCGCCCGGGACCGCGCCACCGTCACCATGAATATTTGAGTTACCAGTTACCACTGCAGGTTACCATTTGGATCGCTAACCCACGGACATCACTGGATATTTTAGTGGGAGACGGCGATTTCGCCGGTGGTAACGAAGCATGAGTTTCTGTGGCGCGAAGCCGCCGCAGAAACTCGGTTGGACTGAACGGCATCGCCGAGGGGTGGGTGCGGCACTATTGAGAGCACTCATCGGAGGCTGCTCTCCTTCTGAGGTTGGGACCAGGAAGCCTGGTCCGCAGCATTCACAAGGGGAGACGATCCATGTCCGCGTTGCGCGACCGGATGATCGAAGACATGAAGCTGGCGGGTCTGGCAGCAGAGACCCAGAGAGCGTACATCCGCGCCGTCCGTCAGCTGGCGGCGCATTATCGCAAGTCACCTGATCAGTTGAGCGAGGAGGAGGTCCGCACCTACCTTCTGGCTCTCATCGACAAGCGTGTCGCGCGAGGCACGTTCAAGTCAACACGCTTTGGCGTCCAGTTCTTCTATCAGCAGACCCTCGGTTGCAGATGGGGGCTCTTTGCGAAGCGCATCCGCTTGCCACGGCAGAAGCGCCTGCCTGCGGCCCTGTCGGACGATGATGTGCGCCGCTTGCTTGGCTGCGTCAGGAATCCAGTGCACAGGTCTTGCCTTGCGGTGATGTATGCCTGTGGACTGCGCATCAGCGAGGCCGTCGCAATCGAGCTCAAGGCCATCGACAGCGCCAATCGGCTTCTTTCGATCATCGGCAAAGGCAACAAGGAACGCAGGGTGCCGCTACCCAGTCCCGTGCTGGCGGATCTGCGCGCATTGTGGCATCGGCACAGGAATCCAAACTGGATCTTTCCCAACACCCGCAATGATGGTCCGATCGATGCCAGCGTCCTGACCAATACGTTCCATGACGCGGCTGCAAAGGCCGGGCTCCCGCCGGGGATAACTCCGCATGCTCTGCGTCACAGCTATGCGACGCGGCTCTTGGAGCACGGGATCAATCTGCGCGTGGTGCAGATTTTACTGGGTCACCAGCACCTGTCCTCGACATCTGTCTACACTCATCTCACCGAACCAATGCGGGCCTCTCTCAAGTACACGCTCGACAGATTGATGGCCGGCCTCTGACTCGGAGCGCCGGCCATGCCCGAACTGGCGGAAGCCTTCCGCCGGTGGGCGGATGACTATCTGGCGCTCCACGACGCCACGATGCTCCCGTCACATCGGCGCGCGATCTCGGATATCATCGGCTGCCGCACCGAGGCTCGCGGCGGACATCTCTGGCGTTGCGACGCGTGCCATCGAGACGTTTACCGCTATCATTCCTGCAAGAACCGTAGCTGCCCCAAATGCCACGCTGACGAGACGCGTCGCTGGCTGGAGAGCCGCAAGGCCGAGATGCTGCCGGTCCCCTACTTCCACATCACCATCACGGTGCCCGAGGAGTTGCGTGACGTTCTGCGGAGCAACCAGCGGGACGGCTATACCGCGCTCATGCAGGCAGCAGCGCAGGCGATCGTCGAGCTTGCCCGCGATCCGCGCTTTGTCGGCGCGACCGTCGGCGTGCTCGCCGTTCTCCATACCTGGACCCAGCAGTTGCTCTATCACCCGCATGTCCATTGCCTCGTCACCGCCGGCGGCGTCACCGATGACGGGTGCCAGTGGCGGCAGGCGAGGCCTGGCTTTCTCGTCCCCATAAAAGCTCTGGCCAAACTCGTGCGAGGCAAGCTCCGAACCATTCTCCAACAGAAACAGCCAGACCTGGTTCTATCAACCGCGGTGTGGCGCAAGAATTGGATCATCTACTGCACATCGTGGGGACAAGGCGAGCAGGCGGTCCTCGAGTATCTGGCCCGCTACGTCTTCCGCACCGCCATCACCAGCAGCCGCATCGTCAGCATCGATGATCATGGCGTGACCCTGCATCATAAAGCGCGCAAATCAAATCGTTGGCGCATCTGTCGCATCGCCGGTCACGAGTTCCTGCGCCGTTTCCTGATGCACGTCCTCCCCAAAGGGCTGCACAAGGTTCGCTACTTCGGCCTGTGGCATCCCGCCAAACGCGCACTCGCCGTCAAAGCGCGACACGCGCTGTTGCTCGAACAACGGGAGTGTGTGTCAGAGACCAAAGGATACACGAAGGACGATAGCTCTGAAACACTTGCGATCGCCAGCGACGGCAATGCCCGCCCGGAGCTGGTATGTCCACACTGCCGTCAAGGGCGGCTCGTGTACCTTCGGCGCCTCGAACCGCAATTTGCCTGCGGCCCATGACTACCATCATCGAACACCCCGCCCGACGGAACTCCATGCATCCTTCACGGCGATGCTTGGCCCGAGGCTGTCCTCGATCGCAAAGATCACCCTCTTGGACGTTCAATGTCATCGCGGCAAGAGCGATTCCGCAGTCGTCATGTCGCCAGGGTGGTAACGTACCGGTAGGTTGCCATCCGCGGATCGGGTGCGTACCGCCTAAATCCCCAAAGCGCTTTGCCTGAAAAATCCAAGTGGCAACGCTATACGCGTTCAGTCCAACCGAGTTTCTGCGGCGGCTTCGCGCCACAGAAACTCATGCTTCGTTACCAGACGTCCCCGCACCCTGCGTCGGGGGTCGCGCGTTGGTAACCGAAGTACCATCGCGTTTCCCGGCGCTGTGAATTGTTCCGATGTCGGGCAAGCCACGATCCCTGAGCACGACTTTCCTACGCCCTCTACGAAATCTCGCGCCCGCCGCGGACACGCGAAAGGCCGCGGGGGCCCAGCTTCTAGCGGACAGCGCGCCGGCCGTTTGCCTTCGGCGGACGCGCAAGCGCGGCGGAGCCAAGCCACGCTGCGCCCCGCGCGTGTCCCCGCCTCCCCACTTGCGCCGTCCTCCTTACTAGGACGATCCTTCCCGCCAGTCGGCTAGGCGCCAGTTGGAACAAAAAGTGAACACATATGAGATCACCCTCCGGCGGACACCGACGGCCGCGACGTCCGTAAGGTGAGCCTGGTCTCCCACTCCGCCTTCGCTCGCTGCTACCGCTTCGACGCCGAGGCGCGGGTACCACCTCGAACGATCTGCGCACTGCAACATGGAACTTTGCGGTGCAGCATTCGTTTGATACGTGCCCTCCTTGGGCGTTTCCTCCCTAGACTTAGGCCGGTCACTTGCGACCGGCCTTTTTTCCACTGCAAGCTCTGGCGGCCCGGCACTGTATCCGCCGCGTCAGGCGCGGGGAAGTCGATAGACCCGCCCGCGCCCCTCGACCTTCTCGGAAGTGACGTCGAGCCCAAGCTTCTTCTTCAGCGCGCCGGCGATCGCCCCGCGCACCGTGTGCTGTTGCCAGTCGGTGGCGGCGACGATCTCGTCGATAGTCGCGCCGGTCTCGGTGCGCAGCATCTCGATCAGCATCGCCTGCTTCGTGCCCGCGCGGGCAGTCCGGGCCTTAAGCGCGGACACGGCCGTTGCCTCCGTTTCGGTCGCGCTGTCCGCGCTCGACGCCCCATCGGCGCCCGTGGGCCCACCGTCGGCAGGTTCGGGCTCGATGCCGATGGCGGCGAGCCCGGCGTCGGTCGCAACCAGCGTCATGCCGCGGCCGGCGCCATTCTCGTGCCAAAGCAGGTCACCCTTGTCGGCGTAGACCTCATCGAGTAGGCCCTTGGCGATCATCGCGCCCACCACCTTGGTGGCGGCTCCGCCGCGCAGATTGCTCGGCAGGGGCAGTGCGAGGTGACCGGAACGCTGGGCGGCCGCCGTCAGAATCACGAACTGGGTGTCGGACATCTTGGTCATTGGGCCGGCTCCAGGATCCGGGCCGCGCCGATCGGGCCCTCCTACGACCTCGAGCCCGCCTTGTGGCGGGCGGGGCCTCTGAGGATTGGCCTCCTCGCGTCCGATCCTGACGGCGACACACATGCTCCGCTTCGCCCGCAAGCCAAGCAGATAAGTGCATCATCGCCTTAGATTTTTTGATTCCGGAGAAGATGCTTGGGCGTGTCGATCCGCGCCTATTCGCGCAGCCGAGGCGTCTCGCACGTCGCGGTCCTGAAGGCGTCAAAGGCCGGCAGGATTCCGCTGGAACCGGACGGCAGCATCGCCCCGGCGAAGGCGGACGCGGCCTGGGACCGCTCGACCGATCCGGGCAAGGCCAAGGGGACCGCCCACGAGATAGCAAAAGTGCACCTCGCGTGATCGCCACCGAATCCTCTGACCGCCGACTCGAGTATTTTCCGTCGTCATCGGCGGGTCTGAACTTAAGGCTAGTCTTGCGATCCTATTGTAAATCGCTATCGAATTTCCTGGTTAGAGTGACGGCAGCGTTTACGTACAAGGATTAGATTCAACTTATTAAGCAACCTTCCAGCCGGACTAGCGTTCACAATGAGAGTTCAATCTCAAGTCGGTCCGAATGCGCGAACTCGTCGCGCCGCAGAATGCTTTTCGCTCTGCCGCGCTCGAGCACGTAGCAGCGATCGGCGACCGTCTTGATGAACTGGCAGTCCTGCTCAACGACGAAGATCGTCAGGTTCAGCGCCCGACGCAGAGCGAGCACGTGTTGCTCGATCTCGCCGACCACCGACGGCTGGATGCCTTCCGACGGCTCGTCGAGCAGCAGAATGTCCGGATCGCCGACCAGCGCCCGGCCGATCGCCAGCATCTGCTGCTGGCCGCCACTCAACGTCCCGCCTCTCTGCGACCGCCGCTCGGCGAGAATCGGAAACATTGCGTAGACGCGCTCGAACTGGAGGGTTCGATCAGGCTTTGAGACTCCGACGCGATCGCCCATACGCAGATTCTCCTCGACCGTGAGGTCCGGGAAGATCAGCCGCCCTTGAGGAACGTAGCCGATCCCCCCGCGGGCGCGGCGGTCGGTCCGCACGCCGGTGATGTCCTCGCCGCGATAGTGGATCGTGCCGCGACGCGCCTTTAGGAAGCCCATCAGTGTGCGCATCAGCGTGCTCTTGCCCATGCCATTGCGACCTACCATCGCGACGACCTCGCCGGGCATGACGTCGAATGTGACGTCCCAGAGCACGATGGTCCCGGCGTAGCCCGCCTCGAGGTTGTCGACCTGTAGCATCGGCGCGGTCATCGACGACCACCAAAGTAAATCCTGGCGACGTCGGCATTGCCGCGCACGGCGTCGATGTCGCCCTCGAAGAAGATGCGCCCTTGGTGAAGCACTGAAACCGCCTGCTCGAGCCACCCGACGAAGGCCATGTCGTGCTCCACAACGATCGCGCCCGTGCCCTGCTCCCGGTTGAGCCGGCGCACGATCTCTGCCGTCTGCCGGGTCTCCGCGGGGGTCATGCCGGCGGTCGGCTCGTCGAGAAGCAAAAGGCGCGGTGCGGCACCAATCGCCATGCCGATCTCCAGCCACTGCTGCTCCCCGTGAGACAGAGTGCCAGCCGGGCTATCGCGAAGATGGCCGAGGCCGACGAGGTCCAGCAATTCCTCGATGCGCTCGGTGCGCATATCCTCGTGCGGCAGCAGGCGCTGAACAGGGACGCGGATGTTCTGGTAGACAGACAACTCGCGAAAAATGCCGACGATCTGGAACTTCATGCTGATGCCGCGGCGCACGATGTCGAACGGCCGCAGCCCGTCGATGCGCTCGCTGGCAAAATGGATCTCGCCTCCGTCCGGCCGATGCAGGCCCGCGACCGCTTTCAGCAGCGTCGACTTGCCCGACCCGTTCGGGCCGATCAGGCATCTCATGCCCGCCGGCTCCAACCGAAGATCGAGCCCATCGAGCACCCTCAGCCCACCGAAGGACTTCCGGAGCTGCGTGACCTCCAGCATCGCGGCCCCCCCTGCGGGCGCCGTGGCCAGGCGGTCCCCCTCAGCGCCGGACTGCACGAGCCGTTACCGATCGGTAATGCCTGGCGAGCGTCGGCACGATCCCGTCGGGGAACACCATCACCGTCGCAAGGATCAGAAGGGCAAAGAACAGCAACGAGTATTGGCTGCCTGAATAGGCAAGCTGCTGGTTGATCCACTGCAGGATGACGGCTGCTAGAACAACGGCGAGGAGGCTCTTGCGGCCCCCAGCCGCGACCCAGATTACCGGCAGCGTCGCCGCCGTCAGGCCCATTGAGGAAGGTGCAATGAAGTTGTTCCAACTGACGAACAGGACGCCGGAGAACCCCGCGAGCGCCCCAGCAAGCACGAACACTACAAGGTTGACCCTGCGGACGTCGTAGCCGAGCATCTCGGTTCGCTGTGGATCCTCCCGGGCTGCTACCATGACGTAGCCAAAGCTCGAATTCACCAGCGCACGCAGGCCGAGATATATCACGCCGAGCGAAATCAGAACAAGATAGTATAAGCTGCCGCCGGTGAGTGTCACGGCATGCTCGGCAAAGCCGATCTGCAGCGGGGGTATTGCGACCATGCCGTTCGAGCCGCCAAGGGAGGCCGTGCCGATCCGATACTGCGGGCCTGAGGTCTGGTTCGCGAAAGTTTCCGCAAGCAGCGTGAGCATCATGGTGAAGATGGCGACGTAGAGAGACGAGACCCCGCCGTAGAACATGATGTAGCCGACTGCCAGCGACACCAGCGCGGCGAGCAGCACCGCTGCGACCAGCGCCGTTCCGGTCTCGCCCGTGATGGGTGACAGGTTGATCGCGACGACGCCGTAGGCATAGCCGGCAAGGCCGAAGAAGGCGGTCTGCCCGAAGCTGAAGACGCCGGTGAAACCCCAGAGGATGGAGACGCTGAGGGCGAGGAAGGCCCACACCAGCAGATAGGCCGTGTTGGCGACGCTGTAGGCTTCCGCGAAGGCGGGGTAGGCGAGCATTGCGCCGAAGAGGCCGGCGAGAGCGAGCCAGAAGACGCGGGAGGCGCCGAGCGACTGCGGCCCGTTGAGCCGGCGTGCCAGGCGCGCGAGCGCCTCGGCGGGAGCGACCGGCGCACTCACGCGCGGCCTCCGCGATAGCGTGCGAGCAGGCCCGTGAAGCCCTGCGGCAGAAGTCGGATGAACACCATCGTGATCAGCAGCAGGCCGACCGTGGCGGCGAGGGTACCCCAGACGCTGTTGAGACCGCTGTAGACGAGCCCGAGCGCGACGCTGGACAGCAGCGGACCGACGAGCGGGTCGGCGCCGCCGACGATCACCACGGTGAAGGCCCGCCAGAGGAAGCCGTCGCCGAGAAACGGCGAGACCGGCATCAGCGGTGCGTAGATTGCGCCGGTGAGGCCGGCAAGCCCCGAGCCGATGCCGAAGGTGAACAGGTAGACCCGCGCCGTGTTGGTGCCGAGCGCCTCGGCCATCTCCCGGTTCTGCATGGAGGCGCGCACCCGCAGGCCGAAGTCCGTTCGGCGGAACAACAGGTAGACGGCGGCGAGGATGGCGAGGGCGAGGCCGGCGACGACGAGATTGTAGGTCGCGTAGGAGATGCCGCCCACCGTGAACGAGCCGAACGGCGCCGGAACGCCTGGCTGGCTCGATCCGGCGACGATGAACACCGTCTGGATGATGACGACATTGACCGCCCAGGTGGCCAGCAGGCAGTCGAGGATGCGCGTGTACAGGCGCCGGATGATCAACTGCTCGACGGCGACGCCGACGAGCGCCACCGCAACCGTCGCCACCAGCGCTGCGAGCAGCAGCGGAAGGCCGAGCCGGTTGACGAGCGTCACCGTGAACACTGCGCCCAGCATGATGAACGAGGCGTGCGCGAAGTTGATGATGTTCATCACGCCGAAAATCACGGCGAGGCCGATGGTGGCCAGCGCAAGGAAGCTGAAGCTCGTCAGGAACTGGTACAGTATACTGAAGGCGTTCAATGCTCCGACCTTGCTCATTCGTGCCCCGTCCTGACGGAGCTGCCCTGTGAGATTGGGCGGTCCAGCCAGCAGCTGGACCGCCCTCGTCTGATCGGAGACGGATCGCCGGTCTCGGTCTCCGGCGGCCTGTCTTCAGGTGTCGAGCGGCGAATACTGCTTGTTGTAATCGCCCTTCGTCATGTCGACGCCGATGCTGGAGAGGAAGTTCGGAGGAATCTCGGGCCAGGTCTTGAGGATATTGATCTTGTGATCGTCGTCGACGTCGGCAAGATGAATGGTGTGCGAGACGTGGTGGGTGGGTCCGTCCACCTTCACCAGCCCCTCCGGCGCATCATAGGAAATGCCGGTCTCCAGCGCCTTGATGATCTCCATGGAATCCGTCGAGCCGGCGAGCTCGGCCGCCTTCGCGTAAAGGTGGACGGTGAAGTACGTGTTCTGCGCCGGCTGGCTGATGAACACCTCGTCGGGGTATTTCTCACGGAACTTCTTCACGAAGGTGGCGTTGGCCGGGCCGGGCAGTTCCTCGACGTAGCTGAAGGTCTCGTAAAGACCGGAGAGAATCGGCTTCTGCATGCGGCGATGATTGCCCGCCTGGCCGAGGTTGATGACGAAATCCGACATCGGGATCTTCACGGACTGCGCCGCACGCTGGCTGAAGAAGGCGGCCTGCTCCTTGCCGGTGAGCGAGGAGTAGAGCCAGTCGGGCTTGGCTTCCTGGATGCGGGTGAGAGAAGAGCTGAAGTCGGAGACATTGAGCGGAATCGCCTCGGTGCCGACGAGCTGGCCGCCCGCCTCCTCCGCAAACTTCTTCAGCCAGAGGGTGGACAACTGGCCCCAGACATAGTCGGCCGCCAGGTCGTAGATGCGGGGGCCGAACGTTTCGATCATGTAGGGAATGAGGGTGGCGAAGCCCTGCTCCGGGACGACGCCGGTGCAGAAGGTCCAGTTGTCGGCGACGCCGCCCTCGTAGCAGGTCGTGTAGAAGTACGGGATCTGCGCGGCGCGCGTGATGGGCCGCATCGCCTCGCGGTTCTGGCTGCCGGTGGAGGAGAACATCGCCACCGGCTTGTCCTGGCCGATCATCATGCGGGTCAACGAGACGTAGCGGTCAGTTTCGGACTGCGCGTCGGCGATCACCGCCTGGAGCTCGCGGCCGAGAACACCGCCGTTCGCGTTGATCTCGTCGATGGCGATCTGTGCGGCATGTGCGGCCGGCGAGCCGAAGTCGCCCCACAGGCCGGTGAGGTCGAAGATGAATCCGAGCTTGATGGGGTCGCCCTGCGCGCGCGCCAAAGGCGACCTGCCGATAATGCCGGCGGCCGCGAGGGCGCCGACTGCGCCTGCGCCGCGCAGGAACTGCTTGCGAGTGACGGCCGACTGGGACATCGGCCGGCCGGCATGGGGTTTGCTAGCGTCGGACACGTCGGAATCTCCTCGGGAGCGCGATCTGCAGGCAGTGCCGGACCGTCGCCGGGTGAGTGATCGGCTCGGGTGCCGACCCGGAAGAGCGGCCGCCACCCGTTCCGCAGTGGGATCGTACTGACAAAAAAGATTGCGATCTTTTATCATTTACGGTAACTGCCGCTGGACCCGAGAGTCAAGAGGCGTCGGGAACATTCACCGAAAGGCGCGCCGATGGCCCTCGACCGCCCCGATATCGCAGACATCCGCCGCGCCGCCGGTACGCATCATCTGAGCCTCAGCCCGGAGGAAGAGCAGGCCTACGCCTCCCTGTTCGACATCTTTCTCCGCCAGTTCGATGCGCTCGACGCGATGGTCGACCCATTTGCGAGTGCCGCGCCCGTCGGGCGCTCGGACTGGCCGCCTGCGCCGGGGGAGAACCCTTTCAACGCGATCGTCCGGCGCTGCCACGTGGAGGGGGCCGCGACCGGTCCTCTCGCCGGCAAGCGGGTCGGTCTCAAGGACAACGTCTCCCTCGCCGGCATCGAAATGACGCTCGGCTCGACGGTGCTGGAGGGGTTCCGCCCCAGCCGTGACGCGACGCTCGTCCGGCGGCTGCTCGCGGCCGGCGCCACGATCGTCGCCGTCGTCAACATGGACGGCTTCGCCTATTCCGGCGCCGGCGATACGAGCCGCGGCGGCCCGACGCTCAACCCGCACGACACCACCCGGCTCGCCGGCGGCTCATCGGGCGGCTCGGCGGCGGCGCTTTATCACGACGACATCGACCTGACCTTCGGCGCCGATCAGGGCGGCTCGATCCGCATTCCGGCGTCCTGGTGCGGCGTGGCCGGGCTGAAACCGACGCACGGCCTCGTGCCCTACACCGGCATCGCCGGCATCGACCTCACCTACGATCATGTCGGGCCGCTGGCGCGCAGCGTCGCGGACGTCGCGCTGGCGCTCGACGCGGTGGCGGGCAAGGACCCGGACGATCCGCGTCAAGGCGTCGTGCCGCCGTGCTCCACCGTCGCGGCGCTGCGTGACGACCTCGTGGGCGTCCGCATCGGCGTCGTGCGGGAGGGTTTCGGCCTCGACGGATCGGAACCGGATGTCGACGCGACTGTGCGGGCCGCCGTGGACCGCCTGGCGGCACTGGGCGCGAGCGTTCGCGAGGTGAGCGTGCCGATGCACCGGCAGGCGGGCCCGATCGCCTGGGGAATGTTTGCCGAGGCGGTGGCGGCGATCCTGCAGTCCAACGGCGTCGGATACCACTGGCCAGGCATCTATGACCCCGCGATGGCGATCGCCTTCGGCAGCGGGCTGCAGGCCCGCGCCGACCGGCTGCCGCCGCAGGGCAAGATCGAAGCGATGCTCGGCACCTATCTGCGCGACCGACATCACGGCCGCTTCTACGCCAAGGCGCAGAACCTGCGTGTCGCGCTTCGAGCCGCGTACGACGCGGCGCTGGGGGAAGTGGATGTGCTCGTCATGCCGACGACGCCGATCAAGTCACAGCCCTACCGGGCGACGCTCGGCATCGTCGATCGCGTGCTGACCGGCTGGTCGATGCTGGGCAACACGGCCGGCTTCAACATGACCGGGCATCCTTCGCTGAGCGTGCCGTGCGGCCTGTCCGACGGATTGCCGGTCGGACTGATGCTGACCGGGCGCCACTTCGAGGACGCGGTGATCCTCGCCGTCGGCCATGCGCTGGAAGTGCACGACCGTAGCCGTGTCGCCGCAACCTAACCGGCGCCGGCCGTCGCGATGACGGTGTTGAGCAGCACGTCGGCACTGGCCGCGATGTGCTCGAATTCGGCGTGTTCGGCCTCGTTGTGGCTGATGCCGTCGCGGCAAGGAATGAAGATCATCGCCGACGGAGCGACGCGTGCCATGTTCCAGGCGTCGTGGCCCGCGCGGCTCGGCAACGCCATCGTGGCATAGCCGAGCCGTTCCGCCGCCTCGGCGATGGTCCGGCGCAGCGTAGGGTCGAAGGCGACGGCGGGCAGGCTCCACATCTCGTCGAACGTGACGGTGACGTTCCGCGCGGCGGCGATGGAAGCGAAGCGCGCCCTCAGCGAACTCTCTAGATCGGCGAGCGCGGCGTCGTCCGGGTGCCGGATGTCGAGCACGAAGTCGGCGAGCCCCGGCACGACGCTGTGCGAATTCGACGGCACGGAAATACGCCCGACCGTGACGCGCGCCTCCGGCGCGTGGGCGAGGCCGATCTCGTTGGCGGCCAGGATCATCGCTGCCGCCCCGACGAGGGCGTCACGCCGAAGGTGCATGGCGAGCGGCCCGGCGTGGGTGTCCGCGCCGACCACTCGGACGGCAATGTCCCGGATGCCGACGACGCCGGTGACGACCCCGATCGGCACCGCCTGCCGCTCCAGCACGGTGCCCTGCTCGATGTGAATCTCGATGTAGCCGGAGACCGGCCAGCCCGGATCCTGCGGTCCCGAAAAGCCGATCCGCTCGAGTTCATCGCCGAGCCTCGCGCCGTCGTCGTCGCGACAGTCGAGCGCCGCCTCCAGCGACTGTACGCCAGCGAAGACCGCCGAAGCGATCAGCGGCGGGCGGAACCGTGCACCCTCCTCGTTGGTCCAGTTGACGAGTTGAACCGGCTGCCGTGTGGCGACACCGAGGTCGTCGAGCGACCGCAGCACCTCATAGGCCGCGACAACCCCGACGGCGCCGTCGAAGCGGCCTCCATTCGGCTGGCTGTCGAGGTGGCTGCCGATCAGCAGGGGTGGGGCGCCCGGGTCGATGCCCGGCCGCGTCGCAAAGATGCTGCCGACGCGGTCCACGGTGATCGCGTAGCCGGCGGTGCGACACCAATCGACGAGGCACGTGCGAGCATCGCGGTCGGCATCGCCGAGGGCGAGACGATGGAGACCACCTGCATCGGTCGCGCCGAAGCGCGAGATTTCCGCAAAGGCTCGCGCCAGCCGGCCCCGATCAACTCTGGGATGTGACGTCAAAGTGGCCTCGCATAGCACGCTTGAGGGGCGGGCCCGGTGTCATGAGGCAGAAGAACGTCAGAACTCGCCACTCGTCTCGAAGGCGGCGATGACGTCCTCGCTGGTGCGCGCGACGCGGCCAAGGTTGAAGTGGAAGGCGCGCAGCGTCGCGTCGTGCGCCGCCTGATCGTAGTCGGCCGTCGCCGCGTCGACGATCACACAGGCGTAGCCGCGGTCGGCGGCGTCGCGCGCCGTCGTCTCCACGCAGGCGTTGGTGGAGACCCCGGTGACGACCAGCGACGAGATCCCCATCGACCTCAGCACGGTGTCGATATTGCCGCTGTTGAACGCACCCATCGTCAGTTTGCGTACGATCGTCTCACCGGCGATCGGCGCGATCTCGGCGCGCACCTCGTATCCCTTGCCGCCGGACCAGAAGATGTCCGCGACGCCGCTCTCCCGCTCGAGCTTGGCGACCCATTCCCGGAAGCGTGGCGGGCAGTCTCTCAGGTCGCGGTAGTCGGAGCCGAGCAGCACGTGGATGACGGGCATCTGTTGGGTGCGGAAGTAGTCGAGCAGCGTACGGATCGACGGCAGCAGCGTCGTCTCGACCCGCTCGAGGAAGTACTCCATCGAGCCCGGCAGGATGCGCTGCATCGCCAGCCCGACGCCGTGGTCGGGGGAGGCGTCGCGATATTGCACGTCGATGATGACGAGGGCGGTGCTGCCGTCTCGCCTGAGCGGCACCGGCGGCACCAGCGTGTAGCCATAGTCGAAGAAGCGTGCTGCCTCGGCCATCGCCGTCACCACCAGTACATCGGGATCTTGGTCAGCATCTCGATGCCGTCGCGCGTCACGATGAAGTTGTTCTCGGCCGAGGCGGTGCCGACGCCGTCCCGCGTGAGAAAGGCCTCGGAGCTGACGACCATGTTCTCCTCATAGATCTCGTCGCCCTTCAGGCAGCCGAGATTGAGCAGCGGCTGCTCCCACATCGAGCCGTTGCCGTGGCCGTAGTACGGCCAGTTCGCCTCGTAGTCGCAGTGGTCGCCGCGCACGAGGTCGTGGATCGCCATCGCCGAGCGCGTCGCATCGGCGACGCTGGCGCCGTGCCGCACCTTCGCCTCCACGCCCTCCTGCATGATGCGCGCACAGTCCTCGACGAGCCGGCGCTGTTCCGACGTCGGCTTGCCACCGCAGACCCCGGTGCGGCCGGGGTCCAGCCAGTACCCCTCGAGGATCGGCCCCCAGACGAAGACGTGGAACATGTCGCCGGGCTCTGGAGCCTTGGTCGAGAAGCCGTACATGGGCGTGCTCTCGGCATAGTGGCAGAGCGCCCCGTGCGAGATCGAGACGCGCTGGTAGCCGCCGCCCCGGCGCATCAGCTCTCCAATGCCCGCTGCGGCCGCCTCGGCCTCCGTCCGGCCCAGCACGAGGTTCTCGATCACCCGCGTCATCGCGGCGTCGGCGATGTCGGCGGCTTCCCGGAAGACGTCGAGCTCGGCCTTGCTTTTCACCCGGCGGCACGATGCGACGAGGTCGTCCTCGTAGACGAACTCGACCGCCGGCAGCATCGCCTCCAGCTGCTTGGCGTATTTGACGGGCAGCACGTCGCTGCCGACCCAGGCGACCTTGCCCTCGATGCCGCGCGCCGCCAACGCCTCGCCGAGCCCGACCACCGGGTTCATGTGCCCGAAGTGGCGGTCGGTCGACATGCGGTCGAGGCGCGGTGCGAACTCGTCCGAATGCACCTCCGGCGTCTCGTCGCGGTGCAGGATCACGCCGGCATAGGAGCGCGCCTGCCACACCGGCGTATCGGGCTCCTGGCCGGAATGGCTCGAATAGAAGTTGGTCAGGTAGAGCACGTCCATCGAGCGCTCGTAGGTCCCGGCGCTCTTGCCCCAGACGACGGCGGTCTCGTAGCCCCGCCGCCGCAGTTCCGCATAGACGCGCGTCCAGCGCGTCTCGTACTCCGCCATCTCGAACCGCCGTCCTGACATCGAATGATTTCTCCCGGTACTCGTTCATGGGCCGCGGCGCGGCTGTGCGTGGAGCCTCAGCCCCGATAGCGCGTCATCCTCAGCGCCAGCAGGCTGGCAGCGACGATGAGCACCACCAGGATGATGCCAACGACGTTGATGCTCGGATTGACGCCCTTGCGCAGCATTCCCCACATGAAGGTCGGCAGAGTGTTGCCGCCGCCGATGGTGAACAGGGTGATGACGAAATCATCGAGCGACAATGCCATCGAGACGAGCCCCGCCCCAATGATCGTCGGCCGGATGACGGGCAGGACCACCGTGCGGAAGGCGGTCCAAGAGGACGCGCCGAGGTCGCGGGCACTGTCGATGATCGCGGCGTCGAATGTCGCCATCCGGGCGTAGACGATCAGAATGACGAACGGTTGCGTGTAGACGAGATGCCCGAGGATCACAGTGTGCCGGCCGAGGGGCACGCCGGCGCCGATGAAGAAGGTCAGCAGCGACAGTGCCAGCACCAGGGGTGGCAGCATCACCGGGAAGCTGGCAGCCGCCATCGCCGCGGCCGCGAGGCGCGGCGGCGCCCGCAGCAGCGCGAACGCCGCCATCGTGCCGATCACGGTCGACACCCCGCCGACCGTCGTCGCGATGACGAGGCTGTTCTCGAGGGCGACCCAGAACTGCGGCGTCGCGAGCAGTTCGCGGTACCAGTGCAGCGTCCAGCCGGTGATCGGCATCGACAGCACCGAGGCCTCGCTGAACGAGAACACGACCAGCAGCAGCAGCGGCGACGTCATGAAGAAGACGGCAGCGATGCCGAACATGCGCCAGGCGAGGGAGTTGGCGGGCGTGCTCATCGGTAGCGGAGACCCCGCCGGACCGCCCAAGTGAACACCGCCACCACCGCCAGGCTGGCGGCGACGGTGGTGAACGCCATTGCTGACCCCATTGGCTGGTTCAGCCGCTGGGTGAACTGCCCCTGGATGAAGACACCGATCAGCGAGGCGTCCGGCCCGCCGACCATCCGGGCGGTGGCGAAATCGCCGACGGCGAACAGGAACGCCAGCGTAAACGCGGTGGCGATGCCGAGAGTGCACTGCGGCAGCACGACCTGTCGGAACACCTGGAACCCGCTCGCCCCGAGGTCGCGGGCCGCCTCGATCGGCTCGTCGCGTACCGCCTGCAGGGATCCGTAGAGCGGCAGGATGGCGAACGGCAGCAGGTAGTGGCCGAGCGTGATGACCACGGACACCGGATTGAACAGGAAGGCGGTGATCGGCTCGTCGATCAGCCCGAGAGAGGCGAGCGACGTGTTCAGGATGCCGTTCGCACCGAGGATCGTCCGCCACATGTAGATCTTCGTCAGATACCCGCCGAACAGCGTCAGCAAGGCGATGAACAGCAAGAGCGGCGCGAAGCGTCCGGCCTTGAAGCGGCACAGATAGGCGAAGGCGAACGCCGCGACGGTGACGACCCCCGCGATGACGGCTGCGAGCAACAGTGTTTTCACGAGTGTGCCCCCGTAGGCGGGCACTACGGATGCGTAGTTGTCGAGCGTGAAGTCGGCCGTGAGCTGGTAGGAGCGGACGCGCCAGAAGCTGACGACGAAAAAGAAGGCCGCCGGGACCACGAAGCAGACGGCGTAGAGGGCCGCCGAAGGAAGCGCGAGAGCGTAGCGACCGGCCGCCATCAGGTCGACTCATTGACGATGCGCTGGTGCGTCGTCCCCCACGCGGCGACGACCCGCGCACCGGGGGCCCAGTCGAGCGAGGCGTCGTCCGCCGCACCCACCACCGATACCTCGATATCGCCCACCGCCACGGTGGACTTGACGTTGGGTCCGAGGAAGACGCGGTCGACCAGCCGTCCCTCGACCACGATCGTGGCCGACCCGTCGTGCGGTCTCCAGCCGCTGCCGTGCAGACGGATGAATTGGGGTCGCACCAGTACCTCGATCGCGCCGTCGCGGCCGCCGGACAGGAACTCGGCCCCGATGTCCAGCCGGGCCCTGCCATCGTGGCGGACACCGGCAAGCAGGTTCGCCTCACCCACGAAGGTGGCGACGAACCGATTGATCGGCTCGTCGTACACCGCCCTCGGGGTGCCTTCCTGGACGATCCGCCCGCCCTGCATCACGACGATGCGGGTGGCGAGGCCCATCGCCTCCTCCTGATCGTGCGTGACGAACACGAAGGTGCCGCCGAGCGTGCGGTGCAGCCGCCGCAGTTCCTCCTGCATGGCGCGGCGCAATGTCAGATCCAGCGCCGCGAGCGGCTCGTCGAGCAGCAGCACCTCTGGCCGCATGACGAGGGCCCGCGCCAGCGCGACGCGTTGTGCCTGGCCGCCGGAAAGCTGCGGAACGGGGCGATCGGCCAGCGCCTCCAGGTGCACGAGCGACAGCATCTCGTCGACCCGCGCCGCCGCCTCCGCCGCGCCGACCCGGGCGACGCGCAGGCCGTAGGCGACGTTCTGGCGGACCGTCATGTGCGGAAACAGGCCGTAGCCCTGGAAAACCATGTTGGTCGGGCGGCGGTCCGGTCCAAGCCGCGTCACGTCGCGGCCGCCGATCTCGATGGTGCCGGCACTGGGCGGCAGGAAGCCGCCGATCATCCGCAGCAGGGAAGTCTTCCCGCATCCGGACGGCCCGAGGATCGCGACGAAGTCGCCGCGGTGGATGGTCAGCGTCGCCGGGGCTACGGCGACGTGGTCGCCAAAGCGCTTTTCGACCCCGATGAGCCGCACAATGGCGTCGGCCGCCGCAGTGATCGGCTCGTCGCCGGCCTGCGCTTCCACGCCCGGCGACGAACGCAAAGGAAATGTCACGGTTCTCCCTGCCTCAGGCCTTCAGAAACCGCTCCCAGCCTTCCAGGATGTCATCATAGGTCATGTAGCCCTCGGTCGGTTCCGTCGGCCAGAAGGGGAACAGCCCCCCCGCCTTGGCGAAGTAGCCTTCGATATCGTTGTACGGGTAGATGTCCCGTTCCTTGGCATTCAGCAGCGGGACGGCGTCGGCGACCGTCACGGCGGTCAGGTTCTCAGCCGCCGTCTTCGCCTGCGCCGCCGGGTCCAGCGCCTGGTTGAGGATCAGGTAATCCTGCTCCTGGTGCGGCGCGTCGGCGACCATCGCCCACGCGTCGACGAAGGTCAGGGTCCCCTCTTTCGGAATCACCCACTTGATCGGTGGGGCGCTCGGACCCGCCCAGACGCTGATCGGTTCCCAGCCGGGACACATGACGATGTCGCCGCTGGCGAGCAGGCCGGCGAGTTCCCCGTAGCTGCTGGTGACGGTGCGCAACTGCTCCTTCTTCAACTTGATGAGGAGGTCGACCGTCTTGTCCAGTTGCTCCCGCGTTACCAGCACGGGAGATTTGATGTCGTTCGCCGCCATCAGGAACGGCGTCATGATCGACACGACGTCGGTCGAGAGCGCCACCTTGCCCTTGTATTCCGGCTTGAACAGGTCGAACCAGGAGGTCGGCGCCTCGGTGACGACGGTCGCGTTGTACATCAGGGGTACGGAGCCCCAGATGAACGGGACTGCATACACCTGCCCGTCGACCCGGATGTTCTCCATGTCGCGGAAGACCGGGAAGAGTTTCGAGAAATTCGGGATGCGCGCGAGATCGAGCGGCGCCAGGGCCCCGAGCTTTGCATAGAACGGCACGTAGCTCGCCACTGGCGTCACCACGTCCATCGTTCCCTTGCCGCCGCCCTGGATGGCCGCGATGATCTCCTCGTTTCCGGCCATGTAGGTCGTCTGCAGCGAGATGTCGTGCTTCTTGTAGAAGTCGTTGACATCGATGCCGGTGTCGTAACCCTGCCAGCCCATGTAGTTCACGTCCACCGCCGCTCGCGCCCTGCCGGGGAATGACGCCATGGCAGCCGCAGCGGTCGCACCCAGCAGGCCGAGATTGAAGGCACGGCGGCTGAGGGTCGGCATCGGCAGCCGCAGTCGCGTCAGGCCGGACTGCGGCACACGGGCGGTGTCGGTCGGGGTCTTCACGGGCATGGCTTCCTCCAGCGATTAAAAAATTATATTGGTCTTTTATGAAACTGCAACGCCTCATTCCGGTTTGGCTGGCCGTGGCGCATGGCGGGCTTCCGATCGGAACGCTCGGTCCGGAGCGCCGGGGGTCGGTCGGCGGGGTGCTGAGCCTGCGGGCGCGAAAACATCAAGCACCTTGTCAATTCAATCCGCGTGCCTATCCTCGCGGCCCTGATCACGACCGCCCGGGCGTCGTCGAGATGCAGGATGTGTGCCCGAGGCCTTTAGGTGGAGACCTGTCTTGTCGAAACTGACCACCGACACCGACATGGTCGACCGCTGGCACTTCCATCCGATCACCAATCCGCGCGCCCATGAAGAGGTCGTGGAACAGATCACCTTCGCGATCCTGTCCGGCGCCTTCGGGCCCGGCGAGCGGCTGCCCAACATCGAGGCGCTGGCGCGTCTGATGGGCGTCAGCAAGCCGGTGGTTGGCGAGGCGCTGAAGGTGCTCGCCGGCGCCTCCGTCGTCCGGGCGCAACGTGGCGTGCACGGCGGAGTGACGGTGGAGACCAACGAGGTCCCGGACAGCATCATGGCGATCACCGGGCCGCTCCGGCATTTCGAGGTGGCGGAGATCGTCGAGGCGCGGCGGCCGATCGAGCTGCAACTCGCCCATCTCGCGGCCCAACGCGCGACGCCGGATGATTTCGCCGCGATGGAGGAGTGCATCGACCGGTTGCGTGCGCACAGCCGCAGCGAGCTCGCCCTGCGGATCCGTTTCGACCATCAGTTCCACTACACGATCGGCCGGACAGCGCGGTCAAGCGCTTTAGCGCTCTATCAACACCAGATCCTCGAGCACCTGTACGTCCGCATGCGCGACTACTTCGCCGACATAGAAGACGTGCAGTCCGTCATTGATTTGCACGAGGACACGCTCGCGGCTCTGCGGACCGGCGATCCGGCGGTCATCGCGCGCGCCATCGACGAGCACCTGCGGCCGCTCGAGGAGGCCGTCGTCGGCCGCGCCCGATGAGCATGGCGACAGCGAAGGAACAGCACCCGACATCGCGGGGGGAAGCCGATGTGATCGCCGGCCTCGCCGGGCTCGGCCTGCTCGATCCGGGCGAGACGCCGACCCTCGAGCCCCTCGGCGGCGGCGTGTCGTCGGAGATCTGGCGGGTCGCGACGCGGCGCGGCGATCTCTGCGTCAAGCGGGCACTCGCCCGTCTGAAGGTCGCGGCGGTGTGGGAGGCGCCGCTGGAGCGCAGCCATTTCGAGGCCGAGTGGCTGCGCGTCGCCGGAGGCGTGCGGCCGGCGAACGTGCCGGCCCTCGTCGCGGAGGACACGGTGCGCCGGTTCGTGGTGATGCCGTTCCTGCCGCCGGCGCGCTATCCGCTCTGGAAGACGATGCTGCGCGACGGCGACGCCTCGCCGGCGTTTGCCGCGGAGGTCGGCACGACGGTCGCCGCGATCCATGCCGCCACGGCGGACGACCCGGCGATCGCTGCACGCTTCCCCACCGACGCCAGCTTCCACGCGATCCGCCTCGAGCCCTATCTGGAAGCCACGGCGCGGGTTCACGCCGACGTGGCGGATCGGCTGATGGCGCTTTCGGCCGCGACGGCCGCGACGAAACGGTGCCTGGTGCACGGCGACGTCAGCCCGAAGAACATCCTCGCCGGTCCCCTCGGACCGGTGCTGCTCGACGCGGAGTGCGCCTGGTTCGGCGATCCGGCCTTCGACGCCGCCTTCGTGCTCAATCACCTCATGCTGAAATGCCTGTGGACACCTTGGGCGACGCCAGCCTTCCTCGCCTGCTTCGACGCGATCACGGACGCTTACTTTGCCGGCGTCGACTGGGAGCCGAGGGCGGCGCTCGAAGCACGGGTGGCGGCGTTGCTGCCCGGGCTGCTGCTCGCCCGCATCGACGGCAAGTCGCCGGTCGAATATGTCACCGACGGCCCCGACAAGGATCGTGCGCGCCGCGTCGCAAAGCGCTTCCTGAGCGCACCGGCGGTGCATCCCACGGCCCTTCGCGACGCCTGGGAAAGGGAACTCGCCGCGTGAAGACGACGATTGCGCGCGTCGCCGGCCGGCGACTGTGGGATTCGCGGGGGCGGCCGACGATCGAGGTCGAAGTGGCGCTCGCGGGCGGCGCGGTCGGCCGGGCGATCGCCCCGGCGGGTGCGTCGACCGGTTCGGGCGAGGCGGTCGACCTGCGCGATGGCGGCGGCTCGCAGGGCGGCTTCGATGTCCGCACGGCACTCGCCGGCATCGCCGCCGAGATCGCGCCGGCGCTCGCCGGGCTGAACGCCGCCGACCAGGCGGCCGTCGACGCCCTGCTGATCGCGCTCGATGGCACGCCGAACAAGGCGCGCCTCGGCGGCAACGCGCTGATCGCCACCTCCATGGCCGTCGCCCACGCCGCCGCCGCCGCCGACGGGCTGCCGCTGTGGCGCTCCCTCGCCGGGGCGGCGGAGCCCGGCCTCTTGCCGCTGCCCGAGATCCAGATCTTCGGCGGCGGCGCCCACGCCGGCCGCCGCATCGACATCCAGGACCTGATGGTGATCGCCGTCGGGGCGCCCGACTTCGCCACGGCGCTCGACTGGACTGCCGACGTCTATCGCGCCGCGGGCCTGGCGCTCGCCGAGACCGGTCGGCTCGCCGGCGTCGCCGACGAGGGCGGCTGGTGGCCCGTCTTCGACACCAACGAGGAGGCGCTCGCGGCGCTGGCACGGGCGATCGAGCGCTCCGGGCGGCGACCGGGCGAGGATGTCGCGATCTCGCTCGACATCGCCGCGAGCGAGTTCGGCGCGGGCGGTCGCTACCGCCTCGATCGCGAGGGGCGCGAGCTCGGGCGCGACGCGATGGCGGCGATGCTCGTCGACTGGAAGGCGCGCTACCCGATCGTCTCGTTCGAGGACCCGCTCGCCGAGGACGACGAGGCGGGCCTCGTCGCCTTCACCCGTGTGGTCGGTGCGACGACGCAGGTGATCGGCGACGACTATCTCGTCACCAACGCCGATCGCATCCGGCACGGCGCCGCGGTCGGGGCGTGCAACGCCGTGCTGATCAAGCCGAACCAGGCCGGCACGTTGACCGAGACGCGCGCCGCGCTCGACGCCGCGCGCGCCGCCGGCTGGTCGGCCGTGGTTTCCGCCCGCTCCGGGGAGACCGAGGACGTGACCATCGTCCACCTCGCCGTCGGCTGGAGCGTGCCGCAGCTCAAGGTCGGCTCGTTTACCCGCTCGGAGCGGATGGCGAAGTGGAACGAGGGGCTGCGGCTCGCCGAGGTCCTGCCGTCGGGCGGCGCGCTGCCGCCGCGCGCGTCGCTGCCGTGGGGCCGGACGTGAGGGTGCTGCTGCGCTTCGACTGCGCGCCCTGGCTCGTCGAGAGGCTCGAGGCGCTGTCGGCCGACGGCCCGTCGGTCACCACCTGCGGCGAGCAGGACGATGAACGCTATGCGGCGCAGATGGCCGACGCCGAGGTGCTCTGGCACGTGCTGCGGCCGGTGACGGCGGCCGCCATCACGGCCGCCCCGCGACTGCGGCTCATCCAGAAGATCGGCGTCGGCGTCAACACCATCGATCTTGCGGCGGCGGAAGCGCGCGGCATCGCCGTCTGCAACATGCCAGGCACCAACAGCCGGGCGGTGGCGGAGATGGCACTGTCGCAGATGCTCGCCTGTCTGCGACGGCTCAACGCCTTCGATGCCGCGACGCGCCGGGGCGCAGGCTGGTCGTGGCCGCTCGATTGGCAGGGCGGTCTTGGCGAGATCGGCGGCCGCACCGTCGGCCTCGTCGGCTTCGGCGCGGTGCCCCGCCTGCTCGCACCGATCCTGACGGCGATGGGGGCGGAGGTGATCTACACCGGGCGGCGCCGTCACGACGACGTGCCGTATCCCTTCGTGGAAAAGGCGGAGCTGCTCGCCCGCGCCGATATTCTGTCCCTGCACGTGCCGCTCGTGGACGAGACCCGTGGTTGGCTCGATGCGGCGTCGATCGCCCGCATGAAGCGGGGCGCCATCGTCGTCAACGTCGCGCGCGGCGGCCTGATCGACGAGGCGGCGCTGGCCCGCGCCCTCGACGAAGGTGCCATCGCCGCGGCCGGCCTCGACGTCTTCGCGACCGAGCCGGCGGCTGCGGCCGAGCCGCTGTTCTCGCGGCCGACGGTGGTGGCGACGCCGCACATCGCCTGGCTGACGCGCGAGACGCTCGAGCGCAGCCTCGCCGTCGCGGTGGAGAACTGCCGGCGTCTGGCGGACGGACGCCCGCTGCTCAACCGCGTCGTCTGACGGAGGCCCGGCGACCGTTAGGCCGTCAGGTCGGCGATGTGGGGCGCGAGGTCGGCCTTCACCTCGAGGCCGAAGCCGGGTGAGGATCCCGGCCCGACGCCCGCGTCGTCGATGATGCAGTCCGCGGCGTAGCCGCCGACCGGGGCGAAGACGCCCGGATAGGCCTCCGAGCCGCCGAGCCCCAGGCCGACGACGATGTGCAGCGCGATCATGTGGCCGCCGTGCGGGTGGAGGTCGCGGCGCGAGTAGCCCGCCGCCTCCATCGCCTCGATCATGCGCACGAACTCGCCGAGGCCATAGCTCAGCGCCGGGTCCATCTGGAACAGGTCGTGGCCGCGGCGCATCCCGCCGAACAGGATGAGATTGTCGACGTCGCGGCAGGAAAACAGGTTCTCGCCGGTGGCGAGACGGTGCGGGTAGTCGGCGGCGAGCTCCGCCATCAGGCGGTAGTCGAGCGGATCGCCGGGCTCCTCGTACCAGCGCAGGCCGAAGTCGGCCATGGCACGCCCGTAGGCGAGCGCGGTCGCGATGTCGAAGCGGCCATTGGCGTCGACCGCGAGGTGCCCCGGCTGGCCGACCACCGCGAGTGCGGCCTCGATGCGGCGCATGTCCTCGGCGAGCGGTGCGCCGCCGATCTTCATCTTGAAACGGCGGTAGCCAAGGTTCGCGTAGCCGCGCATCTCATCCTGCAGGCGGCCCAGGCTGTCGCCCGGATAGTAGTAGCCGCCGGCAGCGCACACGGGCATTCGCGCCGCGGGCTTGACGCCGAAACGGCGGGCGATAGTTGCCCAGGCGGGCTCGCCGGCCAGCTTGGCGTTGAGGTCCCACAGCGCGAGCTCGACCGCCGCCACCGCATGGGCGCGGTCGCCATGGCCGCCCGGCTTCTCGTTGCGCATCATCGCGCGGAACGCCTTCTCCGGGTCGATCCCGCCATCGTCGGCGGCGATCGCGTCGGGGTCGGCTGCGAGCAGGCGGCGGATGAAGCGCTCCCGCAACAGCCCGCTCTGGGCGTAGCGGCCAATCGAATCGAAGGCGACGCCGGTGACCGGCCGACCGTCGCGGACGACGTCGCTGACGACCGCCACGAGCGAGACCGTGTGCTCGGCGAAGTTGACGACGGAGTTCTGGATGTTGGCCTCGAGGGGAATCGCCCGCTCGCGGATGTCGACGATGCGCATGGAGCTCGGTCCTGCGAGGGTGTGCGGTCGGCTCAGACGGCGCGCAGCGACGTCTCCAGCGCGCGGACGCCGTCCTCGATGTCGCGAGGGGTGACGGTGAGCGGCGGGTAGAAGTGGGCGCTCATCTGACGGCCGTCGCGGGCGAAGCGCACGAGCAGGCCGGCATCGTAGGCGTCCTTGCGCGCCTTGCGCAGGGTCACGTCCGGATCGGCCACGTCGGAGATGTCGGCGACGACGCTCGACAACAGCCCGATCACCGAGACTTCCCGCACCCGCGGAACCGCCTGCGACATCCGCATCAGCTCGTTTCTCAGCACCGGCTCCATCGCCGCTGCGTGCTCCGGCAGACGTTCCGCCTCGAGGATGTCGAGGGCCGCGACCGCCGCAGCGCACGCGACCGGATGGCCGGCGTAGGTGTTGAGGTGAAGGAGCGGCGTCGCCTTGAACACCTCGTTCACGGCGCCCGAGACCGCCACCGCGCCCATCGGCACGTAGCCGCTGGTCAGGCCCTTGGCGTAGCTGACGATATCGCCGCGCACGCCGTAGTGGTCGGCGCCGAACATCCGGCCGGTGCGACCGAAGCCGCACACCACCTCGTCGACGATCAACAGGATGCCGTGCTGGTCGCACAGCCGGCGCAGGCCCGCGAAGTAGTCGGGATGTGGGATCTTCACGGCACCCGGGATGGCGATCGGCTCGGCGATCACCGCCGCGACCGTCTCCGGCCCCTCCCGCTCGATCAGTTCGGCGGTCTCGGCGAGGCAGGTGAGCCACCACGCCTCCCGGTCCTTGCCGAGGCCATCGCCGCTCGGCGACGGCTGCGGCGCCTGCAGGAAGTCCGACGCCAACGGCCCGAAGCCAGTCTTGAAGGCGGCGATGCCGGTTGCCGCCGAGGTGGCAATGGTCGAGCCGTGATAGGAGCCGAAGCGCGAGACGATCTTGGTGCGCACCGGGGCGCCGCGGCGGGCGTGGTAGTTGCGGGCGATCTTGAAGGCCAGCTCGTTCGATTCGCTGCCGCTGTTGGTGAACGAGAACACCGGCTCGTCGCAGGCAACGAGCGGTGCCAGACGCTCGGCGAGTTCGGCGACGTAGGGGTGAGAGAGGCCGGCGTCGAGGGCGATGAACTCCAGCGAGCGCACCTGCTCGGCGATGCGAGCGGCGACTTCTGGGCGGCCGTGGCCAATCTGGCAGGCGCCGAGATGGCTGCCGGCGTCGAGCAGGCGATGGCCGTCTTCGTCCGTGACGTAGGCGCCATCTCCGCCGACGATCATCTTCGGGTAGCCGTCGGGAAACTCGCGGTCGAGCGAGGCGAAGTCCGCGAGGAAGTGGCGGACGTAGCGCCGGGCGTTGGCACGGGAGGAGCTGCCGGTAGTGGCGGCCGGGGGGGTCGGCATGGGTTCGCCTGTCGTATTGGTAGGAGGTTTGACGTTCAGGAGCGCATCACGAAGGGGTCCTGCACGGCGTCGTCGAGCTCGCACCAGACGCTCTTCGTCTGCAGGTACTGGTCGATCGCCTCGATGCCGTTCTGACGTCCAGTGCCGCTCGCCTTGTAACCGCCGAACGGCGAGCTGAACGTCATGCCCCGGTACATGTTGATCCACACGGTCCCGGCCTCGAGGCGGCGCGCCACGCGGTGAGCGCGCCGAACGTCGAGCGTCCACAGCCCGGCGGCGAGGCCGAACGGCGTCCCGTTGGCGATCGCCACCGCCTCGTCCTCGTCGTCGAAGGGGATCACCGAGAGGACCGGGCCGAACACCTCGTTCTGGGCGATGAAGCTGTCCGGCCGCACATTGCCGAGAATGGTCGGCGCGAAGAAGAAGCCATCCGGCAGATCCGGCGGGTTGGCGCGATAGCCGCCATAGATGACTTCGGCTCCCTCCGACACCGCCCTCGCGACCATGCTCTCGTCCTTGGCGAGCTGGGCGCGGGTGGCCACCGGTCCCATCTGGGTCTGCGGGTCGAGCGGATCGCCGATGCGGATCGCCGCCGCCCGCTGCGAGAGCGTCTCGACCAGCGGATCGAAGAGACTACGGTGGATGAGCGCGCGCGATCCGGCAACGCAGGTCTGTCCGGCCGCGGCGAAGATGCCGGCGAGCAATCCGGCCTCGGCCTGGCGCAGGTCGGCGTCGGCGAACACGATGTTGGCGCTCTTGCCGCCGAGTTCCAGCGTCACGTGGGCGAACCGCCTGGCCGCCGCCACACCGACTGCACGCCCCGCTTTGACGCCACCCGTGAAGGCGATCTTGGCGACGTCGGGATGATCGACCAGCGCCTCGGCAGTCGGCCGAAGGCCGGTGACGACATTGAGTACGCCCTTCGGGAAGCCGACCGCATCGGCGAGCCGCACCGCTTCGAGGATTGATGCCGGCGTCACCTCGGACGGCTTGACCACGATGGTGTTGCCGGCGGCGAGCGCCGGCGCGATCGCCATCATGGCCAGGAACAGCGGCGAGTTCCACGGCATGATGACGCCGACCACGCCGAGCGGCTCGCGCAGGGTGTAGTTGAGCACCGAGGTGCGGTCGAGCGGGATCAGCCGCCCCTCGACCTTGTCGGCGAGGCCGCCATAATAATAGAGCCAGTCGGGGATGATGCGGGCCTGTAGCACCATCTCGTTGGCCAACTTGCCGTTCTGAAGCGACTCGAGGCGGCCGATGCGCTCCGCGTTTTCCGCAATGGCGTCTGCCCACTTCATCATCAACCGACCACGGCGGGTGGGTGAGACCGCGCGCCAGTCGGAGAATGCGGCCTTCGCTGCTGTAACGGCACGATCCACGTCGGAGGCGCCGCCGAGCGCGAACTGGCCCCAGTCTCTTCCCGTGGTGGGGCTCTCGGTTGCGAACGTGGCGCCATCCGCACTGTCAGTTTCGGCTCCGGCCATCCAGTGTCGGTAGCGCACTATGCCCTGCTTCGATTCCGCCGCCACTTCACACGCCTCATGACGAATATAAAAACTCTTGTTATTTTATAAATCGATGAATGCACTGTCAATAGCTAGAGGCATTTCCAGAGAACGAACCGCTGGCCCTCCAGGCGACCCTGACTTAAGAACGGAACAATCGCCCCGAACGGGATCCCGCTGCACAACGCTGCGTCAGGGAGCGGGCCGCTGGCTCTGCGACAGGGCTGCGAAGGCCTCGGCGCAATTCGTGGTCGGCCGGGGCGGTGAGCTGACGCGGCTCGCGCCTACCAACATCTCCACCTGGCACGCCGCCCAGAGCAGTTGGCGGGGCAAGCCAATCGTCAACGGCTTCTCGATCGGCATCGAGATCGTCAACCCCGGCATCATGCAGCGCACGCCGGCCGGTGAGGCCAGGGCCTGGTTCGGCCAGACCTTCGAGATCGGCAAATTCGGGATCGAGGCGCGGAGTACCCCGGAGCACGGAAGCGGGCTTTGGATGCCCTATACGGCTGGGCAGATCGAGACCGTCAACGGGATCTGCGGTGCGCTCACTGCAGCCTATCCCACCATCGCAGACATCACGACGCACTGGGCGATCTCGCCCGGACGTAAGGTCGACACCAATCCCCTCTTCCCGCTCGAGCAACTGCGCAGCCGGGTCTCCGGGCGGGACGATGCGCCAGTCGGCGACGGCACCGACGCCGCGACCACCGTCGGAGTCAACATGCGCCGGTGGCCGAGCCTCGCCGACAACGTGATCCGCGTTCTGCCCGCAGGAAGCCGCCTGCGGACAATCCGATCCGGCATCTGCGCGAACGCCGGTGAGGCAGCCCGCTGGTTCCTGGTCCAGGGCGGTGCTGCCGGTGAGGGCTGGGTCCACGGCGCCTACATCACGCTCGATCGCTGACAATCCACCACCAAACCAACGAGGAGCCTGCCATGACGAAGAGCAGGAAGCGGTCCGTTGCGGCCGCGGTCGAGCGTGCCGTCGAAGACGCAGCGCGCCGTCCCGACGTGCCCATTGCCGACGGCCTCGCCGAAGTCGCCGCGGGGAAGATCGCCGACGCCGTAATGGCAGCGCCGGAGCTGAAGTTCGCGACAAACGATGAACCCTGGTTCCAAAGCTATGTCACGCTCGGCTCGCTGGTGGCCCTCGTCGGCGGCTGTTACGGGCTCGGCTACGATTTCCTCGACGGCAGCATTCCAACGCCGTCGGAGCTCACCACTCACCTGCCGGGCATCTTCGGCCCACTCCTGGCGCTCTATGGGCGGTGGTTCGCCGCGAAGCCGGTGGGGGCTTGAGGATGGGCGGCGCTTCAGAGCCGTGGCACCTCGACAAGCGCGTCAACCTCGCGCTTGTCGGGGCGCTCCTCATCCAGACGTCCGGCATCGTCTGGTGGGCGTCTGCGATGCACTCGACGCTCCAGACCGAGGTCGCGACGAACGACCGGCAGGACGCCATCCTGGACGCCTTGAAGGCCGACGTACAGGTCAAGGCGGACCGCTTCTCCGAGGCCCAGCGGAACCTCTCCGAGCAGCTCGTCGACCAGCGGGCCGACCTGCGTGCAATCCGAGAGTTGATGCAGCGGATCGAGGTTCGGCTCGACCAGACGCAAACGCCGCGCAGGCCGTAGGGCCACAGGCTCTCGCTTCGAAGGGAACCAACGAGGCCAACTTGCGTGAGATCAATGCCTCGGCAGAGGGGGAACCATAACGTCCCAATGGCGCTTCGGGTCCAGGAGCAAGAGTCCCATGCGTGCAGGTGCCTTCGTCCTGACCCTGCTTGTGGCGCTGATTTCCTTTGAGGCGAGCGGCTCGGGAACTGTGCCGGTGCGAGATGCTCACGTCGAGATCACCGTCAGCGTCTCCTCCCACACTCCGGTCTGTCCCGACCACGTAGCACTCCGTCATCAGTGCTGCCTCGCCATTTGTGGCAGTCTGATCCCCGCACTGGCAAACACCTTGACACTACAATTTCTTCTTTTGGAGAGATTGACGGGTTCGTCAGACCCGGTGAGAGCAACAACCACTGCTGCACGACTTTATCGTCCTCCGAAGCGACTGTGATCATTCTCAAGAGCACGCGTGTTTTGAGATCATCTTGCAGGATCGGAGAGTACTATGTGGAAATTCGTGATTGTCGCTGCGGCGGCGCTTGGCCTGGTCACCGCTACGGCCTCCGGGCAGGACAACCCTGGCCAAGGGGAGCCCATCGCGATTTTGCCGAAAGGCTGCCGTGATGCTGTCCCCGCCATGCCGATGAATGGACCGATGGGAGGAATGATGCAGGGCCAGGGGATGATGGGGATGATGAGCGATGCCCAGAAAGCCTCGATGCAGGCCATGATGAAGATGCATCGCCCCATGATGGCGTCGCACATGATCAAGGACCCGGACCTGGCGTTCAACTGTGGAATGATCGTGCACCACCAGGGCGCGATCGAGATGGCCAAGATCGAGCTGCAGTTCGGGAAGGATCAGGCCACCAAGGATCTTGCTCAAGCGATCATTTCGGCTCAGGAGAAGGAAATTGAGGAAATGACCCGTTGGGTCGAGGCCCACACGCCGAAATAACAAAACGCCAGCCGCGGGGAGCGATCCCCGCGGCTTGGTACAGTTGCAACGCGCTAGTCGTTCGCCTCCTTGAGCGACTGTATCGTGCAGCCCACCGTACTGCACTGAACTGTGACTCGGCGTCCCGACGTACAGCTGACGTCATACACCGTGACTGAAGCGTGGCCGGTCAACTCCTGAACCGCGCTTGCAGTGCAGGAAGCCTCACGAAGTGCCCGCTGCAAGTCTCCGTCGCCGGCGATGACTGTGCCGCCGGACGCAAACAGGCCCAACAAGACGCCAGCGGGAACCGCAAGACGTTGACTCATACTCATTTACGCTGTGCCTTTCGAGCAACTCAACCGATGGGCGATGCCCCGGTAAACTTCATGAAATCGGAGTATGTCCCGTCCGCCATGAAGGCAGAGACGACGTAGGTGTCCGGAGCCATCCCCTGCACTTCCATGCCAGGGGAACCAATCGGCATGTCGGGAACAGCGAGCCCGCGGATGTCCGGGCTTTCGGCCAGCAGGCGTACGACAGCGCTCGCAGGCACGTGGCCCTCGAGCACGTACTTGCCCACCTCGGCCGTATGGCACGATTGAAGGTCGCTGGGGACACCAAGCCGGCTCTTGACGGCGTCCATGTCGGCGAGATCGACCACGCTGATGGGGAATCCGGCACGCGCCAGATGCTCGCCCCAGGCGCCGCAGCACCCACAGTTCGGGTCCTTCCAGATCGTGATCCGCGGGCGAGTGTCTGCAGCGGCCAGTGGCCCTGCGGTCGCGGCCAAGGCAAGCGTGATCAAGACCGTCCGACGATTAAGGATTGGAGAGTTGGTCTGCGCCATCTGCGTCTCCTATGGGGGAGCGGCAGGGCGCCAGGCGCCCTGCCCTTTTCACCTCAACTTGCCTTGTCGATCTTGACAACGGTAATGCGTCCGTTCACGCGGTCCGCCTCGAACTGGACCCGGTCGCCAACGGCGACGCGCTTGAGCATGACGGGATCCGCGACGACGAACACCATCGTCATGCTGTCCATGTCGAGATTGGGGATGGGGTCGTGTTTCAGGGTAATTTTCCCCTGCGCTTCATTGATCTTGGTGACCTGCCCCTTGACTGGAACCGGCTCCGCCTGGGCGGATGCGACAATCAAAGTGGAAACAGCGAGAGCGAGCAACGTACGCATCGGTACCTCCTGATTATTGAACGACGATGGTGCCGGTCATTCCCGATTCCCGATGACCTGGGATCAGGCACGAAAAGTCGAACTCACCTGACTTTGTAAAGCGCCAGACGATTTCGCCTTCCTGATCCGGCGAAAGCCGCTTGGCGTTCGGATCGTCGTGCTCCATGTCCGGGTTCTTCTGCATCTCGATGGCGTGCTTCAGGTTCTCCTCCAGCGTGGCGAGCACGATCTCGTGGTCGATCTCGCCGTCGTTCTTCAGCTTGAAGCGGACCTGCTCGCCGCGCCGGAGCGTGATGCGGTCCGGCGTGAAGAGCATCCTGCCGTCGCCCGCCTCGCTCATCGTGATCTCAATCGTCTTCGTGGGCTTGCCGGGATCCCCGGGCTCCCCGTAGGCGAGTTCATCGTCATGGGAATGGCCGGTCCCGGCGGCGAACCCGGTCGCCGGCGCGAGGACCAGGGCGGATGCGGCGAGGAGAGCTGCTGCAATCTTCATGTCTGCATCGTCCTTCTGCGGTTTTCGGATGATCAGTGGTTGCCGTGCGCGCCGGTCTGGCGGCTGCCGGGCTTGATGACGCGAACCTCCACGGCCGGTTCGGCAGCGACCGGCGCGGGGGTAGCCCGGACGACGTTCTTGGACTCCCCCGTCCACTCGTAGGAAACGGTGCCCTCGGGGTGCTCGAATGAGCCGGGGTCGGCGTAATCGTCAGAGGCAAGGCCCTCACGGACCTTCACGACGGAGAACATCCCGCCCATCTCGATCGGCCCGAACTGTCCGAAGCCCGTCATCATTGGCAAGGTGTTGTCGGGGAGGGGCATCTCCATGTCGCCCATCTCGGCCATGCCGGCGGACCCCATCGGCATGTAGTCCGGAACGAGCTGGCGTATCTTCCCGGCGATATCCTTCTTGTTCACGCCGATCCAGGTCCGCACGTCGTGCCCCATGGCGTTCATCGTGTGATGAGACTTGTGGCAATGGATCGCCCAGTCTCCTTCAGCATCGGCGACGAAGTCGAAGGCGCGCATCTGGCCGACCGCGCAGTCGATCGTCACCTCCGGCCAGGCCGCCTCTTCGGGAACCCAGCCGCCGTCGGTGCACGAGACCTTGAAGTCGTAGCCGTGCATGTGGATCGGGTGGTTGGTCATCGTGAGGTTGCCGAAACGGATGCGGACCTTGTCGCCTTTCGCGCAGACGAACGGGTCGATGCCGGGGAAGGCCCGGCTGTTCCAGGTCCACAGGTTGAAGTCGAGCATGGTGTTGACCTTCGGCACGTAGGCGCCGGGCTCGATGTCGTAGGCATTCAGCAGGAAGACGAAGTCGCGGTCGACGCGCCGGAAGGCCGGGTCGCGCGGATGGACCACGAAGAAGCCCATCATGCCCATGGCCATCTGGACCATCTCGTCGGCGTGCGGGTGGTACATGAAGGTCCCGCTTTTGCGGAGCTGGAACTCGTAGACGAACGTCTTGCCGACCGGGATGTGGGGCTGCGTCAGACCTCCGACACCGTCCATGCCGCAGGGCAGAAGCTGCCCGTGCCAGTGGATGGTGGTGTGCTCGGGCAGCTTGTTGGTGACGAAGATGCGAACCTTGTCGCCCTCGACGGCCTCGATGGTCGGACCCGGCGACTGGCCGTTGTATCCCCACAGATGGGCCACCATCCCCGGCGCGATCTCCCGCACGACCGGCTCGGCCACCAGGTGGAACTCCTTCCAGTCGCCGTTGATGCGCGGCGGCAGGGTCCAGCCGTTGAGGGTGACGACGGGCTGGTAGTCCGGCCCCGTCGTCGGAACGAGGGGCGGCTGCATCGTCGCCTCCGTCATGGTGGGCGCCTCGGGGATCGAGGCGGCCTGGGTGCGGCCGGAGACGGCCGTTGCGCTGACCAGGGTGGCCGCACTGGTGGCCCCCAGGAATGTTCGACGGGAAATGGTCATGGTGCCTGCTCCCCTAGTGTCCGGCTGGCTCTGCGGCAGCCGCGGCAACGTCGCCGCCGACCCCGCCGACGCCGCCTCCGCCCAGGATCGAAACCTGGAAATCGACCTCGGCCAGGAAGAAGTCCCGCTTCGCCTCGATCGCCGCGATGTTGCTTGCGATGCTTTCGCGTGCCGTCGTCAGGAGATCGAAGACGTCGATGAGCATGCCGTTGTATTCGAGGAGGGCCTGCTCGTTGATCATCCGGCGAAGCGGCAGGATGCTGTTCCGGTACTGCCTGGAGATATCGTAGGATCCTCGGTACGCGACGTAGGCCGATCGCACTTCCGACCTGACGTCTATCGCCCGCGCAGCCAGGCGGTTCACCGCGCCCTTGTATGTTTCCCGTGCGCGGCGGGTGCGTGCCTCACCCATGTCGAAGATCGGGATCTGCAATTCGACCTCGAACCCCGTTGGAAACTCCTCTTCGTCTATGCCGGTCTCCTCGACACGGCCGTAGTTCGAGATTCCCGTGAGGTCGAAGAGCGAGACATAACGAGTGGCTTCGGTAAGCCCCAGCCGCTGCGCCATGGCATCCAGTTCAAGACGCGCGACGATCAAGTCGACCCTTCGGCGAACCGCTTCCGCCTCAATCCTTTCGGCAGCTGATAGCCGCTTGGGAAGATCGGGCAGGCTGGCGGGCAACTTGAAGTCCGTGCCGTTGCCCCACAGCCCCAGCAGCCGCGTCAGGCTTTCTCGCTCCGTCTCGGCACGCATCCGAGCCCGGGCCAGTTGGTTGGAGACCTCAGCATAGAAGGCGGAGGCGCGTGCCTGGTCGAGCTTGGTCGCCGCCCCCGTCTCTCCCAGTCGGCGTGTCAGGTCAGCTGCAGCATCGGCCGATGTTCGAGCCCGCGTGAGGAAATTCACCGTCTGCCGGGCAGCGACCGCACGGAAGTAGGCGCGGCGGGTCTCCGCTGCGAGCCGGAACGTCGCCTCGACGGCCTTGTACTGCGCCGCCTGAAACTCGACGGCTGCGATCTTCTGGCGTTTCGGAAGGGTCGCCAAGGCGAGCACATTGGCGATCAGCCGCCGCTCGGTGTCGAAAAAGCCCGCACCCCACAGCAGCTCGAGCGTGATGATCGGCGCTGGCGGGAGCGTCGCCTCGACATAGTCGGCCTCCGCGACGCCGAGCGCGTTGTACTCGGCCTGCAGTGCTCGATTGTTGAGGAGCATGACCTGCACGGCAGAGTCAGCGGACAGGGACGCACTCAGCAGGGACTTTACGCGGACCTGGGCGGCCGCAGCCTCCTGAGGGGAACTGATCTTGGTCGCCTGTTTGCTCAGTCCCGTTGCTACCTCCGCGGTGACCGGCGCCATTCCGCCGTCAGCGGTAAACTTGGCGCATCCGCCGATAGTGAGAAGGAGAGTTCCGAGGCAGGCTGCGGTCCGCAGCGGCCGCGGGGCAAGGAACGATCGCATCATTCGCCGCCTGCCACGCTGCTGTTGCGCTCAACCCAGGGCTTCGGCTCCACAGGTCGGTAATCGATCGTTCCAGCGAGAACCGGGGAATAGCCGACAGGTCGCACGCCCGCAGAAGGATCGGCAGGATCAGGCCCCGTCGCCACCTGTGGTGGAAGCCCGGCGCACGCAGATACGGTGGCGGCAGCAGCCACCAAGACAGCAATTTTCATGAAGAACCTCAGAGCCGAGCGGCCGATAGGTCACCGGCGTGCGGCGATCGCGGCGGAGCTCATCCGTATGCCCAAGTCAGATTGGCTGCGGACGACATCGACAGCCCTCGCGAGCCCGCGACCCGGAGATCACCTCCGGATGCGAATCATGCTCGCGTGATCTGGCCGTCGATCAGGCTCAGGAATGCCGGGGAGGACGATCGAGCCTTGAAGGTTCGGAACGGGCTGCATCTTCTGCGCCCGCGCGCGCAGCCGGCGCGCGCAGCACGATCCGCGGCTGCAGCGTCTGTGCGGTCGCGCCTATGACCTGATGGCAGGCCATTGCACAACAAGTCTCCGTCGCGGGCGAAGATTGATGGTCCGCGCAGCCAGCAGGCTCCTGCTCACAATCGCCCAGCTCAGCATTCACGGTATCGCCGTGATGCCCCGCATGCTCGGCGTGAACCTCATGCTGGGAGCCTGCACCATGGTGGCCGCCAGGAGCTACGCCCTGCACGCCGGCCAGACTCCAGCCCGCGCTCGAAAAAACGAGCGCGAACACGGAGAGCAGAATCACTAAGGGGCGGGCGCAGCGGCTCATGTCAGCGAAATGATATAGTGATCGGACCGGATTGCAAGGGCGTTCACGCGCCGAACCTCATCAAGTACAAGATGACGAAACTGTAGCGGCGGCAGCGCCCATTAGAGATGAGGCAGAATGTGCCGGCGCGGGATTCATGTGTCTGAAAACGAAGAATTGATGAAGTCAACGACGCTGGATGGTTGCGGGTTGCCGTTCTGCTGCTTCGTTTACCTGTCGACCGCCATGAGGGTGCGGCAGCCACCAGCCCTTGACCAGCGCATAGATGGCCGGGATGACGACGAGCGTCAGGACCGTCGACGACATCATGCCGCCGATCATCGGCACGGCGATGCGCTGCATTATCTCGGAGCCTGCTCCTGTGCTCCATAAAATCGGCACCAGCCCGGCCACGATGGCGACGACGGTCATCATTTTTGGCCGCACCCGCTCAACGGCACCGAGCGTGATGGCGTGGTTGAGATCGGCGCGCGTGAACGGGCTGCCCTCCGAGGCCCGTTTCGCCCGAACCTCTGCCATCGCCTGGTCGAGATAGATCAGCATGACGACCCCCGTCTGCGCCGCAATCCCAGCGAGCGCGATAAAGCCGACAGAGACCGCGACCGACATGTTGAATCCGAGCCACCACGTCAGCCAGAGGCCACCGACGATTGCAAAGGGTAGCGAAAGCATGACGATCAGTGTCTCGGTCAGCGCTCGGAAATTGAGGTAGAGCAGCAGGAAAATGATCGCCAGCGTGATTGGCACAACGACCGCCAGCCGCGCTTCCGCCCGCTGGAGATACTCGAACTGGCCGCTCCAGCCGACGGTGTACCCCGGCGCGAGCGGCACGCCACCTGCGACAGCCAGCCTGGCTTCGTCGACATAGCTACCGAGGTCGCGCTCGGCGATGTCGACGAAGACGTAGACCACAGGCTGGCCGTTCTCGGTGCGGATTGACGTCGCGCCGCGCCTGAGCTCGATCTCGGCGACCTCCCCGAGCGGCACACTTCCACCGTCCGGCAGCGGCACGTGCACGTCGCGGGCGATCGCCTGAGGGTCGGAGCGCAGGTCGCGCGGGTAGCGGATGGTCACGCCGTAGCGTTCGCGCCCCTCAATCATCGTGGTAACCGTTTCGGCACCGAGCGCGGTGCTGACCACGTCCTGCACGTCGCCAACGGTGAGCCCGTAGCGACCGATGGCGACGCGGTCCGGGACGATGTCCAGATAGTAGCCGCCGATCACCCGCTCGGCGTAGGCGCTCGACGTGCCGGGGACACCGCGCAGCACAGCCTCAATTGCCCGTGCGATGCGTTCGAGCTCGGCGAGGTCAGGGCCGAATACCTTAACGCCAACCGGAGTGCGGATACCCGTCGCTAGCATGTCGATGCGGGCGCGGATCGGCATCGTCCAGGCGTTCGACACGCCGGGGAACTGAAGCGCCGCATCCATCTCTGTCTTTAGGCCGTCGATGGTAACACCCGGCCACCACTCGCTCTTCGGCTTCAGGTTGATGATCGTCTCGAACATTTCCATCGGCGCCGGATCAGTCGCCGTCAGCGCCCGGCCGGCCTTGCCGTACACCGAGTCGACCTCCGGGAACGATTTGATGATGCGGTCCTGCATCTGCAGCAGCTCCGCCGCTTTCGTGACAGAGAGACCGGGCAGAGTGGTCGGCATGTACATCAGCGTCCCCTCGTCCAGTGTCGGCATGAACTCAGATCCGAGTTGCCGAATTGGCCAGAGCGTCGCCCCGAGGACGAGCAGGGCCACGAGGATGGTCGGTGCCTTCGCCTTCAAGATGCCGCGGATGATTGGGCGATAGATCCAAATGAGCAGGCGGTTGACCGGATTGCGGTGCTCCGGGACGATCCGCCCCCGAACGAAAATCACCATCAGGGCGGGCACGAGAGTTACTGAGAGCAGTGCCGCCGCCGCCATTGCGAACGTTTTGGTGAAGGCAAGCGGCCCGAACATCCGTCCCTCCTGCGCTTCGAGGGTGAAGATCGGCAGGAAGGAAACGGTGATGATCAGCAGGCTGAAGAAAAGCGCTGGACCGACCTCCGCGGCGGCCTCGATCAGTACCTCGCTGCGCGACCTGCCGGGCGGCGCCCGTTCGAGATGCTTGTGCGCGTTCTCGACCATGACGATAGCGGCGTCGATCATTGCGCCGACGGCAATAGCGATGCCACCGAGGCTCATGATGTTGGAGCCGAGCCCGATCGCCTTCATGGCGGCGAATGAAACGAGAATGCCCACCGGCAGCACCAAAATTGCGACAAGGGCGCTGCGCAAATGAAGGAGGAAGACGAAGCAGACGATTGCGACGATCACACTCTCCTCGAGGAGCGTGTCTCTCAGCGTCTCGATGGCGCGGTCGATCAGCTCTGAACGGTCGTAAACAGGCACGATCTCGGCCCCGTAGGGGAGCGACGACGCGATTCCGGCGAGGCGCTCCTTGACGCCGTCGATGACGGCGAGGGCGTTGGCGCCGAACCGTTGCAGCACGATGCCGCTCGCCACCTCACCGACGCCATCGAGCTCGGCGATGCCCCGCCGCTCGTCCGGCCCGATCTCTACGCGGGCCACGTCCGCCAGCCTGAGCGGCACCCCGCGTTCGGTCCGCAGCGCGATGCTCTCGATGTCGGCCGTGCTCGCGAGGTAGCCGCGGCCGCGCACCATGAATTCGAACTCGGAGAGTTCCACTGTCCGCCCGCCGACGTCCATGTTGCTGCGCCGCACCGCCTCGCGAAGCTCGTCGAGGGTGATGCCCTGCGCTCGCAGTCGGGACGGATCGACGACGATTGAGTACTGCTTCACGAAGCCACCAACGCTCGCGACTTCCGCGACGCCCTCGGCTCTCGACGCAGCGAGGCGGACGACCCAGTCCTGGAGCGAGCGCAGCTCGGCCAGCGACGCCGCCTTGGCAACGACCGCGTACTGGTACACCCAGCCGACCCCCGTCGCGTCCGGCCCGAGGGTGGGCGTCACGCCCGCCGGCAGGCGGGTGGCAGCGGTGTTGAGGTACTCGAGCACGCGGCTGCGCGCCCAGTAGGGGTCCGTCCCGTCCTCGAAGATGATGTAGACGAAGGACACGCCGAAAAACGAGAACCCACGAACCACCGTCGAGCGCGGCACAGTCAGCATGGCCGTGGTTAGCGGATAGGTGACCTGATCTTCCACTACCTGCGGCGCCTGGCCGGGGAACTCGGTGTAGACGATCACCTGAACATCGGAGAGGTCGGGGATCGCGTCGAGCGGCAGCGTGCGCAGCGCCAGAACGCCCGCCGCGACAGCGAAGGCGGTGCAGACCAGGACCAGCACAAGGTTGCGCGCCGACCAGGCGATGAGGCGTGCGATCATGGCGTCGGCACCGCCGTGGCCAGGGCGCGGAGCGCTGACTTCAGGTTGCTTTCGGCATCAATCAGGAAGGTCGCCGAGACGACCACCCGGTCGCCGTCGGTCACGCCCTCGATGATCTCGACCAGGTCCGCGCTGCGCGAGCCGACCTTGACATCCCGCGGCTCGAAGCGGCCATCGCCGAGGTCGAGGATGACGAGGCGCCGGGTTCCCGTGTCGATTACCGCGCTCGCGGGCACGGTAAGCACCGGTCCCTCACCGCCCACGGTGATCTCAACGTCCGCGTACATGTCGGGCAAAAGCTCGCCGCCGGGATTGGGGAGCTCAATGCGCACGCGCGCGGTCCTGGTTCCGACGTCGACCTGCGGATGTATGAGCGCAACGCGCCCCTCGAAGATGCGGCCCGGCATGCCGCGCATCCGGATTGTGGTGGCGGTCCCGACCTGCACAGATCCGATCTCCGATTCGGGGACATCCGCGACAACCCAGATCGTCGAGATGTCAGCGAGACGGAAGAGCAGATCGCCGGCCTCCATCCGCATGCCGTCGACCGCGCCGCGCTCCAGGACCACGCCGGCACGCGGCGCTGTCCAAGTTACAGAGACGGGGACTTTTCTGGTCCGCGCGATCTCTGCGATGGCGTCGGCGGGGACGCCGAGATTCTCGAGGCGCTGGCGCGCCCCGCCAGTCGCCGCGCTGCGAGCGCCGCTGCCAAGGTCAGTGACAAACTGTGCCGCCGCGGCCGCGACCTCCGGCGCATAGAGCCGCACAAGGGCCTGACCCTCGACAACGCGGTCGCCCGTCGTGACATTGGCGACCTCTTCGACGAACGCCTCACTGCGCGCGGCGACGACCGAGATCCGCCGCTCGTCGAGTTGGACGCTCCCCGGAACTCGCAAGGGCCGTACGACGATCTGGCGCGTCACGGGTTCCGAGCTAACCCCCGTCTGCTGTAGCCTGCCCGGCGGCACCGTGACGGTCGAGCCGTCCCCATCGCCACCTTCGTAGACGGGGATGTAGTCCATCCCCATTGAGTCCTTCTTTGGCGTCTGCGAGGTGTCCGCGAGTCCCATCGGATGCCGATAGAAGAGCACGCGGGGGGAGGTGTCGCCCGCGGCCGCAACACTTTGATCCGGATCAGCGTCAAAGCTGACGTCCTCGCTGCCGAGGACAGGGCGGAAGTCGCGGCCGTCGGCCGTCCGAGCCGGCGTCGCTGAGTAGATGGGCCGACCATCCGGATCACGGTAGTAGATAACTTCGCCGGAGTGCGCTGCAGCGGTACTAGCTGGCGCCGGCGCTATATCGAAAAGGATGGCCAGACCAGGAAGCGGAAGATTCCGCATGCCGGCCCAGTAGCCTCCAGTCGCCGCCGCCGCCACGGCGGCGAGGGCCAGACTCGCGACCGCCATGATCCTCATGGCAACGCCTCGAGGACCAGCTTGCTCTCGACGGTTCCGGTTTCTCCTTGCACCTTGGCGGCCAGCGAAAGCTGCCAGCCGCCCTCCATCACGAGGTTGACCTTGAAGCGGTAGATGCCGGGCTCTGTCGATGGCAGCGCCTCAATCGGCGCCGTCATCGTCGGCATCCCGTCAGGCGCCATATCAATCCGTGTAGCGAATATCACCGCGTCCGGGACCGGTTTGCCCGACCGCTTGTCGACGAGCCGGACGTCGACGATCGCGCCGTCGCCAACGCGCGCGTCCCTCCGGACGAGTTGGAATTCGTAATCGCCGATGTCGGCCCGGGTTGGCTGAAGTCCGCAAACTGAAAGTAAGGCGGCGAGCGCCGCCGCGACGGCGCGCTTCGAAACGAAGGTCATCATGTTATTGGAGGTCCCAGGTGCACTCGTGCACCTTGCAGTTGCACGGCGGCGCACGGTTCTTGGTCGCGCGCACATGACCGTCCGACGCATCGGGCGGCACGATTCGACGCTCACGCGCCGCCAGAGAACCTAGATTCTTGGAGGTCGAGCCGGAGGTTCTCCGGCCGAGGAGGCAGTGCGCAGGTCGCTTAAACGCTGAAGAAATGCCCGGTCGACACTCGTGAATACCGAAGCCGCACCAAAAATTACCGCGACCGCGAAGCACTTCACCATGCACACAGACGTCAGGGGGCAAGCATCCTGGCAATCAGGGAATGTGCCAACGTTACCTGGACAACAAGGCATGTCATCCATGATGTCCGCTGCCATATCAGACATCAAAGCAGTGGGGGACTGAATCTCAAGCGTGGCGCGCTCAGCCGCGACCAGCGGGCTGAGAAGGAGCCCAAAGATCGCCATGAGCGGGAGCAAATGTCTAAGTGCGCGCCCGATCTTCATTCGCCATTTGATGTCACAGCCTCAGCCGGTTTGAAAGCGGACTTTTCGACCGGCCTTGTAGGCGAGGTCACAGCAGTCGGCTTCACGCTCGTGCTCTGCTTCTCAATCGGCCTTGTCACGAACGTCGCTGTCGGCACGGCGGCCGCCCTCGGTGTGCGGCACCCTACCAAACGCCAGGCACGGCAAGGTCGGGATCGCAGCCCGAGCCGCGTGACGGCGGCCACCCGTCATACCGAGTGGCACAGGCGGCCCTCACCGCCGCGACCCCGTTGCGTGCCGGGACCGAGGCGACACTCACGCCGCCAGTGACGGCAAGCACGATCGCTGTTGCCGTCATGGGTTCCAGTCGCCAGCGACCACACTGGTAACGCTGGCACGATTCGAAATCTCACGACGTCTGCAGTTCATCGATCCTGCCGAAGCGACGCGACTATGGCTTGATGGCGGGCCGAGTATCGCTCTTTGCCAATCCATCGATGATGGGGCAGTCCGGCCGATCGTCACCGTGGCAGCGTTCCGCAAGCGCTTCCAGCACAGCGATCATCCCCTGGATCTCCGTCAGCTTAGCCCTCAGCGAATCGACATGACCGATTGCGAGAGCCTTCACGTCGGCACTCGAACGCTCGCGGTCGTTCCACAAGCCGAGTAGCTCCCTGATCTGTTCCACGGTGAAGCCGAGATCCCGCGCTCGGCGGATGAAGCGCAACCGGTGCACGTCGGCCTCGACATAACCGCGATATCCACTGGCGCTGCGAGCTGCTCTCGGGATCAGCCCGGTTTGCTCATAGTACCGGATCATCTTGGAGCTAACGCCAGATGCGGCGGAGACCTCACCGATGTTCATGATGGTTCTTCTCGCTCAAGAGGGCTCTCAAAGCGTTTCACACGTGCCGGCTCGCCCGACCTTAGGCGGCCGCCTTCAACGGAGGCGAATCAGATCGGGCATCGGCGGCAGGGACCCCTGCCGCAATCACTGGCGTGAACATCTTCAGCCGCAGGGCGTTCGTGAGCACGAACACGCTCGACAGCGCCATCGCACCAGCCGCGAGAACCGGTGAGAGCAACGTACCCGTGACAGGGTAAAGGGCCCCTGCCGCGATGGGTATCAGGGCCCCATTGTAGGCAAATGCCCAGAACAGGTTCTGCTTGATGTTCTTGATGGTGGCGCTGGACAGGGCGACCGCGTTCACCACCCCGCGAAGATCACCGGACATCAGGACAACGTCGGCCGACTCGATCGCCACGTCGGTGCCGGTCCCGATCGCCAGTCCTACATCCGCCTCGGCGAGTGCGGGGGCGTCGTTGATGCCGTCGCCGACGAAGGCGACACTGCGCCCCGAGCCTCTCAATGCCTGGACCGCTCTGACCTTTCCGTCCGGCAGGACCTCCGCGACGACCTCGTCGATGCCGAGCTGGCGGGCGACGGCCTCGGCAGTTCCGCGGCTGTCTCCCGTGATCATCGCGACCTTCAGCCCAAGCCCATGCAGCGCCCGGATCGCCTGAGGCGTCGTCTCCTTGATCGGATCGGCGACAGCGATCACGGCCGCCAGCTTGCCGTCGATCGCGGCATAGAAGGGCGACTTGCCCTCGGCTGCCAGCCGCGCCGAGTCCGCCGCGAACGGCGCCACGTCATGACCCAGCGCGATAATGTAGCGATCGGCGCCGGCCGCAACGTGTCTGCCGCCGACAGTCGCCGAAACGCCATAGCCCGGCACCGCCTCGAACCGGTCCGTGTTGCCGAGCTTCAATCCACGATCCTCGGCCGCCGAGACGACCGCCTGGGCAATCGGGTGCTCGGACCTGGCCTCGACCGCAGCGACCAGCGCCAGCACCTCGTCGCGCCCAAAGCCGGCAGCGGGCGTCAGATCGGTCAGCTCCGGATGCCCCTTGGTCAGCGTGCCGGTCTTGTCGAGCGCGATCACGGCAACGTCGCGGAGCGCCTGCAGCGCCTCGCCCTTTCGGAACAACACCCCGAGTTCAGCAGCCCGGCCCGTGCCGACCATGATCGACGTCGGGGTGGCGAGTCCCATGGCGCACGGACAGGCGATGATCAGGACCGCGACGGCGTTGACCAGCGCGAACGTGAGCGCGGGGCTTGGGCCGAAGAAGGCCCACAGGACGAATGTCAGCAAGGCGATGCCCATCACGGCTGGCACAAACCATGCCGTCACCTTGTCCACCAGGGCCTGGATGGGAAGCTTCGCGCCTTGCGCCTGCTCCACCATGCGGATGATCTGAGCGAGCATGGTATCCGCGCCCACCTTGGTCGCGCGGAAGGAGAAGGCGCCAGTCTTGTTGATCGTGCCCCCCACCGCCTGCGTGCCGGCAGTCTTGGGAACCGGCAACGGCTCCCCGGTGATCATGGACTCGTCGACATAGGAGCTGCCTTCGACCACCTCTCCGTCAACGGGCACCTTCTCACCGGGGCGGACATGGACGACATCGCCGGCGCGAACCTCCGGCAGTGGCACGTCGACCATCCTGCCGTCACGTTCGACCCGCGCGGTCTTGGGCTGCAGTCCGACCAGCCGCTTGATCGCCTCGGAGGTCCGGCCCTTGGCCTTCGCTTCGAGATAGCGGCCGAGCAGGATCAGCGTCACGATGACCGCTGCGGCTTCATAGAAGACGTTGGCCGTACCGACGGGCAGCACCTGCGGCAGGAAGGTCGCAACGACCGAATAGATCCAGGCCGCCGATGTGCCGACCACGACCAACGAATTCATGTCCGGCGTGCCGCGGAGTAGGGCGGGTATCCCCTTCCTGAAGAACCGGCGGCCCGGGCCGAACAGTACGGCCGTGGCCAGGACGAACTGGATCAGCCAATTCGCCTCCATGCCGAGCGTGTTCATCACGAGGTGATGGATCGCCGGGACGAGATGCGAGCCCATCTCGAGCACGAAAACCGGCAGGGTGAGCGCCGCCGCGACGATGAGATCCCGACGCAGCCCGGTCATTTCGCGCGCGCGGACCTCCCGCTCCCGGTCGGCGGAGGCACCATCGCTCTCGAGGTGGCGCGGTTCGTAGCCGGCCCGCCGGATCGCGTCCGCCAGGTCGTCGACGGAAACTACGCCGGCGGTGAAGCGGACGCGAGCCCTTTCCGTCGCAAGGTTCACCGTGGCGGCAATCACGCCCGGCACCGTCGTCAGCGACCGCTCGACGTGCGCGACGCAGGACGCGCAGGTCATGCCTTCCACGCCGAGCTCTATCGTACCCTCTGGTACTGCGTACCCCGCCGCCTCGATGGCGCGGACAACTGCGGGGGCATCGGGGCTCCCGATGAAGGCGACATCAGCCCGCTCGGTCGCGAGATTGACGCCTACCGTCGCCACTCCGGGTACCTTGGCGATTGCCTTCTCGACGTGTGCGACACATGAGGCGCACGTCATGCCCTCGACGGGAATGCTGAGGGCGGGATCGTCTCGTTCGGCGCGCTGCAATGGAACGACGCTGGTCATGGCAGTTCCACCTTCTCGAACCATTGCGCACCCAATTGGGGCTTCCAACGATGGGAAGGTCAAGCCCCGTCGAGGAGGGGACGTTTTTTGGGTCGCCCCTTGACCTTGCCATGCTGGCAAGGACCACCTTGATCAGCGGACACCCCAACCGAGGAGAGTTCGCATGATCCGACTGAGTGTTCCCGACATGACCTGCGGCGGCTGTGTCCGCCGGGTTACCAGCGCGATCCACAGCGTGGATTCGGCGTCCGATGGTCGTGTCCCTGGGAGTGGTGTAGGAGCGGGCTGCCGCTGAGGTGGTCATCGCCGGTCTTCGGCTAGGGTTCGGTTTGCGAAGCTGAACCTTTGGCAGGAGACGACGATGACCGACGACAGGATG
>JAESGX010000168.1_pt1 | contig 48565 bp, 42 predicted proteins | sample 9269801 | NCBI WGS metagenome assembly JAESGX01 (sample SAMN16773122, study PRJNA677054) | algae metagenome | isolation source: Pleurocapsa minor GSE-CHR-MK-17-07R and co-occurring heterotrophs from wet... | place: USA: Lower Calf Creek Falls, Grand Staircase Escalante National Monument, UT ... | reverse complement strand
ATGTCGATACGCGACCGAATGATGACGCGGCCGCGTGCGCACTCAGACGCGGCCCTTCGGGTTGCTCCGCCCAGGCCACCAGACGTCCGCGCGCGGCTTGGACAGGCGGCCAGCCTGTCGCTGCGCCGCGCACAAACGCCTGACGGCCTGGGCAGAGCAACGTGACCTATCCCGATAGCGTTAACAGGCCCTAATCCGCGGCCGCCAGCTCCGATAGCATCGTCGGAATGAGCTCCGACACGGTGGGATGGATCGGAACGGTGTGCCGCATCTGCGTGGCGGTGGCGCCTACGCTCATCATATCCAGCAGGCCGTGGATCGCCTCGTCGCCCTCGGTGCCCAGGATCGCGGCGCCGAGGATGAGATCGGTGTCCGCGTCCACCACCACTTTCATGAAGCCCTGGGTCTCGTCCTTCTCCACCGCGCGCCCGATCCGCGTCATCGGGCGCTTGCCGACCAGGATTCTACGGCCGCTCGCGCGCGCTTCGCGCTCGCTCATGCCCACCCGACCCAGCGGCGGATCGGTGTACAGCGCGTACGCGGGAATGCGGTCGCTGAGCTTGCGCGCTTCGCCGTCCAGCAGATTGGCGGCGACGATCTCGAAATCGTTGTACGAAGTGTGCGTGAACGCGCCCCGGCCGTTGCAGTCGCCCAGCGCCCAGATGCCCGGCACGTTGCTGCGCAGCCCGTCGTCCACAACGATGTAGCCGCGCGCATCGGTAACGACGCCCGCACGGTCCAGACCCAGGTCGCCGGTGTTGGGCGTGCGTCCGGTGGCGACCAGCACGTGGCTGCAGGCGATCGATTCGCCGTCCAGCGTGGCCGTGATGGCGTCGCCGCTGCGCGCGAAGTCGATATGGCCGAAACCGGTGCGGATGCGGATGCCCTCGCCTTCCAGGATTTCGCGCACCGCCGCCGAGACGTCCTCGTCCTCGCGCGCAATCAATCTGGGGCCCTTCTCGATCACCGTCACTTCGGCGCCGAAACGGCGCTGCATCTGCGCGTACTCCAGCCCGATATAGCTGCCGCCGATCACCAGCAGATGCGTGGGCACCGCCTCAAGCGCGAGGATGCTGGTGTTGGTCAGGTAAGGAATATCGTGCAGGCCGGGCAGTTCGGGCACGCTGGCGCGCCCGCCGACGTTGACGAATATCCGCGCCGATTCCAGCGATTCGTCGCCCACGCGCACCCGGCCCGGGGCCTCGAAGCGCGCGTGGCCTTCGATCACCGTGCAGCCAGGCATTCCGTCGAGCCAGCGGCGCACGCCGTGGCGCGCGTTGGCGATCACTGCGTCGGCGCGTGCCTTGACTTTTTTCATGTCGATGCCGACTTCACCGCGCAGCACCACGCCAAAATCGTCCGCGCGCCGCGCCATATGCGCTGCGCGCGCGCTGGCGACCAGGGTCTTGGTCGGCATGCAGCCGGTGTTGACGCAGGTGCCGCCAAGCAAGTGGCGTTCGACCAGCGCAACCGTCTGGCCCGCGGCGGTGAGCCGCCCGGCGAGCGGCGGACCTGCCTGGCCGGCGCCGATGATGATCGCGTCGAAGGGCCGGCTCATGTCGCCGCCAGCACGATCAGCAGCGCGCCGCCGATCGCCACCGCGTCTTCGAGCAGCGCAGCAGGCAGGTCGCGGCCGAACGCCGCCGCCAGCTTCGCCCGCGCCGCGCGGCCGCCGAGCGTGCCGATCACCGCGCCCGCTACGCCCGCCACCAGCCCGCCTAGCCACGATCCACCCGCGACCCCCAGCGCCGCGCCGCAGATCGCGCCGACCACGATGCGCGTGCCGAACTGCACCGGCACGGTGCGGCTCGGCGTTTTAGGCAGCTGGTCGGTGATGAGTTCGCCCACCGCCATCGCAGTGACGATCCACGGCGTCCAGGCATAGCCGAGGAAAGCGAGCCAGGTACCGCTCAAGTCCAGCCAACCGAGGTACGCCGCCCAACTGATGGCCGCCGGTGCGGTCATCGCGCGCAATCCGGCGATCACGCCGATCAACAGAGCGAACAGAATCCAGATCATCGCGGCTTCTCCCAGGATGTGGCGCCAGCGGACATTGCGGCCTGCATCCTTTGGCGCATGGCTGCGGTCGACTATAGGGCAAACAACGTGCCGATCCGCTTCCGGCCGAACACAACCGGCGAAACCAAAAGAATACGGCGGGCTATGGCCCGCCGTACTTTCAACACGCCACCCGTTACCCGCCACCCGCTACACGGTGCGTGGCTGGATCCTTTCCTGCCGCTCTTCGGCCTGTGCGATCACCGGCGTGTTGGCGGTTTGCGCCAGTGAATCGGAAACATCGCGCAATGCGCCTGGCCTGATGTCCGAATTGGCGATCGCCGCGCGCATGCCCGCCGGGCCTTCGCCCTGCACCGCGAACAGATTGTCCTTGGTGCCCGCGACCACCCGCAGTTCGCCGTCGCGGTCGAAGCCGGCATTGGCGCTAGCCTGCACCAGCAGCGCCGCCGCATCGGGTCTGTTGGCTACGTTCAAGCCTTCCAATCCCTGCAGCGCCTGCGCGTACTGCCGATGGTAAGGATGCTGCGTGTCCTGCAGTCCGGGCGCGGACGCCACGCGCGAGGCGTCGGGCGTTTCGCCGGCATCGCTACTAGGGCCGATTCGCTCCCACGGAAACCAGCGCTTGGAGTTGTAGTAGTCGGCGCCCGCCTCTGGAGTTACGGTGTAGGTTCTGCCGTCGCCGGCACGGATGGTCGCACCCCCGTCCTCGGCCCAGTTGCGGGCCCGCTGTTCGTACAGTCCCTGGCGCGAACGGTCGAAGCCGCTCTCCGCATCGCGGATCGCGCCGGCCACGTCTGGATTGTTGCGGATGCTGCCGCTGACGCTGCCATTCGAAGTGATTTCGAAACTGAGCTTGCCCACCTTGGGCACATTGGCCCCTAAGCCGGCGGTGGTGTCGCGGCCGGCTTCGAACTGCACCTCGCCCACCTGGAATCCCGACTGGCTAAGTCTCGAGATCACGGTGGCCTGCGCTTCGTTGAGCAGGTTGCGCGACTCGTTGCGGGTCACTTCCAGAAAAGGAACCTGCCGCTCGGACCCGCTGGTCCTGGGCACGTCCAATTCCACCGTAAGTCTTCCGTTCTGCTCGGTGACCCTGAGATTCAGATTCGGTTCCTGCAAGCTGTTGACTTCGGGCACGGCACTCTCCTATTTGTGCATGGGTCCGCATTCGCGATGCGGAAACCGATTGCATCACGCGCATTGGTAATTCCCCGTTAAATGCTCGGAATCATTTGCCGATGCGGGTCACAACAACGGCACGCAAGTGAATTCGCGACCGGACTTTCCGGCATATCGCTTCACGAAGTCACGCGCCTTGTGCGTAGCGCGCGTTACGCCTGCAATAAAACTGCCGCATCGTCAAAGGCCGCGGCTGGCGCTCGGTCGAGCGGGCATGCGCCTAACGACCGGCAGTCGACAGCGGCACCATGCGCCAGGAACGCAGGCGTCTTTGGCATTTAACGCGAGCATGGGGGCAAAATCACGGCCCTGCCTGTCACCGGAGCCAACGCGATGATCGAAGGTGGATGCCTTTGCAAGGCGATCCGCTACCGCCTGAGCGCGGAGCCGGTCGCTGCACGCCAGTGCTGGTGTCGCGATTGCCAGTATTGGGCCTGCGGCAACGCGACCGTCAATATCATGGTGCGCCGCACGGCGCTGCAGGTGGACGGAGCGCCCGCGCACTATGAAAGCCTGGCCGACAGCGGCCATCACATGCGCCGGTCTTTCTGCGGCCAATGCGGCACACCACTCTTCAGCGAATCTCACGAGACCACGGATTTCCTGATGGTGCGCGTCGGCACGCTGGACGATCCCGCGCGATTTCCGCCGCAAGCCGTGATCTGGACCGACTCGGCGCCGGCCTGGGCGGTGATCGATGCCTGCCTGCCGGCGTTCCCAAAGCAGCCCGGTTGAACCGAAGGCTGGCGGCGCAGTCCACACCGCATGCGTCCGGGAATTTTTTTTCCTCTCCTGTCGATCCTGGCCTGCCCGGTTCGTCGTCTTTACACAGGCGCCCGAACCGGGCGCCGCCAACGCCGCATTGAGCCGGCACAACAGGAGCTAGGAAATGGCTTACATCGACGGTTTCGTGATTGCCGTACCCACCGCCAACAAGCAGAAGTTCGTCGAACACGCTCGCAAGATCGACCCGCTGTTTCTGGAATTCGGCGCCACCCGGATTCTCGAAGGCTGGGGCGACGACGTGCCGGAAGGAAAGCAGACCGATTTCAGACGCGCGGTACAGGCGACACTGGAAGAAACCGTGGTGTTCTCCTGGATCGAATGGCCGGACAAGCCCACCCGCGACGCCGCCATGGAAAAGATCATGAGCGATCCGCGCATGAACGACGAGGCCAACCCCATGCCGTTCGACGGCAAGCGCATGATCTACGGCGGCTTCGCACCGGTGTACGAGACCTCGGCGAAGCCTTGACTGCAAGTTGCGCGGCGCGCGCCAGCGTGCCGCCAAACCAATACAGGCGGCCCCTAGCCCGCCGCAAGGCACGCGCGCTTACTGCGCCCTGCGGATTTCCAGCAGGGCAACGTCGGTGCGGAACGCGTAGCCCATGCGTTCGTACAGCGCTTTGGCGCGCGCGTTCCCATGGCTCACATGCAGGAACGGCAGGTCGCCGCGTTCCAGGATATCGTTGCTCAGGCTCGCCAGCAGGCGCTGCGCGTAGCCGCGCCCGGTGTAGTCGGGATGGGTGCAGATGGCGCTGATTTCCTGATGTCCGTCGAAACGCATGCGCTCGCCCGCCATCGCCACCAGCCGCTCGCCGTCGTAGATGCCGACATAGCGGCCCATCTCGACGGTGCGCGGGCGGAAATAATGCGGATAGACCAACGCGGTCAGCGCCAGCATGTCCGTCACCTGCGCGTCGGTGGTGAGTTCGGAGATCGGTGGGCCTTCGTTGACGGCCAAGCGCGCGCGGCAGGTCATTTGCGCGATGCGCACCAACGGCTCCACGCGCCAAGCCGAAGTCAGGGGCAAGGTCATGCCGACCAGCAGCACCGCCTCGCCCACTGCCACCAGCCCAGCCAACTGTTCCGCCGCTCGCGCATCCGCCGCATCGACCGCGACGAAAGGCGCCATGTCCGCGGGATAGCGCACGGCGTGCCCCGCTTTGCTTGCGAAGGCGGCGTGGCGGCTGGTGAGGGCGGCCCACACCGGATTGTCGAGAGGGTGGTTCATGCCGGACACGATTCTAGATCGTCGGCCGCCGGTAGCAACAGGACCCGCGCGTACGGAAGCCGGAGGGCGGAACTTGACCCGCCCTGGCCAGGTTCGAAACACGCAATTCGCGATCCGTGATCGTTCCCTGATCCGCACGGCGGTACGCGCGGCTCAACGCACGACTTCAGGGGGATGGCTTGGATGAAGTATCGCGAGCCATCCGCAGGCCTGCCTGCTCTTCTTCATGAGAAAGCCCGTAACCCGCTTTGGCAAAATCGAAGTCAACCGGATAGTTGGCCCGAAACCAATTCCAGTTGGAACGAATCGAGTCTTCCAGGGTTCTGTACTTCAATCCGGCCTTGAGCGCTTTTGCGGGATTGAACGCAGCGAATGCCGGAGTGTCGTTATACATGGGCATTTCGCCTAGATCGCGACCGCTCCAAAGGACTTCCGCTTTCCCGCCTGTGACCTTCCTGCAGAGCTCTACATATTCGCGGGTGGTAAAAGGCTGGCGAGGCCCGACGGCATTAAAGACGCCCATCTGATCCGTTTCAGCCAACGTTAGCAAGAAATCAGCCAGGTCGCGCACGTCGATGGACTGGAGCTTCTGAGTGCCATCGCCAGGCGCCAGGATGGGCCTGCCCAAAGCCAGGCGCGCGGGCCAGAAAAACTTGTTGGGGTCGTCGTCTTCTATTCCAGCCCCGATGATTCCAGTGGCGCGTACCGAAGCCCATCTGTCTCCAAACACCTGTGCGACGACGCGTTCGCACGCCACTTTGCGTCCGCCATAGTGCGTGCCCGCATCTTCGTTGAGCGGATAAGCTTCCTTGTATGCGGCAGGATCGGGTATGCGGCGTACCGGGGATTGCTCGGTCATGCCGATGATCGACCAGTCCGAGTAAGCCGAGATGCTCGATACCATCACATAGCGTTCGACGCGTTGCGCCAGAAGCCGCGCAGTCGCCTCGACGAGTCGCGGATAGTAGGCGGGCACATCGAAAACCACGTTCCACTCGCCTTCCTCCAGCGCAGAAAGACCCAGACCCCGCTCTGGAAAGCGATCGCCTTTTAATCGGGTGAGATCGCGGAACAGGTGCGGACGGGTAATTCCGCGGTTGAACAAGGTGACGTGATGGCCGCGCGCCACTGCTGCCCGCACCAGTGCGGGCCCCACGTAATGCGTGCCGCCCAATATCAGGATTCTCAAAGGCCGTTTGGCTTTCGGGGATGATTTGAGCGAGCACACCGTACGACAGAAGGCCAAATAGTCCTGCCGACAATCCAAGAAAACGGCGACGTTGCAAGGTTCTTGCTCCGATGGCGATTATTGAGTTTCTGGTGATGTGTGCTGGCGCGCTATCCAAGCACGCAGCGCGGCGGTTCAGGCCGCCGACGAGCTGATTGCATGGCATGAGCGGGCATTCCGCATCTACTTTACGGAACGTTGGGTGCGCACGGAATACGGCTAAAGGCCGATGACAGACCTGACTTTGGCAGGTGCGAATTCACTATCCAAAGTTATCGAATGCCGCTTGACCGCCATCATCAAGCCATAAAACAGCGCAGCTCGGAATCGCCCGCTCGAAGCGCGCCAGATCAGAGCCCCCTTCTGAAAAGACCGATTCAGGAAAGCTTTTGCTTGATTTACCTTGCACGCATTGCGCCACGCAGCGACGCCCTCGGCTCGAACCACCGCCACAACCGACAGACGGGAGTCGGGTTCATCCGTTTACCCATCGCTATCAGTGCTTAAACAGAATCCACACAACCTGACCTCTCCACCGCAGCCGTCGTGTTGCTCGTAAAGCGGGCGCAGCAATCTGCCGGGAGCCAGGCCGCCACGTGAGTCCCCCGGCCCGCAATATCCCGTTTCCGGTGTTTCGATTAGTGCTACCTCGGCTGGCAGGAGTCGCTGTCGCTGCTCGCGCTGCTGGTGGAGGCGGATGTTCCGGATTGAGCGCGCAGCGACCGGCTCGAGCACGCTGTTCAAGCACGAACCTGGTCGCCGCCGAGCTCATCGCCCTGCACCTTGGATGCCACATGCCGCAGGCGCGCGCCAGATCGGATATCCCCATTGCCCTGGTCGAGGGCGCTGACACGGGCTCGCGCAAGCTGAGGCCGTGAGAGTGCAAATAGATTTCATAGGGCGGGCCCAGGCCCGCCGAACAGCCAACGCCGGATCGCATCCGCAGTCCTCCGCCCACTAAACTCGCAACGACCCGCGATCTGCCGCCGCCCCATGCGGTGGGCCGGGGCCCACCCTATGTCTCCTCGATGATCGCTACAGACGACGCACCAAGCGCTCGATCAACGCCGGATCCGTCACCCGCTGGACGCGCGGGTGAGCCAACTTGCGACAGAGAAAGTCGGCCTGCGCCCCGCCCACCCACACGTCGACATCGCCTTCCAGCAGCGCAACGAGCGCGGCGATTTCGTCCATGGCACCGTCCACCAGGCCCGAATCCACGCAGCTCAGCGCTACCGCTTTTACGCCCAGTTCCTTGGCGAGCGTGGCGATGTCGCGCGCCGGCAAATCGGTGCCCAGATACAGCAGCGGCGCGCCGGCGCCGTAGGCGAGCAGCGCGGCCATCAGCAGACCCAGTTCGTGATGTTCGCCGGGCAGGGTGGCGAACAGCAGCTTGGGGCCGCGTTCGCTTGGGCGCGGATTGAGGATGGCGATCATGCGCGCGCGCAGCAGGCTGCTGAGCAGGCGTTCCTGGGCGATGTCGAGCTGTCCTTTCACCCAGCGCTCGCCCACCAGGGCCAGCAGCGGCGCGATGACCCGCGTCACCAGGATCGCCGGCGGCAATGTGGCGATGGAAACCGACAGCAGCCGGTCCAGCGCACCGATGCGGTAGCCGATCACCGCCTCCAGCATCCGCTCGCACAGGGTTTCGACCCCGCCGTAGCCGATCTGCGCGGACTCGTTGAGCAAGTCGTCCAGCGCCGCGTCGTCCAACGAGGCGAGGCGACGGATCGGATGGCCGCGCTCGGTCAGGCGATGCAGGCGCGTCAACCGCTCGACCATGCCCGCGTCGTATATGCGACGCCCGCTTTCGTCGCGAAGCGGATCGACTACCGCGTATCGCCGCTCCCACGCGCGCAGCGTACCGGGCGTCAGACCGGTCATCCGTGCAGTGGAGGTCACGCTGTACATGCCTTGACTGTACAACATTCGTACAAGGTTCTGTTTAACTCCTTTGTGACGCATGTGCGCCCAATGTGTGCGGCCTGAATCGCCACCCCCTGGAGCGTGTCATGACCCATCGAAACCTGACCCAGTCGATCGCCATCGCTGCCGCACTGCTCGCTACGGCGGCGGCCCCCGCTTTCGCCAGCCATCACGGCGGCACGCACGACGCGCCCGCCGCCACCCAGTCCACTCCCCCAACCAAGGAAAGCAAAATGTCCACTCAAGATATCGTCGACACCGCCGTCGGCGCAGGTCAGTTCAACACGCTCGCCGCCGCGCTTACCGCTGCCGGGCTGGTCGACACACTGAAGGGCGCAGGCCCGTTCACCGTGTTCGCACCGACCGACGAAGCGTTCGCCGCCCTGCCCGCCGGCACGGTCGAAGATCTGCTGAAGCCGGAAAACAAGGCCAAGCTGACTGCGATCCTCACTTACCACGTCGTCGCCGGCAAAGTCACCTCGACCGATGTGGTCAAGCTGTCCGAAGCCGACACCGTCAGCGGCACCAAGCTGAAGATCAAGACCGACGGCGGCAACGTCAAGATCAACGACGCCACCGTGACCAAAGCCGACATCGAGACCAGCAACGGCGTGATCCATGTGATCGACAAGGTGCTGATCCCGGCTGGCTGATCGCCGCATGCGGTAAATCTGCGTCCGGCGCAGGGCACAGCCCCGGCGTTTGCTCGCACCGACGGTAGCTCCAACCAATGGCCCGCATCGAAACCGATGCGGGCTTTTTTATTGTCCAAGCGCCCTCTCGCAGGAAGGCACCCCACAGCGGCGGCGAACCGCGTCGGCCGATAACCGCAGACCTTGCCAGTGCGGCAGGATTGGATATTGATTCGGAAGCCGGGTCTTGACCCGCATGATCGAAGTCAGCCAAACGCAATTCTGGGCAACAAACGCCCCGCTGCACATCCGGCGATGCGCATGAGAAGTGGCGGGTCAAGACCCGGCTTCCAGAAGGCTGCGGTCAGATCAATCGACGCGCCTTACCTGGACTGCATTGGCGACCCTGCCTGTCCGAAGGCATAGCGCCAACCGTCTTGCGTGCGGACGTAGGTATCGGTGAACCACAGCTTGAAGTCGATGGACGACTGGTCCTTGCTGCGCTTTCCCTTCAATGCCAGCAGCGCGGTAACGGTGGCGGTGTCCTTGCCGTACATCCGGACGGTCTGGGTCCCAGCGACTTCCGCTTGTTTCTCGTAGGTAATCGCCTGGGTCTTCGCCGATTCGATCAGGTCCGAACGCGTGTAGACCGTGCCATCCCCCAGCACCAAGACGAAATCGGGATGAAGAATGCGGTCCATCGCTTTCCAGTCGTTGCGCTCGACTGCCGCTTGGTACTCTGTATCCATTCTTGAAATTACTTCAGCGGCATCCTCAGCGCTTGAAGCGGCAGCGCTCAAGCACAGCGCAGCGGCGACCAAGGACGTTCGAGTCAGCGTTCTGAACAGCATGGAATCCTCCTGTCTCAGGAATGTGTCGGCTTGGTGGGAAGACGCAGTTGAACATCGTCAACGCAGCTCGACTATCTGAAAATTAAGTCATTTAACCCCACCCCGGCACTGACGTTCGTAAGGTTTCGGCCCCGACTTCCCGCTGCTCTCGACCGGCGCCCACGCCCGCGACTTTGGAAGGACCAGGAGGACGGGTCTTGACCCGCCATGATCGAAGCCAACCAAACGCAAACCTCAAACGAGGATCATCCAGCGCCACGTCCGGCCCCGCGTACGCGGCGTGGCAGGTCAAGACCCGCCATTCGAGAGGCTGTCATTAATTCGATTGACCCGTCTTGCGCGCGTTACATCATTCCCCGCTCGATTTCATTTCTTGTTCCATGCCACCGGCCCAATCTACCGGTAATAGCTCACGCGACACGAAGGAGTGGAAGGAGGAATGCGGCCAATCCACCACACGCGTGACATATCCATGCTTCACCGGATTGAAGTGGAGGTAATCGATGCGGCGGGCCAGGCTTTGCGGCTCGCGGATCGTGTGTTCCCAGAAACGCCTCGCCCATAGACGCCGTTCTCCGTTGCCGCGTTCGTCGAACACGACACCTTGCTTGCGGAGGCGTACGGTGAAATCGGCCTTGATCATCCGCCAGCGCATGGAATAGCGGTCATCGCCCTCCGGCAAACGAAGAACGGCATGCAAGTGATCCGGCAAGACCACCATGGCGCAGATAGAGAAAGGATGTTTCGCACGAACGCCACGAATCGCCGCGCGCAAGTGGTCGATATGATCCACGAGCGTCGTGGCCGACCGGTCGGCCAAAGTGACGGTGAAGAAGTACGTCCCGCCCGGGACAAGATTTCGACGGTAGTGGACCATGACAGCAGCATGCCGCCCCGCCAAGCCGACGGCTATCAGGCAGTTGCGCCATTACCCATCAGAAAAATCCCACCCGTAACCTACGTAACCTGCGTAACCCACATGGCCCGGGTAGCCCGGGTAGAGCGCAGCGAAACCCGGGTTTAGAAGTGGGGTCGTAAGGCCACCAGAAGGCCCACCGCAGCAAATGAAGTGAGTCAAACGCAATCAAGCCAGATCAAGAGCCCCGGGTTTCGCTGCGCTCTACCCGGGCTACGTCACTTGAAAAACCGTAGGAGATTCACCAGTCATCATGAAGATCCGGCACCGCCCGGCCCTGCCTTCGCATGCGGTGGGCCGGGGCCCACCCTATGCATCCCCACACTGACAGATATGGGGCGGGCTCAAGCCCGCCGCATGATGCCCGACCTACGCAGTCTGTTTGTCTGTCGATTCCGCCGCTACTCGTTCGTCGACCTGTTGAAAGGCGCCAATAACGCGCCGCTTCCATTACCCAACCAAGGAGTCACCGCATGAAGATCACCGTCGAAACCGCCATCCGCGCCGACCTCGCAGCCGTCTGGGCGGCCTACAGCAACCCGGATGACATCACACGCTGGAACAACGCGTCCGACGACTGGCATTCGCCGCGCTCGCGCGTCGACCTACGCGAGGGCGGCACATTCAGCACGCGCATGGAGGCGAAGGACGGCAGCATGGGCTTCGACTTCGAAGGTACGTACACGCGTGTCGTCCCGGGGGAACTGATCGAATACCGCATGAGCGACGGCCGCGAGGTCGTGGTGCGCTTCAGCCATGGCCCCAAGGGCGCCCACGTCCGCGTGAGTTTCGATGCAGAATCCGAGAATTCCACCGAGGTCCAGCAGCAGGGCTGGCAGGCGATCCTCGACAGCTTCGGTCGCTATGCCGAGACCAAGGCCGCGGTGAAGTAGCCGCCGCCGCTCCTCCTGGAATGCGGGCCAAAGCCCGCCTTAGAATCAGCAGCAAGCCCGTCCATCCAAGGTGTGCCATGCCTTCCCACGACGACAGAATCGACGCCTACATCGCCAAAGTCTCGCCGTTCGCGCGGCCGATCCTCGAACACCTGCGCGCCGTCGTGCACCAGGCCTGCCCCACGGCCGACGAAACCATGAAATGGAGCATGCCGCACTTCACGCATGCCGGGAAAATCCTCGCGGGCATGTCCGCGTTCAAGCAGCACGCAGCATTCGCCGTGCCGATGCTGGACAGCAGCAAGGGGCAGGCTGACAAGCGCGACGAGGCCATGGGCCACTACGGCCGGATCACCGCGCTGTCCGACCTGCCCGCCAAACGCGTACTGGTGGCCCAGCTCAAGCAGGCCGTCAAGGCGATCGATGCCGGCGGGAAACTACCCGGCCCCAAGCGCGACACGCCCAAGCCAGCGCTGCCGATACCCGACGATTTCGGCAAAGCGCTGGCGAAGACGGCGGCGGCCAGGACGCACTTCGCCAAGTTCGCCCCCAGCAAGCAGCGCGAGTACGTGGAATGGATCGTCGAGGCCAAGCAGGAGGCCACGCGCGCGCGCCGCGTCGCGCAGGCGGTGGAGTGGATCGCGGAGGGCAAAGCGCGTTATTGGAAGTATGAGAAGTGCTGACCGCTATTTCCCCTGTCAGCAAAAACGACAGATCGCTGTGCGGCGATACGGTGAATTCGATCTGCTTGCGGGCCCTTGAATTCCAACCAAGTCCCTACGCGCCCTTTGCCGGACCCACTGGCACCAATAGCGACTACGCTTGTGAGAAATTCGATCTCAACGAGCTGATCAGGCACAGCAATATACGGCGGAAACGCGACTGTTTCCTTTTTTCCGTATTAGCGCGCATCGTTAGAAGCCCGACGTACGCGGTTCGCGGTAGGAAATTCCCGTTACCCGCCTGCATTCCAAAAATCGTCTTGACCCGAAATCACATGCGGTGGGCCGGAGCCCACCCTATGCATCCCAACACCGCAGACATAGGGCGGGCTCAAGCCCGCCGCATGATGCCCAACCTACGGGGTCTCTATCCGGCGCCTTTTATGAGACGGGACGCTGCTTCCGCAAGCGCTTGCGCGCGAACGTTGATGAACTCAACGTATGTCTTCGAACCATCCGCGAGCTCGGGACTGATTAACGCAGAGGCAAATATTCCATCTCTTTGAGCTGCTGGTATGTCTGCAAAGTACTCCGCCGGCGGGCGATCGGTAATCGTTCTATTGTCAGACGATGTAAGCATGCAAACATTTGCAATGATATTTGCCTCGTGGAACCCGATACCTAACTCCGCTAGATAACCTTTTGGGTATACGTGGTGAAACTCGCGCGCATTATATGCGGCCATAGTGTCGCTTAAGTTGACTGCAGTCCCATTTAGAAAACTACGCGGCCCATGCTGCGCTAAAAGACATATTGCTGCCTTTGCAGCAGTTGAATTTATCCGCCACGTCTTCTTGAACAACGACTCGCTTACGACGAAGTCGAGGCCATCAAAAATTGGATTGCCAATTGCAAGGTCAGCCATGCTCTCTATATCGCTCATTACCAGTTTGTTTGTGCCAGCTTTATATCGCTGGGTAAATGCGCAATGCCAGAACCATCGACGTAACCCTACGAATTGGGCAGCCGATGGCTTGAGCTTCTTAGCAAAGAAACTAACGAGAGGAACTAACATAATTGGGAAGGGAAGGAAAACTATATTCTTGATCTGGAGATCCTTTTCCAAGAAATCGATTGCTGCATAAATCGCTTGCTTAAGGGTTGTCATACCATCAATTAAGCTTTGTGGATTTGCATCTACAAGTTCGTCAGCATCAATCCTCCCTAATACGATTGCAGACAGACATCTCATGAGCAGCCCCTCGTCGAGCTCTGCATATCCCTTGTCTCCAAGCCTGTCTAGGAGAGTCGTGATTTCGCTGCGAAGATCAAACTGATCTGACCATGTCCAAGCCGCGAGCAGCTCAAGTGTGCTTAGGCTCGTTCCAGATGAATTTATTCGTTGAAATACCCTACAGACCTCCTGATTTGATCGATCTTTAATCGTTACCACAGGGAACTCGTAATCCTTGAATCTTTCCGTTAGATTGGCAATTCTCGTTTTATGATCGTCTTCAAATCTAGCGAGCTCCGGCAATAATTTTGTAGTGTCCAAAATAACGCGCAAGTTGATGGACCTAGAAGGATCTGCAGCAGACGAATGCACGAATGTTTCATCTTCTGGAACGAAACTTACATCGAATCTATTCGCTAGTTCGGTGTCCGCCGTTTCTGCATCTGAGTTGAAAACACCGTATAGACTTGTTAGGCGCTGCTGCCCGTCAAGCACATAGTTGACAGGATAGTCTTCTGGGGTCTTCGGCAAAGCAAATCCACCGACATTCCGTTCGTGGTTTAGCAAGACTTTTGTTGACCAAAGCAGTAAAGACCCAACCGGATAGCCTTGGTATATAGAGTCCAAGAGACTCATGATCTGCTCATCGTTCCACACGTAGGCGCGCTGAAAAACAGGAATCTTTATGTTGCCGCGCTGCACATCGCCTAGAAGAGACGCGAGTCGTGGATTCGTCGGAGTAATTTTATGTGCACCAGCCATGGCAGCTCCTAACCTTGGGTTGAGATAGACTTTTTACAACGACATTAGCTTACGCTATCACCCCATCGGCAACTTCAACCCCATATCCCGCGCGCACCGCTTCGCCACCTCATACCCCGCATCCGCGTGCCGCATCACCCCGGTACCCGGATCGTTCCACAACACCCGCGCAATCCGCTTGTCCGCTTCAACAGTGCCATCGCACACGATCACCACGCCGGAGTGCTGCGAATAGCCCATCCCCACTCCGCCGCCATGATGCAGCGACACCCACGTCGCGCCGCCGGCCACGTTCAACATTGCGTTCAACAGCGGCCAGTCGCTGACCGCATCGCTGCCATCCTTCATCGCCTCCGTCTCGCGATTCGGTGACGCCACGCTGCCGGAATCCAGGTGATCGCGGCCAATCACCACCGGCGCACTCAACTCACCCTTGCGCACCATCTCGTTGAACGCCAGGCCCAGCTTGTCGCGCTGGCCCAGGCCGACCCAGCAGATGCGTGCGGGCAGGCCCTGGAAGCTGATGCGCTCGCGCGCCATCTCCAGCCAGCGGTGCAGGTGTGCGTCGTCGGGGATCAGTTCTTTCACCTTCGCATCGGTCCTGTAGATGTCTTCCGGATCGCCGCTCAACGCGACCCAGCGGAACGGACCAACGCCGCGGCAGAACAGCGGCCGCACGTAGGCCGGCACGAAGCCGGGAAAGTCGAAGGCGTTTGCGCAACCGACGTCGAACGCCATCTGCCGGATGTTGTTGCCGTAGTCGAAGGTGGGGATGCCCTGCTTCTCGAATTCCAGCATCGCCTCCACATGCACGCGCATGGATTGCTTGGCCGCGTCGCGCACCTTGTCCGGATTGGTTTTCTGTTCGGCCAGCCACTGCTCAACCGTCCAGTCGATCGGCAAATAACCGTGCACCGGGTCGTGCGCGCTGGTCTGGTCGGTGACCGCGTCCGGGCGCACGCCCATGCGCACCAGCTGCGGCAGGATTTCCGCCGCATTGCCGAGCAGCGCGATGGATTTGGCTTCGCCGGCCTGCGTATAGTGGCGGATGCGCGCCAGCGCGTCGTCAAGATCGGTGGCCTGCTCGTCCACGTAACGCGTGCGCAGGCGCATGTCGATGCTTTTCTGCTGGCACTCGATGTTGAGGCTGCAGGCGCCGGCCAGCGTGGCCGCCAGCGGCTGCGCGCCGCCCATGCCGCCCAAACCGGCGGTAAGGATCCACTTCCCTTTCAGGCTGCCGTTGTAATGCTGGCGGCCCATTTCCACGAAAGTCTCGTAGGTGCCCTGCACGATGCCCTGGCTGCCGATGTAGATCCAGCTGCCGGCGGTCATCTGCCCGTACATCATCAAACCCTTGCGATCGAGTTCGTGGAAGTGCTCCCAGGTGGCCCAGTGCGGCACCAGGTTGGAGTTGGCGATCAGCACGCGCGGCGCGTCCGCATGGGTGGGGAACACGCCGACCGGTTTGCCGGACTGGATCAGCAGGGTTTCGTGGTCTTCCAGGTTGCGCAGCGATTCGAGGATGGCATCAAAGCAGGCCCAGTCGCGCGCGGCGCGGCCGATGCCGCCGTAGACGACCAGCGAGGCGGGGTCTTCGGCCACTTCCGCATCCAGGTTGTTCTGCAGCATCCGGTACGGCGCTTCGCTGAGCCAGGATTTGCAGCTGAGCGCGCTGCCGCGCGGGGCGCGGATGACGCGGGAGGGGTCGTGCCGGGCGGAAGCGTGGCGCGAGTCGGACATGGGGAACTCCCTGTGCAGAGATGCGGCCATTATCCGTTGGAGTGGCTTACTGGCGCGAGCTTTTGCTGTCTACATGCAGCCAAAAGCTCGCGCCAGTAAGTCGCTCCCACAAAGCCGGCACACGCATGGCAGACTTGCGCGCATGCGTCGCCCTGCCCTGACCATGCTCCGAATCCTGCTGTTGCTGTGCGCATGCGTGCACGCCAGCGCGAGCATGCCGCCGCAGGCGCGCGTGCTGGTGCTTACCAAGACCAGCGGCTGGCGGCATGATTCCATTCCTGCGGCGGTTGCTGCGTTGCAACGGCTGGGCGCGCAGGAAGGCATGCAGGTGGACCACAGCGAGGACGCGCGCGACTTCAACGCCAAGCGTTTGTCGCACTATCAGGCGGTGGTGTTCGCCAATACCACCGGCGAGGTGCTGGATGATGCGCAGCAGGCGGCGATGGAAGAGTTCGTGCGCGCCGGCGGCGGTTTCATGGGCATTCACTCGGCTGCGGATACCGAGTACGGCTGGCCCTGGTACGGGAAGCTGGTGGGCGCCTGGTTCAAGCGCCATCCGCCGGGACTGCAGACGGCGCGGCTGACGTTCGAAGGCAATCGAGGCGGCCTGCCGGCGCAGTGGCGAGTCACCGACGAGCTGTACGACTACCGCGACAGTCCGCGCGGGCGCGTGCGGGTGCTCGCCACGGTGGACGAACGCGACTACGCCGGCGGCGGCATGGGCGAGGATCATCCGATCGCCTGGTGTCACGCGTTCGACGGTGGACGCGCGTGGTACACGGGGCTGGGGCACGAGTCGGCGCTGTACGCCGATCCGGTGTTCGAACAGTGGCTGCGCCGCGGCCTGCGCTACGTCACCGGACTGTCGGGCGAGTGCTGAAGTTCGGCCATGAAGAAGATGGGTCGTGAAAAAAGCCCGGCGTGGCCGGGCTTCACGTAGCGCCGCTTCCGGCGGATCAGCGGATCGACGGATCCAGTTTGCGCAGCGCGTCGGCCAGGTCGATGGAGCCGGTGCGGTCGATGTCCTCCTTGGTGTAGCTGCGGCCCGGACCGATGGCGCATTTGCGGCCCTTGCTGTCGGCGCGGATCACGCGCGATCCGGTTTCCCTCAGGCAGTTGCGGTCGGCGAGTTTGTCTTCGCTGGCGAGCTTGTCCGCGGCGGCGGCTTCCGCCGTATCGGAAACCGCTGCGGCCGGATCGGCCGGAGCTGCGGGCGTGGTTGCAGGCGTTTGGGCGCTGGCGGCGAAGCTCAACGCCAGCAAAGCGGTCAACAGGGCAAGACGTTTCATGGGGATTCTCCTGACGCGACGGGGAGACAACACACGGGTTATGGCCAGTTATACGCCCCTGCGGGCCGCGCCGTCGCGCTGCCGCGGGCCGCTGTTTAGGATCGCGTCAGGCGGCCGGGCAACCGGGCCGGCGGCCGTCGCGGAAGGCCTGCACCGCGGCCGCGTCGGCCGGCTCGCCGCGCGAACCGTCGTCGAAGATCACTCGGCGAACGCGGCGGCGTCGCGATCGGCGGCTGATCGGGCGAAACCGGGTTCGCGTTGCCAGACCTGGCAACGTACGGACTCCGGTGCAGCGATTTTTTCGGCAACAACGCGCCGGCAGCCGGAAACGCGAGCGCAACGACCAGGCGACGCAAACGAGGCCGGGAAAACCTGTCATGCGCCTTACTCCGTGTTCTGCCAAGCTTGGGCCATTCGATATCACAACGATTGCCTATGCGCCTGCCTTACCTCGGTGCGGTGTGGCTGGCCGCCCTGCTGGTGCTGGCGGCTTGCTCCACCTCTCCGCCGCCTCTCGCGCCCGACTCCGTTGCCGGCCGGGTTTCCGAACCCGATGCGCTGCTGCTGGTTTCCATAGACGGGCTGCGCGCGGATTATCTGCAGCTCGGCATCACCCCCAATTTAAGCCGGCTTTCGCGCGAAGGCGTACGCGCCGAATGGATGACGCCGTCGTATCCGTCGCTCACTTTTCCCAATCACTACACGTTGGTCACCGGCCTGCGCCCGGACCGTCACGGCATTGTGCAGAACACGATGCGCGACCCGGTGCTGGGCAGCTTCAGCCTGTCCAACCGCGAAGCCGTGGGCGACGGCCGCTGGTGGGGCGGCGAGCCGCTGTGGGTGAGCGCGGAGAAAGCCGGGCTGCGCAGCGCCACGCTGTTCTGGCCAGGCAGCGAAGCGGCGATCGAAGGCGTGCGGCCCACGCGCTGGCTGCCGTTCGACGCGAAGATGACCAACGCAGCGCGCGTGGACACCGTACTCGGCTGGCTATCGGAACCGGCGGCGACGCGGCCGCGCTTCGCCACGCTGTATTTCGACCAGGTGGATCACGACGCGCACGACCACGGCCCGGATTCGCCGCAGGCGCATGCGGCGATCCGCGCCGTGGATTCCGCCGTCGGCCGGCTGCTCGACGGCTTGAGCACGCGCGGCATGCGCGGACGCGTGAATCTGGTGATCGTGTCCGACCACGGCATGGCCGCGGTGGCGCCCGGCAACACGGTGGCGGTGGAAGACATGGTGGACGCGGCCGATGCGGAGGCGCTGACCTTCGGCCAATCCATCGCCTTCCAGCCACTGCCGGGCCGCGAACGCCAGGCCGAAGCGCGCCTGCTGGGCAAGCACAAGCGCTACCAATGCTGGCGCAAGAACGAACTGCCGGCGCGCTGGCATTACGGCCGCCATCCGCGCGTGCCGGCCATCGTGTGCCAGATGCACGAAGGCTGGGATGCGGGCAGGCGCGAGTGGCTGGCCAAGCGCACGCCCAGTCCGATGCGCGGTTCGCACGGCTACGATCCCGATCTGCCGTCGATGCGCGCGGTGTTCATCGCGCGCGGCCCCGCGTTCCGCGAAGGGCTGGTGATTCCGGCGTTCGATAACGTGGATGTGTATCCGCTGCTGGCCCGATTGATCGGCATTGCGGCCGCGCCCAACGACGGCGACCCGGCCACGCTGCTGCCTGCGCTGAAGGCGGGAGAATAGGCGACGCGATCCAGAAGACGCGTCGGCCGCTAGCAACCGAAGGTTGGCCGACCTCGCGCCAAACCATCGCAATGGAACAGAGAAAACAAGGAATCGCCGAAGCAAAAGCAGCGATTGCGCCAGGCGATCGACTTCGGCCTAAATGATCGACCGCGAGCAAACGAAGCGGCCGATACAGTAATCCATACTTCCCACAGGTAAAGCTTTTGCCTATCGGCCATCGCTTCACATCGGCGCGGAATGCGACTTCCCACGCGCTGCGAAGATAGGGACCTGGCGAAGACCGATGCGATTGGATTACAGAAATGTAATCGGCACGAACAATATTCTCACACGCCCTGCAGAGCCGCCCGGTACGATTTACCGGTACAAGCACGCACGTCACGGGTGCTTGGCGGATATCGAGCCATGCAAGCTCTCTAGTCAATATCGGATCATTGCGCGATGTGGATCGTCGAATATGCCCTGCGCCGGCGCTACAGCGTCGGCGTGCTCGCCATCATGATCTTCCTGTTCGGCACGCTGTCCGCGCGCAACATGTCGACCGACATCCTGCCGGAAGTAGGCATCCCTTCGGTCAATCTGCTGTGGACCTACAGCGGCCTCAACGCCAGCGAAATGTCGGCCAAGATCACCTCGTTCTCGGAGATCTCGATCCTTAACAACGTCGACGATCTTCGCGAGGTGCGCTCGGAGACGCTCAACGGCGTTGCGATCGTGCGGGTGGACTTCCAGCCCGGGGTCAATCTGGAGCGCGCGCTCGCGCAGGTGACCGCGGTCTCGCAGACCATCCTGCGGCGCATGCCGCCGGGCACCTCGCCGCCGCTGATCGTGCGCAACAACGCCTCGAGCACGCCGGTGCTGCAGCTGGTGCTGGCGTCGGACTCGCTGACCGAGGCCCAGCTCTACGACTACGCGCGCCTGCAGCTGCGCGGCAAGATCCAGAGCATCCCCGGAGTACGGATGACCCTGCCCTACGGCGGCACGAGCCGGCAGGTGATGGTAGACCTGGATCCGCGCGCGCTGCAGACCTACGGGCTGACTCCGGCCGAAGTCACCACCGCGATCGAACGCGGCAGCCCGACCCTGCCCTCCGGCGCCATCCGCGAAGGCGCGCGCGAGCTGCAGATCGCGCTCGACACCACGCCGGCCGACGCCGCCGGTTTTCTCGATCTGCCGGTGGCCGCGCGCGCGGACAACGTGATCTACGTGCGCGATGTCGCCAACGTGCGCGACGGTGGCGCGCTGCAGACCAACATCGCGCGCCTGGACGGCGCCAGCGCGGTGTCGGTGTCGCTGATCAAGCTCGGCGGCGCCTCGGCGGTGGACATCGTCGACGGCGTGCGCGCGATGCTGCCGGAGATCCAGGCATCGGCGCCGCCGGGCATGCGCATCGAACCGATTTTCGATCAGTCGGTGTTCGTCGACAACGCCATTTCCGCGATCCAGTTCGAGGCGATGCTGGTCGGCTTGCTGATCGCGCTGGTGGTGCTGATCTTTCTGGGGTCCTGGCGCTCCAGCCTGATCGTGCTGACGTCTATCCCGCTTGCTTTGCTGGCTTCGGTCGCGCTGCTCGATCTGTTCGGCTACACGATCAACGTGATGACGCTCGGCGGCCTGGCGCTGGCGATCGGCATCCTGGTCGACAACGCGGTGGTCGACATCGAAAACACCAACCGCCACATCGCGATGGGCCAGCCGGTGCGCGAAGCGATCCTCGCCAACGCGCGCGAGGTGGTGTTCCCGGAATTCGTCTCCACGGTGTCGATCTGCATCGTGCTCACGCCGATCCTGACCATGACCGGCCTGTCGGCCTGGATTTTCACGCCGCTGGCGCTAGCGGTGATCTTCGCGATGGCGGCTTCGTTCCTGCTCACGCGCACCCTGATCCCGGTGCTGGCTCTGATGCTGCTGCCGAAGGACGTGGAGGCGCGCAAGCATCCGGGCACACTGGTCGAGCGCAGGCTGATGCAGCTCAACCATGGCGTCGAGACGCGGCTGGAGTCGCTGCGCGCGCGCCACCACACGCTGCTGGTCCGGCTCGGGCAACGTGGCCGCTGGCTGCTGCTCGGTGCGGTGCTCACGCTCGCCGCCGGCGCCATCGCCGGGCTATCGCTGGGGCGCGACTATTTTCCCGCCGTGGATTCCGGACAGGTCCGCCTGCAGGTACGCATGCCCTCAGGCATGCGCGTGGAGGAAACCGCGCGGCGGCTCACCGAGATCCAGCGCGAGATCCGCGACATCGTGCCGCAGGACGAGCTGCAGACCGTCTACGAATTGATCGGCATTCCCGATGCGATCAACCTCGCTTTCGTCGATAGCGCGGTAGTCGGCGCATTCGAAGCCGAAGTGATGGTCCAGCTGCGCAGCCCGCACGGCCCGACTGCGGATTATCTGCGCCAGATCCGCGCCCGCATCGCCGAACGCTACCCGGACGTGCGCATGTTCGCGCGCGCGCCGGACGCGACCAGCCAGACGCTGAGCAGTTCGGCGATCGCCGGGCTGGAAGTGAAACTGACCGGTCGCGACCCCGGCAACCTCGCCGTCGCGCGCGACCTCGAGCGCCGCATCCGCGAAGTGCCGGGCGCGGTCGACGTCACCCTGCGCCAGGTGCTGGACCAGCCGCAGTACAACATCGCCATAGACCGCAGCCGCGCCGCGCAGCTCGGCATCGACGCCAACGACGCCAGCCGCGCCGTGCTTGCGGTGCTCGGCTCGGCAGGCACGGTCACGCCCGTGTACTGGGTCGATCCCGGCAACGGCACCTCGTACACGGTGCAGGTGCAGGCGCCGTCGGCGGATCTGGATCGCGTGGAAACCCTGCTCAACACGCCGTTGCGCATCGACGGCGCGGGTCAGGCGGTACTGTTGCGCAGCATCGCCACGGCGACCGAGCGCACCGCGCCGGCCAGCCTCGCGCGCACCATGCTGCAGCCGACCTACAGTGTGATCGCCAACGTGCAGGACAGCGATCTGGGTGCCGTGTACGACGGTGTCGCCGCGATCGTGCGGCAGACCCAGCAGACCCTGAAGCCCGGCAACGCGATCGAGATCGCCGGCCAGGCGCGCGAAATGCAGAACGCATACCGCGAACTCGCAGGCGGGCTGCTGCTGGCCACGCTGCTGGTGTTTCTGGTGCTGGTGATCAACTTCCAATCGTGGACGCTGCCGCTGGTGGCGATGTCGGGATTGCCCGTAGCCATCGCTGGTGCCGCGGTCGGCCTACTGGTCACGCTGACGCCGCTGAGCGTGCCGGCGCTGATGGGCGTGATGATGGTGATCGGCGTGTCGACCGCCAACAGCGTGCTGGTGACGAGCTTCGCACGCGATCTGATCGAATCGGGCAAGGACATGGCCGAGGCCGCGTACGAAGCCGCGTCGGTGCGCATGCGCCCGGTGCTGATGACCGCGAGCGCGATGATCCTGGGCATCGTGCCGATGGCGCTCGGCCTGGGCGAGGGCGGCGAACAGAACGCACCGCTCGGGCGCGCGGTGATCGGCGGCCTGCTGTTCGGTACCCCGGCGACACTGATCCTGGTGCCTTCCGTGCTCGCCGCAATCGGCCGCCGTCGCGCGCGCAGGCAGGCGCAGGCCACACAGACCACGACGGTGCCGACGCCGACGTCGACGCCGCTCACCGGAGAAAGCCTATGATCCTCGCCTCGCACCCCAAGCCTGCACGCCACATCGGGAATCTCCCTCGGTTCGCCGCGCGCTCACGCGATTGGCCCAAAGCGATCGTGGCCGCGCTGTCAACCGCGCTATCGATTGCGCTGCTTTCGGGCTGCGGTAAAAGCGCTGCCGAGCAAGCGGCGCCGGCCATGCCACAGGTGCGCACCGCTCAGGCCAAGACCGGCGCTGCGGCGGCGGAGCTGCGTCTTCCGGCACGCGTTGAAGCAGGGCAGCACGCACGCCTGTATGCGCGCGCCACCGGCATCGTGCAGTCGCGCAGCGCCGATATCGGCGACCGCGTGCGCGCAGGCCAGGTGCTGGCCCGGATCTCGGCGCCGGAAATCGATAACGCCGTGCGCGAGGCCCGCGCCGCGCGCGCCGAAGCGCTGGCCGCGGAGGCGCTGGCGTCGGACAACCTGCGCCGCGCCGAGCCGCTGGCCGCGCAGAGGTTGATTTCGCAGGAGCAGCTCGGCGAACGCCGCGGCACCTACGAAGCCGCGCTCGCCAGCCGTAAGGCTGCGGAGGCGCGGCTGGCTTCGTCTGCCGACATCCAGAGTTTCCAGGCGGTGCGCGCGCCGTTCGACGGCGTGATCTCGGCGCGCAACATCGAACGTGGCGACCAGGTGATCGGCGACGCGCAGGGCACGGCGACGCCGTTGTTCGAACTCTCCGCGCTCAACCCGCTGCGCGTCGTGGTCGACGTACCGCAGAGCGCGGTGCTGGGCATTCGCACGGGGCTGGAGGCGCAGGTCGCGTTTCCCGAAGTCGGCGGCAAGCCCGCGGTCGCGCGCGTCGCGCGGCTCGCACGGAGCATCTCCGGCGCGTCGAACGGCATGCGCGTAGAGCTGTCGCTGCCCAACCCGGGCGAACGCATTCCCGCCGGCATGATCGGCGAAGTGACGCTGCAGGTGCCGCACACGGCGGCGGTCGCGGTGGTGCCGATCAGCGCGGTGATGCAGCGCGGCGGAGACACCCAGGTGGCGATGCTCGCCGCCGGCGATCGTGTCGCCTTCCGCCCGGTCACGCTGGGCCGCAACCTGGGAAACGAGGTCGAAATCATCCGCGGCATCCAGCCGGACGAAACCGTGGTGCTGTCGCCGAATGCGCTGCTGCAGGACGGCGCGCAGGTGGCGCTTGCGCAGCAGGCCGAACCTGCTGCGAAAGCAGCGACGCCCGCGCGATAAGGACAGTGCCAGCCTTCACAGGACGGTTCTTGTGAGCGAAGGCTTACCGGAATGGCCAAGCACAGGAGGAGCCGAACCACGGCTTGAGCGACCCGCAGGCCGCTCATTCCCATCCGTGCACACGAGGCGAAGAAGTCTTTTCGGCCGCTGCCGGCTTCGCCGCATGGCAGCGTCGCGCCAAGGTCACGACTAGCGCAGCCTTCCGCTGACCCGAATCAAAGGATGCTAAATCAGCAATCCAGAGATCGATCCGGAATCGTAAGCTCTCACATCGGCGCGATCGAAAACCCCACGCGCGTTCTGCCGCCATCGGAATGCGCGAACTTGTCGCCCTGGTGCATGCGCGCGATAGCGGCGACGATGGCGAGGCCCATTCCATGATGGCTCTCGCTGTCTTGACGCGAGACGTCGGCGCGATAGAAGCGATCGAAGAGCCTGGGCAGATGCGCGGGGGCGATTTCCAGGCCGGCGTTCTCGACGTAGATCCTGATCTTGGCGCCATCAAGCTCGATCGCCACGCGCACCGAGCTGCCGGGATCGGCGAAGCGTGTCGCGTTGCCGAGCAGGTTCGACACGGCGCGCTTGAACAGCGGCTCGTCGACGGCCGCTTTCGCATCGCCGGATACTTCCGCAGTCAGGCCGCGCTCGGCAAGCACGGCTTCGTGGAAATCGATCACTTCCAGCACGATGCCGCGCAGGCTGCCGGGCTGCGTCCGCCGTGCCTTTGCGCCGCGATCGGCGCGAGAAAGGAACAGCATGTCGCTCACCAGCACCGCGATGCGCTGCAGTTCCTCCAGATTCGACTGCAGAGTCTCGGTAAGCTCTTGCGCGCTGCGCTCGCGGGTGAGCGCGATTTCGGTCTTTCCGATCAATGAGGTAAGCGGCGTGCGCATTTCGTGCGCAACGTCGGCGTTGAACGCTTCCAGCTGCCGATAGGCGCTTTCGACGCGATCCATCAATCCGTTGAACTGATCGATCCAGGGCAGCAACTCCGCCGCAGGCCGCTGCAGCGACAGGCGTTCGCCCAGGCGCTCGGTGCTGATGCGCTTCGTCTGCTGCGTGATCGCCTTCAGCGGGTGCAGGCCTTGCCGCACCACCCATACCGTGAGCGCGCTCGCCGCGAGCGCGCCGACGCCGGTGGTGAGCAGCAGGATCAGCGCCATCGAGCGCAGGATGCGCACATCCTCGGCGATGTCGGTGGTGTAAGTGCCCGACAGCGATTGTGCGGTGCCGGGGATCGGCAGCGTCAGTGCGCGCGAGCGCGTGTCTTCCGAAAGCAAATGCGGTTCGCGCTGGGGATCGACATAGAACGGTTTGCCATCGGGCCAAAACAGCTCCAGGCGCGTGTCGGGGCGAGCTGGAGCATTGCGCTGCAGGTGCTGCAGGTAGTGGCGGCTGCCGGCACGCAGCCGGTTCTGGGCGGTTTCATTGATTTTGCTGACTTTGAGCTTCAAGTACTGCTGCTGCGAACGCTCGTACAGGGCCGAGGTTGCCCTGTAGACGCTGAACGACATCGTGCCCAGCACCGCGATGGTCAGCATCAGCAGCTGGAGCGAAAGGCGCTGGATAATCGAATAGCTACGGGGCTGGCTCATGCGCCGCGATCCTCGAGCACGTAGCCGATCCCGCGCACGTTGTGCAGCAACTTCGGGCTGAAAGGATCGTCGATCTTCAAGCGCAAGCGCCTGACCGCGACCTCGACCAAATTGGTGCCGGAGTCGAAATTCATGTTCCAAACGCGTTCGGCGAGGGTCGTCCTGGACAGGATCTGCCCATGCCGCTGGATCAGCAGCGTCAGCAGCTGGAACTCCTTCGCCGTCAGCTCGATACGTTTGCCGCCGCGCGTGACTTTGCGCGCTATGACATCCACTTCCAGATCGGAAAGGCGCAGCAAAGTCGCCGGCGCGTGATAAGGAACCTGGCCGCGCCGCATCAGAGCGAGGATGCGCGCGAGCAATTCGGAAAACGCAAACGGCTTGACCAGATAATCGTCGGCGCCTTCCTTCAGGCCGCGCACGCGGTCTTCGATCCGATCACGCGCGGTCAGCATCAGTACCGGCGTGCCGCCCCTGTTGCGGATCGCGCGCAGCACCTCGAAACCGTCGATTCCCGGCAGCATCACGTCCAGCAACACCACCGCATAGTCGCCCTCGGTAGCGAGGTTGCGTCCCTCCATGCCGTTCTTCGCCACATCGACGGCATAGCCGTTCTCAGTGAGGCCCTGCTTGAGGTACTCGGCAACGCTTCGGTCGTCCTCGATTACCAGTAGGCGGTTCATGGTCGCTGCTCTTTTATCGTCCGGATTGTCGGCGCTACGTGCACCATCGTGTATTACAAGATCGTAATCGCGCCATTGGCTTGAATGCGATCCCGTCGCGACGAACTTTACCCTCCACGAGCTAGCTTGCAGCGGTCCAAACAGTGTCGGCGCGTTCGCCGGCCGCAGTTGAGGCAAGGCAGTTCCGCCTTCACAAGTTCAGGCGCAGAGCCGATCACGGGCGGACGTCAACACGGACCGATGCGCCTGGTCGAAGGCCCTGACGCTATTGCCGACCATAATCGGATCCAGTGCCGCGCAATGGAAGCAAGTTTTACTGCGGTACCGCATAACCCGAGAGGGCAGCATCGCGACCGGCACCGGCCGTCGAATGGATTCGACCACCGGGCGCACTCCGGATATTGATGTCCGGAAACGGCGAGTCCGCGGCCCACCGCGGTGCTAGCCTGCGCTTATGCCTGCCGAAACCGCCGCCCCGCTGCCCGACCCGCACGTCTGCGAACAGGCGCGGCTGAGCCGCGACCCGCGCTTCGACGGATTGTTCTTCACCGCGGTGAAAAGCACCGGCATTTATTGCCGCCCGATGTGCCCGGCGCCCGCGCCCAAGCCCGCCAACATCGTCTACTACGGCAACGCCGCCGCGGCCGAAGCCGCCGGCTTCCGGCCGTGCCTGCGCTGCCGCCCGGAATTGGCGCCCGGCGACGGCACCTGGCGGCGCGGCGATGCGGTGGTGGCGCGCGCCTTGAAACTGATCGATCAGGGCTTGCTGGCGGAACAGCCGCTGTCGGCGCTGGCCGAGCGCGTGGGCCTGGGCGAGCGCCAGCTGCGGCGATTGTTCGTGGACCGGCTGGGCGCGCCGCCGATCGGCGTGCACGGCACGCGGCGCCTGCTGTTCGCCAAGCAGCTGTTGACCGAAACCACGCTGCCGATCACCGAAGTCGCGCTGGCTTCGGGCTTCGGCAGCCTGCGCCGTTTCAACACGACTTTTCGCGATGCCTACCGCATGGCTCCGCGCGATCTGCGCCGGCATCCGGTGGCCACGCAGGAAGGCGTGCTGACCCTGCGCCTGGGCTATCGGCCGCCGTACGATTTCAACGCGATGCTAGATTTCCTGCGCGGCCGCGCGCTGCCCGGCGTGGAACGCGTGGATGAACGTAGCTATGCGCGCGCCATCGGCCCAATCGCCACGCCCGGCTGGCTGCGGATCAGCGCCTGGCCCGATGCCGAGCACGCGCTGAAACTGGAGCTGCACGGCACGCCGGCGCCGCAGCTGCTGGATACCGTCAACCGCCTGCGCCGTATGTTCGACCTGGACGCCGATCCGCACGCCATCGCCGCGGCGCTGTCGCTGGATCCACGGCTGCGTCCGCTGCTGAAGCAGCGTCCCGGACTGCGCCTGCCGAGCGGCTGGGACGGTTTCGAGATCGCGGTGCGCGCGATCATCGGCCAGCAGGTCAGCGTGGCCGCCGCGCGCACGTTCACTGCGCGCTTGGCGCAGGCCTTCGGCGCGGCGCTGCCTACTACGTTCGCGCCGGAGTTGCGGCATCTGTTCCCTACGCCGGAAGCGCTGGCCGACGCCGACCTTACCCGCATCGGCCTGACCCGTACCCGCGCCGAAACCTTGCGCACCGTGGCGCGCGCGGTGCTGGATGGGCGCGTGGATTTCCACAACGAGCGCACGCTCGACGATTTCGTGGCGCGCTGGGTGGCGCTGCCCGGCATCGGCCCGTGGACCGCGCACTACATCGCGCTGCGTGCGCTGGGGCATCCGGATGCCTTCCCCGCCGACGACCTGGTGCTGCAAAAAGCGGTGCCGACCGACGGCACCCGCATGACCGCGAAAGCGTTGACCGCGCGCGCGGAAGCGTGGCGGCCGTGGCGCGCATATGCGGTGATGCAGGTGTGGCGCGACAGCATGGCCCCCGCCAGAGAATGAAGGATCGACGTAGGAGCGACGCAAATCGCGATGGATTCCGGCGATCGGCAGAACTCGCGACTTGCGTCGCTCCCCCCATACCGATTGGAGCCTCCTGCTCATGATCTTCTACCAACATGTCGACAGCCCGGTGGGCCCGCTGCTTCTGGCCGCCGACGACAGCGGCCTACGCCTGATCGAATTCCATACGCCGCGGCATCCCATGGCACGGCTTCCGGACTGGAGCGAAAGCGCGCATCCCGTGCTGCACGCAGCGCACATGCAGCTAGACGAATATTTCGCCGGCGCGCGCAAGGAGTTCGATCTGCCGCTGGCGCCGCAGGGCACCGCCTTCCAGAAACAGGTGTGGCATACGCTGGCGTCCATTCCGTTCGGCCGAACCATCAGCTACGCGCAGCTCGCACAACGTATCGGCAAGCCCACGGCCATGCGCGCCGTCGGCGCCGCCAACGGCCGCAATCCGCTGCCCATCGTGCTGCCCTGCCACCGCGTGCTCGGCGCCGACGGTTCGCTCACCGGCTTCGGCGGCGGACTGCCGACCAAGCGGTTCCTGCTGGAACTGGAGGGCGCATCGCCGCCGGCCGCGGATCTGTTCGCCTCGGCTGCGCATTGACCGCTCATGCCATTCTTGTCACCGGGAGCATCATCGTATGAATCAAGATCTGCACGCGCGTTTCCACGCACATTTTTCCGCATTGCATCGCAGCGGCTCGCCGCTGCTGCTGCCCAACGCCTGGGACGCCGCCAGCGCACGCCTGTGGCAGGAAGCCGGCGCGGCCGCGGTCGCCACCAGCAGCGCGGCGGTGGCCTGGTCGCTGGGCTATGCGGATGAAGGCGCACTGCCGCGCGCGGAGTTGCTGGGCTTGCTACGCAATATCGTGCGCGTCACCTCCTTGCCGATCACACTCGATATCGAAGACGGCTACAGCGGCGATCCGCGTCAAGTCGCGCAACTGGCAGCCGAAGTGGCCGCGGCCGGTGCGATCGGCATCAATATCGAAGACGGCGACAAAGCGCCCGAGCTACTGGTCGCGAAGCTCCGCGCGATCCGCGAAGCGCTCGGCGGCACACCGCTTTTCATCAATGCGCGCTGCGACATCTACGTGCGCGGCTTGGCGGCCGGCGGCGAAGCGGTGTCCATGAGCATCGAACGATTGAACGCCTATCGCGCGGCCGGCGCGGACGGCGGATTTCTGCCCGGACTGTGTTCGGCGGAAGAAGCGGCGGCGATCGCCAGCGCCGTACCGCTGGCGATCAATTTGATGGCGATGCCCGGCTTGCCGACGCTGGAGGCGTTGGCCGCCGCAGGTGTCCGCCGCATCAGCGCCGGCCCTGCGCTGTTCAAATGCGCGTATGGCGCAGGCGAAGCCGCGGTGCGCGCCTATCTGGCCGGCGATTTCGCGCCCGCCTTCGCGCAGGCGCTGGACTATGGGCGCATGAACCGGCTGTTCTCGCCGGATTGACCGCTCCGGCTGTAACCGGCGCCGTTCCAAGGCTGGCCTTCTTGTGGAGCCGGGCTTGCTCGGCTCCACGACGTCAAGCGCACGAGCACTCAATCAGCCAGCAAGCCCGTCATCGTCTGCCGGTAGCGCTGCGCGATGGCTTCCGCGTCGCGATGCCGGCCTTCGCTCACCACCACTTCTCCGTTCACGCACACTTCGCGCACGACGCTGCGATTGCCGCTGAAAATCCAGCGATCGGCCACATCGCACTGGACGGCGCCGGCGAGTATCGGCGCCGCGGCGTCCAGCACCACACTGTCATCGGCAGCGGCGAAACCCGTCGCATTCGCCGCGCTGGCGACAGCGCCGCGCAGCAGCGTTTCGCCGACGCTCGGTGCATTCTCCAGCACCGCGATGTTGCGATGGCGCGTACTCAGGCGCTGGCCGTATTCCAGCCAGCGCAGCTCTTCCACCGGCGATACGGAAATGTGCGAATCCGAACCGATCCCCCACGCGCCGCCGGCCTGCAGATAGGCTTGCAGCGGGAACAAACCGTCGCCCAAGTTGGCTTCGGTGGTCGGACAAAGCGCCACGGTAGCGCCGGATTCGGCGATGGCCGCGGTTTCCTGCGCGGTCAGGTGCGTGGCGTGAACCAGGGTCCAGCGCGCGTCGACCGCGAACTGCTGCAGCAGCCACTCCACCGGCCGCGCGCCGCGCAGCGCCAGGCAGTCCTGCACTTCGCCGATCTGCTCGGCGATGTGGATATGCAGCGGCATGTCGGCCGGCAGGGCGGCCAAGGTTTCGCGCATCGCCGCTTCGGGCACCGCGCGCAGGCTGTGGAAGGCGCAGCCGAGGCGCAAACGCGAATGCCGCTGCGCGCGCAGGGTGTCGATCAGGCGCAGGAAATCTTCGACCGCATAGCCGAAACGCCGCTGCCGCTCGCTCAACGCGCGTCCGTCGAAACCGCCGGTCACGTACAGCACCGGCAGCAGGGTCATGCGGATGCCGGTGTCGCGCGCGGCGGCGATCAGCGCATGCGACATCGCCGCCGGATCTGCGTAGGGCTTTCCGTCCGGCGCGTGGTGCAGGTAGTGGAATTCGCAGACGCCGGTGTAGCCGGCCTCCAGCATTTCCGCGTACACCTGAGCGGCCACGGAGTACAGGCTGTCCGGATCCATGCGCGCGGCGAACCGGTACATGGTTTCGCGCCAGGTCCAGAAACTGTCCTGCGGATGCGTCTGCCGTTCCGCCAACCCCGCCATCGCGCGCTGGAAGGCGTGCGAATGCAGGTTGGGAATGCCGGGCATGCGCCAACCGCCACGAGCGGTCGGCGAAACAAGTGCGGGCGCGTTCTGGAGTGCGGAATGCATGCGTATTACTGCGGCCACGGTGCGGAGTACGCTAGGCTAACGCGTCGCCGCTTGCATGACACGCCCATGAAGCTATTGCTGCTTGCCCTGCTGCTGATTTTCCTGTCTCCGCTGGCGCTGTCGTGGGCGTGCAGCGGCGGCGATGGCGGCGGCAGTGGCGACTGAATCCGGCGAAACGCGCTGGGATGGACTGATCCTGGGCGCGGATCTGGTCGCACTGGACCGCGCATCCGGCTACGGCCTGATCGAAAACGGCGCGCTGGCGTGGCGCGAGGGTTCGCTGCGCTTCGTGGGACGCGCGGAAGATCTGCCGGATGCGCCGGAGCGGCTGGCGCGCGAGGTCACGATAAGCGCGGGCTTGATCACGCCGGGGTTGGTCGACTGCCACACCCATGCGGTATTCGCCGGAGACCGCGCAGCGGAATTCGAACAGCGCCTGCAGGGCGCAAGCTACGAAGACATCGCGCGCAGCGGCGGCGGAATCCTTTCCAGCGTGCGCGCCATGCGCGCCGTCAGCGAGGAAGAATTGTTCGCCCAGTCGCTGCAGCGCGCGCGCGCGCTGCTGGCCGATGGCGCGACCACGCTGGAAATCAAATCCGGCTACGGCCTGGATTTCGAAAACGAACGCAAGATGCTGCGCGTGGCGCGGCGCATCGGCCAGGAGCTCGGCATCACGGTGCGCACGACCTTCCTCGGCGCGCACGCGCTGCCGCCCGAGTTCGCCGGACGTGCGGACGATTACATCGAAGCGGTCTGCGCCTGGCTGCCGCGGCTGCACGACGAAAGACTGATCGATGCGGTGGACGCGTTCTGCGAACGCATCGGCTTTTCTTCCGCGCAGGCCAGGCGCGTGTTCGAAGCCGCGCAGGCGCTGGGATTGCCGGTGAAACTGCACGCCGACCAGCTGAGCGACGGCGCGGGCGCTGCGCTGGTGGCGGAATTCGGCGGCCTGTCGGCGGATCATGTGGAACACACGTCCACAGCCGGCGTACGCGCCATGGCCCGGGCCGGCACCGTCGCGGTGCTGCTGCCGGGCGCGTTCCACTGCCTGCGCGAAACCGTGCTGCCGCCGTTGGCGCTTTTCCGCGAACACGGCGTGGCCATGGCCGTGGCCACCGACTGCAATCCGGGCACCTCGCCGCTGCAGTCGCTGCGCCTGGCGATGGCCCTGGCCTGCACGCATTTCCGGCTGACGCCGGAGGAAGCGCTGCGCGGAGCGACGGTGAACGCGGCCAAGGCCTTGGGTTTGAACGATCGCGGCGTATTGCGGGTGGGCGCGCGGGCGGATTTCGCGCAGTGGAACCTGCGCCAGCCGGCCGAGCTGGCGTACTGGCTGGGTGGTGATCCGCTGATCGCGGCGTATGCGGGCGGGCGGCGGGTGTCGTAAGCGCAAAAAAAACGCGACGGCTGGCGTCGCGTTTGGCACCGGACCGCTGCAACGGATCAGCCGGCTTTGGCGACCGTCTTCTTGGCCACGGCCTTCTTGGCCGGCGCGGCGGTCTTGGTCACGGTTTTCTTGGCCACCGGCGCGGCCGCGCCCACGGCGACTTTGGATACCTGCTTGCGCGCATTGCCGTAGCTGGCGTTGTAGCGCTTGCCTTTGGCGGTCTTGCGATCACCTTTGCCCATGGTTTGCTCCTGATTGGCTGTAGCGCCTTGCGCGCGAGGGCGGCAAGCCTATCACGCAGGCCTCAGTGCGCGCAGCTGGCGTCGTGCACGTGCCAGTGGTTGAGGCGCAGATTGAGCAGATGCGCCAGCCCCACCAAAGTGCCGCCCAGGGTCATGACGATGGCGTGGGTCACCGCCGGATGATGCAGCGGCGGGTAGTAGGCGCCGGCCCACAGTATCGTCAGGCCCAGCAGCAGCATGCCCAGCGCGCGAAACGCGCGGTGACGGCGGTAGCCCCAGATCAGGCTGAACAAGCCCACCACGCTCACGAACAGCACGAAGCCGCGTTCGAATCCGTCGCTCAGCCAGACCGACAGCCCCAGCGACGGGATCGCCGCCAACAGCAGCGGAGTCAGCGCGCAGTGCACGGCGCAAATCATCGACCCGGCGGCGCCGAAACGATCGATGAAGCTGCGGAGGTGGAAATTCATGGCGTGAGTGTGACTTTCGATAGAGGCGACATTCCAATGATCGTATATTATAACATTCGTCAACCCCTTTCCATTCTGGATGTCCGCAATGTCCGCTTCGTCGAAGTTCCAGCGCCGCACGCTCACCGTCGCCCTGACCCTGGCCCTGCCCACGGCGTTCGCTGTGCCTGCCTTGGCCCAGACGCCCGGCGTAGCCACGCAGTCCCCGCCCAGCGACACCCGCCATCCGGCTGATCGCGGCGACGCCGACCGCCACATCAAGGATCTGGACGCGCTGATCGTTACCGCCAGTCCGCTGCGCGACACGGCGGGCGAGCTGAGCAAGCCCAGCGAAGTCCTGGCCGGCGAGCGCCTGGACGAAAATCGCGCGGCCAGTCTGGGCGAAACCATTTCCAGCCTGCCCGGCGTGCAGAGTTCCAATTTCGGGCCCGGCGTGGGCCGCCCGATCCTGCGCGGGCTCGACGGCCCGCGCGTCTCGGTGCTGAGCAACGGCCTGACCAGCGCCGACGTATCCACGGTCAGCCAGGACCATTCGCCGGCGGTGGAAGCGTTCCTGGCCGATCAGATCGAAGTGCTGAAAGGCCCATCCACCCTGCTCTACGGCAGCGGCGCTATCGGCGGCATCGTCAACGTGGTCGACGGCCGCATTCCCGAGGCGCCGATCGAGGGCGGCTTCAGCGGCCGCGCCGAAGTGCGTTTCGACAGCGTCAGCGAAGGCAATACCGACATGGTCCGTGTGGACGGCGGCAACGACCGCTTCGCCCTGCACGCCGACGCCGTGTACCGCAACAACAAGGACTACGACACTCCGGACGGTACCCAGCCCAACACCTTCATCGATACCAAGACCGGCGCGGTCGGCGGTTCGCTGCTGGGCGAATGGGGTTTCGTGGGCGCCTCGGCGTCGCGCTTCGAGGACGACTACGGCAACCCGGGCGAGCCCGGCGACCTGGCCAACGGCGAGCGCGGCGTGTTCCTGAAGATCCGCCAGAACCGCTACGACCTGAAAGGCGCGCTGACCGATCCCTGGGGCGAAGGCAGCAGCCTGCGCTACAGCTTCGGCCACACCGACTACAACCATATCGAATTCGAGGGCGAGGAAGTCGGCACCACCTTCGTCCGCAAGACCAACGAAGGCCGGATGGAAGCCGCTTTCGCCGCGGCCTCGGGCTGGCGTGGCGCGGTAGGCGTACAGGGCAGCGATTCCGAATTCGCGGCGATCGGCGAAGAGTCGTTCGTGCCCGAAACCAAGACCCGCGCGCTCGGCCTGTTCGGCGTGGCGCGAAAGAGCTGGGATGATTTCCAGATCGATTTCGGCGCGCGCATCGACGATATCGAATCCGATCCGATCACCGGCCCGGCGCGCGATTTCAAGCCGCTCAGCCTGTCGCTGGCCGGCGGCTGGCGCCTCAACGAACAGTGGCGGCTGACCGCCAACCTGGACCACGCCGAACGCGCGCCGGCCGAAGAAGAGCTGTTCTCCGATGGGCCGCACCTGGCGACGCAGGCGTTCGAAATCGGCGACCCCGATCTTGACAAGGAAAAAGCCAACCAGCTGGAATTCGGCGTGCAGTACCAGTCCGATTTCATGGATGCCAAGGCGTCGGTCTACTACAACCGCTTCGACGATTTCATCTATCTGGTCGACACCGGCGAGGAAATCGAATTCGAGGAAGGCGAATTCCTGCCGATCCGGCAGTGGAGCCAGGCCGACGCGCGTTTCCGCGGTTTCGAGGGCGAGGCCACCTTCCATCTGGCCGACAACGAAAGCGGCACCTGGGATCTGCGCGTGTACGGCGATACCGTGCGCGGCACGCTGAGCGGCGGCGGCAACCTGCCGCGCATCGCGCCGTCGCGCTTCGGCACGCAGCTGCGCTGGGCGTCCGAAGGCTGGCGCGCGTCGCTGGGCGCGGTGCGCTATGCCGAACAGGACAAGGTGGCCGCGAACGAAACGCCGACCGACGGCTATACCCTGGTCGATGCGCACGTCGCGTATCACCGCGACATGGGCGAGACCGCCTGGGAGCTGTTCCTGGACGGCACCAACCTGACCGGCCAGCGTGCGCGTGTGCACACCTCGTTCCTGAAGGATTCGGTGCTGCTGCCCGACCGCAGTTTCTCCACGGGCATCCGCGTGTTCTTCTGATTACGAAAAACGCCGCCGCTGCGGATTCATCGCAGCGGGTATGGACCATCGAACCGAGCGGGATATTCCCGCACCGATCGCTGGCCTTCGCCGGCAGATCAGACCGCACTGCATTCTGATCCGTACTCCACACACCTGAGCGGGTTGCGCGCGCACGGCAGTTGCGGGGAAGTGCGCATCATGACTGCGAACGCGCTATCGCCGATGCCGCGCACATAGCGGCGGCTGCTGACCGCCGCGGCGATTGCTGATGATCACTATGGGCGCGCGCCAGACCACGGGCCTGTTCGTGGCGCCGATCCACGCCAGTACCGGCGTGGGCATCGCTGCGATCAGTCTGGCGCCGGCCGTCGGCCAGTTCGTGTGGGGCGCGGTGCAGTCGCTGTTCGGCGCCATCGCCGACGAGCATGGCTCCACGCGCGTGCTGGTCGCCGGCGGCCTGCTGCTGGCTACGGGCATAGCGTTGACGCCTTTCATGTCGTCGCAGTTCGGGCTGATGTTGACCTTGGGCCTACTGACCGCGGCCGGCGCGGGTGCCGGCAGTTTTTCGGTGCCGATCGGCGCCAACGCGCATCGTCTGGCCCCGGAGCGGCGCTCGTTCGCCGCCGGTTTCATCAATGCTGGCGGCTCGCTGGGACAGTTCGTGTTCGCGCCGCTGGTGCAGCAGATCGGCGGATTCTTCGGCGCGTAGCTGGGCGGCGTGGCGATCGAGCGCCTGCGCGACTACACCTGGATGTGGCATGCCGACATCGCGCGGCGCTGCTCGCCGCGGCGGCGAACCTGCCCACAAGAGAGAAGTCGCCATGCCTGCAAATTGCAGGAGCGACGTAAGTCGCGATGGAAGTGTCGTGCTGTTTCGGTCGCGACTAACGTCGCTCCTGCGCTGTGAGCCTCAAGCCGCGCAACGCGCGCAAAGGCCATGCACTTCTAGCGTTTGCGCCTGCGGCTGGAAGCCGAGCGCCTTGGCGCGCGCCTCGAGCTGCGCAACCACTTCGCGGTCTTCCAATTCCACCGCGCTGTGGCAACGGTCGCAGATCAGGAAGGGCACCGAATGCTGCGCGCTGTTGGGGTGGTGACAGGCGACGAAGGCGTTGACCGATTCCAGCTTGTGCACGAAGCCGTTGGCCATCAGGAAATCCAGCGCGCGGTACACCGTGGGCGGCGCGTCGGCGCCCACGCCCTTTTGCGCGCGCACCATCTCCAGCAGCTCGTAAGCCTTGACCGGCTTGCCGGCCTCGGCGATCAGCGACAGCACCCGCGCACGGATCGGGGTCAGGCGCAGCCCGCGCTCCTGGCACGCATGCTCCACCGCCGCGACGAAGCCGTGGGCGTCGTCGACGTGGTGCTTGGGATCGGTACAGATGTGCTTCATGGGCATGCCGTCGGGACTATGGGTCTGCAGGAACCTTCATGAGCGCGGCATCGATGCGTATCAAGGCCTGCTCGCGTCCGGCAAGGTACACCGTTTGCGAAATATCCGGACTGACCTGGGTGCCGGTGATGGCCACACGCAGCGGCTGCGCCACTTTGCCCATGCCCAGGCCGAGCGCGGCGGCGGTGTCGTGCAGGGCGGCGGAGACCGATTCCACGCTCCACTCCAGCGCATTGGCCAGATGATCGCGCGCGGCGGCGAGCGGCGCGGCGGCGGCGGCGTTGAAATGCTTGGCGACCGCGGCCTCGTCGTAGCTATCCAGCGGCTTGTACCAGACGGCGGCGCGTTCGGCCATTTCCTTCAGCGTGTGCACGCGGTCGCGCAGCGCGATCACTACGTCGGCCAAGGATGGGCCGTTGGCCGGATCCAGATTTAGCTTGCGCAATTGATACTCCAGCTGCGGCGCGATGCCGGCTGGATCGTCGTGTTTCAAGTAGTGCTGGTTCACCCAGCCCAGCTTGTCCATGTCCAGGCGCGCGGCCTTTGAGTTCACGTCGGTCACCGAGAACAGCCGGATCAGCTCCTCGCGCGTGAACAGCTCCTGGTCGCCGTGCGACCAACCCAGGCGCGCCAGATAGTTGATCAGCGCATGCGGCAGGTATCCGGCGTCTTTGTATTGCATGACATCGGCCGCGCCGGTGCGCTTGGACAGCTTGGCGCCTTCCGGGTCCAGGATCATGGGCATGTGCGAGAACAGCGGCACCGGCGCGCCCAGCGCTTGGTAGAGGTTGATCTGGCGCGGCGTGTTGTTGATGTGGTCGTCGCCGCGGATCACGTCGGTGATGGCCATGTCGATGTCGTCGACGACCACCGCGAAGTTGTAGGTCGGATAGCCGTCGGAACGGAAGATCACCAGGTCGTCTAGCTCGCTGTTGCCGATCTCGATGCGGCCCTTGATGCGGTCTTCGAACACCACGCTGCCGCCTTGCGGGTTCTTGAAACGGATCACGCGATCGGGATCGTCGCGATGCGGCAGGTTCAGTTCGCGCGCGCGGCCGTCGTAGCGCGGCTTGTCGCCGGCGGCCTGGGCGGCATTGCGGATGGCATCGAGCTCTTCACGGGTCTCGTAGGCGTAGTAGGCCTTGCCCGCGGCGACCAGCTGCTCAGCCGCTTGGCGATAGCGGTCCAGGCGCTGGGTCTGGTAGATCGGGCCTTCGTCGTAGTCCAGGCCCAGCCACTGCATCGCTTCCAGGATCGCGTCGATCGCGCCCTGGGTGCTGCGCTCCTGGTCGGTGTCCTCGATGCGCAGGATGAATTCACCGCCGCGGTGGCGCGCCTCCAGCCAGCAGTACAGCGCGGTGCGCGCGCCGCCGATGTGCAGGTAGCCGGTGGGACTGGGAGCGAAACGGGTGCGGCAGGTCATGGGAGGCCCGAATCTGCGGAATGCCGCGATTTTACCGCGTAGGAGCGGGCCTTGCCCGCGATGCTTTTTCGTTTCCACAAGACGACCGCGCGAAGAGCATCGCGGGCAAGGCCCGCTCCTACCGCAAGCGAGGTTTAGAATCCGCCCATGACCACGCTCTTCATCTCCGATCTGCACCTGGATTCCACGCGCCCCGCCATCACCAAACTGTTCGGCGAATTCGTAAAAGGTGAGGCGAAACAGGCCGACGCGCTCTATCTCCTGGGCGATCTGTTCGAGGCCTGGGTGGGCGACGACGATCCTTCCGATATCGGCGCGACCGTCGCGGACTGCCTGCGCGAAGTCGCCGATGCGGGCGTACCGGTGTATTTCATCCGCGGCAACCGCGATTTCCTGCTGGGCAGCGACTACGCGGGGCGCGCGGGTTTCCGCATCCTTCCCGATCCGGCGGTGGTGATGCTGTACGGCAAGCCGGTGCTGCTGATGCACGGCGACCTGCTGTGCACCGGCGATGCGGCGTACCAGGCGTTCCGCGCGCAGACCCGCAACCCGGACTGGCAGGCGCAGTTCCTGGCGCAGCCGCTGGCCGCGCGGCTGGCTTTCGCGGCGCAGGCGCGCGCGGCCAGCCAGGCCCATCAAAGCGGCATGAAGCAGAGCGACCGCGGCCAGTTCGAAACGCTCACCGACGTCGCGCCGGACGCGGTGGAAGCGGCGTTCGCGCGCTTCGGCATCGACACCCTGATCCACGGCCACACCCACCGCCCCGCCGTGCACGCGCTGCAGGTCGCCGGGCGCGATTGCCGGCGCATCGTGCTGGGCGACTGGTACGAACAGGGATCGGTGCTGCGCGTGGAGGCGCAGGGATTCCAGCTGAACTCCCTAACCGGATGAATTCGCGAAGCGACGCGAGTCGTTCCCACAGAGAGCGGGTGGGCGCTAGCCGGCGAGCTGCTCCAGCGCTTCGATTTCTTCGGCATCGAAACCGGCCTGCAGGCGGGCCTGGTGGTTGAACGGACCGCGCAGGGTGGGACCTGCGTATTTCGCCAGCAGCGCGCGGAAGGTCGGATGCGATTCAACGCCGGCGCGTTCGCAATACCAACGAAACCAGCGCGAACCGGCGGCGACGTGCGCCACTTCCTCGCGCAGGATCAGTTCCAGTATTTCCACCGTGCGGCGATCGCCCAGGTTGCGCAGCTTGGCGATCATGCCCGGAGTCACATCCAGTCCGCGCGCTTCCAGCACGCGCGGCACCAGGGCCATGCGCGCCATGCCGTCGTGCGCGGTTTTTTCGGTCATTTCCCACAGGCCGTTGTGCGCATCGAAATCGCCGTAGTCGTAGCCGAGTTCGCGCAGTCGGTCGCGCAGCAGCACGAAGTGGCGCGATTCGTCGCTGGCCACGCCCACCCAATCCGCATAGAACCGCGGCGGCAGGCCGCGGAAGCGATAAGCCGCGTCCCAGGCCAGGTCGATCGCGTTCAGTTCGATATGCGCAATGGCGTGGATGAAGGCGGCGCGACCTTCCACGCTGCCCAGGCCGCGCTGCGGAAGTTCGCGCGCGGGCACCAGCCGCGGGCGCGGCGGACGGCCGGGCATGCGGATGGGTTCCGGAGACGGCGCGTCGGCGGGAATGGCGAGTTCACCGCGTACGAAGGCAGCAGCGTAATGCTGGGTCAAAGCGACTTTTTCGGCCGGATGGGCGGCATCGAGGCAGGCGCGGGCGGCGGCAAAGATGGCTTGCATGCTGTTGTTTTGCTCGTCATTCCCGCCTTCGCGGGAATGACGAGCCAATTTTCCTACAGCTTTAAGACACACGACGCTTGCGCTTGGCATCGTCCGAACGCAGCTGTTCGATACGCTCGAAATATCCGGGTTCGATGCCGGTCACGTACTCGCCGTCGAAGCACGAGGAATCGAACTTCTCCAGGTCAAGATTGCCTTCGCGCACCGAGGCTTCCAGGTCCGCCAGGTCCTGGTAGATCAGCCAGTCGCAGCCCAGGAACTTCTCGATCTCCTCGATGCTGCGGTCGTGCGCGATCAGCTCGTCCACCGCCGGCATGTCGATGCCGTAGATGTTGGGATGGCGCACCGGCGGCGCGGCCGAGGCCAGATAGACCTTGCGCGCGCCGGCGTCGCGCGCCATCTGCACGATCTGCTGACTGGTGGTGCCGCGCACGATGGAATCGTCCACCAGCAGCACCACGCGGTTGCGGAATTCCAGCGGGATAGGATTGAGCTTGCGGCGCACGGATTTAACCCGCTCGCCCTGCCCCGGCATGATGAAGGTGCGGCCCACGTAGCGGTTTTTGATGAAGCCTTCGCGGTACTTCACGCCCAGTACGTTGGAGATTTCCAGCGCGGCGTCGCGCGAAGTGTCGGGAATGGGGATGACGGTGTCGATGTCATGGTCTGGGCGCAGGCGCAGGATCTTTTCGCCCAGCTTCACGCCCATGCGCATGCGCGCCTTGTGCACGGACACGTTTTCGATCATCGAGTCGGGCCGCGCGAAATACACGAACTCGAAGATGCACGGCGCGCGCTGCTGCGGCTCGGCGCAGACTTCGGCGAACAGCTCGCCGCGCGCGGTGATGACGATGGCCTCGCCGGGCTGCACATCGCGCACGCGCTGGAAGCCGAGGATGTCGAGCGCGGCCGATTCCGAGGCGACGATATATTCCGCGCCCTCGTTATGCTCGCGCTTGCCCAGCACCAATGGGCGGATCCCGTGCGGGTCGCGGAACGCCACCAGGCCCAAGCCCAGCACCACGCTGACCACGGCGTAGCCGCCCTTCACCCGACGATGCACGCCGGCCACGGCGCGGATCGCGGCTTCGGGCGACAGCGTACGCTGGCGGTCCAGCTCGTGCGCGAACACGTTCAGCAGCACCTCGCTGTCCGAATCGGTGTTGATATTGCGGCGGTCCTCGGCGAACACGTCCTGACGCAGCGCGTCGGTGTTGATCAGGTTGCCGTTGTGCGCCAGCGCGATGCCGTACGGCGAGTTGACGTAGAACGGCTGCGCTTCGTCCAGGCCTTCGGAGCCCGCGGTGGGATAGCGGCAGTGGGCGATGCCCACGCGGCCTTCCAGCAGGCTCATCGCCTTGGGGTTGAACACATCGCGCACCAGGCCATTGTCCTTGTGCACGCGCAGGCGCGTGCCGTCGGCGGTGGCGATGCCGGCGGCGTCCTGACCACGATGCTGCAGGACGGTCAGGCCGTCGTAGAGCTGGCCGGCGACGTTCTGGTTGCCGACGATTCCGACGATGCCGCACATGGTTCGCTTACTCCGCTTGACTGTTGCGTCAGCGGCGCGGGGCCGCATCGACGTTGGCCGGGTCGCGCCCGCTGGCCGACTCGATATTCGCGGGATCCTTCCCCGGGGATTCGATGTTCACCGGGCCGGGGGCCGCCGGTGCCGGTGCGGTTTCGCCCTCGCCCCCAGCCGCGCGATGCTTGGCGCCATCGAGCGCCTGCGAGACTCTTTCTTCCAGCCCCGCCACCGACAGATCCTCCAATCCGCCGCCATTATCGCCTGCGAACGGGGTGTCGCGCAGATCCAGCTGCGGCATGGACCACTGCGGCAGCTTGGAACGCATCCAGCCCGCGCCCGGCGCCAGCAGCGGCAGCACGCTGGATTGCCGCCAGGATGGCTCGCGGGTCAGCGGGGTGAAGCCCATCACCAGCACCAGCACGCAAGCCATGAAAGCGCCGCGCACCAGCCCCAGGCCCAGGCCCAGCAGGCGATCCGTGCCGGATAGGCCGACCGACCTGACCCAGGAGCGCGCCATCGCGCCGATCACGATCACCACCAGCATCACTCCGATGAAACTGAGCGCGTAGCCGCCGAAAACTTCGGTGGCGGTCGGCCGCCCGCCGTCGGCCAGCCAATAGCCCGCGGGCCGCCCGAACTGGAACGCCGCCAATCCCGCCAGCAGCCACGCCGCGGTCGACATCACCGTGCCGACGAGGCCCTTGATCAGCCCGAACAGCGCCGAGCCGCCGATGATCAGCAGCAGCACGATGTCGATCATGCGTTGCGCTCTGCCTGATTGGCTTTCATTGGCTGCGCCTTCCGTGGTTATCGCGTGTCGGTGACGAGAAAAGCCTCATGGAAACCGTCGTCGTTTCCGCGCAGGCGAGAACCCAGCGAATTTCGGAATCATGAAACGAAAAGGCGTGGGGTTCTCGCCCTTGCGGGGGTTTCGATAGCCGAATGGCGGGTCACGCCGATCGACCGCATTAGTCCTTGAAGCTTCACTTGAAATTGCTTTCGATGTGCCGGCCAGGATTCGACGCTCACGGATGCGGGCGCACCATCCCCTCCATGCCTACCTTCGATGCGATCTGCGCCTTCAGCTGATCGGCGTCGGCGCGGCTGATCACCGGGCCCACGCGCACCCGGCTCAGCGTGCCCTTGTCGGTCTTCACCTGCTCCACGAACGCGCTGAAGCCGCCGGCGCGCAGCCTGTCGCGCAGCGCGTTGGCGTCCTGCGGTTTGGAAAACGCGCCCAGCTGCACCGCAAAACCGACATTGGCTGCCGCGGGCTTCGGCGTCTCGGCAGGCTTGGCCGACGCCGACGTGGGTTTGGGCGCGGCGGCGACCGGTTTGGCCGGCGTGGCAGCGGTTGGCGATGTCTGCGCAGGCTTGACTGGCTCCGGCGGCAGCGTTTGGGCCGTGACGGGCGCCACCACGGCGGCGGGCTGCGGCGTGGACGCCGAAGCGGAAGCCGTTGCGGCAGTCGGCGCATCCAGGGTCACCACCTGCGCATTCACGTCGCTGCGCACCTGCGCGGCCTGCAGGCGCACGGTTTCCGCATCGGCGCGGTCGGCGTACGGGCCGATGCGCACGCGGTAGGCAGGCTGGCCGCCGATGGTCGCGGGCTCGCGGTACCCGGGCAATTTCGACTGTTTGAGGCGCGCGATCACCGCGTCGGCGTCGGCGATGGTCGCGTACGCGCCGAAGTTGACCGCGAAGTTGCCGCCCGCGGTACTGGCCGGCAGCATCTCGGCGGCGGCAGGCGCAGCGCCCAGGGGAATGGCTTCGCTGGACGGGGTCGGCGCAGCGGCAGCCGTGCTAGGCGCGGCGTCCTCCAGACCCACCACGCCGCCGCTCGGTGCGTTGCCCGGGGTCACCAGCGGCAGTTCGCGGGTTTCGTACCGTCCGTTCGGCGCGGCGGGCGTTTCCAGCGGCACGTCGGACACGCCGCTGTCGGGCGCGGGGCCCTTGATCAGCATGGGCAGGAAGATCACGGCCACCGCCACCAGCACGACGGCGCCGATCAGGCGTTGTTTGAGGGCGGTATCCATGCGGGCTCGCGAAGGCGCGGCGGGAATGCCTCGCGAAATTATACGGTGCAGCGTCGCGGCTTCCCCGTCACTCGCCTGAATGCAGCAGCGTCAACGCGTCGGCGACGGTGTGGAAGGAACCGAATACGAGGATCCGATCACCGGCCTGCGCCGCGGCGTGCGCGGCACTGAGCGCAGCCTGCACGGTGGCGTGATGCGAAGCCTGCGCCGCGACGGTTCCGACTAGTCGCGACGCCAACGCCTCGACGCCCTGCCCGCGCGCGCCGGCCGCTTCCAGCCCAGCCAGGAACCACTGCGACACCGTATCGCTCAGCGCGCGCACCACGCCCTCCACGTCCTTGTCGGACAGGGCCGCGAACACCGCCAGGGTGCGCCCCGTGGCCGGTTCGGCGCGCAACCAGGCGGCCAATTCGCGCGCCGCCTGCGGGTTGTGCGCCACGTCCACGATCACCGGCGTGCCGCGATAATCGAAACGCTGCAAGCGGCCGGGCAGCGTCGCCGACGCCACGCCTCGTGCGAAAGCGGCGTGCGCAATCTCGAACTCCAGGGCGCGCAGCGCAGCGATGGCGGTGGCCGCATTGGCGCGCTGCGCCGGCGCGGCCAGTCTGGGCAAAGGCAGCTCCATCGCATGGCCCGCATCGCGCCAGCGCCAGTGGGTTTCATCGATCTCTTCATGGAAAAAATCGCTGCCCATGCGGATCGCGTTGGCGCCGATGGCGTAAGCATGGCGCAGCACGCTGCCGGGTGAATCGACTTCGCCCAGCACCAGCGGCTTCCAAGCGCGCGCGATGCCGGCTTTCTCGTAGCCGATGCTTTCGCGGTCGTTGCCCAGCCAGTCGACATGATCGATGTCGACGGTGGTGACGACGGCGACATCGGCATCGATGATGTTGACCGCATCGAGGCGGCCGCCGAGCCCGACTTCGAGTACGGCGAGATCGAGGTTGGATTGCTGGAACAAGTGAAATGCGGCGAGGGTGCCGAATTCGAAGTAGGTGAGTGGGACGTGCCGTCCTTCTGCCTCCGGGAGAAGAGCCCGCCCCGTACTTGATACGGAGTGCCCGGACGGAGAGGTAAGCGACCGCGCAGCTTCCACGCGCTCGAATGCCGCCGCCAAGGCCTCATCGCTCGCGTCCTGCCCATCGATACGCACGCGCTCGTTGTAGCGCAGCAGATGCGGCGAGGCGTAGGCGCCGACTCGCAAACCCGCAGCGCGCGCGATGGCCTCGATGAAGGCGACGGTGGAGCCCTTGCCATTAGTGCCGCCGACGGTGATGACGTGCTTCGCGGGCTTACCGAGCCGCATGCGCACCGCGACTTCGCGCACGCGTTCGAGACCGAGTTCGATGGACTTCGGATGTTGCCGCTCGATGTAGTCGAGCCACTGCGGCAGCGTGCGCGACACGGCGGTTACAGCGCCCGATGCACCGCTTCGCCGAAGAACGGCGTGTGGTGCGCGCAGTCGTTCAAGCGCACCACTTCCAGATGGTCCACGTCCGGGCCTTCGAGCAGATTGAGGGTGGTCGGAGCCTGGCGGAAGCTCCACAGCTTGGAGATCGGCAGGCCCAGGATGCGGCACAGCAGCACGCGGTTGACCGCATCGTGGGCGACCACCAGCAGCGTGTCGCCATCGCCCAGGTCTTCGCAGGCGCGGCTCAGGCCCTGCCAGGAACGGTCCAGCACCTGGCGCAGCGATTCGCCGCCGGGCATCAGCACGGTCTCCGGCTCCTCGCGCCAGGCGCGCAGGCGCGCGGGATCCTTGTCGTTGATTTCGCTGGCCAACAGGCCTTCCCATTCGCCGTGCGCGATTTCCTGCAGATCGGGGTCGGTGCCGAGCATGGGCGCGCGCGTTTCGCCCAGGGCGAGCTGCGCGGTGCGCAGCGCGCGCGACAGCGGCGAAGCGACGGCGCGGGTGATGTGCAGATTCTGCAGACGCTGGCCCAGCGCGGTCGCCTGGGACTCGCCGACCGGCGACAGGGGAATGTCGATCTGGCCCTGATAACGGCCTTCGGCGTTCCACGGCGTTTCGCCGTGACGGGCAAGCAGGATGCGCATGCGTGGGGGAATCCGGTGTGGGGTAGACCGGGCGTTCCGGATGAGGAAACGGCGGCGGGTGCGAATGATACCGCGCCGCGCAAAGCCCGAAGTTTCCCATGTGCCGAACGCGCCGCAGCGTGCCCTGATTCCGACCGCAAAAAAACAGCCCGCAGGCGCAAACCAGCGGGCTGTTATGCGACGCCTGTGAATCACTTGCCTACGTTCAGTTCCTTCAGCAGCTGCGGCGCCGGGTAGACCTCCTGCATGATCCAGCGCAGGTAGCGGCCGTCGACCGCGATCATCCGCGTCATCTTCGGATCGAACACCCAGTTGGAGCTCACCGATTCCCAGTTGCCGTCGAACGCCAGGCCCACCAGTTTGCCGTTGCCGTCCAGCACCGGCGAGCCGGAGTTGCCGCCGGTGATGTCCAGGTTGGACAGATAATTGACCGGCACCGTGCCCAGGCGCTTGTCCTGCAGACCGCCGTAGCGTTTGGCCTTGACCGCGTCCAGCAGGGCCTGCGGCGAATCGAACGGATCCTGCCCCGTTTCCTTGGCGACCACGCCTTCCAGGGTGGTGAACGGGGTGTACTGCACGCCATCCTTTTCGTAGCCGGTGACGTTGCCGAAAGTGATGCGCAGCGAGGAGTTGGCGTCGGGGTAGACGAACTCGTTTCTGCTGGCTTTGTAGTCGGCCACCGCCTGCAGGTAGACCGGGCGCGCCAGCAGCGCGTCGCCGCTGCGGGTCTTGCGCTCTTCCTCCAGCTTCAGCAGGGCCGGCATCACCGCCACCGCGTACTGGATGGCCGGATCGTTGCTGGACTCGAACGCCTTGCGGTCGGCCTTGAACCATTTCAGGCGCGCGTCGGTGCTGCCGAGTTCGGTCTTGGCCAGCTTGTCCAGCGCGCGGGTGATGTTCTGTTCCTTGTTGCCCACCAGCCACTTGTCCACCGGCGCCAGACGCTGCGCCGCCGGCAGCTGCACGTACTGCTGCAGCCAGTACTGCTGCAGCTGGCGGTCCATGGCCGCCACGTAACGCCGCTCGAGCTGTTTCTGCGCGCCTTCGATGGCCGGATAATCGCGCTGCTGGTAGCCGGATTCGCGCTGCGCATCGGGCTTGTCGCGTTCGATCGCCAGGCGGTACAGCTGCACGGCGGTGCCGATCATCGCCGTGTTATTGAGCTGACCGACGACCAAATCGCGCTCGCGCGTGGCCTTGGCCGCATCGCCCAGCGCGACCAGCTTGGCGTGCGCCGCTAACGCTTCGCTGCCGGGTTCGCCGCGCGCCTGCAGCCAGGCCAGGATCCTTTTCTCTTCCGCATGTTTCTGCCCCGCCGCGTCGATGCGCTTGAAGCCTTCCAACTGGCCGTCGAAATTCTTGCTGGTGTTGTTCCAGCCGGCCATGGTGCTGGCGTACTTGACCTGGATGTCGGGATTCTTCTTGCCCGCCGCATCCACCATCGCGATCATCTGCTTGAAGTGGTTGCCGATAGTCGGGTAGGTCCAGCTGGCGGTGTTGTCGAATTCGCTGGCCAGCGCGTAGCGGTTGGTGGAGCCCGGATAGCCGGCGACCATGACGAAATCGCCCGCGCCCAGCGGCTTGTCGGCGAATTTCAGCCAGTGCTTGGGCTGGTACGGCACATTGTCCTTGGAAAACGCGGCCGGCTTGCCGTCCTTGCCCACGTAGGCGCGGTAGAAGGCGAAATCGCCGGTGTGGCGCGGCCACATCCAGTTGTCGATGTCGCCGCCGAACTTGCCCACGCTGCCCGGCGGCGCGTACGCCAGGCGCACGTCCTTGATCTCCAGATTCTTGAACAGGCGGTAGGTGTTGCCGCCGGCGAAGCTGTACAGGCGGCAGCGGAAGCCGGCCTCGGCTTCGCACTCGGCGATCCGCGCCTTCTCGAATGCTTCCAGCGCTCTGGTCCGCGCCAATGCGTCGTCGCCGGCGGCAGCGATGGCGGCCTTGGCTTCGGTGGTGACGTCCTGGATCGAATCCAGCGCGTAGACCCGCGCATTGGGCCCGGCGCTGACCTCGTCGGCGGGCGTGGCGGCGTTGAAGCCGAGCGTGATGAGATTGTTTTCCGGCGTGGAGTTCAGCTGGATCGCGCCGTAGGCGCAGTGGTGGTTGGTGACCACCAGGCCCTGCGGCGAAACGAAGCTGGCGGTGCAACCGCCCAGCGACACCACCGCGCCCATCGGGTCGCCGGTCAGGTCGGCCAGCTGCTTGGCGTTCAACTTCAGGCCGGCCTTCTTCAACGGGCCGGCGATTTCCGGCAGCTGTTGCGGTACCCACATGCCCTCGCCGGCATGGGCGACGGCCAGCTGCCCCAGGCAGGCGGCGGCGAGCGAAACGGCGAGCAGATTCTGGCGCACAGGCTATTCCTTGCGAAAAGTTGATTGGCGATTGTAGCGAGCCGCTCGCGGGCCGCCCCCATGACTTATGGCAGGGGTCCGGGCCGGCCGTCATCGCCCGCGGCGTATAATCCGCGCCCTCTCAGGCAGGGCTCCGCATCCTCATGGCGCAAACGATGAAGGCGCTGGTCAAGCGCCAAGCCGGCAAAGGCATCTGGATGGAACAGCTGCCGGTGCCGCAGCCGGGCCCCAACGAGGTGCTGATCAAGCTGGAAAAGACCGCGATCTGCGGCACCGACCTGCACATCTACCTGTGGGACGAATGGAGCCAGCGCACCATTACTCCAGGGCTGACCATAGGCCACGAATTCGTCGGCCGCATCGCCATGCTGGGCCCCGGCGTGACCGGCTACGAGACGGGCCAGCGCGTGTCGGCCGAAGGCCACATCGTCTGCGGCCACTGCCGCAACTGCCGCGGCGGGCGCCCGCACCTGTGCCCGCACACCGTCGGCATCGGCGTGCACCGCAACGGCGCCTTCGCCGAATACATGGTGATGCCGGCCAGCAACCTGTGGCCCATCCCCGACCAGATCCCCAGCGAGCTGGCCGCGTTCTTCGACCCGTTCGGCAATGCGACGCATTGCGCGCTGGAGTTCGACGTGGTCGGCGAGGACGTGCTGATCACCGGCGCCGGGCCGATCGGCGTGATCGCCGCTGGCATCTGCAAGCACATCGGCGCGCGCAACGTGGTGGTCACCGACGTCAACGATTTCCGCCTCAAGCTCGCCGCCGACATGGGCGCCACGCGGGTGGTCAACGTGGCCAAGCAGTCGCTGAAGGAGGTCATGGCCGACCTGCACATGGAAGGCTTCGACGTGGGCCTGGAAATGAGCGGCAACCCCACC
>JAESGX010000167.1_pt1 | contig 48905 bp, 49 predicted proteins | sample 9269801 | NCBI WGS metagenome assembly JAESGX01 (sample SAMN16773122, study PRJNA677054) | algae metagenome | isolation source: Pleurocapsa minor GSE-CHR-MK-17-07R and co-occurring heterotrophs from wet... | place: USA: Lower Calf Creek Falls, Grand Staircase Escalante National Monument, UT ... | reverse complement strand
GTTCGGGCGGATCAGGGAGATTCCGGCGTGGGCATCTTGCTACAGAGCGATCGTTTGGGATCCAGAGCCGAGACAATGGCCCACGCCGGCTCTCGACGCCTACCTTGCCAAATTCCGAACAGATAAGGAGCTGCGTAAGCTCCTACAGGCCTCCAATCCAGGTCTGGGTCACCTGCAGCCGCGCATCCAGCGCCACCAGGTCGGCGCGAAAACCCGGGGCGATGCGGCCGCGGGTCTTGTCCAGGCCCAGGAATTCGGCCGGGTAGGTCGAAGCCATGCGCGCGGCTTCTTCCAGCGACAGGCCCAGCATCGTCACGCAGTTGCGCACCGCCGTGGCCATGTCCAGCGCCGAACCGGCCAGCGCGCCGGCCGCGTTGCGCACCACGCCGTCGCGCGCGGTGATGGTTTCGCCATACAGCGCGTAGCTGGGATCGTCGGCGCCGACCGGCGGCATCGCATCGGTCACCAGAAACACCTTGCCGCGCGGCTTGGCGAACAGGGCGACGCGCAGGCTGGCCGGATGCACGTGATGGCCGTCGACGATGATCCCGCACCAGCTGTCGCGGTCCTCCAGCGCGGCGCCGACCGCGCCGGGGTCGCGGCCCTGCAGCGGCGACATGGCGTTGTACAGATGGGTGAAACCGCGGATGCCGGCGGCCAGACCGGCGCGCATCTCCTCGTAGCTGGCGGCGGTATGGCCCGCGCACAGCACCGCGCCCGCAGCGACCAACGCGCGGATCGTTTCCGTTGGCACTTGCTCTGGCGCCAGCGTGATCAGCGTGCAGCCGTTGTCCAGCGACGTGGCTAGCTCGATTTCCTGCGCATCGGGCACGCGGAATTGGGCCGCATCGTGGGTGCCCTTGCGCGCGGGCGCCAGGTACGGGCCTTCCAGATGGATGCCGAGCACGCCCGGCACGCCGACGGCGATGGCCCCGCGCGTGGCGGCGATGGCGGCGCGCATTTTTTCCGTGTCGTCGCTGATCAGCGTGGGCAGGAAACCGGTGGTGCCGAAGCGCCGGTGCGTCGCGCCGATCGTGCGCAGCGCCTCGATATCGGGCGCATTGTTGAACAGCACCCCGCCGCCGCCGTTGACCTGGCAGTCGATGAAACCCGGCAGCAGGGTGGCGCCGTGCAGGTCGTGCGTGGCGGTGACGCTGGCCAGCGCTTTTTCCTCCGCCAGCACCGCCACGATGTCGCGCCGGTCGATCACCACGGCCAAGCCGGGTTGGATGCCGTGCTCGGTCAGCACGCGGCCGTTGATGAGCGCGGTCAGGCTCATACGGTTTCGGTGACCTTGTTGAGATGCGGCGGCACGTCGGGATTGTGCCCGCGGCGTAGGGCCAGGGCATTGATCGCACGATAGAAACTCTGGATGGTCAGCAGCGGCGCGCAGGCCGGATGCGGCGCCTGCGCTAACGCAAGAGCCTGCCCCGGACTTGATCCGGGGTCGCCGTGCGCGGACGACACCCATACTTGTGCCCCACGCGCGCGGAATTCCTGCGCCAGGGCCAGCATGCCGGCCTCGGTTTCGTCCGGCTGCGCGAAGCACAGCACCGGGAAACCCGGCCCCACCAGCGCCATCGGCCCGTGCTTCACTTCGGCCGAACTGTAGGCCTCGGCGTGCAGGCCGCAGGTTTCCTTGAATTTCAGCGCCGCTTCCTGCGCGGCGGCCAGGCCCAGGCCGCGGCCGAGCACGAACAGGTTGTGCGCCCCGCTCAAGCCTTCGGTCAGCGACGACCAGTCGGCGCGCCACGCGGCGCGCAGCGCGTCCGGCAGCTGCGGCAGCGCGTCCAGCAGCGGCGCCTGGTTTTTCCAGTGCGCGGCCAGCTGCAGGATCGCCGACAGCGAGGTCAGATAGCTCTTGGTGGCGGCGACGCTGCGCTCAGGCCCGGCGTGCAGCGGAATCACGGTGTCGGCCAGCTGCGCCAGCGGCGAATCTTCCACGTTCACCAGCGCCACCACGCGTGCGCCGGCGTCACGCGCGGCCTCGGCGTTACGCAGCAGGTCGGGGCTCCTGCCGGACTGCGATATCACCAGATAAAGCGCGTCGCGCAGCCGCTGTTTGGCTTCGTAGACCGAACCGACCGAGGGCGAAGCCGACGCGGTGACGACACCCAGCTGCGTCTCGAATAGGTATTTCGCGTAGGTCGCCGCGTGGTCCGAGCTGCCGCGCGCGCAGGTGGCTACGAACGGCGGCGGATCGCGGCGCAGGTCGTCGGCCAATGCGGCGATCACCGCAGCATTGCGCGCGTACTGCGCGGCGACCAGATCGGCGCTCTGCTGCGCCTCCTGGAACATCAGGGTCTCGGTCTCCGCGGGCAGTGCGGTGGCTTCGGTCATGGCGTGGGTCATGGCGTAGGGGTTTGCGCAGGCTCGTTGCGCTCGGGCCGCTCGCTGCGCGGGCGCACCGGCGCGGTGGAGCCGCGCACCACCAGCTGCGGCACGAAACCCTGGTTGTGCAGCGGCGTAGGATTTTCGTCGTAGGCGTCATGGCGCAAACCGCCGATCAGCAGGCGCGCGGCCTGCTTGGCGATGTCTTCGGTGGCCTGCTTGGCCGTGGTCAGCGCCGGCCAGGACTGCTTGGAGAACGGGCTGTCCTCGAAACCGGCGATCGACAAATCGTAGGGCACGTTCATGCCGGCGGATTTGGCCGCCGCCAGCACGCCGGCGGCGATTTCGTCGTTGGAACCGAAGATCGCGGTCGGCGGTTCGCGCAGCGCCAGCAGCCGGCGTGCGCCGCGGAAGCCGTCGTCGAAGGTGTAGTCGCCCGGCACCACCAGATGCTTGTCCAGGGTGACGCCGTAGTCCTTCAGCGCGGTTTCGTAGCCGGCGTAGCGTTCGGTGCTGGAACGATGCGCCAGCCCGCCCCACAGGAAACCGATGCGCTGATGGCCGAGCTGGATCAGGTGTTCGGTGATTTCGTAGGCCGCATCGCGGTCGTCCACGTACACGCAGGGATGGCCGTCGTTGGGATCCTCGGTGGCGGCGATGATGCGCACCAGCTTGACCCCGCGCGCGGCCAGCGCAGTCACCAGCTCCATGCGCTCGGACATCGGCGCGGTCAGCACCAGCCCGGCCAGGCGCGAGCGCTGCACGAATTCCGACAGCTCCTCCGCCAGCAGCGGCGAGGTGGAATCGCAGGGATGGATCTGCAGGCCAAAGCCGGTTTCCCTGCACGCGGCCAGCACGCCGTTCTGCACGCCGATGATGTGGTACGGGTTGGGGTTGTCGTAGATCAGCCCGATCACGAACGGCGTACCGCTGCGCAGGTTGCGCGCGGACGGGTCGGGTTCGTAGTCCAGCTCGGCGATGGCGTGCAGCACGCGCGCGCGCGTGCCCTGCATCACCGACGGCTCGTTGTTGATCACCCGCGACACCGTCTTCAGCGACACCTTGGCCTGGGCGGCGACGTCCTTGATGGTGGGTCTGCGCATGCTGATGTCCTTCATGAGGATGCCGCTTCCGACGAAGCGCGCCGCAGCGGGGCGTGCGCCGGCGGAAGCGCGGTCTTGCCTGCGCGATGCCCGCGCAGCGCATAGAACAGGATATAGAGATAACAAGGCACGGCCAGCGCGGCGAACACCAGCTGGAAATCGTAGTGCTGCTTCAACACCGCGAACAGCTGCGGAATGAGGGCGCCACCGGCGATGCCCATGATCAGCAGCGCCGAACCGGTTTCGGTGAAGCGCCCCAGGCCCTGGATCGCCAGCGGGAAGATCGCCGGCCACATCATCGCGTTGGCGAAGCCCAGCGCGGCGACGAAGCCGACCGACACGTAGTCTTCGCTCAGCAATGCGCCGAAGGCGAACAGCACGCCCAGCACCGCCGAGAGGCTGAGGAAGCGCTCCTGCGAAACGAAGCGCGGAATCGAGATCAGGCCCACCACGTAGCCCAGCAGCATCGCGCCCAGGGTGAAGGAGGTGAAGAACTTGGTCTGGTCCAGCGGTAGGCCGAAGCCGTTGCCGTAGGTGCCGATCGCGTCGCCGGCCAGCACTTCCACGCCCACGTACACGAACAGGCACAGCACGCCTAGCCACAAATGCGGAAAGGCGAACACGCTGCCGCGCGCGCCGGCTGAGGCATCGGCGGCGGGTTCGGCATTGGCTTCGGCCGGCTCGATTTCCGGCAGCGGCGAAAACAGGATCGCCACCGCCACCAGCAGCAGCACGCCGGCCATGGCCAGATACGGCGTGTGGATCTTGGCGGCGAATTCGTTCAACAGTTGGGCCTTGGTCGCCGCATCGGCGGCCTGCACCTGGGTGGATAGATCGCCGATGCCGTGCAGCACCACGGCGCCGATCAGCACCGGCGCCAGCATGCCGGCGATCTTGTTGCAGATGCCCATCAGCGCGATGCGCCGGGCCGCGCTTTCCATCGGCCCCAGGATGCTGATGTAGGGGTTCACCGCGGTCTGCAGCAGGGCCAGGCCGCCGCCGATCACGAACAGCCCGGTCAGCGCGCCGGCGTACCAGCGCTGCGTGGAGAATTCGCCGAACAGGGCCGCGCCCGCCGCCATCACCAGCAGACTCAGCGCCAGACCCTTTTTCAGACCGGTGCGCTTCAACGCCCACGACGCCGGCAGCGCGAATACGAAGTACGAGATATAGAACACGAAGACCACGAAGAACGCCTTCACTTCGTCCAGATCGAAGGCCAGCTTCACGAACGTGATCAACGGGCCGTTGATCCAGGTGAAGAAACCGATGATGAAGAACAACACGCCGATAATGGCGATGGAGCCGGTATGGCGCGTGGCGGATGCGGCGGTCATGACGGATCGACTCCCCTGGCAGCGTGGGCCGGCGTGGCGCCGGTGATGGCGGTGCGACGCCTGTCGCGCGCACTGGCCGTTTCAACTGGGAACAACGTTGTCACATTTTTCCTTTCGCCACCACTTTTCACTGTTCTGCGGTGCAATAAGCCGCCCGATTTTGCCATTTCATATTCGTGCGTTGCAGCAGAATGACCGCATGGACTGAAGTATCTTCTGATGAAAATGAATATTCAAAACCAGAAATGTAGTTAATAGACTTCAATTTTCTTAAATAGGCGTGTATTAGTTTATGAAACCGAGTGCTTTACTCCTGCTTTGTGACTTGATGTTGACAACGTTGTCAGACTATTACCACACTCCGGCCCCAGGGGTCCTGCGGAATCGTGCGGGCCCGTCGGCGAAAACATGGGGAGCGGAGTGGTCGCGATCGTCAATCCAGTGCCGGTGGACAGCATGAGCGCGACCCGTGAGCGCTTCATCGCCGCGGACGTGGGCGGCACCCACGTGCGCATCGGACTGGTCCAGGCCAGTGACGACCCGGCGCATCCGGTGCAGGTGCTGCACTACCGCAAGTACGTATGCGCGCAATACCCGGGGCTGGCGGAAATCATCGAGGATTTCATCGGCACCCTGGAAGGCGTTCCGGTGAGCCGCGGCGTTATCGCCAGCGCCGGCTACCCGCTGGAAGACGGCACCGTGATCACCGCCAACCTGCCCTGGCGTTTGTCGCCGAAGGAAATCGGCGCGCGTCTGGGCTTCCGCGAATTCCGCCTGGTCAACGATTTCGAAGCCGTCGCGCACGCGGCGGCGTATGTGGACGCCAGCGAAGTGCTGCGCCTGAGCGGCCCGGAGATCGCGCCGGTCGCCGGTCCCACGCTGGTGCTGGGCCCGGGCACCGGCCTGGGCGCCGCGGTGTGGATTCCCACCGGCAAGCGCGCCGTGGTGCTGGCCACCGAGGCCGGGCAGGCCGCGCTGACCGCCGGCAATGCGATCGAAATGGCGCTGCTGTCGGAAATGCTGAAAGAGCGCAGCCACGTGCCGGTGGAGTACGCGCTGTCCGGGCCGGGCCTGATCAATCTGCACAGCGCGCTGTGCGCGATCCGCGGCGCGCGCAACGTCTACGCAGCGCCCGGCGAAATTACCGCGGCCGCCACGTCCGGCGACGATCCGCTGGCGCGCGAAAGCCTGGAGATCTTCTGCGGCCTGCTGGGCAGCGCGGTCGGCGACATGGCCCTGCTGTACGGCGCGCAGGGTGGCGTGTATCTGGCCGGCGGCATCCTGCCGCAGATCCGCGAATTCCTTTTGAACAGCAGTTTCGTGGCGCGGTTCCTCAACAAGGGACCGATGCGCGCGGCGCTGGAACGCATTCCCGTGCGCCTGGTCGAGCACGGACAACTCGGCGTGATCGGCGCGGCGAATTGGTACCTCGGCCAGTGCGACGGCGAGTGGGACGAAACAAACCGATAGAACAAGTTTGCCTGCGTGGGGCAGGTGTTATGCATCAGAACAATAGGCGCGGCAGCGGTTCTTTGTTGCCTTAACTCAATCTGCGATGGGGACTCACCATGAACTACAAGCACACACTCCTTTCGGCTGCGATCGTGGCGAGCCTCGCCTTCACCGCGCAGGTGCATGCGCAGGAAACCGCTCCGCCGACGCAAACCACCGACGATGCGAAGGAGCTGGAAACCGTCACCGTCATCGGCATCCGCGGCAGCGTGGAGAAATCCCTGGACGTGAAGCGCTCCGCCGACACCCGCGTTGAAGTCATCACCTCCGAAGACATCGGCAAGATGCCGGACAAGAACGTGGCCGACGCGCTCTCGCGCGTGCCGGGCGTCAACATCAGCGCCGCTAGCGCCAACGAAGGCGCTTTCGACGAGAACGACCGAGTCAGCATGCGCGGCACCAGCCCCAGCTTCACCCAGACTCTGGTCAATGGCCACAACATCGCCTCGGGCGACTGGTTCGTGCTCAACCAGACCGGCACCGTGGGCCGCAGCGTCAGCTATTCGCTGCTGCCGTCGGAGCTGGTGGACCAGGTGATCGTGCGCAAATCCTCCGAAGCCAAGCTTGTGGAAGGCGGCGCCACCGGCAGCATCGACATCATCACCCGGCGCCCGCTCAACTTCGCCGAGGAGGTCACGCTGCAGGCTTCGGTCGGCGCGGTGTATTCGGATCTGCCGGGCGATACGGAACCGCAGCTCTCCGCTTTGGGCAACTTCAAGAACGACGCCGGCACCTTCGGCATCACCGTGCAGGGCTTCAGCGAAAAACGCAGCCTGCGGCGCGACGGCCAGGAGATTCTGGGCTACGACACGATCAAGCCGACCGACGCCGCTGGAGTGGCCAATCCCGATCTGGTCGGGGTTTTTTACCCGGTTCTGATCGGCTCCGCGCTGTTCGAACAGAAACGCGAACGCACCGGCGGCCTCATCACCGCCCAGTTCAAACCCAGCGACAGCTTCAACTTCGCGTTGACCGGCTTTTCTTCCAAGATGAAGGCCGACAACTACAACCGCAATTATTTGCTTTGGGGCAGCCGCATCATCGGGTCGGGTGGAGTGCCCAATCCTGGCTATGTAGTGCGCGACAACACCTTGGTCGAGGCCCAGTTCGCCGCCGATCCCACGCGGCAGTTCGGCATTTATGATCAGATCTCGCGCCCCGGCGCCTCCTCCAGCTCGAATTTCTTCACCGTTGAGGGCGAGTGGAACTTCAGCGACAAACTGGTATTCAAGGGCCAGGCCGGCACCTCGGAAGGGCATGGCAAAAGCCCTACTCAGGACGTGGCGGAATGGGATGTGGGCCTGGGCACCGGCGCGGGCTGGAGACTCAACGGCGTCGGCGCAGCCGACTGGAATCTGGGCACCACCAACACCGCTGCGCCGGGCGCTCCCGTTACCGACATCAAACTGGACTTCATCTTCGGTTTCCAGGACATCGACGTCGAGGACAAGGAAGACTGGCTGAAGCTTGACGGCCAGTATTTCGTCGACGACAGCGTGCTGAGCTCGATCGAGTTCGGCGTACGCGGCGCGCGCCACGAGCGCAATCTGCCGCAGGTGACGGCGCAGGGTCCTGACTTTTCGGGGAACGGACCCGATCCGTTCGATCCAGCCAACTGGCCACAGGGCTTCCAGAACTATCCGGGCGATTTCGGTTCGGGCCTGGGCGGCAGCTTCCCGCGCGATATCTGGTTCTTCAGCGAACAGCAGCTCGCCGAATTCAACCGCCTGACCAATCGCGATCCGGTCACGCGCTTCTTCTTCCCCGGTGTGTATGGCCTGGAAGAACGCAGCTCGGCGGCCTACACCCAGTTCAACTTCCAGGGCGAGCGCTGGAGCGCCAACGCGGGTGTGCGCTTCGTGCGCACCGAGGAGAAAGTCACCAACTTCGTGAACGCCAGCGCCACAGATCCCGACGCCATCACCACCTCGGCGTTCGGCCCGTTCAAGGCATTGGTCACCGAAAACACCTACAACGACCTGCTGCCCAGCGCCAACCTCAAGTACGAGGTTTCCGACGAACTGCTGCTGCGCTTCGCCGCATCGCGCACGCTGACCCGACCGGATTATTCCGCGCTGTCGGGCGCGGTCAGCCTGAGCCCACCGGCCGTGGTGGGCGGTGTGGGCACCGGCACCGGCGGCAACCCGGATCTGGAACCGATCCTGTCGACCAACCTGGACGCCACGGTGGAGTGGTATTACGCCCCGCGCGCGCTGCTGTCGGCGGGCGTGTTCTATATGGACATCGAGAACTACGTGGCGCTGGGTCAGGTCACCAAGTCGTTCTTCACCATCGACAGCGTGCAGCCCGCCGGCGGCGCGTTCGTCGACTATGTGCTCAGCGTGCCGGTCGGCAAGGACGCCAAGGTCAAGGGCTTGGAACTGGCATGGGAGCAGCCGTTCGGCGACAACTTCGGCGTGTTCGCCAACTACACCTTCGCCGATGGCGAAACCAGCGACGATACCGATCTGCTGGGTACCTCCAAGAATACCTACAACGTCGGCGGCTACTTCGAGAACGACCGCTTCAATGCGCGCATCAATTACACCCATCGTTCCTCGTTCTTCAGCGGGCTGGACCGCGCTTCGGCTTTCTACCAGGACGAAGTGGGTAGCCTGGCGGCGTCGGTCGGGTACAGGATCAACGACAATTTCTCGCTGACTCTGGATGGCCTGAACCTCAACAATCCCAAGACCAAGTACTTCGCCCAAAGTCGCGAACGGCCGCGTTCTATCTACGAGAACGGCCGCCAGTACTACCTGAATCTGCGCGTGAAATTCTGATTTCGCGAATGAAGACAATGGCCTGATGTTTCCCCTCACGGGTCCGGACTTGTCCGGGCCCGTTTTTTTATGCATAGCTTCGTCTTCCTGTCGCAAGGATATTCCATGAGCCCCTCCGCATCGATCCGTCTGCTGGCGTTCCTGATCCTGGGCCTGACACTGAGCGCACTGCCGGGATGCGGCGCGTGGTCGCCGCCGACGCAGGCTGCGGCGAAAACCGCGTTTTCGCAGCCGCTGGCGCTGATTCCGGCGCCCGCTTCGCTGCAGACGCGGGAAGGCGGGTTCGATGTCGATGCGAACACTTCGCTCTACGCCACCGGCATGCCGGCCACCGCGGTCGCGCGGCGCTTCGCCGCGCTGGTCGCCGACAGCCGCAGGCTCGAACTCGAGCTCAAGGATGCGGCCGGCAGCGTGGAAGACGGCATCGTCTTCGCCATTGACCCGGACATGAAGACCGCTTCCGCCGAAGCGTATTCGCTGGACATCACCCCGCAGCGCATCCGCGTGAGTGCGCGCGACGAGCGCGGCCTGTTCTACGGCGCGGTGACCCTATGGCAACTGCTGACCCTGGACCGCGGCGACCGCATCCGCGTGCCCGCGCTGCGCATCGACGACGCGCCGCGCTTCGCCTGGCGCGGGCTGATGCTGGATTCGGCGCGGCATTTCCAGTCGGTCGAAGAGATCGAGCGGCTGCTGGATGCGATGGCGCTGCACAAGCTCAACACCTTCCACTGGCACCTCACCGACGACCAGGGCTGGCGCATCGAGATCAAGCGCCATCCTAAATTGACCGAAATCGGCGGCTGCCGCATTCCCGCCGGCGAAGCGGGCGTGGATGCCAAGACAGGACAACCGAAACCCTACTGCGGCTACTACACGCAGCAGCAGATCCGCGACGTGGTGCGCTACGCCGCCGAACGCCAGATCACGGTGGTGCCGGAAATCGACGTGCCCGGTCACGCGCAGGCCGCCATCGCCGCTTATCCGGAGCTGGGCGTGCTGGGCAGCGCGCCGGCCGTGTCCAACGAGTGGGGCGTCCACCGCTATCTGTTCAACACCGAGGAAAGCACGTTCGCCTTCCTGGAAAACGTGCTGGCCGAAGTGACCGAGCTGTTTCCGGGCGCGTACGTGCATGTCGGCGGCGACGAAGCGGTCAAGGACCAGTGGCAAGCGTCGGCGCGCGTGCAGGCGAGGATGCGCGAACTGGGCGTCAGGGACGAAATGGCGATGCAAAGCCATCTGATCAAGCGCCTGCAGAAATTCCTGAGCGCGCGCGACCGCCGTTTTATCGGCTGGGACGAAATCCTGGAAGGCGGCCTGCCCGCCGAAGCCACGGTGATGTCGTGGCGCGGCATCGAAGGCGGCATCGAAGCCGCCAACCTGGGACACGACGTAGTGATGTCGCCTTCGTCCGAACTGTATCTGGACTATCTGCAGACCGATTCGCCCAACGAACCGCCCGGGCGCCCGGCCACCATTCCGCTGCAGCAAGTGTATGCGTTCGAGCCAGTGCCGGCCGCGCTGGCGCCGGACAGGCACCAGCGCATCATCGGCGTGCAGGCCAACGTCTGGACCGAGCACATGCGCACCTTCGCGCGCGTGCAGCATGCGGTGTTCCCGCGCATCGCCGCGCTGGCGGAAACCACGTGGTCGCCGAAGGAAGTCAGGAATTGGGACAGCTTCCTGCAGCGCCTGCCCACGCAGTTGCAGCGCTATCGCGCACTCGGCATCGCCTACGCGCAAACGCCGTTCGAGGTGCGCAGCGCGCTGGCCGAGGATCGCGCAAGAGGCCAGGTGCAGATGACGCTGTCCAATACGCTGGGCTACGCGGACATCCGCTACACCACCGACGGCAGCGAGCCTGTCGCGAATTCGCCCGCGTATCGCAGTCCGCTGGAGCTCGCGCTGCCGGCGCAGGTGCGCGCGGCGGTGTTCGTCGACGGCCAGCCGCTGGCCGCGACCTCCGTGCACCGTGTCGATGCCGCCTCGCTCTTGCGCCGCAGCGACGAAGCACTGGCGATGTGCACCGGGGCGCTGATGCTGCGGCTGGAAGACGACGGCCCGGCCGAGGGCGAGCGCGCCATTTTCAACGCCGACATCTTCAATCCCTGCTGGGAATGGAAAGCGGCGAACCTGCAAGGCATCGCCGCGATCCAGGTGCGCGCCGGGCGCATGCCCTACTACTTCCAGCTGGCCCACGACGAGCCGAACCGCAAATTCAAACCCGCGCAATCCACGCACGGCGAACTGGTGATCCGCGCCGGCTGCGAAGGCCCGCTGCTGGCCAGCGTGCCGCTGCCGGCCGCGCCGGACGCCGATGGTTTCGTCACCTTGAATGCGAAACTAGCCACGCCCGCCCAGCAGGAAAACCTGTGCCTGTTCTTCACCGGCGACACGCGCCCGGCGATGTGGGTGCTGGATGCCGTCACCCTGCAGCCACAGTGAAGCTTGTAGGAGCTGCGTAAGCTGCGACCCGCACGCTACGGGCGCCGAACACTGTTCGCATCGCATTGCCTACTGCAACGGTCGCAGCTTACGCAGCTCCTACAGCTTTCGACGTGCGTCGAAGCGCAGCAGCAGATCGCGGCCGCGCGTGGCCATCGTCGCCAGGCCCAGCAGCACGCCCGCGGTGTTCGCCAGCGCATCCAGCGGATCCTGCATGCGCGTGACGGTCAATGCGCCTTGGGCGAATTCCAGGCCGACGCCGAGCGCGATCAGTCCGGCGCCGACCGCCAGCAGCGGGCCGCGGGCCCGGAACAGCTGCACCGCGCCCGCCGCGAGCAGGAAGTAGCCGAACAGATGCTCCACCTTGTCGCTGCCCGAGGGCAGCGGCGGCAGCGGCGGCGGCGGGATCAGCGACAGCACGATCACGGCCGATACGGCCAGCAGCCACAGGCCGAACCACAGCCTCGGCCGCCGGAATGGTTTCAACGCACGATTCCCGCTCACAGCCGCCACGTCAGATCTCCCGATAAAAACGCCGCGTCGAATGCCACCTCGCGCGAGAACCCCATCACCTGGAAACGTTCGCCCATTTCGCTGGGCAGGCTCAGCTGCTTGGCTTCGTTGCGGAAGCGCTGCTTGGCGGCTTCCGCGGCGCGCGCGTCCACTTCTTCCAGTCGCTGCGGCAGGCCGTTGCCCAGCAGGAAACTGGCCTGCGTGCAGTAGCCGGCCAGTTCGAAACCGGCGTGCGTGCCGGCCTCGGCCAGCGCGGTGAAATCCACTGAAGCAGTAAGATCCTGCAGGCCCGGCCATGCGTACAGCTGGTTGTGCACCTGGTGCCGGTAGAACGCGCGCAGCGTGCCGGTGTCGCGCTGCGGCAGGTAGAACTCGCGGCGCGGATAGCCGTAGTCCACGAACAGCATCGCGCCCGCGTCCAGCCCGCCCATCACCGCCTGCAGCCAGTACGGCAGCTGCGGCAGCAGCTCGCTGCGGTAGCCGTCGGGCAACGGCGCGCCCAGATAGCGCTCCACGTGGCGCGCGGCCGCGGCCAGCAGCGCGTCGGCCGGACGGTCGCTGCTCACGAAGCGGCCTTCGCCGTCCAGCGTTACGTGCTCCTCGAACACTTCGCCATCGCGCAGGCTGAAGCGCGTGGTCGGCAGCGCGTCGATCACTTCGTTGGCGAACAGTACGCCGTTCCATTTTTCCTCCGGCGGCCCGTCCAGCCAGGCGATGCGTTCGAACACCGGCGGAATCAGCGCGCGGCCCAGGCGTTCGCGCTGGCGCTCGCGCAGGTCCGCGCTCGGCTCCAGGATCGCGTAGCGTGCCGGCATGGCGTCCAGCGCCAGCAGGCGCTTGAGCAGGGTTTCGGCGAAGGCGCCGCTGCCGCCGCCGATTTCCATGAACTCCGCTTCCGGCCCCAGCTGCCGCAGCACCGGCGCCACGGCTTCTGCGATGCAGCTGGCGAACAAAGGCCCGAGCTCGGGCGCGGTGACGAAATCGCCGGCGGCTCCGAATTTGGCGCTACCGGCGCTGTAATAGCCCAGTCCCGGCGCGTACAGGCAGCGCTCCATGAAGCGCGAAAACGGCATCGCGCCCGCGGCCGCGATCTCGGCACGGATCAGCGCGGCCAGCTGCGCGCTGTGCTGCGCGGCGTCGGCGCCGGGCGCAGGAAGGTCGGACATCGGACGGAATTCTTGTAAACGGGCGCCTCAGTTTACGCGGCCCGGCGCAGCGCTAGCCAAGCGCGCAGCGCGCGCCTAGAATCGTGGTGCACAGCACCATGGCAGCAGCATGACCTATTGCGTCGGCATCGAAACAGACGAAGGCCTGGTCTTCGCCGCGGACACCCGCACCAGCGCTTCGTTCGACGACGTGCGCGTCTACCGCAAGCTGCATACGTTCGAATACCCGGGCGAGCGGGTGTTCGCGATCATGTCCGCCGGCAATCTGGCCACTACCCAGCTCACCGTTTCGCGGCTGCTGCACGATGCCGAAGACGCCAACGCCGCGCGCAGCCTGCGCGCGTTCTCGCATCTGTACGAAGTGGCCGAGTACGTGGGCGAAGTGCTGGTGGCCAGCCAGGCGCAGATGGGCGACGACGCGCAGCAGAGCGGCGTCAGCGTCCAGTCCACGCTGATCCTGGGCGGGCAGATCGCCGGCGAGCGGCCCGGCCTGTACATGATCTATCCACTCGGCAACTGCATCGCCACTTCGCCGGAAACGCCGTACCTGCAGATCGGCGAATCGAAATACGGCAAGCCCATCCTGGACCGCATCCTGCGCCCGCAGACCACGCTGGAAGACGCCGCGCGCTGCGCGCTGGTGTCGCTGGATTCCACCATCCGCTCCAATCTGTCGGTCGGCTTGCCCATCGACATCGCGCTGATCCGCGCCGGCGACCTGAAGATCACGCAGAAGATGCGCATGGAAGCCGACACGCCGCTGTATTCGGAAATCCACGAAACCTGGTCGCGCAAGCTCGAAGCCGCGGTGCGCAGCCTGCCGCGTTTCCCCTGGGAACCGGCGCGCGAACCGGAAGAACCGAGCGCATCGCTGCCGGCCTTGCCGCCACGCCGCGTGGCGCCGCGTCCCGACCCGGGCGATGCCTCGGGCCAGCAGCAGTAACGCGCGGGCGAAACTTCGGCGCGTGAACCGCGAATCCGGCAGCCGCCCCTACCCCGCTTCAGGACTGGTTCGGCCGGTTTCATCGGCCGCTGCCGGGTTCCGTCGAATACAGCGTCGCTGCCGGCCCATACGACACTATTCTTTTGGTCTTCTTCCAGACGCGAATTTGCCCATGGGCATAGGCATGTTCTCCAGGGTGAGTCGGCACATGCGCTTGGCCTTGGCCTGGTCCGCCATCCTGCTGTGCGTTCCTGCCGCGGCGCAATCGCCGGAGCTTGAAGCCTATATCGCCGGCTACGCCGAGGCCCACGACTTCAACGGCACGATCCTGGTGGAGAAGCAGGGCCGGATCAGTTACGAGAAAAGCTTCGGCAAGGGCAACTTCGAATTCCAGGTGCCCGCCACGCCGCGAACCCGCTACCGCATCGCTTCGATCACCAAGGCTTTCACCGCGGTGCTGATATTGCAGCTGCAGGAGGCGGGTAAGCTCGACCTGCAGCAAACCATTGGCCACTACCTGCCCGATTACCGCGGAGAAGCAGCCAGCCGGGTCACGCTGCATCAATTGCTGAACCATACGTCAGGCATCGAGAACTTCGACCAGGTCAAAAGCCTGGAGCAAGCGCTCACGGGCGGGCTTCCCACTTATCAATTCCCCTATACGGTGGATCAGCTGCTGCAGAAATTCTGCAGCGGAAAGCTCGTGCATGTGCCTGGAGAAGTCTTTGACTACAACAACGCTGATTACCTCATCCTCGGCAAAATCATAGAGAAGATGCAGGGCAAGCCTTTTGCGCGTGTGCTCGGAGAAGCCATCCTCGCCCCGCTCGGCATGGCGGACACCGGGATGCTGCAGCAGCGCGATATCGTCGCCGGCCTGGCCGACAGCTATTTCTATCGCGAAGACTCGAAAGCATTCAGCCCGGATCTGCCGGCCTATCCCGAAAACTGGTACGCGTCCGGCTCGATGTACTCCACGGCGCGAGACCTGCTGAAGTTCTCCAATGCGCTATTCGCGGGCCGGCTGATCAGCGCACGGAGCCTGGCCCTGATGACGCGCCCCGGCCTGGATGACTACGGATATGGGGTCTGGTCCTATGACCGGAAGATCGGCGACCGCAAGTATCATGTGATCAAACGGCCCGGACGAATCATGGGCACGCAGACCCAGCTGTATCGTCTTGCAGATCAGGACATCACCGTGATCTTGCTCAGCAACGCGAGCAGAGCGGACACCGACGAACTCGTCGCGGAGATCGGCAAGCGAATGCTCCGCTGACCGATCGGGCACTCCTTGCGCTCTGCGACGACCGTCAGCCTCGAAAGTAGCCATCCGCCAGTGCCGCATGGAACGTGCCCAGGTGCACCTGGATCTTGTCCATGAACCCGGCCGGATTCTTCGCCGCCAGCGCGGCCGGGTCGGCGTTGCGGATCAGCCCGACCACGCGATTGAGACCGCGGTCCACGCCCGGGCGCGCCGGCATGGTCGGCAACACCTGCTGCGCGCGCGCAAGACAGAACTGCACGCTGCGCGGGAACTCGCTGTTCTGCAGCAGGAAGCGCAGCGCGTGTTCGGCGGTCACGCGTTGGCGCACGTGGCGGCGGTACATCTGGTACGCCGCCAGCGAGCGCAGCACCGCCATCCACTGCATGTTCTGGAACGCTTCGCGGTCGTCCTCGTTGCGCGGCGTCACCAGTCCGGACGCGCCGGCATCGATGATGCGCGTGGTCATGTCGGCCTGTTCGATGGCCGTGCCCAGGCGCAGGAACTGGAAGCCGAGATCGCGGCTGACGTTCGCGGTCAGCAGCCCGGACACTTTCAGGCAACCGTCGGCGATGCGGGTGATGAATTCGATGCGGTAGCGCCGGCTGACGCCGCGCTCGCCGTTGGCTTCGATGTACAGGTACAGATCGTTGATGGCTTCCCACACTTCGCCCGGCAAGGTGTCGCGAATGCCGCGAAGGATCTCGCGCGCGCTGTCCACGGTGCTGCGCAGCGACGAGGGATTGCGTTCATCCAGCAGCAGGAAGCGCACCACTTCGGCGTCGCTGGCTTCTTCGCCCGCGCTCGGGAACAATTCCGTGAAGGCATCGCCCGCACCCACCGTGTCCACCATCGGCCGCCACGCGAAACGCACCGAGCGCGGCAGATCCAGCTGCAGCTGGCTGCCGACGCCGACCAGGCGCGCGATGTTTTCCGCACGGCGCACGTAGCGGCTGAACCAGTACAGGTTGTCGGCGACGCGGGAGAGCATCAGCGGACCCTCCGCAGGTGAAGGTTGCGGCCATCATTCCCGCGCAGGCGAAAATGACGAGCCAGGGCAATGCGTTCGGCCATCCGCATCAATCCGCCTCCTGGTCCGCGCTGTCATCAGACATGTCCACCACCCAGGTGTCCTTCGCACCGCCACCCTGCGATGAATTCACCACCAGCGAACCGGCCTCCATCGCCACGCGGGTCAGCCCGCCGGTGGTGACGTAGATGTCCTCGCGCGACAGCACGAACGGGCGCAGGTCCAGATGCCGCGGCGAGGGGCCGTCGTCGGTGACGATGGGCGCGGTGGACAGCGACAGCGTGGGCTGGGCCATGTAGTTGCGCGGATCGGCCTCGATCAGCTTCTTGAACCGGTCGCGCTGCTTCTTGGTCGAGCGCGGGCCGATCAGCATGCCGTAGCCGCCGGATTCGTTTGCGGGCTTGACCACCAGTTTCTCGATGTTCTCCAGCACGTACTTGCGCTCCTTCGCGTTGTGGCACAGGAAACTCGGCACGTTGGGCAGGATCGGCTCCTCGTCCAGGTAGTACTTGATCATCTTCGGCACGTAGGCGAACACCACCTTGTCGTCGGCCACGCCCGCGCCCGGCGCATTGGCCAGCGCCACCTTGCCCGCGCGCCAGCTGCGCATCAGCCCGGGCGCGCCGAGCACCGAATCGGGATGGAACGCTTCCGGGTCGATGAACAGGTCGTCCACGCGCCGGTAGATCACGTCCACGCGCTGCGCGCCGTACACGGTGCGCATGTAGGTGCAGTCGTCGTCGGCCACGAACAGGTCGTTGCCTTCCACCAGTTCGATGCCCATCGCCTGGGCCAGATAGGCATGTTCGAAATACGCGCTGTTGAACACGCCCGGCGTGAGCAGCGCGATGGCCGGCGTGTCGCCCGGACGCGGCGACAGCGCGGCCAGCGTGTCGTAAAGCTGCGATGGATACTCGTCCACCGGCATGATCGAACAGGTCTCGAACAGCTCCGGGAACACGCGCTTGGCGACCATGCGATTTTCCAGCATGTACGACACGCCGCTGGGAATACGCAGGTTGTCTTCCAGCGCATACAGGGTACCGTCGCCGTCGCGCACCAGGTCGCTGCCGCAGACGTGCGCCCACACGCCCAAGGGCGGCTCCACGCCGACGCACTGCGGGCGGAAGTTCACCGAATCCTTCAGCAGCATCGCCGGGAACACCTTGTCCTTGACGATCCGCTGCTTGCCGTAGATGTCGCCGATGAACAGGTTCAGCGCGCGCATGCGCTGCTTGAGGCCGGCTTCGGTGCGCTGCCATTCGGTGCGCGGTATGACGCGGGGAATCAGGTCGAACGGCAGCGTGCGATCAACGTTGCGGCCATCGGAATACACCGTGAAGGTGATGCCCATGACCCGGGCGGTGACGTCGGCGGCGAGCTGGCGTTCGGCGATCTCGCGGCCGCTCAGGCCGCGTAGGTATTCGACCAGACGGCGCGCGGCCGGGCGCGGCTGGCCATCGGCCTGGATCAGCTCGTCGTAAGTGGTGGTGCGGTATTTCGCCCAGTCCATCGACTCCCTTTCGGTTGCCCGCCAGCGGCCCGGCGCCGCGACGGGTGATGCGTCGCAACATGCCCCGAACTGCGATGGCCGTCAAGCATGCGCGCGTGCGACGAGAGCGGCGACAATGCCGCTTCCGCACGCCGATGGAACTTTCATGCCTCAAGCACCGATGTCCGCACCACGCCCCGTCGCCCTGGTCACCGGCAGCGCCAAACGCATCGGCGCGGCCATCGCCCGGCACCTGCATGCCGAAGGCTACGACCTGGCGCTGCACTACCGCGGTTCCGGCGAAGCGATGCAGGCGTTGGCGCAGGAGCTGGAAAGCGCGCGCGCGGACAGCGTGCTCACCGTGCGGGCCGACCTGGCCGCCTTCGACCGCCTGCCGGAACTCGTGGCCCAGGCCGTGGGCCGGTTCGGGCGCCTGGATGCGCTGGTCAACAATGCGTCCTCTTTTCGTCCCACTTCCATCGGCGGCACCACCCCGCAGGACTGGGACGACTTGTTCGCCGCCAACGCGCGCGCGCCTTTTTTCCTGGCCCAGGCCGCCGCGCCGCATCTGAAGGCCGCGCGTGGCGCCATCGTCAACCTGGTGGATATCTACGCCGAGCGCCCATTGGCCGGTCACCCGGTGTACTGCATGGCCAAGGCCGCGCTGCTGATGGCCACCCAATCGCTGGCGCTGGAACTGGGGCCCGAGGTGCGCGTCAACGCGGTCGCGCCGGGCGCGATCCTGTGGCCGGAACAGAACGGCGATGCGGCCAAGCAAGCCGCGATGCTGGCGCGCACGCCGCTGGCGCGCACCGGCACGCCGCAGGAAATCGCCGAAGCCGTGCGCTGGCTGCTGCGCGACGCCACCTACACCACCGGGCAGGTGCTCCGCCTGGATGGCGGGCGCACGCTGGCGGGATAGGCCCATTGCCATGGGAGCGGCTTCTGCGGTCAAGGCCCGTCGGTCAGGCTCATCGGCACGTCGTGTTCCGGCGATCGCTTCCACAACGCGGCCAGGGTCAGGCCGGTGCGTGGATCGACGAAGTCCGGCGCAATATCCGCCAGCGGCTTCAACACGAACGCGTGCCGCAGTTCGTCGCGCGGCAGCTGCAGATTGCCCGGCCCTTCCAGCACCAGATCGTCGTAAAACACGATATCGATGTCCAGCGGCCGGTCGCCGAAACGCGGCGCGCTGCGGTCGCGCCCGTGCGCGTCTTCCAGCGCATGCAGCCAGTCGTTGAGGGCGTGCGCATCCAGATCGCTATCCACGACGACGGCGGCATTGAGGAAATCGACGCCATCGAATCCCACCGCGGCGGTGCGGTAGATCGGCGACAGCACCACCGCGCCGAAGCGCATGCGCAGCGCATCGACGGCCGAACGCAGGTTCGCTTCCGGCGCGATATTGCTGCCGAGGCTGAGGTAGGCCTTGCCCATCGCGCTATGCGGTTCCGTCTAACGCACCATGCCCGGCCGTTCCCAGCGGGACGCTCGGGCCAACAGGAACTCCTGCCGCCTTCATTCGCGCGAACGCTCGATGATCACGCCTACCGCCACCGCACCGCGCACCGCGCCGGGCTTGCTCAGCTTCAGGCGCAGCCAGCTGACCCCGAATTCGGCCAATACGATCTCAGCGCAGCGTTCGGCCAGGGTTTCCACCAAGCCGTAGTCGGACTGCGACACGAATTCGACCAGACGCTTGCTCACCGCCTTGTAGTTGAGCGTATCGGCGATGTCGTCGCTGGCCGCGGGCCTGCGGTTGTCGAAGCCCATTTCCAGATCGAAACGCAGGGTCTGGCGGATGCGCCGCTCCCAATCGTAGATGCCGATCAGAGCGTCGATCTCGAGACCCTCGATGAAGACTTTGTCCATGGCACTAGGGTAACCGGTAGCGGGGAAACGGCTACCGGCAGTCTGATTTCCGGCTACCGGCTACCGGCTGCCGGTCCCGCTATCTCCGGCAACGTCGCCATATCCCACCGTGGCGTCACTTTCACGGAGGCCGTCTCCGATTGCCCCGCCTCCAGCCGCAGCGCGCCAGCGAACGCGATCATTGCGCCGTTGTCGGTGCACAGCGCCGGGCGCGGGAAACAGGCCCGGCCGCCGCGCTGGCCGGCGATGTCGTGCAGCTTGGCGCGCAGGCGCCGGTTGGCGCCCACGCCGCCGGCGATCACCAGCGTGTCGCTACCGGCGGCGTCCAGCGCGCGTTGGCACTTGATCGCCAAGGTGTCGACCACCGCGTCCTCGAAGCCGCGGGCGATGTCGGCGCGGGTGGCGTCGGTCTGGTCGCTGTCGCGCCAGGCCAGCAGCACCTGGGTCTTGAGTCCGCTGAAACTGAAATCCAGGCCGGGCCGGTCGGTCATGGGCCGGGAGAATTTGTACGCGCCCGGATTGCCGCCTTCCGCCAACGCCGCCAGCTGCGGGCCGCCGGGATACGGCAGCCCCATCATCTTGGCGGTCTTGTCGAACGCCTCGCCGGCCGCATCGTCCAGGGTTTCGCCCAACAGCCGGTAGCGGCCGATCGCATCCACCGCGACCAGCTGGGTGTGGCCACCGGACACCAGCAGGGCCACGAACGGCGGCGCGGGCCGGCCTTGAACCGGATCGGGGTCTTCCATCAGTGGGGCCAGCAGATGCCCCTCCATGTGGTGTACGCCCACGGCCGGGATGTCCAGCGCCCAGGCCAGGGAACGGGCCACTCCGGCGCCGACCAGCAGCGCGCCGACCAGCCCAGGGCCCGCCGTGTAGGCCACGCCGTCCAGGTGTTCGAGCTTCAGGTCGGCCTCGGCCAAGGTCTGTCGGATGAGCGGCAGGAGCTTGCGCACGTGGTCGCGGCTGGCCAGTTCGGGCACCACGCCCCCGTATTCGGCATGCAGGGCGATCTGGCTGTAGACCGCATGCGCGCGCAGCCCGGCGCTGCCCGGCAGGCCTGTGTCGTAGACGGCCACGCCGGTTTCGTCGCAGGAGGTTTCGATGCCGAGGACGCGCATAGGCTCAGAAGTGGGGGCCAGGGAGCAGTAATCCAGCGCCCCGGGCGGGTTGCGGCCGGCCCCGGGCTGCCGTTATCATACGCGGCTCGCCGGGACCGACCCGGTTGTTTGTGTCCCGGAGATTCCATGCCCAGCGTCAAAGTCCGCGAAAACGAGCCTTTCGAGTTTGCTCTGCGTCGCTTCAAGCGCACCTGCGAAAAAGCCGGCGTTCTGGCCGAAACCCGCAAGCGCGAGTTCTACGAGAAGCCGACCCAGGAACGCAAGCGCAAGGCCGCCGCCGCGGTGAAGCGCCAGCTGCGCCGCAGCTCGCGCGACGTCACCAAGCGCCAGCGCCTGTACTGAGCCGCGTCGCTTCGCCAGAAGCCGGCACGCGCGAGCGTCGCCGGCTTTTCGTGTTTTTAGCATCTGGAGATTTCACATGACCTTGAAACAGCAGCTCGTCGAAGACATGAAGGCCGCCATGAAAAGCGGCGACAAGCACACGCTGGGCGTGGTGCGCCTGATCAACGCGGCCATCAAGCAGCGCGAAGTGGACGAGCGCATCGAGCTGGACGACGCCGCCGTGATTGCCGCGATGGAAAAGATGGTCAAGCAGCGCAAGGATTCGGTCAGCCAATTCGACGCCGCCGGCCGCGACGACCTGGCCAGCATCGAACGCGCCGAGATCGTGGTGCTCGAGAAGTATCTGCCGACCAAGCTGGGCGAAGCCGAAATCCTGGCCGCCATCGATACCGCCGTCGCCGAGACCGGAGCGACCGGCCCGGCCGACATGGGCAAGCTGATGGCCGCGCTGAAGCCGAAGCTGGCCGGGAAGGCGGACATGGGCTTGGTGTCGGCGCTGGTGAAGAAGAAGTTCGCGGGCTGATGCCTTGCTTCCCTTCTCCCATCGGGAGAAGGGAGCGTTATCGCATCCATGGTGAATCGATGACTCATCCCCCACAAGTTCATTTGCGCGCCGCGCATGCCGGCGATACCGCCCAAATCCTGTCCTTCATCCGCGAACTCGCCGACTACGAACAACTCGCGCACGAAGTCGTGGCGGACGAAGCCACGCTGGCCACGCAACTGTTTGGCGACCAGCCCGCCGCGGAAGTGGTGATCGCCGAAGTCGACGGCCAGCCCGCGGGCTTCGCGCTGTTCTTCCACAACTTCTCCACTTTCCTTGGTCAGCGCGGGCTGTATCTGGAAGACCTTTACGTGAAGCCGGAATTCCGCGGCCTGGGGCTGGGCCGCCGGCTGATGATCCATCTGGCGCAGTTGGCGCTGGCGCGCGACTGCGGCCGCTTCGAGTGGTGGGTGCTGGACTGGAACGCGCCGGCCATCGCGTTCTATCGCGAGCTGGGCGCACAGCCGATGGACGAATGGACCGTGCAGCGGGTCACCGGCGATGCGCTCGCCGCGCTGGCGGCGCGCGATCCCGCCGCGCGATGAGCCTGCGCTCACAGGCCTGAAACCTGCCGCTTGGCATGCTGCGCGCGCCATCCCGCGACACTGTGACCTGCATGCCCCGCCCCTCGCCGGAAAAAATCAAACGTCATCTGCAGCGTCTGCAGCAAAGCCTGCCCGCGGCGCTGGTGAATCGTTTCATCGAGATCGATCTGATGACCCAGGCCGCTTCGCTGGCGTTTTACGCGTTGCTGTCGCTGGCGCCGCTATTGGTGCTGCTGCTGTGGTTGACGGCGTCGCTGTATCCGAGCGCGCAAAGCGAGCTGATCCGTCAGGTCGGCCAGCTGGCCGGCAGCGGCGCCGAAACCATCGCCGATACCGTGATCGACAACGCGCGGCAGCGACCAGGCATCGGTTCGCTGGCTGGACTGTGGAGCACGCTGCTGCTGTTCGTCGGCGCCACGGCCGTGTTCGCGCGCCTGCAGGCGGCATTGAACCTGATTTTCCACACCGATGCGCAGCGCCTGGAAGGCGTGGTGGCGTGGCTGCGCAAGCGCGTGTTCTCGTTCGGCGTGGTGTTCGCGCTGGGCTTCCTGCTGCTGGTGTCGATGACCGTGAGCACGGTGCTGCAGGTGATGTTCGCCAATGCCGCCTCGCTGCTGCCGGCGCTGGGCGTGGTCACCGGCTTAGCCATCTACACGCTCGCGTTCGCGCTGCTGTACCACTACCTGCCGGACCGCCGCGTGCAGTGGCGGCAGGCGTTCCTGGGCGGCGCCATCACCGCGCTGCTGTTCACCGGCGGGCGCTACCTGATCGGCCTGTACATCGCCCAGGCCGCGCCGGGCAGCGCCTACGGCACCATGGGCACGCTGGTGATCCTGCTGGTCTGGATCTACTACGCCACGGTGGTGTTCTTCGTAGGCGCCTTGCTGACCGCGGTGATCGACGAGCGGGCGCGGGCCAAGGCCACGCTGCAGGCGGCCGACCTGCCGCTGCCGATTCCCACCGCGGATCATCCGGCGAACTGACTGTTTCGGCCCGATTCGATAGGCGCGATCCTGCAGGGTTATACTCCTGACCGAATTCGGACCGAATTGGAGTAGAGCGGATGAGCGACTCGGTAATCAGCCTGAGCGATTTCAAGGCCGGCGCCAGCCAATGGCTGAAGCAGCTGCAGGACGACAATCAAGCGGTCGTACTGACCCAGAATGGCCGCGGCAGCGCCGTGGTGCAGAGCTTCGACAGCTTCCAGCGCCAGCAGCAAAGCCTGGCCATGCTGAAACTGATGACCCAGGGCGAAGCCGACGTGCAGGCCGGCCGTCTCGGCGGCCAGTCCGAAACCTTTGCCAAAGTGCGCAAGCAGCTGGAAAAACGGCGTGGCTAGGCGCACGGTGTTGTGGACCGACACCGCGAGTCTCGACCTTGAAAACCTGATCGAATACATCGCTGATGAAAACCCCACCGCCGCCGCGCAGGTGCTGGGCAAGATCGAGCACAAGGCGCGCTCGCTGGAAGCGCAAACGAATCGCGGCCGCATCGTCCCCGAGCTGCGCGCGGTTGGTGTGCTGCACTACCGCGAACCGGTCGAACGTCCCTGGCGTATCGTCTATCGCACCGACGCGGCGCGTGTCCTGGTGCTGGCGGTACTGGACTCGCGACGTGACCTTCAATCGCTGCTGCTGGAACGCTTGATCCGCTCCTGAACCCATGACCCGCATCCCCGACGCCTTCATCGACGATCGCGCAGCGATGACACCCGCTTGCGAATCAGCGCAACGCGCCGCCGCGCGCCAGCTGAACTCGCTTGCTGGAACAGCGCATATTGCTTTTGGGGAGCGCTGAGCATCGTGGCCCGCATCCCGGACGCCTTCATCGACGATCTGCTCGCCCGCACCGACATCGTCGAAGTGATCGGCACGCGCGTGCCGCTGAAACGCCAGGGCAAGGAGTATTCGGCGCGGTGCCCGTTCCACGACGAACGCTCGCCTTCGTTCACGGTGTCGCAGACCAAGCAGTTCTACCACTGCTTCGGCTGCGGCGCGCACGGCACCGCCATCTCGTTCCTGATGAACTACGACCGCCTGGAGTTCCTGGACGCGGTGGACGAGCTGGCCAAGCGCGTGGGCATGGAAGTGCCCAAGGACGCGGTTAAGCGCAACGACAACGACGACAGCCGCGAGATGTACGCCGCACTGGATACCGCGGCCAAATTCTTCCAGCGCCAGCTGCAGGACAGCGACAAAGCGCGGGCCTATCTGGACCAGCGCGGCGTCAACGACGGCATCCGCGCGCAGTTCGGCATCGGCTATGCGCCGGACGGGTTTTCGGCATTGAAGGACGCGCTGGGTGGCGACGAGCGGCGGATCAAGCTGCTGGACAGGACCGGCATGCTGTCGCGCAGCGACAACGGCCGCGTGTACGACAAGTTCCGCGACCGGGTGATGTTTCCCATCCACGACCGGCGCGGGCGCGTGATCGCGTTCGGCGGGCGGGTGCTGCAGAAGGACGACGGGCCGAAGTATCTGAACTCGCCGGAGACGCCGCTGTTCCACAAAGGCCGCGAGCTTTACGGGTTGTGGCAGGTGCGGCAGGCCAACCAGAAGATCGAGCGGCTGGTGGTGGTGGAAGGCTACATGGATGTCGTTTCGCTGTTCCAGTACGGCGTCACCCAGGCGGTGGCGACGCTGGGCACCGCGACCACGCCGGATCACGCCGAGCTGCTGTTCCGCAATTCGCCCGATGTGTTCTTCTGCTTCGATGGCGACGCCCCCGGCCAGCGTGCGGCATGGCGCGCGCTGGAATCGGTGCTGCCGCGGATGAAGGACGGGCGCCAGGCGTTCTTCCTGTTCCTGCCCGACGGCGAAGACCCCGACAGCATCGTGCGCAGCGAAGGCGCGGCCGGTTTCGATGCGCGGCTGCAGCAGGCCACGCCGCTATCGCAGTTTTTTTTCGACGAGCTTTCGCAGGACATAAAACTCAACACGCTGGACGGCAAGGCGCGTCTGGCCGAACGCGCCAAGCCGCTGCTTGCGCAGATTCCGGACGGTGCGTTCGGCGATCTGATGCGCCAGCGCCTGGGCGAAATCACCGGCGTGGGCGTGCAGCAGAATGCGCCGCCGGCCAAACCCAGGCCGGTTTCGCGCGCGCCCGCTTCCGCACAGAAACGCAGTCTGGTGCGCGGCGCGATTTCGGTGCTGCTGCAGCAGCCCTCCCTGGCGCTGGCGCTGGAGCCGCCGTACGGATTCAGGAACCTCAAGCAGCCCGGCGTGGAGCTGTTGGTGGAGCTGCTGTCGCTGGTGCACGCGCGCCCGGACATCAGCACCGGCGCGCTGCTGCAGCATTTCGCCGAACGCGAGGAATTGAACGCGCTGCAAAAACTCGCCTCGCACGCGCTTCCGGGCGGCACCGCGACCTGGCAGATGGAGCTGCACGACGCGGTGCTGCAGCTGGAGAAACAGACCGTGCAGCAGCGCATCGAAGAGTTGCAGACCAAGCACCGCGACGGCGCGCTGGACGAAGCCGACAAATACGAATTGCGCGCGCTGCTGCAGTCGCGGATCGGCCGCGGCTAGAAGCCGGCTTCGATGCAGGCCGCTTGTGTAGGAGCTGCGTAAGCTGCGACCGTGAATTTCGGCCTGCGGCTGTGCATTCAAAGCATCGTCATTGCCGCGGTCGCAGCTTACGCAGCCCCTACGAAAGCGGGGTGCGGCGCGTACCGGTATCGCGCTAAGCTTGGACCCTCTCAAAACGGGATGGATTCGATGCGCGACTTCCGCCTCATGCTTTGCGTTGCCTTGGCCCTGCCCGCCGCGATTCCCGCATTTGCGCAATCCCCGCTGGCGGCGCAACAAAACGTCGTGCGTCAGGAACAGGGCAATCGCGTCAGCGAAAACCTGCCGGCGATTCCGGCTGAACTGATCGAGAAACTCAACCGCTACCAGAACACGCGCGGCGCCAGCTTCGCCGGGTGGACCAAAGAGGGCTGCGTGCTGATCGGCACGCGCTTCGCCGAAACCGTGCAGGCGCACCGCGTGTGCCAGCCGCTGGGCATGCGCGAGCAGCTGACCTTCTATCCCGAGCCCGTGTCCAGCCTGACCGCCGCACCCGCCAAGGCGTGGCGCGACGGCTTCGTGTTCGCCAAGGATCAGGGCGGCGACGAATTTTCGCAGCTGTACTGGTTCGATGAGGCAACCCGCTCCATCACCCTGCTCACCGACGGCAAGCGCACCCAGAACAACGGCGCCGTGCTCAGCCGCGACGGCGGGCTGATGGCCTACACCAGCACCGCGCGCAACGGCACCGACCGCGACGTGTGGGTGCGCGATACGCGTGCGGGCACGGCGCGCGCGCTGGTGACCGCCGGCGGCAGCTGGAACGCGATGGATTTTTCGCCGGACGGCCGGCGCCTTCTGGTGCTGAAGTACGTGTCGGCCGGCGAGTCGTACCCGGGCGAAGTGGATCTGGCCACGGGCAAGCTGCGGCTGTTTCCGGTGGACGGCGGCAAGGCGGCGTTCGGCGGCTTCAAGTACGCGCCGGATGGCAAGGGCGTGTATTTCATATCGGACGAGCCGTTCGAAGGCAGGACGAGCGAATTCCAGACGCTGCGCCACCACGATCCCGCCAGCGGCGCGCTCAAGCAGCTGAGCGGCGATATTCCGTGGGATGTGGACGGTTTGGAGATCGCCGACGACGGCCGGCATCTGGCTTACGTGAGCAACGAGGACGGGATCGACAAGCTGCACGTGCTAGCGCTGCCGTCGCATGCGCCGGTCGCGCTGCCGGATCTGCCGATCGGCGTCATCGGCGGCCTCGGCTTCTCGCCCGACGGCAAGCGTCTGGCATTGAGCCTCAACACCGCCACTTCACCCAACGATGTGCACGTGATCGATCTGGCCAACGCGCAACTGACGCAGTGGACGCGCAGCGAGGTCGGTGGGCTGGATGCCTCGCGCTTCGTCACGCCGACGCTGGTGCGCTTTCCCACTTTCGATCAGGCCGACGGCGGCCTGTCGAATGCAAGCCGGCGCACGATTCCCGCGTTCTACTACCGACCGGCCAAGGCGTCGGCCCGCGGCAAGCTGCCGGTGATCATCAATATCCACGGCGGCCCCGAGGCCCAGGCGCTGCCCAGCTTCAGTCCCAACTTCCAGTTCCTGGCCAACGAATTGGGCGTGGCCGTGCTGGTGCCCAACGTGCGCGGCTCGTCGGGCTACGGCAAGACCTATCTGACGCTGGACAACGCCGAGAAGCGCGAGGATTCGGTGAAGGACATCGGCGCGCTGCTGGACTGGATCGCGCTGCAGCCGGAGCTGGACGCCTCGCGCGTGGGCGTCAGCGGCGGCAGCTACGGCGGCTACATGGTGCTGGCCTCGATGATGCGGTACCCGGAGCGCATCCGCGCCGGCGTGAGCGTAGTAGGCATTTCGCATTTCGGCACCTTTCTCAACAACACCGAAAGCTACCGGCGCGACCTGCGCCGCGCCGAATACGGCGACGAGCGCACGCCGGAAATGCAGGCGGTGTTCGAGCGCATCTCGCCGTTGAACCACGCCAACAAGATCACCGCGCCGCTGTTCGTCGCGCAGGGCAAAAACGACCCGCGCGTGCCCTACACCGAATCCGAGCAGATCGTGAAGGCGGTGCGCGGCAACGGCCAGCCGGTGTGGTTCCTGATGTTCAACGACGAAGGCCACGGCTTTTCGAAGAAGGTCAACAGCGACTACTTCGGCGCGGCTTCGATGCGGTTCTGGCAGGAGTATCTGTTGGGCGATAGCCAATGAGTCGAAAGGCGATGCCCTGATCCGGGCATCGCCGCGGAGTCAGCGCTGGTCTTTCGCTACTGCCCCGCCTTTCATGACGAAGGGAACGGACTCCAGCAAGGTCACGTCCTGGGTGGGATCGCCAGGCACCGCGATCAGATCGGCCCAGCGGTTCGCCTCGATCGCGCCTACATCGCTGCGGCCCAGCGCGTCCGCTGCGTCGAGCGTGGCGCTGCGGATCGCTTCGGCCGGGGTCATGCCGTAACGCACCATCACCGCGAACTGCTTGCCGTTGTCGCCGTGCGGATACACGCCGGCGTCGGTGCCGTACAGCATCTTCGCGCCGGCCGCGTGCGCGCGGCGGAAATTCTCGCGCTGCAGCTCGGCGATTTCGCGGTCCTTGCGCAGGTTGTCTTCCAGCACGCCGTTCCTGGCGCCTTCGGCCTGGGTGTAGTCGGTGTTGTAGATGTCCATCGACAGCCACGCGCCGCGCTTTTTCGCCAAGGCGATGCCTTCGTCGTCGATCAGGCTGGCGTGTTCGATGGTGTCCACGCCGGCGCGGATCGCGTCCTTGATGCCGGCCGCGCCGTGCGCATGCGCGGCGACCTTCATGCCCTGCAGGTGCGCTTCGCCGGCGATGGCCTGCATTTCCTCCAGACTCAGCTGCTGCTGGCCCGGTTCGGTATTGCGCGAGAACACGCCGCCGGTGGCGCAGATCTTGATCACCTGCGCGCCGTACTTGCGCAGCTCGCGCACGCGCTTGCGGCCTTCTTCGGGACTGTCCGCGTTGAACGGATTCTGCTGCTGCATCGACGGCGGGAAATACGTGGAATCGCAGTGTCCGCCGGTGGCGCCGAACGAATAGCCCGCGGTGACGATGCGCGGCCCGGTCAGCTTGCCCGCCTCGATGGCCTGGCGCAGGCCCACGTCGTTCCACGCATCGGCGCCGACGTTGCGCACCGTGGTGAAGCCGGCCATCAGCGTCTTCTGCGCATGGCCCACCGCCAGCACCGACCAGAAGCGGTCGCTGTACTGCAGCCCGGTGTAACCGCCGTAGGAAGGATCGCTGTCCAGGTGCACGTGCATGTCGATCAGGCCGGGCAGCAGGGTCATGCCTTTGAGATCCACATGGGTCGCGCCAGTCGGCATCGTCGCCTCGCCGCTGCCCACCTCGACGATACGGCCGTCGCGCACCAGCACGTGCGGGTTGTCGACCATGCGCCCGCTGCGCACGTCCAGCATGCGCTCGGCGGTGATCCACAGCGTCGGCGCCGCGGCGGGCGCCTGCGCAGCGGCGGCGCGGGGGATCAACGCCAGTCCGGTGATCAGCAAGGGAACAACGCAAGCCACCACGCAACGCTTGATCATCTGTGCATTTCCCCGGTGCTGTCGATCCGCCGAGTATAGACAATGCGGACAGCGCGCCCGCCGCTAGATGACCCACAAACGCAGCGGCAGCAATCCCCATATTGCCAGCACCAGCAGCCACTGCAGCGCCGCCGTCATGGCCCATGCATCCAAGGCGGCAACGAGTCCCCCGCGACCTTGGCGGAAATGCGATACCAGTCCCACGCACATCGCCAACGGCAACACCGCCGTTGCTATCGCCAGCAACACATTCCCTACCGTGACATCGCCCAAGCGCATGAACGACTGGGTGAGCAACCACGGCAGCGGCACGGCCAGCGCCAGCACGCCCAGCCACGGCACCAGCAAGGGATGAGCGCGATGCAAACGCCGGGTCAGCGCGCGGATCGACCCCTTGATCGCCACGTAAAGAATTCCTAGCGCACCTGCGATCAGGCTTATCCAAAGCAGGACCAGCCGCCATGGCGAGACGCGTTGGTAGCTCCGGGTGCCTGTGCTGATCACACGCTTTCCCTCGCTGGACAACAGCAAGGCGTGCGAAGCGATCGTGCGATCCGCCGCCTTGAACAGCGATCCGCCGACCGGGATGAGCAGGCTGTCGGCCGATTGCAGCGAGCGCAGCTGCAGGCCGTTGCCGTGCGTGCTGGCATGCAGGAAGTCGAACGTGGTGTCCAGCCATTCGAAACTGGCGAAACGATTCGGCGTGGGTACGTAGAAGCCTTGCCAATCCCCGGCATCGACCGCGGCGATGGAGGACAATGCCGGACGCGCGGTTTGGACGCCCATCGCTTCGATCAACAGCGCGTCGATGCGTCCGTAGTCGGCTTCCTCGCTATCGGTGTTGATCGCTACGAAGAACGCGCGCTGTTGTTCCGGGAAGAGGCAGAACATGGCGCTATAGCCCACCGTGCTTCCGCCGTGGCAACGCCCCACCACGCCATGCCGGTCGCGCGTGAACAATCCCAATCCATAGCCGACCCGCAGTCCGGCGCGCGCCGCCTCGGTGGCCCGCGGCTGGCCCATCGCCCGCAGCAGCGGCGGATCGATGAACGCTGCGCCGTCGATGCGGCCATCGCCCATCAGGAAACCGGCGAAGCGCGCCATGTCCTTCGCCGTGGTGGTGAACTGCATCGGTGGCCGCAGGTAGACCGCCGCCGCCGGGTGCGGCGCAGCGTTCTCGAAATGGCCCATGGCCAGCCGCGGATCAGCCAACGGCCCTTGCTGCGACACGAAACCGAAGGTGCTGTCGTGCATTCCCAACGGTGCTAGCAAATGCGTATCGAGATAGCGCTCGTAGCGCTGGCCGGTGAGCGATTCGATCACCATGCCGAGCAGGGTGAAACCCATGTTGGAATAAGAGCAACGACTGCCGGGCCGGCTGCGCACGCGCAACAGATTGCGACCGGCCGGAAACGCTGCGGCAAGCGGCGTGTCGGCGCGCGGCCGCTGGCTGAACACCTGCCAGAAGCGCGCGTCATCCAGACCGGCGCTGAAATCCAGCAGGTGACGGATGCGCACCGGATCGGTCGCTGCCCACGGATTGTCGAAAACGATCCCGGGCAACACCTCGGACACCGGCGTTTCCAACGCGATACGCTGCTGGCTGACCAGCCGCAGCACACCCGTTGCCAGCAGGGTTTTGGTTACCGATCCAACGTGCACGCGGTCCTCGGCTTCTAGCAATGCTCCGCTGCGCGCATCCTTGACGCCTGCCGCATCGACCGCAACGCTGCCGTCCGTATCTACGGTGGACCACACCGCGCCCGTCAACCCTTCCTGCTGGAGGACCGTCACAACGCGGTCGTGCAGTTCCGATGGCGATGCGACCAGCGCGGACGGCAGCACGAGCAGCCATCCCAGGATCAGTGCGGGCAGCACATGGACCGAGATCATGCTTTGCTTCTTGTTCTGACGTTGCTTCACTGGGTCGGCCAGAGGATGGGCGCAGGGAAATGCGGTCGATCCTGCAGCAGGCATGTGAATTGGATATCAAGCAACAGGCCGTCGTGATTTTCGGTCTGACTAGAACCTACTCAGAATCAACAGGCTGGTTTTTTTGCTCCGAAAGTCTTGCGCCTTTTGATCTGGAGACAGGTTCTATTTGAAATCTGATTCACATGAAGATTCCAGAATGAGCCAAATCCCGCTGGAGGCTGTTCCATGTTGCGCTCATCCACTCTGCTCACCACTTCTCGCTGGGCTGGCCGCTGGTTGGCCTTGGCCCTCGCCTTTTCCACAGTCCCCATTCACGCCACCGAACGCGACAACATCCTGATCGTGGTCAGCGGCGAGGGGCGCGAGCAAGGCAAAACGCGGCCGGGCTTCGAGATGGACGAGTTCTCGCAGGCCTACCTGATCTTCCGCGACAACGGCCTGACGGTTGACGTGGCCAGCCCCGCGGGCGGTGCGGTGGAAGCGGACCAATACAACCCGAAGGAGCCCTTCAATGCGCGCCTGCTGGCCGATGCCGATGCGATGCGCAAGCTGGCCGATACGCGCGCCACGCGCGACGTCCGCGCCGGGGATTACGCCGCGGTCTACGTCGTCGGCGGCAAGGGCGCGATGTTCGACCTGCCCGCCGACCCGGCCCTGAAAGCCCTGTTGTCGCAGGTGTACGCGCGCGGCGGCATCGTCGCGGCGGTTTGCCATGGTCCGGCCGCACTGGTGGACGTGCGGCTTGGCGACGGTTCGCTGCTGGTGTCGGGCAGGACGCTCACCGGCTTCAGCAACGAGGAGGAGTCGATCTTCGGCAAGCGCTGGGCGAAGGAATTCCGTTTCCAGCTGGAAGACGCTATGCGCGAGCGCGGCGCGCACTGGCAAGAAGCGCCCTTGATGATGCCGAAACTCGTCGTCGACGGACGCCTGATCACCGGACAAAACCCCTACTCGACGCCCGCCGTGGCCGAGGCCATCGTCAAGGCCACCGGCCGCACCCCGGTCGTGCGCGAACCCTGGCGCGACGAAGTCACCATGGCGCTGGTGCAACGCCTGCTTGCGGGCCACGCGGACGAAGCGCGCAGCGAGCTTGCCGCGAACCGCGCGCAGTTCCACGTCGAACTCATCGGCTTGCTCGGGTACTACCAGCTCCAGGCTGCGCAGAACGACGCCGCGGTGCGCGATGCGCTGTCGATCATGGAGCTCGCCCAGCCGTACATGGCGGAGCCGCAGCTGAAACTGGGTATCGCCGACGCGCATTGGCGCCTGGGCAACACCGCGCAGGCGCGGGAGCTTGCCGGCAAGCTGCTGGCAACCAACCCGGACATGGACGAAGCTAGGGCACTCCTGAAGCGGATGAACAACTGAAGCGATGACGGCGGAACGCCTGCGCATTCTGGTGATCGAGGACCATCTGGCGCTACGCATGAGCATGGCCGCGATGCTCGAGTCGCACGGGCATCGCGCCGACTTCGCCGCCGACGGCCGCACCGGGCTGCAGCTGGCCCTGGCGGAGCCGCCGGACGTCGTGATCCTGGACCTCACCCTGCCCGGCATGGACGGCCTGCACGTGTGCGAGCGCCTGCGCGCGGACGCTGACCGGCACATCCCGATCCTGATGCTGACCGCGCGCGACACCCTGGACGACAAGCTCAAGGGCTTCGACGCCGGCGCGGACGATTATCTGGTCAAGCCCTTTGCCGCCGAGGAACTGCTGGCGCGCTGCCTGGTGCTGGCACGGCGCCATCGCGTCGGCGAAGCCCATCTGTTGCGGATCGGGTCGCTGTGTATCGACCGTCGCACCGCTGAAGTCCAGCGGCACGACCTCGTGCTGGAACTGCAGCAGACCTCGTACCGGATCCTGCTCGCGCTGGCCGAGGCCTGGCCGCGCACGCTGACCCGCAGCGATCTGGTGCAGCGCCTGTGGGGGGACGATCCGCCGCAATCCGATCCGCTGCGCTCGCACCTCTATCTGCTGCGGCAGGCGCTGGACAAACCCTTCCCCACCGCCATGCTCAAGACCGTGCACGGCGTGGGGTTCAAGCTGGATGCGGACCAATGACCGCGCCGGCGCAGCGCCTGCAAAGCCGCCTGATGATGGCTTTCGCCGGATTCGCGCTGTTCACCGCCGCGCTGTTCGGCCTGTATGCGATCACCTTCATGTACGCGGTGGAGGACGCGTTCTTCGAAGCCACGCTCGAACAGGAAGCCGCCGCGCAGCTGCGTCAGCACGCCGTGAGCGGGCGGTGGGCCGAGCCGCGCGATGCGGCCATGCAAATCCATGCGGACAGCGCGTCGTTCCCGGACGACCTGAAAGCGCTGCATGACGCCGAGCCGCAGCGGCGCGAGTTCCCCGGCCGGAATGCCCGCCACTACCATCTCAAGCGGGTCAGCCCGCCAGCGCCCGCTTCGCCCGTCTGGCTGGTCGCCGAAGTGAGCGGCCAGCTGGTCGTCCGGCCGATGCGCGACCGGGTGTTCCTGCTGCTCGCAGGCTCGGGTTTGCTGATCGTTGCGATGGCATTGCTTACCGGGTACTGGCTGGCGCGGCGCACGGCCGCACCGCTGTCGCGGCTCGTCGCATTGGTCGACGCCATGTCGCCGGTGCGCCTGCCGCGCGACTTCGCACATGCGTTCCAGGACCACGAAGTGGGCATCCTGGCGCGCGGGCTGGAAGCGCTGGCCGGCCGCATCGACGCTTTCATCGCGCGCGAACAGGAGTTCACGCGCGACGCCAGCCACGAACTGCGCACGCCGCTGGCGGTGATCCGCAGCGCCGCCGAACGCCTGATGACCGAACCCGGCCTGTCGGAGGCGGGCCGGCAGCACGTAGGCCACATGCGGCAATCCGCGCTGCAGCTGGAACAGACCGTGACCACGCTGCTGTCGCTGGCGCGGGAAGACCAGCCCGGCGCAACGGCGGCGCCCGCAGCGGTCCTGCCGATCCTGGAGCGGGTGATCGTGGAACAGTCGCCGCTGCTGGAAGGCGAGGACGTCGTCGTCGACGTGCAGGTTCCGCCAGACGTTCGCCTCGCGCTGCCCGTGCCGGTGCTGCAGATCCTGCTGTCCAATCTCATCGGCAACGCCTTCGCGCACACCGATACCGGCGACGTGCGGATCGATGTCGATCATGGCCGCCTGCGCATAGCCAACAGCGGCGACGGCATCGACCCCGCGCTGCGATGGCAACTGCAGCAGCCCTTCAGCAAACGCGAAGGCAGCGGCGGATTCGGGCTGGGGCTCGCCATCGTCCGGCGCCTGTGCGATCGCTACGCCATCGACCTGCGCATCGAGAGCGTGGACGACCAGGCGATTGCGAGCATTGCCATCGAGCCGTCGGCTATGGGCTCATCAAGCACGGCGAAAGGGACGGCGCTCGCAAAACGGTGAATCCTGCATACCGCAACCGCATTAACTTGGGCATCTACTGGGTGTCCTCTCTTGGCCGAAAGCCGACTTCGTAAGGCAGATGGCGGCTATCGGCCATAAGCGGACACCTTGCGTTTAACGCGCCGCGCTGAATCTATTTCACGCCATCAACGCATCCAATGGCCAGATGCCGCGGGTGCTGCGGACCAGCAGTCCTTTCGGATCAGTAGATCATCCACCGCCGGGTGGATGAATGGGACAGCCACCAGGACGCCACCGATGAATACTCTGAATCTGTTGAACGCATTTGCACGCAGAACACCCCTCGTCTCCGCCTTGCTGGCTTTGGGCGCATTCCTTTACCCGTTGTCGGGCGTGGCAGCGACCGCGGCCGCTACCTTGCCGGCCACACCCATGGGCCAGATTGGCGCCGAGCTGATCCGCCACATCAACAACGACAGCCCCGCGCAGATGCAGCAGTGGGCCCCCAGTGTCCTGTCGGCAGCGGTCCCTCCGAACGACAAGGCGGATTTCCTCGCGAACCTCGGTTCGGCGGCGCGCGATAGCGGCGGCGTCGATCTGTTCGACGTGCGGGCCGATCCGCGTCGACCCGGCCTGCTTCAAATGGTGGTCAAGGCACGTCGCACCGGTCAGTTGGGCTTGTTTTTCATCGCCGCCGATCCAGCCCAACCAAACCACCTGGCGCAGGCGCATCTGGTAACCATGGACGATCCGGCGCTGTATGCCGACTGGCCGCAAAAGGCGGTATCGCACACCGAACTGGCGCGTCTGATCCACGACACCCTCGACCGCCTCGTGCGCACCCAAGATTTCTCCGGTTGCGTGACAGTCACCGTTCACGCCCAAACCATCTTCGACGAATGCCGTGGCCAGGCGGACCGCCGTTTTGCCGTGCCTATCGATCAGCAGACCAAGTTCCATATCGGTTCGCTCGGCAAGATGTTCACCGCAGTGGCGATCGCCCAGCTCGTTGAAGCGGGCAAGCTGTCCTGGGACACTCCTCTGGCCCAAGTGGTGCCCGAATACCCGGACCACGACGCAGCAAAGAAGATCACGGTCTGGCACCTCCTGCACCACACGTCGGGTCTGGGCGACATCCTCGTTCCGGAGTACTTCGCGAACCGCGAACGCTTCATCGATCCGGCCGACTATCTGGACCTCATCGCCCGGCAACCCAAGGTAAGCGAACCCGGCAAGGAATGGAACTACAGCAATGCGGGCTTCATGCTGCTCGGCCACATCATCGAAAACATCTCCCATGAGGACTATGACGGCTACATCCAACGGAATATATTCACGCCCGTCGGAGTGCACGCCAGCGGCTTCGACCGCCTGGATGAGATCACGCCGAAGTTGGCCGTCGGTTATTACCGCGACGGGATGTTTTCGAGCATCTGGAAGATGGACTGGTCAAAAATCCAGTTCAAGGGTGGACCAGCGGGCGGTGGCTACTCCAACAACACTGACCTGCTGCTTTTCGCCGATGCCCTACGCAATGGCAGGCTGGTCAAACCGGCGACTCTTGCCAAGATGTTCGCCGACCAAGTACCGGCCGGCCCCGGGGGTTATGCCGCTGGATTCGGCGATCGTCTCTCGCACGGCAGTCCCATTCGCGGCCACACTGGCGGTATCGAAGGCACGACGGCGAATCTGCAAATGGTCTGGAACGCCAACGCGGCCGTCGCGATGACGAGCAATCAAGGACCCTCGGAAACGTGGATGCTGGCCGAGCATATCGCCGACCTGCTCGCTGTCGGAAGCGCGAAACCCGAGGTTCGAAATACTTCCGATCAACCACACCGAGGGACCTCTGATTGACCTGACTCGTCATCCCTGCTTTCGCAGGAATGAGGGGCCAAGAGTCAGTCAGCATTCCCAGATTCCGACAAACCTTCTGGAGCATGACGATGGATTATTTTTCTCTGTTGATTCCCGCGGTCGTGATGGGCGCCCCGGTACTGATCGTTCTGATTGTCCTGCGCTACCGTTACCAACAGACACAGGCGCGTTACCGCACCCTGCTGCAACTCGCCGACAAAGGCGTGGAGCTTCCGCCGCAACTGCTGGTCGAGCCGCAGATTGCCTATTCCGAACGACGTCGCGCGCTGGTGCTCATCAGCGGCGGCATCGGGGTGATGCTCACGCTGCTCGCGTTGCCGGGTCAGCTCGACAACGGACACAGCCTCCATGAGTTGTGGGGCCTGGGCTTGCTGCCGCTGATGACGGGGCTGGGTTATCTCGCCAGCTGGTGGCTGAACCGGCGCGATGACGTACGTGGCTGACAGCGCCGATGAGGCGCGCATCGATCAGTCACTGGTGGCGCGTGCCCTGCTGGGCGACGACCGGCGTGCGTTCGAGCAACTGTTGCGCCGCCATCAGGGCATGGTGCGCGCGCAGTTGTGCCGCCTTCTGCACGGAGACGAGGCTGCGGCCGACGATCTGGCGCAGGAAACCTTCCTGCTCGCATGGCGCAAACTCGACCAGTTCCGCAGTGACGCGCGTTTTTCGACCTGGCTGCACCGCATCGCTTACTCCTGTTTTCTCCAGATGTGCCGCACGAAGTCATGGGCTGCCCGCAATGCGCAAGACAACGAGATGGAGCAACTGCCAGCGCCCACGATCGCGATGGATTTGCGGCTGGATCTGGCGCGCGCCATGCAGCATCTGTCCGCTGCGGAACAGGCTGTCCTGCTGCACTGTGTGCAACTGGGGCTGAGTCACGAAGAAGCGGCGTATGTTCTGGCGATGCCGCTGGGCACGGTAAAGACCCACGCGATGCGTGGCAAGGCAAAACTCAAGACATGGCTGTCGGCCTGGCATGAAGCCGCCGACGAGGAGCAAGCATCATGAATCCCATACACAACAACGACATCGACGCACTGCTTCGGCAGTCCTTCGACGGCCCCACCCCCGACGGCGGTTTTTCCGATCGCGTGATGCAGCACGTGCTACCTCGCCGCCGCCGATCCGTATGGCCACTCGCGGCGGGCATTCTCGTCGGGGCCGTCCTGTGCTCGCTGAGCCTGCTTAACTCACCGCTGTGGCACGCGGCGTGGCATGGCTGGCTGGTCGACGAATGGTCCAGCTCGACCATCATCATGTTGTCGACGATGGCTGGAATGTCGCTGCTCGCACTCGGTTGGACCCTTGCGGAAGCCGACGATCATTGAGCGGGTGTCTGCTTTGGGTCGCAAGCAGACTCCTGGAACTCCTACCCCGCCGGCACAAACTCCATCAACCCGGCCGGCTGCAACCACGGCAGCAGCCAGTGGTCGACCAGCAGGAATGCGAACAGCGTCATCCGCTGCGCTGCCTCGCACGCCAAAGGCGACAGGCCGACGCGCCCTTCACTGGCGGGCGGGCCGTGCGCGTCTTCCATCGTTGCGTTGCGTAGTCGCGCGACTTTGCGCGAACTCCGGGAAGGTCTCCGCTATCGGCGCCGCATCCGGCAAGATGTAGAACACCCCGCCCTGCTCGAACGTCGGACGGATGATCCGCTCGTAAAACTCGGGCGAAACGTTGATGCAGCCATGAGTGACGCGGTTGTCGTCCGGCGAAGGCGATGCAAGGCGTTCGGCGCGTTTTTCGGTCGGAACGCCGGTAGCGGTAGGGTGGATGGAGACCGCGGAATCGTAGTCCACCCACAGCACGCGCCCCGCGTCGATTGACGGACCGTAACCGCCCACAAAGCGACCCGCAGGCGTCGTGCGATCCCGGCCCGGAATCTCGCGAAGCGCGAGACCGGCAATGCCGGGGGCCGTATGATCGCCGATCGCCGAGCCAAAGAGCCCAGGTGCCGCGCCCCGAAGTCGACCGTCGCCGCCGAACACCAGGATCTGCGCGGCGGCCTTGTCTATGACCGCGAACGGATAGCCTTGGCTGTCCTTGGCTGCGACAACCCAGCCCGCGAACTCAATCACCGTGCCGGACACATCTTGGCCTCGCGGAAGCTGGTCGACAGCGGCGGCCGGTTGCGCGGCGGCATCCTTGGCCCCGGCCAAGCTGACGCTCGCGAACGCCAGCATCAGCGTCAGCGCGCCGTAAACGGCCCGGATCGCAGGCTGTGTGCACGTAAGGATGGGAAGGTTCCTTAGAATGAAGACTGGGCGATAAGGAGACCGATGGCCAGCAAAGGCCACCGGGCCCCGGTTCAGGCCGTTGGTCGCGAATTGCGCAAGAGCGACTAACCGCGCGGCTTGCGGCGCGGCGCCGTTTCGAGCTGCTGGACGCGGCTTTCCATCTGATCCAGCCGTTGGTTGGCCTGCTGCGCGGACTGATTGGCGGATTCGGCGCTCTGGGCCGCGTTCTGCACCTTCGTGTCCAGTTGATCGAGGCGTGAGTTGATCCCTGCAAACTCGTCGTCATAGGTGGCGCAGGCGGCAAGACCCAGGGTGGCGACCATCGCCACGCCGAGCGTACGCGCCATCACCCAATGTTGCTTAGTCATAAACATTTCAATCTCCTTCGTCTGGGGCGTCTGGAATATAGCGGCCTTTTTGCCGGAGTCATGACCCGCCTTCAGCTGAAGTTGGAATATGTAGATGGATTGTGAAGGTGTGGCGGCCAGTGAGAGTTGCAGCTTGAATCGATCGGTCTCCACTGACACTCGCAGCATTTGATCGACTATCGCAACCTTATACGCAGTCACCCATCCTCACCCAATGTGAACATTAGGCCTTAATGAACGAGCCGTTTTGCACCGACTGATCTTCAGAGACTTCTTCGACTCCTCCCAATTCATCAGCAAGGAAAGCCATGCCGGCCCCTCAAATGCGTCTAGGCGGTCGACATGGTCTCTCCCGGCATCACTACTGCACCGCGCGCAGTGTCCGCTTCGGGTCGCAAGCAGAGTCCTGAAACTTCTACCCCGCCGGCACAAACTCCATCAACCCGGCCGGCTGCAGCCACGGCAGCAGCCAGTGGTCGATGAGCAGGAAGGCGAACAGCGCCATCAGGTACACGATGGAATAGTTGAACACGCGCATGGCGAACAGTTCGTCCGGCGGGTTCAGCAGTTTCCACGCATACCACAGGAACACCGCGCCCAGCACCAGCGCGCCGCCCAGGTAGAACCAGCCGCTCATGCCGAAAAGCACCGGCAGTACGCTGATCTCCACCAGCAGCACGGTGTAGAACAGGATCTGCCAGCGCGTGTAGGTGACGCCGTGGGTCACCGGCAGCATCGGGATCAGCGCCTTGGCGTAGTCGTCGCGGCGGAAGATGGCCAACGCCCAGAAATGCGGCGGGGTCCATACGAAGATGATCAGCACCAGCAGCAGCGCGTAGGCCCAGTCCCACGGTCCCTGCATGCCGGTGATCGATGCCCAGCCCAGCAGCGGCGGCGCGGCGCCGGCGACGCCGCCGATCACGATGTTCTGCGGCGTGGCCCGTTTCAGGAACACCGTGTAGATCACCGCATAGCCGATCAGCGAAGCGAAGGTCAGGATCGCGGTGATGAGGTTGACCCAGACCACCAGCACGATCATCGACAGCGCGGCGAGCGACAGCGCGAATATCAATGCCTGCCATGGCTGCAGATGACCGGCCACCAGGGGCCGCCACGAGGTGCGCGCCATTTGCGCGTCGATGCGCGCGTCCAGGATCTGGTTGATCGCCGCCGCGCTGGACGCCGCCAGCCAGATACCCAGGAAGCCCAATGCGCCCTGCTTCAACTGCTGCGCATCGGGCATGCCGTCGATGGCCAGCAGCATGCCCACCAGCGCGGTGAACACGATCAGCGCGACCACGCGCGGTTTGGTCAGGCTCCAGTACTGGCGAATCGCGGACATCGCCTACTCGGGCTTGCGCAAACGCGCCAACAGCGACACCAGCACGAACAGCAGCAGCGCAGCGCCGGCGTTGTGCGCCACCGCCACCGGCAGCGGCAGCGCCAGCTTGACGTTGAGGATGCCGATGGCGACCTGCGCGCACACCAGCACGGCCAGCGCCGCCGACCAGCCGCGCAGGCCCGGCGTGCGCAGCAGGCGCGCGGCGAATGCCAGCAGGTACAGCGTGACGACCACGGCGAACAGGCGGTGCGCCATCTGGATGGCGATGCGCGAAGCGCCGTCCAACACACCGCCTTCGTAGTCCACGCCGATGCCCCGCCAGAGCACGAAGCCTTCGCGGAAATCGTGCGGCGGCCACCACTGACCCACGCATTTGGGGAAGTTGTCGGCCGACCAACTGCCCGCACCGCACGACAGCGCCGCGTAGTTGGCGCTGACCCAGCCGCCGAGCGCGATCTGCACGCCCAGCAGCGCCAGAGCGAACAACAGCCATCGCCGCAGCGTGTCGGCTTCGCTCAGGCGGATCGGATGACCAATGGCGCGCCACGCAATCCAGGTCAGCAGCGCGAACGTGGTCAGCCCGCCCAGCAGGTGGCCCATGACCACGATGGGTTTCAGCAGCCAGGTCACCGTCCACATGCCCAGCAGCGCCTGGAACACGATCATCGCCAGGGTCAGTGCCGCTACGCGCGACAAATCCGCGTTGGACCAGCGCAACGCAGCGAACAGCAGCACCACTTCGCCCGCGACCGCCAGCGACGCAGCGGCGACATGCTGACCGCGCATATAAAGTGGAATCGCAACGGCCACCAGCGTAGCGGCGGCGAGAATCTGCGCGATGCCGTAGCGCCGTTTGCGCGCGGCCAGCACGGCCAGCAGCAGCACCAGCACGCCCAGCGCGGCGGCGAGGTGGCGATGCACCTGTTCGCGCCAGGCCTTGCCGGTTTCCAGGCCGCGGATCGCCGTGGCCGCGTGATCCTGCACTTCGTTCGCGGCCTGCGGCCAGGTCGCGCGGCCGTAGCAGGTGGGCCAATCGGGACAGCCCATGCCCGCGTGCGAAAGCCGCACGTAGGCGCCGAATATCACCACGCACAGGGTCAGCGCCACCGCCAGCCAGGCGAAGCGATGGAAGTGTCTGGCAACGACAGGAGGAGTGAGCAGCGGCATCAGATGAGCTTCAGCAGTTTGGAAACGTCGGCGCGGATCCAGCCCGGATCGGCGCCCGGCGCGTAGCGCAGGATCACGAACCCGTTGGGGTCGATCACGTACACCGGCACGCCGGCCGGATCGCGCGCGCGCGGCAGCGCGGCCAGCAGCGCGGGCGTCGGCTGTAGCACGCGCAGGGACTGGATACGCGGCGCGCCGGCCGGCGGCGCGCCGATCCACAGGATGTCGACGCGATCGGCGTTGTGGCCGAACAGACTCCACACCTTGTCCAGATCCTGCGCCAGCCGCAGGCAGACCGCTGCGCAATCCGCCGGCGCGGCGACCACGATGCGCCAGGTACGCGCATCTGGATTCCAGAGGTAATCGCGGCCGTCCGCGAGCTTGGGCACCACGCCGCGCGCATCCAGCGCCGGCTGCAGCATTTCGCCGTGCACCTTGCTGCCCTCGGGCCGCCAGCCGCTGAAGCGCAAGATGCCGGCGCCGAACACGGTGCCGAAGAACAGCAGGAAGATCAGGATCAGGGTCCAGCGCCCGCGACGGATCTGGGCGGCGGTGGGCGGTGCGGCAACGGGGCGTTCGGCATTCATCGGCGATATTTTCTCACGCGCGGGCGCTCAACGCCGCCGGCGTCGGCGCAGGGTCAGCACCAACGCGGTGATGAGTACCGCCAGCGCCAGACCGAACCACTGCACCGCGTAACCGAGGTGGCGTTGCGGCGGCAGCGTATTGGGCAGGATGTCGAGATCGCGCGTATGGCCGAAAGGCAGCGCGGGATCCAGCTTGAGCACGCGCGGTGCCAGCGCCGGCAGTTTCAGCGCCCCGGCCAACGCGTCACGCTGCATGCCGATGGTCAGCAGGCTGCCGTCGGCCTGCGCTGCGACCGCCGCGCGCACGATGCCCGCCGACGGCGGCGGCGCCAGCAAGCCGGCGACGCGGATCGGGCCGCGCGGCGCGTCTGTTTTCGGAAGCCGGCGATCGCCGGGCAGCGGCAGCCAGCCCAGTTCGACCAACAGCGGCGCGGCGCCCGAGTCGGGCTGGAAAGCGCGATACACGCGGATGCCCGGGCGGCCGGCGCGGGTCTGGTTGTCCAGCAGCACGGCCGGCGCATCGAGAAAACGGCCCGCGCCCGCGGCCCAGTCGTAATCGCGCACGCGCGCAGCGTCGCTTGCGGCGGCCAGCGGCGCAGGCTCGCGTTCGTCCAGCACTTTTTTGGAAGCGGCGAGCATCGTCCGTTTCTGCGCGCCGCGATCCAGCTGCCACATGCCCAATGCGCAGAACAGCGCGATCGTCGCCAGCGCCAGCGTCCAGCCGAGCAGCGTGCCGCGACGGCTCACGCGCGACACCGCCGCGACTGCGATAATGCGCGCACTTCACCCGCCGGCGCCGCCATGAACGACTCGCTGAAAACCCTGCTGATCATCGCGTTCCTGATCGTGATCGTGTGGAATCTGGGCGCCGGCCTGTACTACCTGCTGGTCGACAAAGGCCAGAGCAAACGCACCGTCAACGCCCTGACCCGGCGCATCGGGTTTTCGGTGGCCCTGATCCTACTGGTGGCGCTGAGCATCTACATGGGCTGGATCACGCCGCACGGCGTGGGCCGCTGACGCGCTTTCCTTCTCCCTCCGGGAGAAGGTGCCCGAAGGGCGGATGAGGGAGAGGATTTTCCACTGTGATGGCAGTGACGTTGAGCGACATTATTTCCTGACTGATCGTCGCTGTGCCTGTCTGGAAATTACGGTCCACAAAAAAAATCACCACGAACCGACAGTCCATTCCCTCATCCCCCAAGGGGACTTGCTACGCGGCGTCCGTCGCTGCGCGCCACCTTCTCCCGGAGGGAGAAGGAAATCAAATCACGTACACGAACAGGAACAGCCCCAGCCAGACCACATCGACGAAGTGCCAGTACCACGCGGCCGCTTCGAAAGCGAAATGCTGGTCTTTGCTGAAGTGCCCGCGCGCCACGCGCAGCCACATGATCGCCAGCATCAGCGTGCCCAGGAACACATGCGCGCCGTGGAAGCCGGTAAGCATGAAGAAAGTGGAGCCGTAAATGCCCGAACCCAGGGTCAGGTTCAATTCCTGGTAGGCGTGGATGTACTCTTCGGCCTGGAACAGCAGGAACAAGCCGCCCAGCAGTACGGTCAGGCCCAGCCAGATCAGCACCTGCTTGCGGTTGACCGCTTTCAGCGCGTGATGGGCGATGGTCAGGGTGACGCCCGAGCTGAGCAGGATCAGCGTGTTGAGCAGGGGCAGACCCCATGCGGGGATGGTCTGAAAGGCACCGCCCACCTGGCCCGGGCCGGCGCTCGGCCAAGCCGCGCTGTAACCGTCCCACAGCAGCGAATTGGTCATCACCCCATCGCCTTCGCCGCCCAGCCACGGCAACGCCAGCGTGCGCGCGTAGAACAGCGCGCCGAAGAACGCGCCGAAGAACATCACTTCGGAAAAAATGAACCAGACCATGCCCATGCGGAACGACACGTCGACCTGCTTGTTGTAGCTGCCGGTCACCGACTCGCGGATCACGTCGCCGAACCACATGAACAAGGTCGCGCACAGCATTATCAGGCCGGCGAAGAACACCCATTTGCCCCACGCCGTGTCGTTAAGCCAGCTGGCCACGCCCAGCATGGTGGCGAACATGGCGATGGAGCCCACGAACGGCCACTTGCTGTGATGCGGTACGAAATAGACGTTGGCGTCCGGCGAATGCGTTTGAGCCATGGCGGAAGCGTTCCTGTTCCTGATCCAGTGAATGCGGACTGCGCTTACGGCGCCGACAGCGCCGAAGCCGACTTGGTGGCCGTGCCCAGCTGCGCGGTCATGGCGTCGTTCTTGAAGAAGGTATACGAGAGCGTGATGGTTTTCACGTCGGCCGGCAGATCCGCATCGACGATGAAGCGCACCGGCATGTCGCGGCTTTCGCCGGCCTGCAGGGTCTGCGCTATGAAGCAGAAGCATTCGGTCTTGGTGAAGTAGCCCGAGGCGCGCGCCGGCGCCACCGACGGCACCGCGCTGCCCACGATCGCGCGCGCGCTGTCGTTGCGCGCGAAATAGCTGGCTTCGTACAGCTCGCCCGGCACCACCTGCATGGTCAGCTGTTCCGGATGGAACGCCCACGGCAGCTTGGAATTGACCCCGCCGTCGAACTGCACGGTGACCGTGCGCGCCTTGGGCGCGAGCGCCACGGCCTGGGCTTCGCCCGGGCCCTGCTCCAGGCGGATGCCGAAGACTTTTTCGCAGGCGATGCGGTACAGCGGCACCAGCGAGAAGGTGAACGCGAACGCGGCCAGCGACACGCCCACCAGTTTCAGCAGGCCGGCCGAATTGGACTTGGCCGCGCTCATGCGCTCAGCACTCCGGACAGGATGAAGCCGGCGTAGATCAGCGCCGCCACGCCGCCGATCACCAGCGCGGTACGTACCGCGCGCTTGCGGCGCGCGACCAGATCGTAGGCGGAGTCCTGCGGCGTAGTCATAACGCGATCAGTGGCTCACGTCGTCGTGGGCCAGATCGCCCGGACGCAGCACCGGCGGCGTGGTGAAGGTGTGGTGCGGCGCCGGCGACGGCACAGTCCATTCCAGGCCGCGCGCGCTTTCCCAGGCGCGCGCCTCGGCCTTGGCGCCATTGCGCAGCGAAGCGTAAAGCACGGCCATCATCAGGAACGGCGTGGCGAACATGCCGAACGCGCCGATCGAGCTGATGAAATTCCAGTCGAAGAACACCGGGTTGTAGTCCGGGATGCGGCGCGGCATGCCGGCCAGTCCCAGGAAGTGCTGCGGGAAGAACAGCACGTTGACGAACACCACCGACCACCAGAAATGGAACTTGCCCCAGAACTCGCTGTACATGCGCCCGGTCCACTTCGGCCACCAGTAGTAGACCGCGGCGATGATCGCGAACAGCGCGCCGGTGACCAGCACGTAATGGAAGTGCGCGACCACGAAGTAGGTGTCGTGGTACTGGAAATCCGCCGGCACGATGGCCAGCATCAGCCCCGAGAAACCGCCGATGGTGAACAGGATCACGAACGCGATCGCCCACAGCATCGGCGTCTCGAAACTCAGCGAACCCTTCCACATCGTGCTGACCCAGTTGAAGACCTTCACCCCGGTGGGGATGGCGATCAGCATGGTCGCGAACATGAAGTACAGCTCGCCGCCCAGCGGCATGCCGGCGGTGAACATGTGGTGCGCCCACACGATGAAGCTCAGGAACGCGATCGACGCGATCGCATAGACCATCGCTTGGTAGCCGAACAGCGGCTTGCGCGAGAAGGTGGGGAGGATCTCCGACACGATCCCGAACGCCGGCAGGATCATGATGTAGACCTCGGGGTGGCCGAAGAACCAGAAGATGTGCTGGAACATCACCGGGTCGCCACCGCCGGCTGCATTGAAGAAACTTGTCCCGAAGAACTTGTCGGTCAGCAGCATGGTCACGGCGCCGGCGAGCACCGGCATCACCGCGATCAGCAGGAACGCGGTGATCAGCCAGCTCCAGGCGAAGATCGGCATCTTCAGCAGGTCCACGCCCGGCGCGCGCATGTTGAGGATGGTGGCGATGACGTTGATCGCGCCCATGATCGAGCTGATGCCCATCATGTGGATGGCGAAGATCACGAAGGCCACGTTGTAGCCCCCCTGCAGCGACAGCGGCGGATACAGGGTCCAGCCGCCCGCGGGCCCGCCGCCCGGCAGGAACAGGGTCATCAGCAGCAGGGTGAAGGCGAACGGCAGGATCCAGAACGACCAGTTGTTCATGCGCGGCAGGGCCATGTCGGGCGCGCCGATCTGCAGCGGGATCATCCAGTTGGCCAGACCCACGAAAGCCGGCATCACCCCGCCGAAAATCATCACCAGCGCATGCATGGTGGTCATCTGGTTGAAGAACTCGGGCTTCACCAGCTGCAGGCCCGGGGTCGCCAGCTCGCTGCGGATCACCATCGACATCGCCGCGCCGATGATGAACATGACGAAGCTGAAGACCAGGTAGAGCGTGCCAATGTCCTTGTGGTTGGTGGAGAAGAACCAACGCTCTACGAAGCCCTGCTTGTGGCCGTGATCGTCATGGCCATCGTGATGGTTATCGGCTGCGGAATAGGCCATGGGGTGTTACCTCGAATTTCGGTGCGGCTGGAGAGAGCGGGCTGCGGGAATCGTGCGGCGCGCGATGCGCCGGTCAGGACTGCGCAGGCGTAGCTTCTGGAGCGGGGGCGGGAACGGCTTCGGTTTCGACAGGCGCGGTTTCCGCAGGAGCCGCAGGGGCCGGCTCGGCAGGGGCGGGCGGCGCCGGCTTGCGCGCGGCCAGCCAGCGCTTGAACTCCTCCTTCGGCACCGCGCGGACCACGATCGGCATGAAGCCGTGGTCCTTGCCGCACAGTTCGGCGCACTGACCGCGGTATACGCCGGGCGTCTTGATGTCGGTCCAGGCCTCGTTGATGATTCCGGGAATGGCGTCCTGCTTCCAGCCCAGCGCCGGCACCCACCACGCGTGGATCACGTCGTCGGCGGTGATGACGAAACGGATCTTGGTGTCGACCGGCAGCACCAGCGCATTGTCCACGTCCAGCAGATAGTTCGGGTTCGCTTCCAGGGTGGGCGTGCCGCCGCTCTGGCGCAGGCGGTCGGAGGCCCGGTCCAGACGACTGGTGAACGCCACGTCTTCGCCCAGGTATTCGTACTTCCACATCCACTGGTAGCCGGTGACCTTGACCGTCATCTGCGATTCGCGCGTGTCGTACATGGCGATCAGCTTGGCCGTGGCCGGCCATGCCATCGCCACCAGAATCACGATCGGAACCACGGTCCAGATGATTTCGGCGGTGGTGTTGTGGCTGAACTGCGCGGCGACCGCGCCCTTGGACTTGCGGAACTTGAACATCGCATAGCCCATCGCGCCGAACACCAGGATGCCGATCACCACGCAGACCCACAGCGCGATCATGTGCGCGTCGTAGGCGTTGTTGGAAGAGCTGGTGACGCCGCGGCCCATGTTGAGCTGCCACGGCTTGGGATCGGCCGACTGCGCCCAGGCCAACGCCGGCATCGCCAGCAGCAGGGCCGTCGCCGTCGCGCGCTTCCAACCATCGTTCAATCGCTTCATTGCCTGAACCCCAACGTCATCGGTCGCGACCCGTCGCGGCCGCCAGTAAATCCTGTAATTGCCCTGCCAACTCCCGCCGCTCGGCCGGACCGAGGAAGTTGCCCACCTCGACCCGCCTGCCGCTGGACGCCAGCGAAATCCTTTCGCCGCTTTGTTCGACCCGCAGCCGCACCCAGTGCGGATGCGCGCGGAATACCGCTTGTCCCGCCTCCGCCTGTCCTGCCTCGGAGACCTGCGCCGTGCGGCTGACTTCCACCAGTTCCGGACCGATGGTGATGTCCTCGCCACGCTCGCCGCTGCGCCACAACCAGCGCAGCGCCGCCGCCAGCATCGCGCTATGCAGCAGCGCGAACGCCGGCGCGAACACATTGCCGGTCAGCCAGCCCAAGCCGGCCACCAGCCACATCGCCCCAGCCAACACCGCGAACAGCGCCTTGAACTGGCGAGCCGTTAGCGCCCGCGGCGGCCGCAGCCTGAGCTGCGCGCCTTGCCCATCGAGCCGGTACGGAACCATTTCAATCATCGCGCTGGCCGCGCTGCGAAGCTGCTGGAAACGCGCAAATGGTAGCCTCCGTGCCGCATCGCGGCAAGTCGAAGGGGGTTCTCGCCGGTTCCGCAGGCACTACACTAGACGGCTCCGACACGCGCATTGCGGACCACATGACCGCCATTCCTCAAGCCGACCGCGGCGCTGCTGCCGCGCCCCCCATTCTCTTCCCCGAACTGCCGGGCGAATCCGTACTTCTACGCAGCGCCATCACCGCCGCGTGGCTGCGCGATGAAACCGAGCATGTGCGCGAGCTGCTGCCGCAGGCGCGGCTGTCGGCCGGGGAACAGGCCAAGGCGCAGGCGCTGGCCGCCGATCTGGTGGCCCGGGTGCGCGCCCGCGCGCACGATCAGGGCGCGATCGAGGCCTTCATGCGCCAGTACGATCTGGGCAGCGAGGAAGGCGTGCTGCTGATGTGCGTGGCCGAGGCGCTGCTGCGCATTCCGGACCAGGACACTGCCGACAAGCTGATCCGCGACAAGCTGGGCGACGCGGACTGGAAGAAGCACATGGGCGAAAGCGACTCGGTGCTGGTCAACGCCTCCAC
>JAESGX010000166.1_pt1 | contig 49256 bp, 43 predicted proteins | sample 9269801 | NCBI WGS metagenome assembly JAESGX01 (sample SAMN16773122, study PRJNA677054) | algae metagenome | isolation source: Pleurocapsa minor GSE-CHR-MK-17-07R and co-occurring heterotrophs from wet... | place: USA: Lower Calf Creek Falls, Grand Staircase Escalante National Monument, UT ... | reverse complement strand
CGAATCCCAATGAGCTGAATCGACAATCCTCAAATGCGATTCCCCTGCCTGCCAGGGGGAGGGACAGGCGACCGCAGGTCGCCAGGGTGGGGCCCGTCAATCCGAAGCGAGACGCCGGTGAAGTCGCGCCTGTGACTACACAGGCCACACCCTGACCGCTTCGCGGTCTGTCCCTCCCCCTGGCAGGGGAGGGACGAGTGGCCGCGAACGCGAGGCCGGGATTTCCGTAGAGCGCCGGTTCCTCGCTCCCCAAGCCCGCCAACCTCGCCGCTGCATCGCACACTTCCTGGGCGCGATGAAAAATGAGGCTTGACCGTCCTCCCGTGCATGCCAGTATGCCGGCATGGTCGCTGTCGCCACCCGTCCTCTTTCCCTCGTCCCGGAACGGCGCAACACCGTCGCAGCCCGCGTCTATGCGGAGCTGCGCGAGGCGATCGTCACCACCGCGCTGAAGCCCGGTATCCGCGTCGCCGAGGCCGAATTGGCCGACAGCCTCGGCGTCAGCCGCACCCCCGTCCGCGAGGCGTTCGTGCGCCTCGTCGAGGAGGGGCTGATCGAGGTCTCGCCGCAGACCGGCACGCGCGTCTGCCTCGTCGGCGTCGAGCGCATCCGCCAGGCGGTGTTCGTGCGCACGAGCCTCGAGGGCGGCGCCCTGCGGTCGCCGGCCGTGGAGCCAAGCGATGCCGATCTGCGGGCGCTCCGCCGCAATCTCGCCGACCAGGAGGCGGCGATCGGCGAGGGCGACGTCACCGAGATGCATCGCCGCGACATGGCCTTCCACGCGACCCTGCTGGCGTCCGTCGGCCGGCCGCTCGCCTGGAACGCCTGCCTGCTCGTCTCGGCGGATCTCGCCCGCGTCGGCTTCCTGCTCGGCTTCGACGGCGCGCATCTCTCGCAGGTACTGGCCGAGCACCGCGCCATCTTCGCCGCGCTCGAGGCGCGCGACTTCGCCGCCGCCGCCGACCGCGTCGTGGCGAACGTCGCCAACATCGAGGACGATCTGGCGATCCTGCGCGCCCGCAATCCCGAATACTTCGATCCGCGGCCGGGGGCCTGAACGATGGTCGCGGCCCGCCCCGTTCCGCCGGCTGCCCGTTCCCTTCCGTCTGCCGGGCGTGCCCATCGGCCCGGGCGCCGCCGCGGTCCGTCCACCGTCCGACCGGCCGCCGTGTTGCGCCGCCGCAACAGCATGGCCGCTGACGGTTCCGGGCACAAAATCGATTTACTAAATCGATTTTCAATGACGGGAATCGGCGCTATCGTCTTCGTCATGCCGAAGCTTGGTCCGACCATCCAGGACGTTGCCCGCATCGCCGGCCTCTCGCCGGCCTCGGTGTCGCGCTTCCTGAACGGGCGCCTGACGCTGCCGGAGGCGACGGCGGAGCGCATTCGCACCGCCGTCCTGCAGCTCGGCTACCGGCCGAACGCCATCGCCCGCCGGCTGCGCTCGGGCTCGAGCGAGACGCTCGGCCTGATCACCGCCGACATCGCCTACCCGCTGTTCGCCACCATCGCCAGCGCCGCCGAGGCGGAGGCGAGCGAGGCGGGCTACAGCCTCGTCATGTTCAACAGCCGCAACCGCGCGGAGAGCGAGATCGGCTTCCTGTCACGCGTCGAGGACCGCCAGCTCGACGGCGTGCTGCTCCTCACCAACCACATCGACGACGGCCGGCTGGCCGCCCGCATCAATGCCTGCCGGGCGGTGGTGCTCGTCGACGAGGACGTGCCGGGTGCCGAGGTGCCGCGGCTGTTCGCCGACAATGTCGGCGGCGGCCTGCTGGCGGGCCGTCATCTGATCGCGGCCGGCCATCGCCGCATCGCCCACGTTACCGGCACGGCCGGCCTTTTGAGCGTCGACGAGCGCCGCCGTGGCTTCGAGGCGGCGCTGATGGAGGCGGGGCTGTCGCTGGACCCGGCGCTGGTGCTGCTCGGTCGCTATGACGAGGACTTCGGCGCCGAGGCGTTCGCGCGGCTGGCGGCGCTGCCCGAGCCGCCGACGGCGGTGTTCGCTGCCGCCGACATGCTGGCGATCGGCATGATCCGTGCAGCGCGGGCGGCCGGCGTGGCGGTGCCGCGGGACCTGTCGATCATCGGCTACGACGACATTCCGCTCGCGAGCCTGCTCGACCCGCCGCTGACGACGATCCGTCAGTCGGCCGAGGCGTTCGGGCGGCTCGGCGTCAGGATGCTGGTCGATCTCGTCAGGGGTGTCGTGCCGGCCGGTCGGCCGGAGCGCATCCCGGTGGAGCTCGTCGTGCGCGGCTCGGTGGCCGAGCCGCGCCGGCGCATGGAGGCGGCCTCGACCCGCAAGAGGTCGGGCCGCGCGGGAGGCGGATAGGGTTTCAGGCCGGGTTCGGCCTTTCAGAAGGGGATGGAGAGGATGACGAAGGAAACCTTCGCGGCGGATGCCGTCAAGATCGCGATGGAGAAGTTCCAGAGCGGACAGATCGACCGCCGCACGCTGCTGACCGCGCTCGGCGCGCTCGGCCTCGTGGCGGTGGCCCGGCCAGGCGTCTCGTACGCCGAGGCCAAGGAAGTGGTGCTGTGCAACTGGGGCGGCGCCGCCGTCGAGGCCTTCCAGAAGGCCTATGGCGAGCCGTTCACCAAGAAGTCCGGCATCAAGGTGGCGATCGACGGTGCCGGCCCGACGACGGGTGCGGTCCGCGCCATGGTTGAATCGAAGGCGGTGATCTGGGACACCACCGACGGCGGCATGGTCGACGGCGTCGTGCTCGGCAAGGGCGGCTTCCTCGAGCCGATCGACTACACGATGGTCGACAAGTCGAAGGTCGGCCCGACCGGCGCGGCCGAGTTCGGCGTCGCCAACTACGCCTTCGCCAACGTGCTCGCCTACGACATCAGCAAGGTCGGCGCGACGCCGCCGACGAGCTGGGCGGACTTCTTCGACACGGCGAAGTATCCGGGCAAGCGCACGATGTGCAAATGGATCCAGGGCCAGCTCGAGCCGGTGCTGATCGCCGACGGCGTCAAGCGGGAGGATCTCTATCCCCTCGATGTCGACCGCGCCTTCAAGAAGCTCGAGCCGCTGCTGCCGCAGCTGATCTTCTGGGAGGGCGGCGCCCAGAGCCAGCAGCTGTTCCGCGACGGCGAAGTGGTGATGGGCAACATCTGGCACACCCGCGCCAACCTCCTGAAGAAGGAGGCCCCGGAGCGCTTCACCTGGACCTGGAACGAGAACGTCCTGTTCTGGAGCGCCTGGTCGGTGCCGAAGGGCAACCCGGCCGGCAAGCTGGTGTTCGAGTTCATCAACTCGAGCCTCGATCCGGAAGGCCAGATCACGCTCCTGCGCCTGATGGGCAACGGCCCGTCGAACCCGGCGGCCCAGGCGGTGATGACGGCCGAGGACAAGGCGGTCGACCCGGCCTCGCCGGAAAACACGAAGCACAACATCTCCATCAGCACCGCCTACTACGCCGACAACGAGGCGGAGCTGCAGAACAAGTTCCTCGACTTCATCGCCACCTGATCGAAGCCGGACGGGACCGCCGCCACCGCGGCGGCGGTCCCTCCGATCCGACAAGACCGCGAGGATCCCCGGGATGCGCCCGTTCGACAGGTGGGCGGTCGGCCTCACCGTGCCGGCCGTGCTGCTCACCACCCTCTTCTACCTCCTGCCGATTGCCCAGGTTCTCGTCCTCAGCGTGACGGAGCCGGTGACCGGCCTCGGCAACTACGAGCAACTCCTCGGCAGCCGCGCCGTCGCCCGCGTCGTCACGACGACGCTCGAGGTGTCGCTGTGGACGACGGCGTTGACGATCGCGGCGAGCTACGTCGTCGCCTACGCCCTCGTGCAGATGCGCCCGGGTGCGCGCCGCATCGCGCTGTTCATGGTGCTGGTGCCGTTCTGGATTTCGGTGCTGGTGCGCGCCTTCTCGTGGATCACCATTCTCCGCCGCGAGGGGCTGGTGAACCTCGGCCTGACCGGCCTCGGCCTCATCGACGAGCCGCTGCAGCTCGTCCACAACCGCACCGGCGTCATCATCGGCATGGTCCACTACATGATGCCGTTCGCGGTGCTGCTCATCTACGCGAACCTCGCCGGCATCGACCGCCGCATCATGCAGGCCGGCCGCTCGCTCGGCGCTCGCCCGATGACGGTGTTCTGGAAGCTTTGGGTGCCCCTCAGCGCTCCCGGAATCGCGGTGGCGACGCTGTTCGTCTTCATCTTCTCGCTCGGCTTCCTGATCACCCCGACGCTGCTCGGCGCGGGCCGCACCGTGATGGTCGCCGAATACATCTCGGTGCAGATCACCAACACGCTGCGCTGGGGCGTCGCCACCGGCCTCTCGACGCTGCTGCTGATCGCCGTCGGCTTCGTGGTCTTCATCGCGATGCGCCAGCCGGCGCTGCGCGCCGCCTTCTCCGGGAGGCAGGGATGAGCGCCGCGACGCTCGGCACCGAGCCGCGCCGGCGGGAATCGACGCCGCTCGGGCGCGCCGTGTCGAAGGTCTTCGCCATCGGGCTGCCGTGGCTCCTGCTCGGCTTCCTGTTCCTGCCGGTGCTGGTGTTGGTGCCAGTGGCGCTCACCGACCGGGAATATCTGTCGCTGCCGGAGCACGGCCTGTCACTGCAGCACTTCTGGTCGCTGACGGAATGGGAGAAGGGGTGGCTGCCGTCGATGGTGACGAGCCTCGTCGTCGCCGCGATCGCCACCGTCGTCTCGGTCTCGGCCGCTGCCACCTATGCGCTCGGCGCCTGGGCGCTCACCGGCTGGTGGCCGTCGCTGACGCGCGTCGTGCTGCTCGCGCCGCTGATCGTGCCGCCGATCATCTACGCCGTCGGCATCTTCAAGCTGTGGGCACGCTTCGGCCTGCTCGACAGCTATCCCGGCGTCATCATCGTCCACGTCGTGCTGTGTCTGCCGTTCGCGATCCTGGCCATCGGCGCCTCGCTGGCGCAGCTCGACCCGCGGCTGATCCAGGCGGCCCGCTCGCTCGGCGCCCGGCCGCCGACGGTGTTCTTCAAGGTGATCCTGCCGAACGTCACGCCGGGCATCGCCGCCGGGGCGGTGTTCGCCTTCGTCACCTCGTGGGACGAGATCACCGTGACGCTGTTCATCACCAGCCGCGCGGTCGAGACGCTGCCGCGCCGCATCTTCACCGGCATCGCCGACTCGGTCGATCCGGCACTGGCGGCGATCTCCGCCGTGCTGCTCGCCGTCACCCTGTTGGCGCTCGCCGCCCGCACGTTCTGGTTCGACCGCTCACCCGGTTCCTGAGCCGGTCACCTTTTCGACCCGCAGAAGACCCGAACACCACCCAGCGAACCACCAACAAGGACGGACGTGTCATGGCCCACCTGCCCGCAATGAGCGAGCACGAGTATCGCGAGAACAAGTTTTTCGAGATCTTCGGCTCCGTTCCCGAGCCCTCGTTCGAGAGCGAGAGCGAACTCGTCGACGGCTGGGGCCGCAACTGGGGCGTCTCCAACGACGTCGGCAAGCTGCGCGCCGTGCTGATGCACCGCCCGGGAGTTGAGATGTCCGTCGTGAAGAACCGGCCGCTGCAGGAGATCGGCGGCTTCGGCGATCCGGAGGAGGGCTGGTACTGGATCGGCAAGACGATGCCCGACCTGCCCGCCATGCAGAAGGCCCACGACGCGCTGACCGCGGCCCTGAAGGCCGAGGGCGTCGACGTCATCCTGGTCGGCGACGCCGCCAAGGGCCGCATGAAGCAGATCTTCACCCGCGACAGCGTCATCGGCGTCGAGGGTGGCGCCATCGTCACCCGTCTCGCCCGCCGCGTCCGCCGCGGCGAGGAACTGCCGGTGACGCGGGCGCTCGCCAATGCCGGCTGCCCGATTCTCGCGACCTTGAACGGCACCGCCGTGTTCGAGGGCGGCGGCTTCGCCCACATCGACGCCAAGACCGCCGTCTGCTCGGTCAGCGTCGCCTGCAACCCGGAGGGCGTCCTGCAGCTCGAGCGGCTGCTGAACGGCATGGGCGTCACCCTCATCAAGGTGCCGATGCCGGGCTACCGCATCCACATCGACGGCTCGTTCATGATGGTCGATGTCGAGACCGCCATCGTCAACAAGAACGAACTGCCCTACGTCTTCATCGACTATCTGGTAAAGCGCGGCATGAAGCTGATCGAGCTGCCGCCCGAGGACAATGCCTTCTCGCTGAACTGCTTGGCGGTGGCCCCCGGCCGGCTCATCATGCACACGACGACGAGCCCGCGGCTGGCCGACCGTCTCGACCAGGCCGGCATCTCGATCATCGAGGTCGACTACGAGGCCGTGGAGCTCGGCGGTGGCGGCATCCACTGCTCGACGGCGCCGCTGATCCGCGACCCGATCTGAGCCGCCGCGTCCGACAAGCCGAAGAGAGCCAGAAGAGAGCTGATGTCGTTCCTCGTCGCCCGCGATCTCCGCAAGACCTACGGACCCGTGACGGCGCTGGCCGACATCGGCCTCGAGGTCGAGGAGGGTGAGTTCGTCACCCTCCTCGGCCCCTCGGGCTCCGGCAAGACGACGCTTCTGATGTCGATCGCCGGCTTCACCCGGCCGGACAGCGGCACGATCTCGCTCGCCGGCCGCGACATCACCGCCGTCGAGCCAGAGGACCGCGACTTCGGCTTCGTCTTCCAGGGCTACGCGCTGTTCCCGCACATGAGCGTGGCGGACAACATCGCCTTCCCCCTGAAGGTGCGGAAGTGGGACCGCGCCCGCATCGCCGCCCGCGTCGAGGAGATGCTGGCGACCGTCGGCCTTGCCGACCTCGCCAGGCGCAAGCCGCGCGAGCTCTCCGGCGGCCAGCAGCAGCGCGTGGCGATTGCCCGCGCGCTCGCCTTCCATCCGAAGATCCTGCTCCTTGACGAGCCGCTGTCCGCCCTCGACCGGACGCTGCGCGAGACGATGCAGCGGGAATTGAAGCGCCTGCACCGGCAGACCGGCGTCACCTTCCTCTACGTCACCCATGACCAGGAGGAGGCGATCGCCATGTCGGATCGCATCGCCGTCTTCCAGAAGGGCCGGATCGTCCAGGTCGGGGCGCCGCGCGACCTCTACTACGCGCCCTCGACGCGCTTCGTCGCCGGCTTCCTCGGCGTCAACAACCTCGTCGACGCCCGCCTCGTGCGCGGCGCCGAAGGGGCCGTCGAGATCGAGGCGCTCGGGGCCCGCGTTGCGCTGCCGCCGGGCAAGGTCGCGGCGCTACCCGAGGGGCCCGCCACCGTGTTCATGCGGCCCGAGGACATTTCCCTCGAGCCCACCGCCGGCGAGCCTTCGCTCGCCATCGCCGGCACGGTGGTCGACGTCTCCTTCGTCGGCTCCTTCGACCTCGTGGTGATCGAGCCCCCCGGCGGGCCGGAGATCACCGCCCACCTTGCCGCCGACCGCACACGCGCGCTCGCGGTCGGCGCGCCGATCACCGTCCACGTCCGCGCGGACGCCATCGGCGTCGTTCCCAACGCCTGATCCCTTCGCCGCCCCGGATACCGGCGGGCGGCGAGACGGCACACCCACGCCCCGAGGAGACCCCAACAATGAAGAAGATCCGTGTTCTGCTCGCCGGTGAGACCTGGTCGAGCGCCACCACCCACACCAAGGGCTTCGACCAGTTCTCCACCGCCGAGTACCAGACCGGCATCGCGCCGCTGCTCGCAGCACTCGAAGGATCGGACGTCGAGATCGTCCACATGGCCGGCCACGAGACGCACACCCGCTTCCCGTTCACGGCGAAGGAGCTCGAGGCCTACGACGTCGTCGTGCTGTCCGACGTCGGCGCGAACTCGCTGCTCCTCCACCCCGACACTTTTGTGCGCGGACGTAGAACCCCCAACCGCCTGAAGGCGATCGCCGAGTGGGTCGAGGCCGGCGGCGGCTTCATGATGATCGGCGGCTACTTCTCCTTCCAGGGCCTGAACGGTGCCGCCCGCTATGCCCGCACGCCGATCGAGACGATCCTGCCGGTGACGATGCTGACGGCCGACGACCGCGTCGAGGTGCCGGAGGGCTTCCACCCGTCGCCGACCGGCGCCGCCCATCCCGCCATCGACGGCATCGCCGGCGACTGGCCCTATCTCCTCGGCTACAACGAGACGAAGTTGAAGGACGACGCGACGCTGCTGCTCTCCGTCGGCTCCGACTATGGCGACCAGCCGCTGCTCGCCGCCGGCACCTATGGCCGCGGCCGCACGATGGCGTGGACATCCGACATCGGCCCGCACTGGCTGCCGACCGAGTTCACCGAGTGGGACGGCTACCGCCGGCTGTGGACGCAGGCCTTCGCCTGGCTCGCCGGCCGGGGTTGACATGACCGACACCGTCATGCCGGCCGCAGCACCCGGGGAAACCACCGCCCCGGCGCCGCCGCGCCGCCGCTTCGGCCGCCTCGATTTCGACGTCACCGAGATCGGCTATGGCGCCGCCCCGATCGGCAACTTCCTCGCGCCCATCGAGGAAGGCGTCGCCGAGGCGATGGTGGAGGGTGCGTTCGCCGCCGGCCTCACCTACTTCGACACGGCGCCGCTCTACGGCAACGGCCTGTCGGAGCATCGCGTCGGCCAGGCGCTGCGCTGGAAGCCGCGCGACACCTTCGTGCTGTCGACGAAGGTCGGCTACCTCTTGCGGCCGGGCCGCGTCTTCTCCGAGCGCGACCCGTGGCGCTACGGCCTGCCGTTCACGCCGACCTATGCGTACGGCTATGACGCGACGCTGCGCTCGGTCGAGGACAGCCTGCAGCGCCTCGGGCTCGACCGCATCGACATCGCCTTCATCCACGATGTCGACGTCATCAACCACGGCGTCGCCCGCCAGCGGGCGCACTTCGAGGTGGCGATGGCCGGCGGCTGGGACGCCCTCGTCCGCCTGCGCGGCGAGGGGGTGATCAGGGCGATCGGCGTCGGCGTCAACGAGTGGGAGGTCTGCCGCGACGCGCTTCTCGCCCGCGATTTCGACTGCCTGCTGCTCGCCGGCCGCTACACCCTGCTGGAGCAGGAGGCGCTCGACGAACTGATGCCGCTCTGCGTCGCCCGCGACGTCGCCGTCGTCCTCGGCGGCGGCTTCAACGGCGGCATCCTCGCCACCGGCGCCAGGCCCGGCGCCAAGTACGAGTACAAGCCGGCGCCGCCGGAGATCATGGCGAAGGTCGCCGCGATCGAGGCCGTCTGCGCCCGCCACGACGTCCGCCTGATCGACGCGGCGATCCGCTTCGTGCTCGCCCACCCGGCGATCGTCTCGATCATCCCCGGCACGCGCACGCCGGCACAGCTCGCCGACAACCTCGCCGGCCTCGCCCGCACCATCCCGTCCGACTTCTGGGCGGAGCTGAAGCACGAGGGCCTCCTGCGCGCCGACGCGCCGGTGCCCGCGTAACAGCCCTTCGTCGCCAGCCCCCGCCCGACTACCCGGAGAGCCCCGATGCCCCCCCGTCTCGCCACCATCGCGATCCCCGATTTCGGCCTGCCGGAGGCGGCGCCGGAGATCCCCGCCGCCACCTACGAGCGACGTTGCCGCGAGGCCCATGCGAGCGCCGGCCGCACCTGGCTCGCGGTCTATGGCGACCGCGAGCACCTCGCCAACCTCCTGTTCCTCACCGGCATCGAGCCGCGCTTCGAGGAGATGCTGCTGATGCTCGGCCCCGGTGACCGCCGCGTCATCGTCGTCGGCAACGAGTGCATCGACTACGCGCCGCTCGCCGTGCTGCCGGGCCTCGAGATCGTGCTCGCCCAGTCGTTCGGGCTGATGGGGCAGGACCGCACGGTGGCGCCGCGGCTGCCGGTGGTGCTCTCCGACATCGGTCTGCGCCCCGGCGACACCGTCGGTCTCGCCGGCTGGAAGTACCTCGAGGTCGAGGAGTGGGACGGCGAACCGAGCTTCTTCGTGCCCGCCGTCGTCGTCGACGCGCTGGCGCTCGCCGTCGGCGGCCGCGAGGGCGTGTCGGATGCGACGCGCGTGCTGATGCACCCGGCGAGCGGCCTGCGCTCGGTCGTCGACGTCGACCAGATCGCCGCCTACGAGTGGGGCGGCGCGCATTGTTCGGCGATGGTCTGGCGCATCCTCACCGGCGCGCGGCCCGGCGACAGCGAGTTCACCGCCGCCGCCCGCATGGGCTACGCCGGCGAGCCGCTCGCCTGCCATACGATGATGTCGGGCGGCGACCCCTCCCATCCGGTCGTCGGCCTGCGCAGCCCGTCGGCGCGCCGGCTCGCCGAAGGCAACGGCGTCACCACCGCCGTCGGCCTGTGGGGCGGCCTGTCGGCCCGCGCCGGCCTGCTCGCCAAACAGGACGACGCCTTCGAGGCGGTCGCTAGCGGCTACTTCGCCGGCCTGCTCGCCTGGTACGAGACGGCCGACATCGGCATTTCCGGCGGCGAGATCTTCGCCGCCACCACCGAGGCGCTCGCCCGCGCCGGCCTGCGCTCGGCGCTCAACCCCGGCCACCTCACCGGCCACGACGAGTGGATGAATACGCCGATCCGCCCGCGCTCACCGGAGACGATCGATTCCGGCATGCCGATGCAGGTCGACGTCATCCCGGTGCCGATGCGGCCGGGCACCGCGCTCAACTGCGAGGACGGCATCGTCTTCGCCGACGAGGCGCTGCGCGCCGACCTCGCCGCCCGCCACCCGGAGGTCGCCGCCCGTATCGCGGCCCGCCGCACCTTCGTCCGCGACGTGCTCGGCATCGAGCTGAAGCCGTCGATCCTGCCGACCTCGAGCGTGCCCCTCATCCTGCCGCCGTGCTGGCTGACGCCGGAGCGGGTGTTCGTGGCGGGGTAGGGGGGCGGCGGCGGGCGCTGCCGCGTCCTCCCCCTGCCAGGGGGGAGGACAGCCGCGCGAAGCGCGGCAGGTGGGGGCCTGTCAATCCCAATGTGGACCTGAGTTTGGATTGACGGGCCCCACCCTGACCGCTTCGCGGTCTGTCCCTCCCCCTGGCAGGGGAGGGACGGGCGTCGTGCTACTCCGCCCTCCTACTCCGCCCTCCTACTCCGCCCCCCTATTCCCCCACCGCCGCCCCCGCCGGCCGGCGGTTGTCGTTCGCCCCGTACGTCCAGCCCTCCACCACCGGACGGCCGCGCAGCACGTCGTCGCCGAAGCTCGGGGCCTCGCCCGCCTTCGGCTGGCCGCCGCCGACGAGGATCGCCTCCACCGCCCCCCACGGGTTCTGCACCGTGACCGTGTGGCCGCGCTCGGTGAGGAGCTTGCGGGTGTCGGCCGACAGCGCCCGCGGTTCGACGTAGAGCACGTCGGGCATCCACTGGTGGTGGATCCGCGGCGCGTCGACGGCCTCCTGGATGGTCATGCCGTGGTCGACGACGTTCATGATCGTCTGCGCCACCGCGGTGATGATGCGCGAGCCGCCGGGGCTGCCGAGCACCATCACCGGCTCGCCGTCCTTCAGCACGATCGTCGGGCTCATCGACGACAACGGCCGCTTGCCGGGGGCAATCGCGTTCGCCTCGCCCTGGACGAGGCCGAACAGGTTCGCCGCGCCGGGCTTCGACGTGAAGTCGTCCATGGTGTTGTTGAGGAACACGCCGGTCCCCGGCGCCATCACCTTGGCGCCGAAATAGGAGTTCAGAGAGTAGGTCACCGCCACGGCGTTGCCGGCCGCGTCGACGACGGAGAAATGCGTCGTCTGCGAGCCCTCGTGGGCGCCCGTGCCGGGCTTCAGCGTCGAAGAGGGGGTCGCCCGGTGGCGGTCGATCGTGGCGCGGAGCTTGCCCGCGTAGTCCTTCGAGGTGAGGTGGGCGACCGGGTTGTCGACGAAGGCCGGGTCGCCGAGGGCGGAGTTGCGGTCGACGAAGGCGTGACGGAAGGCCTCCGTCATCAGGTGGACGGCGTCGGCGGAGTTGTGGCCGAGCCAGCCCATCGGGTAGCCCTCGAGCACGTGCAGGATCTCGCAGAGCGCGATGCCGCCCGAGCTCGGTGGCGCCGCCGAGCGCACCTCGTAGCCACGGTAGCGGCACTCGATGGTCTCGCCGAAGCGCACCGCGTAGTCGGCGAAGTCCTGCTTCGAGAGCAGCCCGCCACCGGCCTCGCTCGCCGCGACGATCTTCTCCGCCACGGGACCCTTGTAGAAGTAGTCCGGCCCGTCCTTGGCGATGCCCTCCAGTGTCGCGGCGAGGTCCGCCTGCACCAGCGTGGCCCCGGGGGCGAGCGGCTTGCCGTCGGCGAGGAAGATCGCGCCGAGCACCGGGTTCGCCGTGAACGCCTTGGTGCCGGCGGCGAGGATGTCGGTGTCGCCGCGCGTCAGCGCGAAACCGTCGCGGGCGAGGCGGATCGCCGGCGCCATCACGGTGGCGCGGTCCTTCGTGCCCCACTTCGCCAGCACCGCGTCGAGCCCGAGCACGCTGCCGGGCACGCCGATCGCCTTCCAGCCGTCGAGGCTGGCGCGCGGGATTCCCTCGCCCTTGTCGTCGAGATACATGTCGGCCGTCGCCGCCTTCGGCGCCGCCTCGCGGAAATCGACGAAGATCAGCTCGCCGGAGGCGAGGCGGATCGTCATGAAGCCGCCGCCGCCGAGGTTGCCGCAGCACGGGTTGACCACGGCCTGGGCGTAGCCGACCGCCACCGCCGCATCGATGGCGTTGCCGCCGGCGCGCAGCATCGCGGCGCCGACCTCGCTCGCGAGCCTCTGGTCGCTCACCACCATCCCGCGCTCGCCCTCCACCGGCTGCGGCGAGATCGCCGCTGCGGGGGTCGCGGCGAGCAGAGCGGCGGCGAGGAGAGCGGAGGGCACGGAGGCGGGGAGGGGGTGCGGCACCGTCGGTCACTCCTCGGTGGATCGGGCGACGTGCAGCATCCGTTTATCCGGGCGTCGTGTCGACAGCACCGCGCCATCAGGCCGGCTGATGGTGGCGACCAGCACAGATAATTTGAACGCGGCGCGCGCCGCCCCGACAGTCCACGGCGAGAGCCGTGCCCGAGACGCGGCAGCATTCCGAGGGAGGGCCGCCATGCACGTCTTCGACATCGTCGCCGAGAAGGCCTTCGACCCGACGAAGCACGTCGAGAAGATCCTCGGCGAGACCGGCGGCGGCGACTACACGGTGGCCTGTTGGGAACCGGGCCAGGCGAGCCCCTACCACTGCCACCCCGACTGCACGGAGATCTATTTCTGCTTCTCCGGCGGCGGCACGATGCGCACGCCCGACACCCTCGTCGACGTGACCCCCGGCTCCTTCGTCGTCCACCCGCCCGGCGAGTTGCACGAGTTCATGAACGGCCCTGAGCGGACGCTGCTCTACCGCATCCGCTACGGCACCGACATGAAGGCCCACGCCATCCGCTGGCACGGCCACCCGGAGTGGGTGCAGCCGGAGGCCGACAAGGCGTATTTCGCAAGGCACCCCGTGCCGGCGGGGGTGTGAGGGCTTTCGGGTCGGGTCGTCCCGGCCCCCGCGCGCCCTCGCCACCCCACGACCGTCATCGCCCGGCTTGACCGGGCGATCCATCCCACCCGGAAACGCTCGTTGTTGCCGCGGTTTACGTGCCCCGATCGAGGGTACCCGCGTGGGCCCGGATGGCTTTGGGCAGACGGATAGCCCCGCGTTCGTGATGGATCGCCCGGTCAAGCCGGGCGATGACGGAGCGAGAGGTCGGAGACCTGAGGCTTACGTCTCTCGCCCCCACCCGCCCCCTCAGGGGGCGGGTGAGCCGTTCTCGAAACAGGTCAATGACTTGCGGCTCTTGTTCGCCGTCGCCTTATCGGTGCCTTCCCGTGGCCGTCGCCCTCACCCGCCGTTGCAGAACTGCTTCGGCGTCAGCGTGCGCACCTTCTGCACCGGGGCGCCCTGCTTCACCACGTATTCAGAGATGCCGTAGTGGTCTTCGGACTCAGGGTTCCAGTTGTAGGTCCAGCCCATGCCGGTGAAGGGGTAGCCCGGTGACGGGAAGCCGAGGTTGAACGACGTCCACATCTGCGCGAACACGAAGGCCTGCGCCGCCTCGACGGCTTCCTTCTCCTTCTTCGACTTGAATTTTGTCGGCAGGTCAAAGTCGCATTTCGTCTTGGTGATGTCGGGGCTGCTGGCGCAGGGGCGGAAGATGTGCTTCGGCGCCACCTCGAACTCGACGAGCTCCCAGTCGCCGGCGGCCGGCGGCATGCCGAGGATCTGTTCCAGCGCCAGCACCGGGTCCTTGGCGCCCTTGCAGGCCTTCGAGGATTCCGACGGCTGCGACACCCAGGTGTCGTACTTCAGCACGCCCTTGTCGCCGGTGGTCGCCTCGATCGTCTGGCGGCCGCGCGTCTGGTCGAACGGGTGGTCGGGCTTCACCGGCTGGCCCTTCTTGTAGGTCAGCGTGATCACCTTGACCCGCGACTGCGAGGCGTCGATCGGCTTCAGCTTCAGCCGGAACGACGGCCGCTTCACCGCCGCGTCGGCGATCGACTTGCGGTAGAGCTCGTTGTTGGTCTTGGCGGCGGGGGACGAGACGTCGGCGGCGGCGGGCGCAGCCGTCAGCGTCGCTGCGCCGGTGGCGGCGAGGACGGCGGCGACGAGGAAGCTGCGATGAAGGCGTCGGCCGGAAGGCGCCAGCGGGGTGGCGAGCAACATTACAGATGGTCCCTGGATGTCTGTCGCGCGCCCCCGCCCGATCGCGGCACGTAAGCGCGTTTCCGGGGAACATGCAACCGCTCCCCTGCGCCGCCCACAACCGCAAGCCGGCGCCCGCGCGCCGCCGGCCGCCGTACCGCCCATCAGTCCGCTTCGGTCGGCTCGATCGTCAGCATCCTTCCCCCGAGCGAGGCGAAGGCGCGGGTGCGGCAGGTCAGCACGATCACCTGCTGGCGGTGGCCTGCGCGGTTCAGCGCGTCGAACATCTGGGCGATGCGGCCGTCGTCGGAGAACACCAGCGCGTCGTCGAGCACGATCGGCACCTCCTCGCCGCGCTCGGCCAGCATCGCCCCCATGGCGAGGCGCACCAGCACGGCGATCTGTTCCTTGGTGCCATCGGAGAGGCGCTGGAAGGCCTCGGCCGCGCCGCCCCGATGCAGGGCGTCGACGCTGAAGCCGTCGCCGAGGGCGATCTCGGCGGCGGGGAAGAGGTCGTTGAGGTAGGGGCGGAGGTGACGGCGGAGCGGCGCGTTGAGCTGCTCGCGCTGCTCGGCGTAGCAGGCTTCCACCGTGTCGCGCAGCAGCGCCAGCGTGTCGGCTCGGGCCTGCAGGCGGTCGCGCTCGCGGGCCACCAGCGCAGCCTCGGCCTCCTGCGCCGCCGCGCGCTCGCCGAGCCCGTCGCCGCCGGCGCTCTCGATGCGGCCTTCCAGATTGGCGATATCGCGCTCCAGCGTCGCGAGGCGGGCGGCGTGGTTGGCGAGCGCCTCTTCGAGGCGCTGTACCCGGCCGCGCCGGCGCTCGATCTCCTCCGCCGCCGGCGCGGCGCGGCGCTGCGCCTCGAGCGCGGCGGCCTTGGTCCCGTGGTCGTCGCCGGCGGCGCGCTCGGCCGCCTCGGCGGCGGCGAGCGTCTCAGCGCGCGCGTCATCGGGCAGCACGGCGAGGTCGGCACTGAGGCGGGCGCGCACCTCCGTCAGCGTGCCGGCGAGGCGGCCGCGGGCGTCGGCGACTCGGGCGAGCGTCGCGCCGTGCGCCTCCAGCGTGCCCTCGTGCGCCTGTCGTCGTCGGCGGGAATCGTCGCGGCCGGTGCGCACGGCGTCGAGCCGCTCGTCGAGGGCGTCGGCGGCGGGCAGCGCGGTGAAGCCGGCTTCCGCCAGCGGTGCGGTGGCGATCAGGGCGTCGATCGCCGCCAACTCGTCGCGCGCCGCGGCGAGCACGGCGGCGACCGTCTCGGCCCCGGCGCCTCTGGCGCCACCGCGCTTGCCGACCCCGGCGGCGGCCGCCTCGGCCTCCAGCCCCGCCCGCTCGGCTTCGAGCTCCTGCCGGCGCGCACGGGCGGCCCGCAGCGCCGCGGCGTCGGTGAAGCCGGTGTCGTCGAGGAGCTTTGCGAGCTCGGCCCGCAGCGCCTGCCGGCGCGCCTCTTCCGTCGCACCGGCGCCGGCGGGCGGCGAGACGGTGATGGTGGCGAGATCGCCGACGGCGATCACCAGCGGCGCCAGCGCGGCGCGACGGGCGCCGGCGGCGATCGGCTCGCCGTCGATGGTCACCCGCCCGGCGCCGGCGGGGCCGAGCGTCACTTCGACCTGCGGTGCCGCCGCCTCCAGGCGCGCGGCGACGAGGCCTAGCTCGCGCTCCAGCGCGTCGAGGCGACCCATCGCGGCCGCATCGGCGCGGTTGGCGGCGAGCGCCGCCGCCGTCTCGGCGAGCCGCTGGTCGAGGGCGCCGAGGCGGTCGAGGCGCTCGGCCAGCCGGTCGCGCTCGCCGGCGCGGGCGAGGATGGCGCCGAGGCGGTGCAGCGCCCGCTCGCGTGCCTCGTGGGCACCGGCCGCCGTGTCGATCTCGGCCAGCGCCGCGCGGGCCGTGGCGATCGCCGCCCGAGCGGCGGCCTCCTCCGCGTCGAGAGGGGCCAGCCGGGCGGCGATCTCGGTCTCGCGGCGGCGGTCTGCGTCGATGCGCGTTGCCCGCGCGGCGATCTCCTCGCGCCGGGTGCGCGCCCGCTCGAGGTCGCCGCGGGCGCGGCTCTCGGCCGCCTCGCAGAGCGCCACCTCGGCGCCCGCCGCCTCGCCCTCGCGCAAGAGCCGGCGCGCCTCGGCGAGGTCGCGGCGCATCTCCGCCTCGGCGGCCGGATCGGCGTGGCGGGCGCGCTCGGCCCGCTTGGCCGCGAGTGCTGCAAGCTCGGTGTCGAGCACGGCGAGGCGCGCCTGCGTCGCCGCAAGCGTCGCCGTGAGGTCGGCGTGGCGGGCGGTCGTCTCGGCCAGCGGCCCGCCGGCCTTCGCCCGGCCGCTGGCGGTGACGAGGGTGGCGAGTTCCTCGCCGAGCGCCTTCAGGACGGTGCGCGCCCGCTCACCGCCGAGCAGCGTGCCGACCTCGGCGTGCACGGCGGCGCTCAGCGCGCTCGCCGCCGCTTGCGACGGCTCCGGCACCACGAAGGATTTGCCCTGTTCCACCCACAGGATGCCGAAGGCCGCCTCGTCGACGGTCCGGCCACCGCCGGGGTCGATGCCGAGGAGCTCCCACGTCCGCTCGTCCGCCTCGCGGCCGCGGGCGATCTCGACGCCGGCGCGCGACAGGCTCGCCGAGGCGCTGCGCAGGAACTTCTTGGCGAGCCGGTAGGCGGTGCCGCCGTGTTCGAAGTCGACCGTCACGCACGCCGGCAGCGTCAGCCCCTCGCTGGCGAGCCGGCGGAGCGTGTCCTTGCTGCTGTCGTGCCGCTCGAACAGGCACGCCCGCACGGCGCGGAACAGCGTCGACTTGCCGGCCTCGTTCTCGGCGGCGAGCACGTTGACGCCCGGCCCGAGCCCGGCGACGCGCACGCCGGACGCGAAGCGCCCGACCCCCTCGACGGAGACGCCGGTGATCCTCACGCGCCGCGCTCCCCGTCGGCGGCCATCAGATAGAGCTCGACCAAGGCGTTCTCGGCGCGGCGGCGCTGGTCGGCGGGGCGGCCGTCGTCCTCGGCGAGGCCGCGCAGGCGGTCGGCGGCCTGGCGCAGCACGCCGCCGAAGTCGATCGCCTCGAGGTCGGCGGCGGTCGGCCGCGCCGACAGGGCCGAGAGGTCGGCATCGAGGTGGAAGACGGCGGCGGCAAGCCCGGCGAGGCGGCGGTCGAGCTCGGCGCGGCCCGACAGCGCCAGCGTGCCGGCGAGCCGCAGCCGTAGCACGGTCGCCGACAGGCTCGGCAGGGCGCGCAGCCGCGCCTCCAGGTCGGCGAGGGCGGAGTGGGCGAGATCGCCGTCGTCGCCGACGCGCTCCTCCCGTGTCGTCCAGCGGAACGAGCCGACCGTGCGCTCCTCCACGACTGCCGGGGCTCCGGGCCCGGCGATGTCGACGAGGAGGGCGCGGCCGATCTCCTGGCTGCCGGCGCGGTCGGGCTCCGGCGTGCCGGCGTACCAGCAGGCCGCTCCGATCCTGAGCGTGCGGTGCCAGTCGCCCAGCGCGAGATAGGAAAGCCCGGCGCTCTCCGGCCGGCGCGGATCGATCGGGTTCGACGCCTCGCCCTCGCCGTCGAAGCCGACCACCGAGCCGTGCGCGAGGCCGATGCGGACGAGCCCCGTCGCGCTCTCCGCCCGGTCCATCCAGGCGGAGAGATCGCCGCCCTCGGCCTTGCGGGTCAGCACCGCCGGCAGCAGCACGGCGGCGTCGCCGAGCACCGCCGGCTCGGGGGCGAGGTGCAGGTGGACGTTGTCGGGCGCGCCGGCCGCCGCGACGCGGTCCCAGACGCCCTTCGGCCGGTGCGGGTCGTGGTTGCCGGGAACGAGGTGCCAGGCCACAGTCGGGAACGCCCGCATCCGCTCCAGCGGCTCGCGCAGGGTCTGCGGCGTCGGTGTCTCGCTGTCGTAGACGTCGCCGGCGACGAGCACGTGCGCCGCCCCCTCCGACAGCGCCAGCCGGCCGATCGCCTCGATCGCGTCGAGCCGCGCCCGCTTCAGCACCGCCTCGCGGTCGCCGAACTGCCGGAACGGCTTGCCGATCTGCCAGTCGGCGGTGTGGATGAATCGCATGGCGGGCGGGGGTCCGTCTCGTCTCGGCTCGACGCGGTTCGGCTCGGCGTCGCGTGGGCCTTCGCCGGCGCCCTCTCAGCGCGGCGATTCGCTTCGATTGGACCGGCGGGTCGTGTCGCGGTCAAGGTGCACCCCTTAAGGTGCGGCCCTGCAAGTCGCAGCCGTACCGTTCCGTCTCCACCCGCCGTTCGGCGCGAACGTGGCAGCGCGCGGCGTCGCCGCGATGACGCAAGGCTGGTGCAGGCTCGGCAGGCGAGGGATGATTTTCTCACCCTGCACCGTTTGTCTCCTGAGGCGGCTCCCTCGGTCTTGTAAGGGTGCGTCGGCCGCTTCAGATTGCAAACGCTGGAACGGGCTCACGGATGCTGTCGCCATACGTCCCGGACGTCGTCGTTGCGTCGAGGCGATCGGAGCTCGATTGCCTGCTGGCGCTCGCCTGCACCAGCTTCGACGTGTCCGCCGTGCTGCTCGACGTGGCGGACGGGCAGTGCATCGTCGCGCGCGGCGCCGCCGATCTCGATTGCAGCGAACTCGCCGCCGACCGCGCCTTCTGCGATCTCCCGGCGATGGTGCGCGACGTGCTCGTCGTCGAGGACGTCGCCGGCGACGCGCGCCTCGCCGGCCGGCGGTTCGGTTCCGGTGGTCCGGCGGTGCGCTTCTTCGCCGGTCTACCGGTGGTGCTGGAAACCGGCCGCCCCGTCGGCGCGCTGATCCTCGTCGGCACCGTGCCGCGACAGTTCGCGGCGGAGCAGCGGCGGCGTCTGCAGGAGATCGCCGGCATCGTCGCCGCGCTCGTCGTCGACGCACGGCGGGCCCGCGAGGTCTGCCATCTCACCGACGCCCTGACCGAGCAGATCGAGCAGACGCGTCGCGAGCAGGTCGCGATGCAACGCTATCGCAAGATGTATGAGCGCACCTCGGCGCTCGGCCACATCGGCGTCTGGGAGTTCGATTTCGCCACCGAGACCCTGACCTGGACGAACGGCGTCTATGACATCTTCGGGCTGCCGCGTGGCTCGTCGGTGACGCGGGAACTGACGCTCAGCTTCTATGAACGGGAATCGCGCCTGCGCATGGAGCGGATGCGCCGCAAGGCGATCGAGGACTGCGCGAGCTGCAGCCTCGACATCCGCATCCGCACCGTCGGCGGCCAGCGCCGCTGGGTCCGTCTCACCATCGACGTGGAGGTCGAGGGCGGCCGGGCGGTGCGCATCTTCGGGCTGAAGCAGGACATCACGCCGGAAAAGGAGCTGCTCGAGCGCCTGCGCCGGCTCGCCGAGGTCGATCCGTTGACCGGCCTCGCCAACCGCTCGATGTTCGAGGGCAAGCTCGCCCGCGCGCTCGCCCCCGACAGTCGCGGCGCGCCACCCGCGGCGCTCGCCCTCATCGATCTCGACGGCTTCAAGGACCTGAACGACAGCTTCGGACATGCCGCCGGTGACGAGTGCCTGCGGCAGATCGGCCGGCGTCTGCGCACCGTCTTCCGCCGCCCCCACGAGATCGGCCGCATGGGCGGCGACGAGTTCGCCGTGCTGGTGCGCGGCCGGCGGTCGGAGGCGGAGCTCAAGGCGCTCGCCCGCGCGGCGATCGAGGAGGTCAGCCGGCCGATCGTCTTCGAGGGCAACGCGCTCGTCGTCGGAGCCAGCGTCGGCGTGACGCGACCGGCCGATTTGCGCGCGCATAGCATCGGCAGTCTGTTCGCTGAGGCGGACCGGGCGATGTATGCGGCCAAGCGCGCCGGCCGCAACACCGTCCGTTTTCATCGGCCGGCAGACGCACCCACCGCGGCGCCGCGCGGTGTCGCCGCGCGCGATCGGCCGCGGCCCCGCCGCTTGACCGCGACGGCCCGCGCGTCTACCCCCGCGCGATGACCGCAGACGCCCCCGACATCGCCGCCGCCCCGCCGATCCTGCCGGGTCTGTCCGCCCTCGCCGGGCGCTACGACGCCCTCGTCTGCGACGTCTGGGGGGTCGTCCACAACGGCATCGCCGCCTATCCGGCCGCCGTCGAGGCGCTCACGCGCTTCCGCGCCGGTGGCGGCGCCGTCGTGCTGGTGACGAACTCGCCGCGTCGCGAGGACGGCGTCATCGAGCAGCTCGGCCAGCTCGGCGTGCCGCGCGACGCCTTCGACAGCGTCGTCACCTCCGGCGAGCTCACCTTCTCGCGCCTCGTCGCCCACGGGGCGGAGCGCGTCCACCAGATCGGCCCGCCGCGCGACGTCGTCTTCTACGAGGGCACCAACATCGCGCTTGTCGGCCCGGACGAGGCCGAAATCGTCGTCTGCTCGGGCATCGAGGACGAGGAGGAGGGCCGGCCGGAGGACTATCGCGACCGCTTCGAGGCGATGGTGGCGCGCGGCCTGACGATGCTGTGCGCCAACCCCGACATCGTCGTCGAGCGTGGGCCACGGCTCCTATGGTGCGCCGGCGCACTCGCCCGCGTCTATGGCGACCTCGGCGGCCGCGTCGAGCTCCTGGGCAAGCCGCACCAGCCGATCTATGACGAGGCGCGCCGGCGCATCGCCGCGCTCCGGCCGGAGGCGCGCGTGCTCGCCGTCGGCGACGGCCTCGCCACCGACGTGCGCGGCGCCGTCGACCATGGCATCGACGTCCTGTTCGTCATCGGCGGCATCCACGGCCACGAGTTCGGCGGCATCGAGACCTCCGACCCGCGCCTGATCGCCGCCCGCCTCGCCTCCGAGGGATTGCGCGCGACCGCCTGCGTGCCGATGCTGCGCTGGGGCTGAGCCGTCTTCACGGGCCGCCCGGAGCTGAGGAACCCTGATGGACGTCGACACGCCCGCACCCGAGACGGCGCCGACCAGCCTGCCGCCGCTGCGCACCCTCTATTTCGAGGACCTCGCCGTCGGCATGAGCGAGACGCTGTCGAAGACGGTGCTCTCCTCCGACGTCGTCGGCTTCGCCGAGGTGTCGGGCGACCGCAACCCGATCCATCTCTCCGAACACTTCGCCGCCCGCACGCCCTTCCGCACCCGCATCGCCCACGGGCTCTACACCGCGAGCTTGATCTCGGCGGTGCTCGGCACCCGCCTGCCCGGGCCGGGCGCTATCTATCTGTCGCAGACGCTGAACTTCCACGCCCCCGTCCACATCGGCGACACCGTGACGGTGACGGTGGAGGTGGCCGAACTCGTCGAGCGCGGCCGGCGGGCCCGTCTCACCTGCACCTGTGCCGTCGACGGCAAGACCGTGCTCGACGGCGAGGCGCTGGTGAAGGTGCCGAAGCGGGCGGAAGGGCCGAAATTGCTGTGAGCCGACCCGTGAGCCAGCCGTGATGACGCTCGCCTCCGAACTCGACATTGCGCGGCCGTTCGCGGTGCCGCTGCAGGCCGCCGGCCCCGGTGAGCGGCGCGCCGTCGTGGCGATCGGCAACTTCGACGGCGTCCACCGCGGCCACCAGGCGGTGCTGTCGCAGGCGCGCCACATCGCCGACGAGGCCGGCGCGGCCGCCTTCGCGCTGACCTTCGAGCCGCATCCGCGCACGCTGCTGCGCCCCGACCAGCCGGTGTTCCGCCTGACGCCGCCGACGGTGAAGGCGCGCGTGCTGTCGGCGCTCGGCCTCGACGGCATGATCGTCGCCGGCTTCGACCGCGCCTTCTCCGAGCGCACCGCCGACGGCTTCGTCGACGACGTGCTGATCGCCGGCCTCGGCGTCCGCCACGTCGTCATCGGCTATGACTTCCACTTCGGCAAGGCGCGCTCCGGCACGCCGGCCTTTCTTGCGGATGCCGGCGCCCGCCACGGCTTCGGCGTCACCGTGGTGTCGCCGTGGAAGGACGAGACCGGCGGCGCGGTCTCGGCGACGCGGGTGCGCGACGCGCTGTCGCTCGGCGACGTGCCGGTGGCGAACGCGCTGCTCGGCTGGCGCTGGCAGGTCGATGGCGAGGTCCGCCACGGCGACAAGCGCGGCCGCCTGCTCGGCTATCCGACCGCCAACCTCCGTCTGCCCGAGGACTGCGCCGCCGCCCACGGCATCTATGCCGTGCGGGTGCGCGTCGGCGGTACGCTCCACGACGGCGTCGCGAGCTACGGCCGGCGGCCGACATTCGACGACGGCGCGCCGCTGTTCGAGGTCAACCTGTTCGACTTCGCTGGCGATCTCTACGGCCAGACGCTGGTGGTGACGCTGGTCGAGCGGCTGCGTGGCGAGGAGAAGTTTTCGAGCGCCGAAGCGCTGATCGCCCAGATGGACCGCGACGCCGCCAAGGCGCGCGCCGTGCTCGCCGCGATGACGCCGCTGTCGGACCTCGACGCGGCGCTGAGTTTCTGAACGGCCGAACGACGGCTGAAACAACGACAACAAGACGGGGAGGGCGGCATGACCGAGGCGGCACCGCGGCGGATCGCGATGGTGACGGGGGCCGGCAGCGGCGTCGGGCGGGCGACGGCGCTCGGCCTCGCCGCGGCGGGGTGGACGCTGGTGCTCGCCGGGCGGCGGCGCGAGCCGCTCGCGGCTGTGGCGGCCGAGATCGGTGGCGAGACCCTCGTCGTGCCGACCGATGTCGGCGACGAGGCGGCGGTGGCGGCGCTCTTCGCCGCGACACGCGAGCGTTTCGACCGGCTCGACCTCCTCTTCAACAACGCCGGCCTGTTCGCCCCCGCCGTGCCGCTCGACGAGCTGCCGGTGGCGACCCTGCGGGCCGTGCTCGACGCCAACCTGTTGGGCGTCTTCCTCTGCACCCGCGAGGCGATGGCGCTGATGAAGGCGCAGACGCCGCGCGGCGGCCGCATCATCAACAACGGCTCGATCTCGGCGCACGCGCCGCGGCCGAACTCGGCGCCCTACACGGCAACCAAGCACGCCATCACCGGCCTGACGAAGTCGGTGGCGCTGGACGGCCGCGCCTTCGACATCGCCTGCGGCCAGATCGACATCGGCAACGCCGCCACCGACATGACGGCGCGCATGGCCGAGGGCGTGCCCCAGGCCGACGGCCGGCTGGCGGTCGAGCCGCGCATGGACGTCAGCCATGTCGCCGACGCCGTTGTCTGGATGGCGAGCCTGCCGCCCGAGGCGAACGTGCCCTTCCTCACGGTGATGGCGACGAAGATGCCGTTCGTCGGGCGGGGATAGGGCGGGGGCAGCGACGTCGGCGCCGAATGCTCTCGGCGGCGCGCAACAACCGGCACTCTGGCGGGAATAAACCCCCGCGGCTGTCGTTCTTCCCTGCGTCGCCCCGCTGATCTCGATCGGGATCGCCATCTGGGGCTCTGCAACACGGAGAACGACGATGACTTCCAAGCTCGCCATCCTCGCCGCGCTGGGCCTCGGCGCCGCCGCCACGGCCGCTGCTCCGGCCCTCGCCGGCCCGCTGTCGCCGCATGCGCTGTCGTCCTTCGAGACGGCATTCCCCGACGTCGTGCAGGTCGACAACGACGACAACGACGACAACGACGATAACGACGATAACGACGACAACGATATCGACAACGACGATCGCGACGACAGCGACGACGACGACGACAACCGGAACAACGACGACGACGACAACGACGACCAGAATGACAGCAATAACAACAACGATGACGCCGACCTGAACGATGGCGACGATGACCGGAACGACGATGACGGCAAGGGCAAGAAGGGCAAGGGTGACGGCAAGGGCAAGAAGGGCAAGGGCGGCGATGACGGCAAGGGCAAGGGCAAGGGCGGCAAGGGCGACAAGGGCAAGGGCGGCAAGGGCAAGGGCGACAAGGGCGGTCGTGATCGCGGCGACGATCGCGGTGAGCGGGGTGGCCGGCAGGCCGCGATCTTCGAGCTCTCGCCGCGCCTCGATGGCGACGCCTGGCAGGGCCTGGTGATCCGGGTCAGCGACGACGACAACGGCGACGACCGCCGCCGCGACGGTGACGACGACTGATCGGTCGCCACCACGGCCTGCGAGTTACACGCGCCCTCCCGGTTCACCCGGGAGGGCGTTTCCGTTCGCGCAGCAGGGGCGTCGACCATCGCCTTCTCCCACCGTCCGGTGGGAGAAGGTGCCCCCGAAGGGGGCGGATGAGGGCGGCGCGGTAGAGCCGCGCCGTGGCGGACGGCAGGGTTTCGGCGTTCCGGCGCAGGCGGGGACGTCGCTTCCGCTCCTGCGGAGCGGCCCTCATCCGGCCTTCGGCCACCTTCTCTCGCGAGACGCGGGAGAAGGAAAAACCTCACCGCAGGGCGGCGTCCGCCTCCAGCGCCACGCCCCGCAACATCGGCGCGGCGCACGGTGCCGGGGCCTGGACGAGGCCGTGGCCGAACACCGGGTCGCGGCCGGCCTCGCCGAGGTCAACGGCGCCGTCGGCCAGGGCCGCGACCGTATCGGCGACGGGAACGGCGGCGGGATCGGGCAGTTCCGCCCGCGCGGCTGCGAGCGCCGCCGCCACGAACGGCACGGCGTAGGAGGTGCCGGACCGCTGCCGCACGCCGCGTACCGAGCGCGCCACGGTCAGCTGAACGCCGGGAGCCGCGAAGGCGACGTGGGCCCCTTGTCCGGCGTTGCGGTAGACGCGGCCGCGTCCGTCGACGGCGGTGACGGCGACGACGCCGGCGTAGGCGGCCGGATAGCGCGGCTCGGCCCGCGGTCCCTCGTTGCCGGCGGCGGCGACGATCGCGACATTGCGGGCGAGCGTCGCGGCGACGGCGCGCTCGAGCAGCACATTGGGCGGACCCGACAGCGACAGGCTGAGCACCTCGACCTCGCCGGCGAGGCGATCGATCGCCCGCACCAGCGAGAACGCGTCGGTGGCGGCGCCGGCGCCATCGCGGTGGAAGGCCTCGACGGCGATCAGCTTCGCCTGCGGCAGCAGGCCCGGCGTGCGCGAGAGGGCATCGCCGACGAACAGCACCGCCACCGCCGTGCCGTGCAGGGCGTCCGCCGGCGGGCGCTCGCCACCGACGAGGGACACCACCGTCAGGTCGCGGCCGGCGAGGGCCTCGAGGTCCGCATTGACGCCGGTGTCGATCATGCCGATCACCGGAGCGACCGCGCACGCCCGTGGCGGCGCTACCCAGCCCACCTGCTCGAAGACGGCGCATGCCTCGCCGCTGCAGGGGCCGTCGGCAGCCGGCGGCGCGGCGTCCGCCTCCGATTCGTCGGGACGGTAGAGGGTGTTGAGATCGAGCACGGCCGTCGGCGCCGCGGCAGCGACGGCGGCGCGTGCCGCCTCGAGGCTGGTGCCGGCCGGCGCCCGCAGCCGCGCCACCTCGCCGCCGATCAGCGCCACCGGCGCCTGCTCGACGACCGTGTAGCCGGCGGCGGCGATACGGGTGAGGTCGTCGGCCGAGGCGACGGCGACGACGAATTCCGGTGGCGGCGGCGGCACCGGGGCCGCGCGGGCAGCGGGCGGACGCCGCTGCTCCTGCCGGCGCACCTGCCGCCGCTCCGGCCGCTTGTCGCCATCGTCGCGCTTCTGGATGAGGCGCCGGATGGCGTTGTCGATCGGCAGGCGACTCGTTCCCGGCCCGACGCGCGCGCCCTCCGTATCGGACTGAGAGGGGCTGCCGCGACCGCCGCGGCCACCACCGCGCCCGCCGCCGCCGTCGTCCCCGTCGTCGTCGGCGATCGCCACCGTGGCGGAAAACGGAGTGATGGCGGTCGGCACCAGCGGCGCTGAGCCCAGCACGATCGCCGTCGCCGCTACGAGCAGCAGCGGTCGGCGGGGGGGCTTCGGCGGATAGGACGGCATGGCTGGCGCTCCTCGTGAAGGGAAGATGGGCTGCCGCTTCAACGTTGAAAGCGCCCCGGCATTCCGTCCGGCTCACAAATCCGTCAGAACGGGGAATAAGTCGCCGCGCGCCACGTTGAAGCGGAGTTCGCAAAACGGCGACGGGGGCCAGGGATGGTGACGGTGGAGATCGGGGACGAGATCGTGGCGCTGCTGCCGCGGCTGCGCAGTTTCGCGCTGTCGCTGGCCCGCCGCCGCGACGAGGCGGACGACCTCGTGCAGGCCGCTTGCGAGCGGGCGTTCGGCGCGATCGACAGCTGGCAGCCGGGGACGCGGCTCGACGCCTGGATGTTCCGCATCCTGCGCAATCTGTGGATCGACCGGCATCGGCGGCGTCGCGACGAGACCTCGCTCGACGATGACGAGGCGGGGCTGTCGGTGGCCGGTGAGGACGGGCGCCACACCGTCGAGGTGCGCTCGACGATGGCGGCGGTGCGGGCGGCGATCGACCGCCTGCCCGAGGACCAGCGGGAGGTGCTGATGCTCGTCTGCGTCGAGGATCTCAGCTACCGCGACGCCGCCGAGGTTCTGGAGGTGCCGATCGGCACGGTGATGAGCCGGCTGTCGCGCGCCCGGCGCGCGCTCGCCGCAGCGCTCGACGCGCCGGCGGCGCGGCCTTCGGATCGGGCGGTGGCAAATCAGACGGTGGGAGGACGGCCATGACGGGTGAGACGGGCCGGGAACCGGCGATGGAGATGAGTGACGAAATGCTGATGGCCTTTGTGGATGGCGAACTCGCCGCCGAGGATGCAGCGGCGGTCGAACGCGCCATCGCCGCCGACCCCGAGCTGAAGCGGCGGGCCGCCGATTTCCGCGACACCCGGCTCGTCGTCCGTGGCGCCTTCACGGAGGAGCGCGCCGAGCCGGTGCCGGCGGCGCTGGTCGCCGCGGTACGGGCGGCGGCCGAGCGGGCCCGGCAAGCGGCGCCAAACACGGCCGCGCCGGCTGCGGTGCCGCCGAGCCCCGCCGCGCCGGTTGCGGCCCCATCCGAGGCGACCGCTCAGGCCGACGGTGGCCGCGTCATCGCCTTTCCGCAGCGGCGGCGGGCGGCGCTGTTCGCGCTGCCGATCGCGGCGAGCCTGATGATCGCCGCCGGCCTCGCCGGCTTCCTGATCGGTGACGCCCGTGCCCCGGTGACCGATGTCGCCACGGTGGCGCCGCTCGGTGGCGACACGGCGGTGACGGGGGCGCTCGCCGGCCTCGTCTCCGGCGATGAGCGGACGCTTCCCGACGGTCGGCGGGTCGCTGCGGTGGCAAGCTTCCCGGTCGACGACGGCGTCTGCCGCGTCTTCACGGTGCGCGGCACCGCCGCCGGTGCGGTCGAGGGCGTGGCGTGCGACCGCGGCGGCGGCCTCGCCGTCGAGGTGGCGGTGACCGCCACCAGCAGCGACGGCGCCTATACGCCCGCCTCCGACGTCGCCACCGGCGTCGTCGACGCCTTCCTCGACGCCGCCGGCGCCGGTGCGTCGCTGACGGTGGAGGAGGAGCGGGCGCTGCCGCGGCGCTGAGCGGTCGGTCGCTGGCCGGTCACGCGCGGCCGGAAAGCGTCTGGCGCAGCCAGCGGCGGAACGTCGCCACCGCCGCCGCCTCGACGCGGCGGTTCGGCCGGACGATGTGGTAGCCGCGGGCGCTGGTGACGACCGGCAGCGGCGCCGGCACCAGCAGGCCGCGCGCCAGCGCGTCGTCGATCAGCGGCCGCCAGCCGAGCGCCAGGCCCTGGCCGGCGATCGCCGCCTGCACGACCAGGATGTAGTTGTTGAAGGTGAGCCCCGGCGTGCGGCCGGTCAGCCGCGTGCCGGCGCTCGCCGCATAGTCGTCCCAGCCGAGCCAGCGGCCGGGGCCGGGCGCGTCGAGGTGGAGGAGCGGTAGCCGGTCGAGATCGGCGACGCCCGCCACCGCCGTCTCCGCGAGGAAGCCGGGTGAGGCCACCGGCGTGACGTGCTCGCCGACGAGCAGGCTCGTTCGGGCCCGCGGCCACGGGCCGCCGCCGAAGACGATCGAGACGTCCTCGGCGTCGCTGTCCGGGTCGAAGTCCTCCTGGCGCGTGACGATGCGGACGTCGACCTCGCCCATCACGCGCCGCATCTCGGAAAGCCTCGGCAGCAGCCAGAAGGCGGCGAAGCCGAAGTCGGTGGCGACCGTCAGCGTGTGGGCGCCGCCGATGGTGCGCGCCGCCTCGACGGCCCGGGAAAGTGCCGCCAGCGCCTCGCCGGTGGCGCTGGCGAGATGCAGGCACGCCTCCGTCGGCGTGACGCCGCGCCAGACGCGGTCGAACAGCGGCACGCCGAGCCTTTCCTCGAGCGCGGCGATCTGCCGGCTGACCGCCGACTGCGTCAGCCCGAGCTCGCGCGCCGCCGCTGTGAAGCCGCGGTGACGCACCGCCGCCTCCAGCACCGCGAACTGTTGCAAGGGCGGCAGGCGGGGTCGCGATGCCATGACGTCTACTCATGCCTTCATCTGGTCAAGCTGAGTTTACGGCAACGTCGGATCGCCGGAAACTCCGATGATGCCTGAGGTGAAGCGGGGTGGACGACGGTGGGCCGGCGGCGACTGAACGTACTCCTGATCATGGCGGACCAGCTCAATCCGATGGTCCTGCCGGCGTATGGTGGTCTCGCCCGCACGCCGGCGATCGACCGGCTGGCGCAGCACGGGACCGTCTTCGACGCCGCCTACTGCAACAGTCCGCTGTGCGCCCCGTCGCGGGCGGCGTTCATGACCGGCCGGCTGCCATCGCGCACCGGCGGCTACGACAACGCCGCGCCGTTCGGCTCCGACGTGCCGACCTTCGCCCACCTGATGCGGATGCGCGGCTACCGCACGACTCTCGCCGGCAAGATGCACTTCGCCGGGCCGGACCAGTTGCACGGCTTCGAGGAGCGGCTGACCACCGACATCTACCCGGCCGACTTCGGCTGGACGCCGGACTGGGCGCGGCCGGAGCGCCGGCCGAGCTGGTACCACAACATGAGCTCGGTCGCCGACGCCGGAACGTGCGTGCGGACGAACCAGCTCGACTTCGACGAGGAGGTGGCGTTCACCGCCGAGCGGGCGATCTATGACGCCGCGCGCGGCGCCGACGCCCGGCCGTTCTGCCTCGTCGCCTCGCTGACCCACCCGCACGACCCGTTCGCCGTGCCGCGGCGCTTCTTCGACCTCTACAGCGATGTGGACGCCGGCCTTCCGCGGCTCGGGCTCGGCGACGTGGCCCTGGACCCGCATTCGGCGCGGCTCCGCCACGTCTCCAACATGGACGTCGAGCCCGTCAGCGCAGCGCAGGTGACGACGGCGCGGCGGGCCTATCTCGGCGCCGTCTCCTTCGTCGACGAGATCGTCGGCCGGCTGACGCGGGCGCTGGACGAGACCGGGCTCGCCGACGACACGGTGGTGATCCTGACCAGCGACCACGGCGAGATGCTGGGCGAGCGCGGGCTCTGGTACAAGATGAGCTTCCTCGAGGGTTCCGCGCGGGTGCCGCTGATCGTCCACGCGCCGCGCCACATCGGGGCCCGCCGCGTCGCCGCGGCCGTCTCGCTCGTCGACCTCGCCCCGACGCTCGCCGGCATCGCCGCCGACGGCGCTCCGCCGGAAGGCCTCGACGAGATCGACGGGCGCAGCCTGCTGCCGCACCTCTCGGGCGGGCAGAGCCACGACGAGGCGATCGGCGAGTATCTAGCGGAGGGCGCGGTGGCGCCGGTGCTGATGATCCGCCGCGGCGACACCAAGTTCATCCACAGTCCCGTCGATCCCGACCAGCTCTACGACCTCTCCGCCGACCCGGACGAGCGGCTAAACCTCGCCGCCGAGCCGGCGCACGCGGCCAGCGTCTCGGCGCTGCGCAGTGAGATTGCCGGTCGCTGGGACCTCGCTGCCCTCGACGCGGCGGTGCGGGCGAGCCAGCGGCGGCGCCGCGTGGTGGCCGAGGCGCTCACCGAGGGGGCCGATCCGAAGTGGGACCACCAGCCGATCCGTGACGCGTCCCGCAGCTACATCCGCCGCTACGCCGATCTCGACGACCTCGAGGCGCGCGCCCGCTTTCCGCGCGTGCGCACCCCCACCGCCGACGCCGCGTAAGCCGCGTCGCGACCCCATACCAAGAAAAAGACAAGCCTTCAGAACCGACCAGCAAGGGACCACAGCCATGACCCGCAAGACGACAGCCGTGCTCGCCCTCGCCGCCGCGACGGCGCTTTCCACCGTCGCGCCTGCCGCTTTCGCCGCCGACGCACCCGCCTGCAAGACGGTGCGCATGTCCGATCCCGGCTGGACGGACATCACCTCCACCAACGCGCTGTTCGGCGTCGTCGCCGAGGCGCTCGGCTACGAGCAGAAGGTCAACACGCTTGCCGTCCCCGTCACCTTCGAGGGGCTGAAGATCGGCGAGCTCGACGTCTTCCTCGGCAACTGGATGCCGGTGCAGGCGCGCTTCGTCGAGCCGCTGGTCGCCTCCGGCGAAATGGTAGTGGTGAAGAAGAACCTCGACGGCATCCGCTTCACGCTCGCCGTGCCGAAATATGTCGCCGACGGCGGCGTCAAGGATTTCAAGGACCTCGCCACCCACGCCGACAAGTTCGGCTCGAAGATCTACTCGATCGAGGCGGGCTCGGCGGTCAACCAGACGCTGACCAAGATGGTCGAGCAGGGCGACCACGGGCTGAAGGGCTGGGACATCGTCGAATCCTCCGAGCAGGGCATGCTCGGCCAGGTGAAGCGCTCCGAGGGGCGCGACGAGTGGATCGTCTTCCCGGCCTGGGAGCCGCACCCGATGAACACCAACCACGACCTCGTCTACCTGACCGGCGGCGACGCCGAGTTCGGCCCGAACTTCGGCTCCTCGAGCGTCCACACCGTCACCCGCAAGGGCTTCGCCGAGGACTGCCCGAACCTCAACAAGCTGCTCACCCAGATGACGTTCACCGTCGATATGGAGAACACCATCATGGGCGAGATCCTCGATGGCGGCACCGACCCGAAGCAGGCGGCACTCGCCTACCTGAAGGCGCATCCGGACGTGGTGACGCCGTGGGTCGCCGGCGTCACCACCTTCGACGGTGGCGACGGCGAGGCGGCGGTGAAGGTGGCGATCGGCGGCTGAGGAACGATGATCAGGACGGCGGCGGGGCGGATCCCGCCGCCTACGTCTGCGGTGACGACGGCGGCGGCGATCCCGCCGTCTTCGGCTTCGGCGCGCGCAGCCTCATCGCGGTGAGCAGGCCGGCCGCAGCGAGAGCGACGACGAGGCCGATGGCGAACTGCACGGTCTCGACGCCGATGTAGCCGTTGCGCACCGAGCCGCCGAGGGTGGTGGCGGCCGCCAGCACGATATCGAGCAGCGCGAGACCGAGCTCGGTGCCGGCGATGGTGGCGATCACCAGCCAGGTGCCGGCGGCGACCTGGTCGCGCGGGCCGATGGCGGCGAGCGCCAGGGTGAAAAGGATCGGCGTGACGAGACCGGACCCGAAGCCGACGATCGAGCGGGTGACGGTGACATAGGCGAGCCCGTCAAACCACGGGTAGGTGATGTAGCTCGCGAGCCCGAGCGTGGTGATGGCGAGACCGAGGAGCAGCCCGGCGCCGGCCGCCTTGCGCACCAAAAGCACGCCGGCGAGCGCCGTACCGGCGATCTGCGCGAGGTTGCCGACGGCCGTGCGGTCGCCGAGATCGATCGCCGACATCCTGGCGAGGTCGGCGAGCAGCAGCACCTCGAACTCCGCCGTCGTGGCGAACTGGAACAGGAACAGCACCAGCGTCGCCACCGCGAAGGCGCGGTTCCGGAACGGCGAGACCGAAATCGCCGGTGCCGGCGAGGTGAGGAGGCCGTGCAGGGCATAGCCGCCCGACACCAGCATGACCGCGAGCGCGACGAGACCGGCCGGTCCGAACCAGGACCGCAAGGTGCCGATCGTCGACCACAGCGCGAAGGCGATCAGCGCCAGCACGATGAGCAGGATCTCGGTGAGATCGGGCGCGGGCGGTGGCGCCTCGTCGCGGGCCGGCTGGCCGGTGCGAAAGGCGGCGATCGCGATGGTGGCGACGACGGCGAGGACGAGCGGGACGATCAGCGCCGCACTCCAGCCGAGCGTGGCGATCAGCACGCCGGCGAGAAGGCTGGCGGCGACGAAGCCGGCAGGCTGACCGGCGTTCCACAGCGACTGCAGGGTGTGCGTCGCCCGGGTGTTGCCCTCGGTGCCGCGGTTGAGGAGGATCTGCGTCACCGGCGCCAGCACGGCGACGGCGAAGCCTGCGGCGAGGCTGCCGAGCAGCAGGGCGGCCGTCGCCATCGGTCCGGCGCGCAGGTCGAGCCCGGCGGCCGCGAGCCCAAGGGCGAGGATCACCACCGTCGCCACGGCCGAGACGGCGGCGATGCGGTCGGAGCCGAAGCGGTGCATCATCGCCGGCAGCAGGAAGACGGCCAGGAGGTTGCCGAGCACGACCGCCTCGAGGAGGATCGCCTGCACTTCGGCATTGAGGTGGAAGGCGGTGCCGATCGCGCCTTCCGCCACCAGCAGGCCGCCGAGCAGCGCGGTGCGCAGCGCCGGCCCGGTGACCACCAGCACGGTGAGCGCCAAGCCCGGGCGCGGCGCTGGCGCGGCCGGCAGCGACGCGGCGGGTGAGGGCGTGGCCGCGGTCGACCGCGCCGGCGCGCTCGCCTGCTCGGTCGACCCGGTCATCGTCCCGCCCGCCGCGCGCGGGTCACTTCAGGTCGAGCACGATCTCGAACACCTCGTTCGATGCGACCGTCGCCCCGTTGTTCGGCTTCTCCGCCGCGATGCCGCCGAAGATCCAGCCGATGCGGGTCTTGCCCTTGCCGGCCTGCTTCTTCAGCGCCTTCAGATCGACCATGCCGTTGCCGGTCAGCGGCACGCCCGGATCGAGGAACACCGCGGCCTCGGCACCGAAGCGATACTTGTCGACATCGGGGCCGCTGACGCGGGGGAACTTCGTCAGGAAGTACTGCTTGTACTTGCCGTTCGGCTTGCGAACGATCGCCGTCACGTCCGATGTGAAGGGGATCGAGGCGTCCTCTTTGAACGTCCCGGTCTGCTCGTTGTAAGTGACGTAGCTGATGCCGCCGAAGAACAGCGCGTGGCTCTCGCCGCTGCCGGCCTCATAGAGCGCGAGGTTCGCGGCGTTGTAGCCGTTCATCGCCTGCTTGAAGGTGCCGCTGGCGTCCGGATCCGCCATCGAGGGGCGGCCCTTGGCGTCGATCTCCACCGGCACGGTGTAGACGCCGTTGGTCACGGTGAAGACGCCGGCATAGGCGGTCAGCGCGTCCTTCGGCTTCGAGCCGGAGGTGTCGATGTACGGCAGCATGTTATAGTCGCGCCGGCGGTAGTCGGTGCGGTTCGGCTGCGACGGGCTGCGCTTGACGTCACGCACCTTGAGGACGTTGCCGTCGTCGACGACCTCGAAGCTGCGCACCTCGCCGGTATAGACCTGCTTGACGTCGTCCGGGTCGCCATAGCCGCCCTTGAAGTTCTGGCCGAAGGCGAGGATGAAGCGGCCGTCGATCACCGCGAGCTGGCCGCCGGTGACGCGCAGGACGTCGTCGCGCACCTGGCGGATGATCTTCTCGAGGCCCTTGCTGGTGTCGCGTTTCACCCAGTCGACGAGCTTTCCGACGTCGAAGGCGGTCATCACCGCCTGGGTGCGAAAGTCGTCGACCTTCTTGGAGAAGCCGTAGCCCCCGATGACATAGAGCGTGTTTCCGAGCTGCACGCTCTCGGTGGCTGTTGTCGACAGTTCGTCGATCTGGTTCTGGCTGAGCTGCGAATCGTTCAGGCGACGCGACCAGACTTTCCACTTCTGCGGGTCGATCACCCAGATCTTGCGGTTCTGATCGCTCGGCGGAAAATTCTCCAGGGGGTCGTTGGTGAAGTCGTGCAGGCCATTGGTGCGGCCGCCGATGAGGACCCATAGGCCGTCGTGGGTCGCGGTGGCGAAGCTCTGCAGCGTCGGCAGCACGCCCTTGGTGTTCACCCGCTCGAGTGTCACCGCATAGGGCAGCGCGCTGGTGTCGATTGAGACCTTCGATACCGTCGGCGTCTGGTTGTCGGCGTGGGCGACGAAGGGCGCACCGCACAAGGCGAGGGTGAGGCAGAGCGCCGTTCCGAGCCGGCTCCAGTGTCGCATGTCGAATCTCCAAGAGGCTTCTTGTGGCCGTCCCCGCTGCCTCGATACGACGGGGCGCTGCGCAGCGGCAAGCCGTGGACGGGTTGGCGAGGGTGTTCCGGGCCTTGGACTTGGTCGGCCAACCTGCTCTAAACTAGCCGGGGACGCACGCTTCGACCGTGCCGTCGCCAGAGCCAGGGGGCACGAAGCGTCGATGCGGCGACCCGCGACCACGGATGAACCGCTCGCGCATGGCGCCGGGCCCGATCGCCGCGCCGTGCTCGCAGCCCTCGCCGGCGTCGCGAGCCTGCCGGCCTTTCCCGCGCTGGCGGCGACTGCGACCGACTGGTCGCTCGCCGTGCAGGTCCTCGCCGGCACGCGGATGCGCGATCCGACGCTGCTCGAACTCGCCCTCGCCGTCCTCACGCGGGATGCCGGCGCCGACGTGGTGGCGCGCCTGCACCGGGCGGTGCTCGCCCGCGACGCCGACGACATCGTCCGCCCCTTCGACGACGCCGCCGTGGAGGCCGCCGCCCGCAGCCTCGTCGCGATGCTCTACACCGGCGAGATCGCCGGTGCCGACGGCACCGTCACGGCGATCGGCTTCCATCAGGCGCTCGCCTGGGAGGTGCTCGCCTTCACCAAGGCGCCCAGCGTCTGCGGCCCCGGCTTCGGCTGGTGGACCGATCCGCCCGAGGGCGCGTGAACATGGCGGACGAGCAGAAGGCCGGTGATCTGGAAGCCGACGTCGTCATCGTCGGCGCGGGCATCGGCGGCGGCCACGCCGCTTTCCGTCTCGCCGGCGCCGGCGTCTCGGTGCTCGTGCTCGAGGCGGGGCCGCGGCTCACCCGCAACGAGGCGGTCGAGGCCTTCGTGAAGAGCCTCGGCAAGGGTCCGAACGCCCCCTATCCGCCGCCGGCCTACGCGCCGTTCCCGACCGACGAGGACCCGAACGCCTTCTATGTGCAGGCGGGTCCGGACCAGTTCGTCGGCTCCTATGCCCGCCAGCTCGGCGGCACCACCTGGCACTGGACCGGCTTCGGCGACCGGCTGCGGCCGGCCGACTTCAGGATGCGCTCGCGCTACGGGGTCGCCGAGGACTGGCCGATCGCCTATGACGACCTCGTGCCCTACTACGAGGAAGTCGAGAAGATGTGGGGCGTCGCCGGCGACCCCTCCTATGACTGGGGCGCGCCGCGCACGACGCCCTATCCGCTGCCGCCGATCCCGCCGACCTACATGGACAAGCAGGTCGACAGCGTGCTCGCCCGCTTCGGCCTGTCCTCGCGGCCGTTCTCGCACGCCCGCAACTCGATCTTCTATGATGGCCGGCCGGCCTGCTGCGGCAACAACACCTGCGTGCCGATCTGTCCGATCCAGGCGAAGTACGACGGCTCGGTGCACGTCCTGAAGGCCGAGGCGCTCGGCGCCCGCGTCGAGGTGCAGGCGCTCGCCACGCGACTGCTGCTCGCCGCCGACCGGACGATCGCCGGCGTGCGGGTGCGCCGGCCGGACGGCAGCGAGTTCACGGCGCGCGGCAAGTCCTACCTCGTCGCCTGCCACGCGATCGAGACGCCGCGGCTGTTGCTGCACTCGCGCGGCGAGGACGCACCGGACGGGGTGGCAAACTCGAGCGGCGTCGTCGGGCGTTACCTGCTGAGCCAGCTCAACCAGGACGTCTGGGGTCTGACCAAGCACCCGGTCTACCCCTACCGCGGCCCGCAGCAGACCTCCGGCATCATCGAATGGCGCGATGGCGCCTTCCGATCCGAGCGGGCGGCGGTCGGCTGCTCGTTCATGAACGACGGCTGGTCGGGCAACACCGACGCCGTCGACCGCGCCCGCGAGCTCGCCCGCGACGGCGTCCGCGGCCACGCGATGATCGGCACGCTGCGCCACGAGATCGCCCGCCACCTGCGCCTCAACTCGTCGGCCGAGACGCTGCCCGACGCCGACAACCGCGTCGAGCTCGCCTTCGACCAGCCCGACAGCGCCGGCATCCCGCGCCCGAAGATCACCTTCCGGGTCGACGACTACACCAAGGCCGGCCTTGAATACGCGCTCGCGGCGACGCTGAAGATCTTCGAGGCGCTGGAGGCGACGGGCGTCAAGACGAACACGCCCTATCTGTCGAGCGCCATCATCTGCGGCACGACGCGGATGGGCAATGACCCGAAGACCTCGGTGGTCGGGCCGGACCTGCGCACCCACGACCACCCGAACCTGTTCATCGTCGGCCCGAGCACGCACGTGACGGCGCCGGTGAACGCGCCGACCTTGACGGTCGGAGCCAACGCGCTGCGGGTGGCCGATCGGATCATCGCCGATCTCGGCGGGAAGTGAGAGGTCGCGTGGCGAGAGGCTGGACAATCGTTTGGGCGGCGGGCGTGGCGTTGGCCGCGTTGGTCGGCGTGGCGTCGCTGCCGGTGACGGGCGAAGTCTCCCCGGACGCGCCGGTGGCAGTGTCGCCGACGATCCCGGCCGACGTCGACCCCGAGATCCGCGCCCGGCTTCTCGCCGAAGGCGACCTCGTACTGGCGCACCGCCTGTTCGAGCGCCAGCAATGGGCCGCCTTCGTCGCCCTCAACTGGCCGGTCGACACGGACGCCCGGCCCCGTCCGGCGCTCGGCGATGCCGGTGCGCCGCAATGGTCGACTTGGACGGAGGTCTACCAGATCTTCAAGCCGGACGGCGCCGCACCGGACGCTTGGGGCGCGCGGACCCGCTCGCTGCCGCTCGCCGACCGCGTGCAGAGCCCGGTGCTGGAGGACGGCACCGGGGTGAGTGCCCCACCGATCGACAGCGGCGACGCGCGCATCCTCCACAACCTCTCTTCCGTGCAGCGCCTCTCGGTCGCCGACGACGTCGACCAGGCCTTCTCGTTCGCCGTCTTCGACCAGAACGGCAATCCGGCCCACTACGAGATGCTGGTGAACGAGGTCGAGTACCGCTTCATCGTCGACAACGAGCTCTTCCACGCCGGTGGGCTCGCCGACTACATCCGGCGCAACGGCAAGCTGACGTTCCCCGCCGGCCGCTATGAGGGCAACCGCCTCGGCGCCATCGAGCTGAAGCTCGCCTGGCGTATCCTCGATCCGGCCACCGACGACTTCTCCCGCTACCTGACGCAGCCCGCCTATGTGGCGGGACGGGCGGCTGCCGGCGGTGCCACCACCTGGGTGCCGGTGACGGCCGGGCTCGTCGGCTTCCACATCGCCCAGAAGACCGAGACCTCGCCGCAGTGGATCTGGTCGACCTTCGAGCACGTCGACAATGTCGCCGTCGACCGCCTGCAGCCGGTGAAGACGGCGGACGGCCGCTCGGTGCGCCTGCGGCCGAGCTTCAACGACCCCGACTGCGAGTGGTGCCCGGTGAATGTCGGCGCGCCGGTCGGCGCCGACGGCAAGCGCCGCACCCAGGTGACGCGGCTGACGCCGATCCCCAAGGAGACGCAGGCGCTCAACGCGCGCATGCAGGCGTCACTGGCGGAGGCGGGCTCGGTGCTGCGCTACTACGAGATGGTCGGCACGCAGTGGCCGACCGATCCCTCCGCCGCCCCCGAGAGCGGCGCGGCCTTCCCCGGAGCGATCGCCAACATGGCGGGCGGCAAGCCGATGCCCGTCTACCTCGCCAATGCCGTGATGGAGACCTTCGGCCAGGTCGGCAACGCCCCGGCCGACCTGCAGCAGCGCGCCACCTCGACGAGCGACCGGCTCGTCTTCGGCAACGGCAGCTGCATGGGCTGCCACTATTCCTCGCCCTACGACTTCTCGTGGATCATGACAAAGGCGCAGCCGCGGCCGCGCGGCGCCAGCGAGCCGTCGCAGTGACCCTGCGACAGCCGGTATCAGTCGGGGCGCGGCAGGTCCGCATAATAGGCGGCGAGGTCGGCGATATCGGCATCCGACAGCGCCTGCGCCACCGTGTACATCATGCCCGCCTGCTCGCCGCGCCGCTCGCCGGAGCGGTAGAGGCGCAGGGCATACTCGAGATAGAGCCGGTTTTGGCCGGCGAGGTTGGGGTAGGTCGGCACCGGCGACAGGCCGAGCGGGCCGTGGCAGGAAGCGCAGATCGCCGACTTCGCCAGCCCCGCCGCCGGGTCGTCGGCCAGAACGGGTGTTGCGACCAGAACGGGTGTCGCGATGCCGAGCGCTCCGACAGCAGCGATCGCGAGGGCGGTCCGGCGCGTCGTGGCTTGTCTCTCGGGGCGGCAGCCTGTGCGCGCCTTCGTCTGCAGGTTCATCGACGGGCTTCCCCCCTGTCGCCGGCCGGTGGCGACGGTGTCGACACGCCCGCTTCGCCTTTTCGGATTGTTTAGCGGTTCCAGGCGGCGGCGCAAACTGCCGACGCACAACACAAGTCGCGGGAGACATCGATGACTGTGAGGATGAAGGTGGCGGCCGCCGTTCTGGCGGGAGCGCTTTCGCTGCTGGCGCCGGGGGCGCAGGCGGCCGACGACGAGCTCGTCTATTTCCTGACGCCGCAGAGCGAGCAGTTGTTCGAGACGGCGAGCGAAACCGGCGACTTCTATCCGCTGATCGCCCGCTTCGTCTCCGAGACGCGGCAGACCTTCTGCGGCATCGCCTCCTCGGTGATGGTGCTGAACGCGCTGGAGATCCCGCCGCCGATCGCCCCGCAATGGTATCCGAGCCAGTACTGGAGCGAGGACAACATCTTCACGCAACCGGTGCTGGAGAAGGTCGCGACCGTGCAGGCGATCGAGGACGGCGGCATCACCCTCGACCAGCTCGAGGTGCTGCTGGAGACGAGCGGCGCCAAGGTCGAGCGGGTCTTCGCCGGCGAGACCGACCTCGACGCCTTCCGCACGGCGGCGATCGCGGCGCTCCAGGACCCGAACGCCTACCTCGTTGTCAATGTCAGCCGGGCGGTGCTGGGGCAGGGCGGCGTCGACGGCGGCGGCCACATCTCGCCGGTCGCCGCCTACAACGCCGAACAGGACCGCTTCCTGTTCCTCGACGTCGCCCGCTACAAATATCTGCCGAGCTGGATCACCGCCGAGCGCCTCTATGCGGCGATGAACACCATCGACACGACGTCGAAGAAGACGCGCGGCTACGTGGTTGTGCGCAAGTAGCGTGGTAGCAGCGGGCGGCTTCGCGCCGCCCGCGGCCTCACACCATGTCGGAGCCGACGACCACCACCCGCGTCTCCAGCGGCGTGCGGGCGTAGAGGTCCATGACGTCCTGGTTGATCATGCGGATGCAGCCGGAGGAGACGCTCTGGCCGATCGACCACGGCTCCGTCGTGCCGTGGATGCGGTAGAGCGTGTCGACGTCGCCCTGCCAGAGATAGAGCGCGCGCACGCCGAGCGGGTTGTTCTGGCCGCCGGCCATGCCGATGCCGCTCTGCAGTTCGGTCAGCTGCGGCAACAGGTCCGGGCGCCGCTCGATCATCTCCTTCGGCGGATACCAGTCCGGCCACTCGCGCTTGAACTTGATCACCGCCTCGCCCGACCAGGCGAACCCCTGCTTGCCGACACCGACGCCATAGCGGATTGCCATGCCGTTGTCCTGGACGAGGTAGAGGTAGTGCGCCTGCGGATCGACGACGATCGTGCCGGCCGGCTCGCCGGTCGTGTTCGGCACCACCGTCCGCATGAATTCCGGCTTGAGGTGGCTGTTCTTGATCGCCGGCACCGGGAACGGCTCGGTGTCGATGGCGGCGTACATCAGGTTCGGGGGCGGCAGCTGCAGGGCGCTGTAGAGCGGCGGCGGCGGGCCGTCCGTCGGAGCGTAGCTGGCAACGACGACCGGCGTCTGCTGCTGGGCGGTGGTGGTGGTGCAGGCCGACAGGCCGAGACCGGCCGCCGCACTGGCGGTGATGGTGAGAAAGGCACGACGGTTGATGTCCGGCATCGCGACGCCTCGAAAAACGGCAGCCGTGCCGTCCGGGCCGGCTGATTCGTTTTCGATCCTAGGCGACTGCGGTGCTGGCTCCTATGGCGCCGGAGCCACGTCGCGTCGCATTTTCCGCCACCGGTGAACACGATTGCGATGCGCTCGGCGTGGACGATGGCGCCGGCTTTCGGCACAGTGTCGGGCGGGCGCGGGGGCGAGATTCGCGGCGACGGCCGTGATGGCCGCAACGACGAGGTTCTGACGATGCGCTTAGGGTCGACACGGCGGCGGGCTCCGCGGGGGAGCGAGAGAGCCCGGCGGTTCGCCGCGGCGATGACGGTCGGTGCCGGCCTGATGATGGCGACACCGGCGCTGGCGGCGATGCCGTGCGAGACCGGCGACTTCAACACATGGCTGGCCGACTTCGGTCGCGAGGCGACGAGCCTCGGCGTTGGTCCGCAGGCCGTCTCGGCGCTGAACGGCCTCACTTATGACAAGAAAGTGATCGGCCTCGACCGCAACCAGAAGCACTTCAAGGTGAGCTTCGAGGAGTTCATCAAGAACCGCGTCTCCGGCGGCCGCATCACCAAGGGCCGGCAGATGCTGAAGAAGCACGCCGAACTGCTCGCCCGCATCGAGAAGGACTTCGGCGTGCCGCCGCAGATCATCGTGGCGATCTGGGGCATGGAGACGGACTACGGCGTCGTGCTCGGCAAGATGCCGGCGATCCGCTCGCTCGCGACGCTGGCCTACGACTGCCGTCGCACCGACTTCTTCCAGCAGCAGCTGTTCGATGCGCTGCGGGTGATCGACCGCGGCGACATCACGCCGGCCGAGATGCGCGGCGCCTGGGCGGGCGAGATCGGCCAGACGCAGTTCATGGCGACCTCCTACTATCGCTACGCCCTCGACTATGACGGCGACGGCCGGCGCGACCTCGTCAACTCGGTGCCCGACGTGCTCGGCTCGACGGCGAACTTCCTGAAGGGCCACGGCTGGGTGCGCGGCGCCGGCTACCACCCCGACGAGCCGAACTATGCGGCGCTGCAGGGCTGGAACAAGGCGAACATCTACTCGCGCGCCCTCGGCTACTTCGCCGACAAGCTGGTCGAGGGAAGCTGACGCCGTCGCCGCCGGCGGTTGGCGGCGACACTGCTGCGGCGGCCGGGCGACGGCGGCACTGAGGGGCACCGGGCTTGCTCGCGCATCTCTTCTCGGACGTCGAGGGGTTCGTGCGGGCGGACGGCGCCGTCGCTGTCGCCATCGTGCTGTTCTTCGAGTGCCTCGGCGCGCCGCTGCCGGGCGAATCGATGCTGATCTTCTCCGGGGTGATGGCGGCGCGCGGCGAAATCTCGCTGTGGGCGCTGCTGCTCGCCGCCTGGCTTGGCTCCACCGCCGGCGGCGCCGTCGGCTACCTGATCGGCCGGCTCGCCGGACGCGCCGCCATCCTGCGCTGGGGCGCGCGTGTCGGCCTGACGCCAGAGCGCTGGGGCCGCGTCGAGGCGACGTTCTCGAAGTATGGCCCGGCGGCGGTGGTGTTCGCCCGCTTCTTCAACATCCTGCGCCAGCTGAACGGTATCGTCGCCGGTGCCGCCGGCTTGCCGTGGTGGTCGTTCATGGCCGCCAATGCGCTCGGCGCGGCGATGTGGACGAGCTTCTGGGCGGGTGGCAGCTACCTGTTCGGCGGCGCCATCGCCGGTCACATCGGCAGCCTCAAGAAGGCCGGCGAGGCGATGGTGCACACGCCGGTCGTTTGGGTGGCGCTGGCGGCGCTGCTGGCGGGGATGGCCGCGGCCTTCGTGCTCTGGCGCCGCCGCACGGCGACCGGCGCCTGACGCCGGCCCCGGGCCGATCGCTCACATGTTCGGATAGTTCGGTCCGCCGGCGCCCTCGGGCACCTGCCAGTCGATGTTCTGGTTCGGATCCTTGATGTCGCACGTCTTGCAGTGCACGCAGTTCTGCGCGTTGATGACGAAGGTCGGCCCCGCCGGCCCCTCCACCCACTCATAGACGGCGGCCGGGCAATAGCGGGCGGACGGGCCGCCATAGACGTCGTGCTCCGACGTCTTCTGCAGCGCCATGTCCTTCACCTTCAGGTGCACCGGCTGGTCCTCCTCGTGGTTGGTGTTCGACAGGAACACCGAGGAGAGACGGTCGAAGGTGAGGACGCCGTCTGGCTTGGCGTAGGTGAGCTTCTTCGCCTGGGCGGCGGGCTCCAGCGCCGCATAGTCCGGCTTGCCGTGGCCCATCGTGCCGAAGGGCGAGAAGCCGAACAGGCTCTGGCACCACATGTCGAGCCCGCCGAGGGGGATGCCGATCCAGGTGCCGAGCTTCGACCACAGCGGCTTGACGTTGCGCACCGGCCAGAGGTCACGGCCGATCTCCGAGCCGCGCCAGGATTTCTCGTATGTTTCCAGCGTGTCGTGGGCGCGGCCCTCGCTGATCGCCGCCGTGATGTGCTCGGCTGCGAGCATGCCGGAGAGGACGGCGTTGTGGCTGCCCTTGATGCGCGGCACGTTGACGAAGCCCGCCGCGCAGCCGACCAGGCAGCCGCCGGGGAAGGCGAGCTTCGGCACCGACTGGTAGCCGCCCTCGGTGATGGCGCGGGCGCCATAGGACAGCCGCTTGCCGCCCTCGAAGACGTCGCGGATCGCCGGGTGCGTCTTGAAGCGCTGGAACTCGTCGAACGGCGACAGCCAGGGGTTCTTGTAGTTGAGGTGGACAACGTAGCCCACGACGACCTGGTTGTCCTCCAGGTGGTAGAGGAACGAGCCGCCGCCGGTCTTGCCGTCGAGCGGCCAGCCGAAGGTGTGCTGGACGAGACCCGGGCGATGCTTGCCCGGGTCGACGCGCCAGAGCTCCTTCAGGCCGATGCCGTACTTGCCGGGCTCGCGGCCATTGGCGAGGCCGTAGCGGGCGATGGCGCGCTTCGTCAGCGAGCCGCGGGCGCCCTCGGCGAGCACCGTGTACTTCGCCATCAGCGCCATGCCGCGGGTGAAGCTGTCCTTCGGCTCGCCGGCGCGCGCCACCCCCATGTCGCCGGTGGCGACGCCGATGACGGTGCCGGCCTCGTCGGTGAGGAGTTCGGCGGCGGCGAAGCCCGGATAGATCTCGACGCCGAGCGCCTCCGCCTTGCCGGCGAGCCAGCGGCAGACGTTGCCGAGCGACACGACGTAGTTGCCGTGGTTCGACATCAGCTTCGGCATCAGGAAATTCGGCAGTGTGATCGAGCCGGCCGGGCCGAGCAGCAGGAAGCGGTCCTCGGTCACCTTCGTCTGCAGCGGCGTGTCTTCGCTGCGCCACTCCGGCAAGAGCTTGTCGAGGCCGATCGGGTCGACGACGGCGCCCGACAGGATGTGTGCGCCGACCTCCGAGCCCTTCTCCAGCACGACGACGGAGAGGTCGGGCGAAAGCTGCTTCAGGCGGATCGCGGTGGCGAGGCCCGCCGGGCCGGCACCGACGATGACGACGTCGACGTCCATGCTCTCGCGCTCGGGCAGCTCCGTCTCGTCCATGAACGTCTCCTCGCCCCACCGACCTTCGATCGTTTCCAACGTCGTCTTAAGGGCACGCGGGGATCGCTGCAATCGACCCGCGCTGCCGTTCGGGGCGACGATCCTGCGATGCGGCGCCGCTCCCCCGCCGGTCGATCGTCGCGCAAGCGGCGCCGGGCGGGCGATGGCGTGCGCGGCGGCGAGCGGGCGGCTATGGTGCGGCGGCGGTCCCGCTCCGGCCGCCTCCATGGAAGCCCGATGTCCGATCTGCGCGCCCTGATCGCCCTGCTCGAATGGTACGACGCCGTCGGCGTCGACGCCGTCGTGCTCGAACAGGCGATCGACCGGCTCGCCGCGCCGCCACCGGTCGCGTTGCCGGTCGGCGAGGCGCCGCCGCCGTCTTGGCAGGGGCCCGGCGAGGCGGCACCGACGGCGCGCCCGTCGCCGCGGCCGGCACAGCCCGGCGCCATCCCGGCCGTGACGCTGCCGGACGAGGGCGCGATCGAGGCGGCACGGGCCGAGGCGGTGGCGGCGGTGAGCCTCGAGGCGCTGCGCGAGGTGATGCTGCGCTTCGAGGGCTGCAACCTGAAGAAGACGGCGACGCAGCTCGTCTTCGCCGACGGCAATCCAGCCGCGCGCGTCATGCTGATCGGCGAGGCGCCGGGCCGCGAGGAGGACCTCGACGGCCGGCCGTTCGTCGGCCGCTCCGGCAAGCTGCTCGACCGCATGCTGGCGGCGATCGGCCTCGACCGCTCCAGCGTCTACATCGTCAACGTCGTGCCATGGCGGCCGCCGGGCAACCGCACGCCGAGCGACCAGGAGACGGAGATCTGCCGGCCGTTCCTGACCCGCCAGATCGAACTCGTCGATCCCGCCGTGCTGGTCTCGCTCGGCGGACCGGCGGCGAAGGCGCTCACCGGCTCGGCCGACGGCATCCTGAAGCTGCGTGGCAAGTGGCTGAGCTACCGGGTCGGCGGGCGCGAGGTGCCCTGCCTCGCGACGCTGCACCCGGCCTATCTCCTGCGCCAGCCGCTGCAGAAGCGCCTCGCCTGGCGCGACTTTCTCAGCCTCAAGCGCAAGCTCGACGACATCGGCGGCTGAGCAATTGGCCAACCTGTCCTAGCGCGGAGATGCCGCGCGGCCGAGCGCCGCCTTTCATTTGTCTTGATCCTGTCAGCCGACGGTGAAACCATCCTCGCACAGTTAGAAGATCGGCAATCGCCGCGGCCGCTCCCGTCGCGGCGGGGAACGAGCGGAGCCGCGGCATGGACTTCGATCCCGTCATCCTGGCGCGCATCCAGTTCGCCTTCACCGTCTCCTTCCACATCATTTTCCCATCCTTCACGATCGGCCTCGCCGCCTGGATCACGACGCTGGAAGGGATGTGGCTCTACACCAAGAACGACCGCTACCACCTGCTCGCCCGCTTCTGGACGAAGGTGTTCGCGGTGTCGTTTGCCATGGGCGTCGTCTCCGGCATCGTGCTGTCCTACCAGTTCGGCACCAACTGGAGCCGCTACTCCGAGGTCGTCGGCAACGTCGTCGGGCCGCTGATCGGCTACGAGGTGCTGACCGCCTTCTTCCTCGAGGCGACCTTCCTCGGGCTGATGCTGTTCGGCTGGAACCGGGTGCCGCCGTGGCTGCATTTCGTCGCCTGCCTCGCGGTGGCGGTCGGCACGACGATGTCGGCGTTCTGGATCCTGTCGGCGAACAGCTGGATGCAGTTCCCCACCGGTCACGAGGTGCGCGACGGCATCGCCTATCCGGTCGACTGGCTGCAGATCATCTTCAGCCCGACGTTCCCGACCCGCTTCGCCCACATGCTGACGGCCTGCTACATCACCACCGCCTTCGTCATCCTCGCCACCGGGGCGCGCTGGTGGCTCGCCGGCAAGGTCGTCGATCAGGCCGAGACGGCGGTGCGGATGAGCCTCGGACTGCTCGTCATCCTGGTGCCGCTGCAGGGCTTTCTCGGCGATGCGAGCGGCATCAACACGCTCGAGCACCAGCCGGTGAAGGTCGCCGCCATGGAGGCGCACTGGGGCGGCGAGGGCGAGAACGAGGGACCGATGCCGTGGGTGCTCTTCGCCTGGCCGAACGAGGCCGAGGAGCGCAATGACTACCAGATCACCATCCCCTATGTCGGCAGCCTGATCCTGACCCACACCCTCGACGGCACCATCAAGGGCCTGAAGGAGTTCCCGGTCGCCGACCGACCGCCGGTGGTGATCCCGTTCTTCTCCTTCCGCGTCATGATCGGGCTGTGGGGCGTGATGGCGCTCGTCGTCGCCTTCGGCGCCTTCCAGTGGTGGAGGGGGCGATTGTTCGCCGAGGGGCGCTACCTGCGCATCGTCGCGATGACGTGGCCGATCGGCTTCGTCGCGGTGCTGGCGGGCTGGTTCACCACCGAGGTCGGCCGCCAGCCGTGGGTGGCGACGGGCATCCTGCGCACCGTCGATGCGATCTCGCCGGTGGTCGGCGGGGCAGTGTTCACGACACTGGTCTTGTTCGTAGTCGTCTACGGCATCGTGTTTTCGGCCGGCATCTACTACATCAATCGGCTGCTCGCGAAGGGGCCGCAGACGGCCCGCGGCCACACCGACGACGAAGCCACCGCGATGCGGCCGATCTCGGCCGCCCATGATGCCGGCCGCAAGGCCATCCAGGCGGGGGAGTGAGCGTCATGGACGTCGATGGCAGCCTCTGGTTCGACTACTACCTGCCGCTGATCTGGGCGCTCCTGATCGGCACCGCGATCGTCCTCTATGTGGTGCTCGACGGCTTCGATCTCGGCGTCGGCATCCTGTTCCCGTGGACGCGCCACGAGGCCGACCGCGACCAGATGATGAACTCCGTCGCCCCGTTCTGGGACGGCAACGAGACCTGGCTGGTGCTCGGCGGCGGTGGCCTCTGGGTCGCCTTCCCGAAGGCCTATGCGGTGATCATGCCGGCGGTCTACCTGCCGGTGATGTTGATGCTGCTGGCGCTGGTCTTCCGCGGCGTCGCCTTCGAGTTCCGCTTCGTCTCCAAGCCCAACCACCACTGGTGGGACATCGCCTTCGCCGGGGGCTCGACGGTGGCGGCCTTCTTCCAGGGCGTCATCCTCGGCGCCGTCGTCTACGGCGTGACGGTGGAAAACGGTCAGTTCGCCGGTGGTCCGTTCGACTGGCTGCACCCGTTCGCGCTGATGTGCGGCCTCGGCCTCGTCGCCGGCTACGCGCTGCTCGGTGCCGGCTGGCTGATGATGCGCATCGAGGGCCCGCTCTACGGCAAGGCGCGCCAGTGGGCGGTGCCGCTGCTCGGTGCACTGATCGTCTTCATCGTCGCCGTGTCGATCTGGACGCCGCTCGCCATCCCCCGCATCGCCGAGCGCTGGTTCACCACGCCCGAGATCTACTATCTCTGGCCGGTGCCGCTGCTGACGGCGCTGTTCGCCTGGACCGCCATCCGTGGCGTCGACGCCGGCCGCGGCCTGCAGACCTTCGCCTCCTCGGTGGCGCTGTTCCTGCTCTGCTTCATCGGACTGGCGATCTCGGTGTTCCCCTATCTGGTGCCGCCGACGATCACCCTCTGGGAGGCCGCCGCCGCGCCCGAGAGCCAGCTCTTCCTGCTCCTCGGCACGGTGCCGCTTTTGCCGATCATCCTGATCTACACCGGCTTCGTGTACTGGACCTTCCGCGGCAAGCTGAAGCCGGGCGAGGGGTATCATTGAGGGGGGGCGATGAGGCGGGCGCTGCTCGCGGTTCTGCTTGCTCCCCCGTTGGCGGGGCTGGCGGTCGGGCTGGTCTTCATCGCGTTGAACGTCGGCTCGTTCGGTGTGGAGAGCGCCACGGACGCGGCGTCCACCGTCGGCCTCATCGTGGCGCTGGTTGCGGTTCAGGGGTGGCCGGTCGCCCTCGTCCTCGGTCTGCCGCTGCACCTTTTTCTCTGGCGGCGGCCCGGCGTAACGGTCTTCCACTATGCTCTGATCGGTGCCGCGTTTGGCATCATTCCGTTGTTGCAGTCCGTGCTCCCGGTGATCGTGCGCGCGCTCACGAGTGCGCCGAACTGCCTTTTCGAAACGGACGCCGGCATCCGGCGCTACTGTTGGTCAGGCCTTCTTCCGGGGGATTTTCCGGCGTTGGACTTTCCCGTCGAGTTGCTGCTTTACGCGACCGGTGGCTGCGCCCTCGCTGGGACGAGCTTCTGGCTCGTCATGACCGGCGGGCGACTCCGGCGAAGTACGAAAGCTGCTGACGGTCATGCAACGCCGCAATCACAGAGTTCGCTGTAGTCATCCTAGGCCTTGTGCCTAGGATCCATGCGTTTCACCATCTTCGAGTGTGAAGATGATAGCGCTTACATCTGTCGTGAGGAATGGATCCCAGGCACAAGGCCTGGGATGATCACGATCAGAGAACGTGCCATTGTTCCGTGTCTATCCGGGCCGCAGGCGTTGCTCAATCCGTCGCCCCAGCCTCAGTCCGCTAAATCTCCCACCACCGCATGGATCGCCTTGCAGTGGCGCACCAGGTTCTGCCGCCGCTCGACGAACCGCTTCAGCGGCGTCGCGATCGGCGGGAACAGGATGTTGGCGACGAAGCCGTAGAGCGCCGCGTCGACGCTCGCAGGCCGCGGGCCGAACACGTAGCCCTCCTCCGGCACCAGGTTTGCCAGCACCTCGAGGTCGGCGAGCCCCCGCGCGTAGGCGGCGTCCGGCGTGAAGCGGCCGATGCCCTGGAAGTGGTAGCGCTGGGCGTTGTAGGCGCGCGCTTTCTCCATCCCCTCCACCGTGAGTTGCGGGTGTTCTCCCATCATCAGGTCGCGGAAGGCCGGCCAGAACGCCTCGTCCTTCCAGCGCGAGTAAGACATCACCCAGTAGAGATCATCCAGCGTCCGGGCGACCATCACGGCGGTGTCGCGCTGCGCTGGCGTCAGCGCCGCGTCGAGGGCCGCGCCGTGCCGCTCGGCGAGGTGGGCGAGGATCGCATCGCTGTCGCCGATCGCTGTGCCGTCGTCGACGATGTAGGGCAGCTGCCCGCGCGGCGCCTTCGAGGCGTCGAAGATGTGCTCGTGCACGAACGGCACGCCGGCCAGCCGCAGGACGGCGAACACCTTCAGCCCATAGCCGTTGTTGTCGGCCGCGCCGCAGAGCGGCGGATAGGAATAGAGCGTGATCATCGCGTCCCCCGGCGGTGCCGCCACCCTGGAACCTTGTGCCGCCGCCGGGCGCTGAGCAAGGGGCGCGGCGGTGGCGCGTCTTGCAGCCGGGCACCGCCGCTCCAATATCCCTGTGCCGGACGGGCCTCTGGCGCCCGCCCGCAACGACGGAGACCTTCATGCTCGACCGCCTTCGCGGCCTTCTCCCCGGCAAGCTCGGCGTCAGCAAACCCGTCGTTCCCGTCGTCCGCATCTCCGGCCCGATCGGGCTCGTGACGCCGCTCCGCCCCGGCGTGACGCTGTCGACGCTGGCCGGCCCGCTCGAGCGCGCCTTCGCCGTGAAGGGCGCCCCGGCGGTCGCCATCGTCATCAATTCGCCCGGCGGTTCGCCGGTGCAGTCGCATCTG
>JAESGX010000164.1_pt1 | contig 49274 bp, 42 predicted proteins | sample 9269801 | NCBI WGS metagenome assembly JAESGX01 (sample SAMN16773122, study PRJNA677054) | algae metagenome | isolation source: Pleurocapsa minor GSE-CHR-MK-17-07R and co-occurring heterotrophs from wet... | place: USA: Lower Calf Creek Falls, Grand Staircase Escalante National Monument, UT ... | reverse complement strand
TGCTCCTTATCGTGCCGGGGGCGGCGTGGGTGCAAGGGGGGGTGACAACCCTCCCCCCTTGCGGGGGAGGTGGCGGGCTTTGCCCGCCGGAGGGGGCCGCCGCGCGCGAGCGCGGCGGTGCGGCGCTTGAGGTTGCGGAACCGTCGCCCGCCGTCGGCCAACGCCGCCGGCGGCCCTCCCCGGTCCGCTGACGCGATCCGACCCTCCCACAGGGGGGGTGGCTGCGGCCAGCCGCGCGCGGATCAGTCTCCTGACCGTCCTCACACCTCGCGCGTCGTCGTCTCGATCTCGACCGTGAACTTCCGTCGGCGGACGTCCGCGAGGTAGGCGTCGACGTCGAAATATTCCTCCGCCGCCCAGACGCCGGGCTTCAGCGGATTTTTCAGGATTTGCTGGGCGGCGATCGACATGTTCATCGAGGTGCCGGCGTCGATGTAGCCCTCATAGAGCGGGTCGGGCTTGCCGAGCATGGTGACGATGACGGTTGTGGGCCGGCCGTCCTTCAGCCCGCGGCCGACGGCCATGTGGAGCTCGTGGCCCTCGGCATCGGGGATCTGGCCGGCGTGAGCGGCGATGTTGCGGTCGATGACGGCGGCGAGCACGTCGAGCGGCTTCACCGCCACCGGCCCAGTCTGACCCTTCACCGTCACCGGTGTGTCGAAGTCGCCGAACCCCGCCTGGACGAGGCCGATCCAGGCGGACTGGTCGGCGGCCGGCAGCGCGAGCTTCCAGGTGAACTCGCGGATGCCCTTCTCGGCGATGCCCTTGGCGAACGGCACCGTCAGCGGCTCGGAGTGCTGCGTGTGGATGAAGGTGGTGCGGCCGAACGGGGCCGGCAGGTCGAGCGTCTCGGCGCCGGACTGTGGCGGCACCTCGACCAGGCGACCGTTGAGGAACTGCTGCGAGGTGTTGGCGAACTCGGCGAGCATGGTCGAGACGGAATAGGGCGGTATCAGCACCGGCGAGGGCGGGCCGAGACGGGTCGCCGTCCAATAGAGGTTGATCGCGGTGATCTCGTCGAGGCGGTCGGCGGCGGCCCGGCAGATGATGTTGGAGAGGCCCGGATCGGCGCCGAGGCCGATGACGGCGGTGACGCCGGCGTCGACGAAGCGGGCGTGCTCGGCCTTCTGCTTCACCGTGTAGACGCCCATGCCGCCATAGTCGGCATAGGCGCGGCCGGCCTTCAGGCACGCCTCGAAGATCGCCATCTGCAGGCCGGCGAAGGTCGGCACGCCGTTGATGCAGAGGTCGCAGTCGGCCAGCAGCGCCGCGATGGCGGCCTCGTCGGTTACGTCGACGGTGCGCGTCTCCAGCCGCGGGTCGGGCAGGGCGGCCTTCAGGGCGGCGAGGCGGTCGGCGCTGGCGTCGGCGGCGACGATGCGGACGACGCCGGGCGACAGCTCGGAGAGCAGGTCGCGCGCAGTGCCGGCGCTCATCATGCCGGCGCCGCCGAGGATCAGGATGTTCATGGTGACGTCTCGCTTCGAAAGGCTCGTGATACGGGGCGGCGAGGGAAGTCGGTCAGCCGCGATAGAAGACGTCGTCCGGGTAGGGGTACCACCAGTCGTGGATCTTCGGCACCGGATCGACGATCGCCATCTTGGAGCGGCGGAAGGCTGAGAGGCCCTCGCGGCCGAGCGCGCGGCCGAGGCCGGAGGTCTTCCAGCCACCGAAGGGCAGGGCGTCGTTGTCGACGAGCGGGTTGTTCACCCACACCATGCCGGCCTCGATCTCGTCCACCGCCCGCATCGCTTCCGCGAGGTCGGTGGTGAAGACGGAGGCGCCGAGGCCGAACTCCGACCGGTTCGCCACCACGATCGCCTCGTCGAAGCTCGCCACCTTGCGGATCGCCGCGACCGGGCCGAACAGTTCTTCGCGGGAAATCATCATCGCGTCGGTGATGCCGGTCAGCACCGTCGGCTCGTAGAACCACCCAGGGCCGGCGGCCTCGGGAATGCGGCCGCCGGTCTCGATGCGGGCGCCCTTGGCGACGGCGTCCTCGACGAGGCGGATCACTTTCGCGCGTGCGGCTTCCGAGACGAGCGGGCCGATCTCGTGCTTGCCGAGGCCGTCGCCGACGCGCAGCGCCTTGGCCGCCTTGACGAGCCTTGCGACGAACTCGTCGTGGACGGCGGCGTGGACGATGATGCGCTCGGCCGAGGTGCAGATCTGGCCGGAGAGGTGGAAGGCCGCCGTCACCGTGCCGGCCACCGCCACGTCGAGCGGGCCGTGGTCGGTGACGATCAGGGCGTCGTTGCCGCCCGCCTCGATGACGCAGGGCTTCAGCCGCGCCGCGCAGGCGGTCGCCACCGCACGGGCGACACCGACCGAGCCGGTGAAGGCGACGACGTGGGTGCGGTCGCTCTCGACCAGCGCGCGGCCGACCTCGGCCCCGCCGGCGAGGCAGCCGACGACGCCCGCCGGCAGGCCGGCGAAGTGGCACATGAAGGCGAGCGTGCAGAGCGTCGTTGCCTCGGCCGGCTTGATGATCGCGACGTTGCCGGCGGCAAGCGAGGCGGCGACCGTCCACGCCATCAGCAGGATCGGGAAGTTGTAGGGAACGACGTGGACGCTGATGCCGTAGGGGAATTCGCGCGAATACTGGAACGATCCCGGCTGGATCGGGCCGGCCACCCGGCCGGCCTCGTCGCGCGCCATCTCGGCGAAGTAGCGGAAGACCGAGCCGACATTGGCGATCTCACCGATGGCTTCGGGATAAGGCTTGCCCATCTCGAGCGTCATCAGCCGGGCGACCTCGGTGTGGTCGGCCGTCTCGATCGACTGGGCGATGGCGTGCAGGTGGCGGGCACGGGCCTTGGCGTCGAGGCCGGCCCAGCCGGGTCGGGCGGCCTCGGCGGCCGACAGCGCCGCCTCGATCTCGGCGTCGGTCGCGTCGGCGATGCGGCCGACGGTCTCGAGCGTCGATGGGTTGACGACGGTGCGCGGCGCGCCGGCGGCGGGCGCGAGCGCCCCGCCGAGGAAATGGGCCGGGCAGCAAGGTTCGAGGCGGATCATGTGAGGGTCCTTCGGGGCGACGACCGGTGCTTTTGCGGAGTGCGCGCGGTGAACTCTCCACGAGCCATGCCTGGGCCTTGTGTGCGAGACCCTTCGACGCCGTCCTCTGCCCCTTCATCCGCTCCCTTTGCGTGGTCATCCCAGGCCTTGTGCCTGGGATCCAAGCAATGGACGCCGCGCTCGAATGCGGCTCGTCTGGCACTGAGCTCGTCGCGGCGAATGGATCCCAGGCACAAGGCCTGGGATGACCTCGGAGAGGGGGGAGCAAGGGGTGGGAGGGGGGCCACAAGCGCCCCGGTCGGGTGCATCGATCCCATCACCGGATCAGGTAGATCTTGCGCACGGTCTGGTGGACGGTGCAGGTGCCGGTCCAGCCGCGCGGGAAGAAGGCGGCGGTGTCCGGGGCGATCTCGATGATGTCGCCGCTGTCGTGGACGTAGGTCGCCCGGCCCGCGAGGAAGTGGCAGAACTCGTCGCTCGTCACGGTGCAGCGCCACTTGCCCGGCGTGCAGGCCCAGACGCCGCTCTCGGCGCGGCCGTCGGGCTCGGCGGAAAGCACGAGGCCCGACACCTTCGAGGTGCCGGTGATCATCGTCGGCACGACGCCCCAGTCTTCCAGACCCGAGAGCGTCGCCGGATCGCGCAGCACCGGGGTGGCGGTAGCGGGGCCGCCTTCGGAAAACATGTAGGTGACAAAGATCGTCTCGGTGATCGCCGCCTCGCCCTGCCAGCCTTCCTTGAAGTGGACGACGGTGCCGGGGGTGATCTCGATCACCTCGCCGCCGTCGGAGCGGTAGGTGGCGCGGCCGGCGGTGAAGTAGCAGAGCTCGTCGGCCGGCAGCATCGGCCGCCACGAGCCCGGCGTCGCCCGCCAGATGCCCGCCTCCGGCAGCCCGTCCTCGCCCTTGAACAACAGCCGGCCGCGATTGCGCGAGCGCCCGTCGAGCGGGTGCTGGTGGCCGGCCCAGTCGACCATGTCCGCATCGAAGCTCGACGCGGCGTGGACGTGCGGGGCGGTGGAGGCGAGGTGGAGGGTCATCCGGGGTTCGATCGTCAGCGGATCATGTAGACCTTGCGCACGGTCTCATGGACCGTGCAGACGCCCGTCCAGCCCTGTGGGAAGAAGGCAAGCGTGTCCGGCTCGATCTCGATGACGTCGCCGCTCTCGTGCACGTAGGTGCAGCGGCCGGACAGGAAGTGGCAGTACTCGTCCTTGGTGACGTGGCAGGCCCAGCGGCCGGGCGTGCAGATCCAGATACCGGTCTCCGCGTCGCCGTTCGGCTCGCGCGAGAGCAGGATGCCGGAGGTGCGGGATTCGCCCTCGATCATCGTCGGGATGACGCCCCAGTCCTTGGCGGCCGGCACCGTGGCGGGATCGCGCAGCACCGGCGTCGGGCCGGTGGCGGGGCCGCCCTCGCTGAGCATGTAGGTGGTGAAGATCGTCTCCGTCACCTCTGCCTCGCCGGCCCAGCCGTGCTTGAAGTGGACGACGGTGCCGGGGCCGACCTCGATCACCTCGCCATTGTCGCCGCGGTAGACGGCGCTGCCCTTGGTGAAGTGGACGAGCTCGTCGGCCGGGAACGCCAGCCGCCAGCGACCGGGGGTGCAGCGCCAGAGACCCACCTCGGGCCGGTTGCCCGGACCCTTGTGGAGAAGGCGGCCGCGGCTCTTCGAGACGCCCTCGACCGCATCCGGCTGCACGCCCCAGTCGACGAGGTCCTCGTCGATGGTGGAGGCGCGCGTGACATGCGGCGCGGTCGAGGAAAGGTGGAAGCTCATGCGTGCTCCTTGACGAGCTGGTCGATCAGCTGCGCGGCCTTGGTGGGACCGTGGCGGCCCTGCATGTGGGCGGCGGTGGCCTTCAGCTTCGCGGCCATGGCGGGATCGGTGAGGAGGCGGTCGAGGGCGGCGCCGAGCTGTTCCTCGGTCCAGTCGCCGCGGTGCATCTTCAGGCCGTGGCCGGTCTCCTCGACGCGGGTGGCGTTGTCGTGGCCGTCCCAGACATAGGGCATGACGATCGCCGGCTTGCCGAAATAGAGGCACTCCGTGAACGTGTTGTTGCCGCCGTGGTGGATGACCGCGTCGGCGAGCGGGATCACCGAGGGCTGCGGAAACCACTTGTCGACGATGACGTTGCCCGGAACGTCCGTGTAGTCGTCGACATAGCCGCCGACATTGACGAGCGCCTTCACCGGCAGCGTGCCGAGCGCTGCGACGAGGCGCTTCAGCGTCGCGGTGTCGCCGCAGCCGAGCGAGCCGAACGAGACATAGACGAGCGGCTTGTCGTTATTCTCGGCAAACGTCGGCACCGTGTAGGCCGCTTCCTTGCGCACGCAGCCCTCGAGATACTGGAAGCGCTGCGGGTCGAGGGGGTGGCGGCGCTTGAACTTCACCGGCTCGGGATAGAGCAGCAGGTTGAGGTAGGGCGATGCCTCGAAGAACTCGCCGAGCGGATAGGGCTTCTCGCCGTTCTCTGCGAGGAAGTCATTGAAGCGGGCGTGGATCGGCCCGACGACCTCGTTGAAGCGCTCCTCGAAGGCCTTGAAGCCGGCCTTGTCGGTCTCGCTGCAGCCGGACAGGTGCGGCGGGATGTCGGCGTCCGGGATCTCGTTCTCGCTGCACGAGATGATGCGCACCCACGGCTTGCCGTACTGCTTGATCGCCGGGAACAGGATGACGTTGTCGACGCAGACGATGTCGGGCTTCACCTTGGCGAGCACGTCCGGCAGGCTCTTCTGCGCCCAGACGGCGGTCTCGACGATCGCGTCCCAGCAGTCCTTCACATAGGTGTCGATCTGCTCGTAGGGCGTCTTGTTGAAGTTCGGGATGTGGCCGTCGATGAAGGTCTGCCAGTAGGCGGCGATCTCCTCGGCGGGCATCGGCGCCGACATCGGCACGATGTGTTCCTCGAAGCCGTAGCCGGCATAGACGCCGGCCATGTCGGGCGCCGTGAAGAACACGGCGCGGTGGCCGAGCGCCTCGGTCGCCTGGGCGATGCCGACGGAGTTCAACGCCGGCCCGAAGGCGGCCTCGGGAAAGAACGCGACGACTTTCTTCTCGGCCATCAGAGCCTCCTTCGTCAGTGTGCGTCCGCTTCGTCGGACGCCGCGGCGCTGGTGTCGGGTCCGCCGGCGAGCAGGCGGACATGTTCGGGCGGGACAGTGAGGCGCACGGCCTCGCCGGTGGCGACGGGGCGGATGTCGGCGGCCCCTGCGGATCGCGACACGGCGATGCGCGTGCCGGCGGCGCCGTCGAGGCGGACGATCAGCGACTGGCTGTTGCCGTGATAGGCGATCGCCTCGACGGTGCCTTGGAAGCCGTTGCCGACCTCGGTGCCGCCATCGCTGATCTCGACGCGCTCCGGGCGGAAGGCTGCGCAGCCGAGGCCGGTGGCATCACCCGCGCCGGCCGGGCGGACGCCGCGGATGAGGCCGAGCCCGTCGACGGAAAGGCCGTCGAGCCCGAGGCGGCCTTCGAGGAAATTCATCTGGCCGAGGAAGCGGGCGGTGAAGCGGTTTTCCGGGCGGTCGTAGAGGTCGCGCGGGCTGCCGAGCTGGGCGATGCGGCCACGGTCGAGGACGGCGATGCGGTCGGCCATGACCAGCGCCTCCTCCTGGTCGTGGGTGACGACGACGAAGGTGATGCCGACCTCGTGGCGCATGCGCTTGAGTTCGAGCTGCATCTGCTCGCGCAGCCGCCGGTCGAGCGCCGACAGTGGCTCGTCGAGGAGCAGCAGCCGCGGCTTCTTGACGAGCGCGCGGGCGAGCGCGACGCGCTGGCGCTGGCCGCCGGAGAGCTCGTGCGGGCGCCGCTTGGCGAGCTCTCCGAGCACGGTGAGATCGAGCACCTCGCCGACGCGCCGGCGGATTTCGTCGCGCGGCCTTCCCTCGGCCTCCAGGCCGTAGGCGACGTTCGCCTCGACGCTCATGTGCGGGAAGAGGGCGTAGGACTGGAACATCAGGTTCACCGGCCGCCGGTTCGGCGGCACGGTGGTGATGTCCTTGCCGTCGAGGGTCAGGCGCCCGGCGGTCGGCGTCTCGAAGCCGGCGATCATCCGCAGCAGCGTGGTCTTGCCGCAGCCGGAGGGGCCGAGCAAAGCGAAGAACTCGTTCTCGGCGATGGCAAGGTCGATGCCGTCGACGGCGACGACGCCGCCGAAGCGCTTCTCCACCTTTTCGGCGGCGAGCAGCGTGTTCGGGATCGCGCTCATCGGACCGCCCTCGGTTCGAGGCGCTGGGCGATGATCAGCGCGAACACGCTGACGGCCAGCACGACGGTGGCGAGCGCGTTGATTTCCGGCGTCACGCCGAAGCGGATCATCGCGTAGATCTGCATCGGCAGCGTCGTCGAGGCCGAGCCTGGTCCGGCGGTGAAGTAGGCAATGATGAACTCGTCGAAGGAGAGGGTGAAGGCGAGCAGTCCCGCCGCGACGACGCCCGGCAGGATCTGCGGCAGCACCACGCGCACGAACGTGCGGATCGGCCCGGCGCCGAGGTCGGCGGAGGCCTCGATCAGCGAGAAGTCGAAGTTCTTCAGCCGCGCCCGCACCACCGCGGCGACGAAGGCGATGTTAAAGACGGCGTGGGCGATGATGATGGTGAACAGCCCGAGGGTCGCCTGCAGCATCGTGTAGAAGGTCAGAAGCGCGATCGCCATGACGATGTCGGGGATGATCATCGGCGCCACCAGCGAGGCTTCCAGCAGGCCGGACGGCTTGCCGCGCTCCAGCCCGAAGGCGAGCATGGTGCCGAGGATGGTGGAGATCAGCGTCGCGCCGATAGCGACGATGATGCTGTTCTTCGCCGCCGAGAGGATCGGCCCGGCGGAGGCGAGCTTGACGTACCAGTCGAGGCTGAAGCCGGTCCACACCGTCGGCAGCCCGGCGCGGTTGAACGACAACAGCACCAGCACGGCGATCGGCACATAGAGGAAGGCGTAGACGACGACGAGGTGCACCTTCAGCATGCGCCGGGTCATGGACGGGCGCGCGGCGCTCATGCCCGCCCTCCCGACCGGGCTGACGCCCGGTGCACGACGACCGCCTGGGTGAACAGCAGTACCATCATCACGGCGATCAGAAGCATCGACAGCGCCGCGCCGAACGGCCAGTCGCGGGCGGTGAGGAACTGGTCGTAGATGAGGTTGCCGAGCATCTGCACATGGCCGCCGCCGAGCAGGTCCGGCGTGATGAAGTTGCCGATCGACAGCACGAAGACGAAGACCGCGCCGGCGGCGACCCCCGGCAGCGTCAGCGGCAGCACCACCTTCAGGAAGGTGCGCGCGCCCGAGGCGCCGAGGTCGGCGGAGGCCTCGATCAGCGAGCGGTCGAGACGCGCCAGCGACGCGTAGGCCGCGAGGATGACGAAGGGCACGTAGCTGTAGACGAGGCCGAGGATGACGGCGAACTCGTTGTAGAGGAGCGGCAGCGGCTCGGTGATCACACCGGCGTCGATCAGGCCGGCGTTGATCAGGCCGGTGCGGTTCAGGAGCACCATCCAGGCGTAGGTGCGAATGAGATAATTCGTCCAGAACGGCAGCATCGCCAGGATCAGGAGCCGCGTCTGCGCGCCCGGCGAGGCGAGCGTGATCGCGTAGGCGGCCGGGTAGCCGATCAGCACCGCGAGCACGGTGGTGATGAGGGCGATGCGGGCCGAGCCGAGGAAGACCTCGACATAGAGCGGGTCGATCAGCCGCGCGAAATTCTCGAGTGTGAAGGCGTCGTAGTCGACCCCGCCATAGATGCCGCGCTCGTAGAAGGCGTTGAAGAAGACGAGCAGGCACGGCACGAGCAGGAACAGCGCCAGCCAGCCGAGGCCGGGCGCCATCAGGATTGTGCGGGAGAGGCGGGGGGAGGTCATGGTGCGCCGGCCGGCCGCGTTCCGTCCCGGCGCGCGCGGCGCCGGGACGAATTCTGGGCCTGATCCTTCAGATCACTTTAGTCCTTAGGGTCACTTGGCGTTCATGATCTCGGTGACGGTGCGCGAGTAGGCCTTCTGCGCCTGGCCGACGTCGACCATCTGTTCCTGCGCGAGAAGCTCGGCCGGCGTCATCTTCATGTTGGGGAACTGCTCGAGGAGGGCGGGGTCGAGGGCCTCCATCGCCTTCTTGTTGGGCGTCTTGTACATGATGTTCTCGGTCACCCACTTGCCGACGTCTTCCGACAGCACGAAGTCGATGAAGGCGTGGGCGGCGTCCTTGTTCTCCGACGCGGCGGTGACGACCATCGTGTCCGTCCAGAGGTCGGTGCCCTCCTTCGGGATGACGTAGGTGATGTCCTTGTTCTCGGCGATGCCGTAGTTGCACCATCCGTCCCAGGCGTGCACCAGCGAAGCCTCGCCGGAGACGAGCTTCGAGTAGAAGGTGGTGTCGTCGTAGGAGAGCAGGTTCTTCTTGGCGGCGATCAGGGCATCGCGCGTCTGCTCGATCTTCGCCGGGTCCGTCTCGTTGACCGAGAAGCCGAGCGACTTGAAGCCGGCGCCGAGCAGCCAGCGGTCGGTCGCCAGCATGGTGATCTTGCCCTTCAGCGCGTCCGGCGGGGTCATCAGCGCCGCCCAGCTGTCCGGCGTCCCCTCGACGAGGTCGGAGCGGTAGCAGAGACCCGTGGTGCCCCAGGCATAGGGGACCGAGAAGGTGTTGCCGGGGTCGTATTTCAGCTGCGAACCCTCGGGATAGAGGTTCGCGAGGTTCGGGATCTTGGCGTGGTCGATCGGGGCGGAGAGCTTCAGCGCATTCAGCGCCTGGGCGAACGGGGCGGAGACGAACAGCACGTCGTAGCCCTTGCCGCCGCCGGCGACGACCTTGCCCATCACCTCCTCGTTGGTGGCGTGGACGGTGAGCTCGGCCTCGATGCCGGTCGCCGCCTTGAAGCGCTCGAGCAGGTCCGGCGGCATGTAGCCGTCCCAGTTGCCGATGACGATCTTGCCCTTCGGCGCGTCCTGGGCGATCGCCGCCGGGCTCGCGAGCAGCAGTCCGGCGCCGATGGCGGCCGCGGCGCCGAGGAGGCGCGCCTTGTGGTCGTTGAATGCCATTGCCGTTCCCCTTCGTGCGGTGGCCGGTGCGAGGGCACGCGGATCCGCCGTTGCGCACCCCCGCTCCCGATCCCGCAGCGGCGCCGATGCGTTAGTGAAGCGCGAGGGCGGAGGGACGTCCAGCGCAAATGTGTACTTTTGACGAAAATAATGCAGTCTAGCCTCTGACAGGTCGGGCCGGTTCGGACGGAGGAGCGGGGAATGCGGGACGGTCTCTATATCGGGGGGCGTTGGGAGAAGCCGGCGGCGGGCGGCACGTTCGAGGTCGTCGATCCGGCGACCGAGCAGCCGATCGCGAAGGTGGCGGCGGCGACGGCGGCGGACGTCGATCGGGCGGTGACGGCTGCGGCCGCGGCGCTGCCGGCGTGGAAGCGCACCAGCGGTGCGGAGCGCGCGGTGATCCTGCGGGCGATCGCCGAGGGCATCCGGGCGCGGCGCGACGAGCTCGCGGCGATCGAGGTCGCCGACAATGGCAAGCCGCTGCCCGAGGCGAAGTGGGACATCGACGACACCGCCGGCTGCTTCGAGTTCTATGCCGGCCTCGCCGAGGAACTCGACGGGCGGCAGGAACAGCCGGTCGCGGTCGGCGACCCGCGCTTCACCTCGAAGGTGCGGCGCGAGGCGGTCGGCGTCGCCGGCGCCATCATCCCGTGGAACTACCCGATGCTGATGGCGGCCTGGAAGGTCGCCCCGGCGCTCGCCGCCGGCTGCACGATGGTGCTGAAGCCCTAGGAACTCACGCCGCTGACGGCGCTCGAACTCGGCGCCATCGCTGGCGAGGCCGGGCTGCCGGCGGGCGTCCTCAACGTTGTCCCCGGGCTCGGCCGCGATGCCGGCGAGCCGCTGACGCGCCATCCGCGCGTCGACAAGCTCGCCTTCACCGGCAGCCTGGCCACCGGGCGGCGGGTGATGGCGGCGGCGGCCGAGGACATCAAGGCGGTGTCGCTGGAGCTCGGCGGCAAGTCGCCGTTCCTCGTCTTCGCCGACAGCGACGTGGAAGCCGCCGTCGAGTGGATCCTGTTCGGCATCTTCTGGAACCAGGGGCAGGTGTGCTCGGCGACCTCGCGGGTGCTGGTCGAGCGGCCGCTCTACGACGCTGTGCTGGAGCGCCTCGTCGAGGAGAGCCGCAAGATCACCATCGGAGGCGGGATGGAGGAGGGCGTGCTGCTCGGCCCGCTCGTCAGCCGCGGCCAGCACGAGAAGGTGCTCGGCATGATCGGCGAGGGCGTGCGCGACGGAGCCAAAATCGCCACCGGCGGCCGCGTGCCGCAGCACCGCGACCGCGGCTACTTCGTCGAGCCGACGGTGCTCACCGAAGTGCCGGAGAGTTCGCAAGCCTGGCGCGAGGAGATCTTCGGGCCGGTCGTCTGCGTGAAGCCGTTCGACGGCGAGGCGGAGGGGCTCCGGCTCGCCAACGACAGCCCCTATGGTCTGGCGGCGGCGGTGATGTCGAAGGACGAGGAGCGCACCGAGCGTGTGGCGCGCGATCTCGAGGCCGGCATCGTCTGGATCAACTGCTCGCAGCCGACCTTCAGCGAGGCCCCCTGGGGCGGCGTCAAGCGTAGCGGCATCGGCCGCGAGCTCGGCGTCTGGGGGCTGGAGAACTACCTCACGGTGAAGCAGGTGACGCGCTACGCCTCCGACGAGCCGTGGGGCTGGTACATCAAGGGCTGATGGGGAGGGGCGGCGCGCACCGGCGCCGCCCTTCCGCCTTTCCGCCATGCCGTCGTCAGCCGACGATGTCCTCGCCACCGTTCAGGTTGATCACCGTGCCCGTGAGGTAGTCGGCGGCGTCGGAGGCGAGGTATTCGGCGAGCCTGGCCACCTCCAGGGGCCTGCCGTGGCGGCGCAGCGGAATGCGGGCGATGCGCTCGGCGCTCGTTTCCAGAAGCGCCGTTTCGATGCCGCCCGGCGCGATGGCGTTGACTGTGATGCCCCAGGGCGCGAACTCGCGCGCCCAGGACTTCGTCAGTCCCACAATGGCGGCCTTGGAGGCGGAATAGACCGACGAATTCGCGTGGCCGACGACACCCCAGTTCGAGGAGGTGTTGACGATCCGCCCGGAGCGCCGACGCTTCATGCCGGCGATGACGCCGCGCGTGGCGGAAATCGTGCCGCCGACATTGACGTCGAACACGTGGCTGATGAAAGCCGCATCGACATCCTCGATGGCGCCGTCGCCGGCGATGCCGGCATTGTTGATGAGCACGTCGACCGGGTGCACCTCGTCCAGCGCTCGGATGCCGGCCTCGAAGCGCTCGACCTCCAGCATGTCGCAGGCGAAGGGGATCGCCGCGCGGCCGGCGCCCGCGAGCTCGCCCAGGGTGTCGGCGAGGGCGGCCGGCGTGATGTCGTGGGCGATGACGGTACAGCCGAGGCTGGCGAAATGCAGCGCATGGGCCCGCCCAATGCCGGAGCCGGCGCCGGTGACGAGCACGGTCTTTCCCGCGAGATTGGACATGTCGCTGGCCCCCGGCCCTCAGCCGTTGAGATAGTCGAACGCCGTCAGCGCGAAGATCGCGCCGAGGGCCACCAATTCGTCGATGACGACGTGCTCGTCGGCGCCGCCCATGTTGTAGGCGGTCGGCCCGCATACGACCGTCGGCACGCCGGCGCCGCGATAGTGCCGCGCATCGGAGGCGCCGACCCGCATGGTCACGGCCGGCTCGGTGCCGAGCAGCGCCGCGCAGTTGGCGGACAAGAGGCCGATGATCGCGTGATCGGGGTCGGTCCAGCTCGGCTCGTAGCGGCGGGTGATCTCCACGCTCACAGCATGGAGGGCCGCGAGCCGGACGATCTCGCGCTCGACCTCGGCGACGCTGGTGCCGACGGGCAGGCGGACATCGGCCGTGGCCTCTGCATGGTCGGCGATGAGATTGGGGAGCCGGCCCCCGGAGATCGTGCCGATGGTGAGGGTGACGCGGCGCAACACATCGCTCTCGCCGGCACCCGAGAGCGCCTCGGAAGCCTGGGAGGACGCCGCGATCGCATCGAGCACGCGCGGCGGCGCGTCGACCGGCAGATCCCGGACCGCGCGCAGGGCCGCGATGGCGTCGACCAGCTTCTCAATGGCGCTTTCACCGCGGTGGACGTGGGCGGCGTGGGCTGATCGGCCCTCGGCGATAAGCTTCAGCCAGATCAACCCCTTTTCGCCGAAGCGCAGCACCTGCGGCGAGCCGGCGTCGGCGCTGATCATGGCGTCGCCGCGGGCGTGCGGCACGGTGTCGAGCAATAGCTTCGAGCCGAGTACCCCCATGGTCTCCTCGTCGCCGGCAAAGGTGGCGACGACCTCGCCCTGCAGCGCCTCGCGGTGGGCGGCGAGATGGATCAGCGCGAACAGGATGGCGGCGAGCCCGCCCTTCATGTCGGAGATGCCGAGGCCGTAGAGCCGGCCGTCGCGCGCCTCGCCGTCCGGGGAGGCCGACCAGGCCGCGCGGCTGCCGAGCGGAAAGGTGTCCAGATGGCCGTTCAGGATCAGGCGACGGCCCGGCTGGCCGCCGCGCAGGCGCATCACGAGGTTCATGACATGGTCGGCGCCCGGGTGGCGCTCGATCTCGATGGCGGGCGTGTCGCGTAGGATCGCCACCACCTCGTCGGCGATGGCGTTGGTGTCGCCGGGCGGGGTCTCGCTGCGCCTCGCCAGGAGCCGCAGGGCGATGGCGACGAGGCTGTCGCCATCCGCCCGCGCCGCCTGCGCCAGTCGATCGCGCCGGGTCATCCCTGCTCCTCAGCCGGCCCGAAGCGCCGCGGTCGCCGCCGCATCAACCGCGAACTCAGCTGTGAGCGCCACCCGATAGACGGTGCGGGCGCGCTCCGCGCTCACCCAGCCTTCCGCGACATCGGCGGCGACGCGGGCGGGGTCGCGCGCCTCGGGCGCCCCGAAGCCGCCGCCACCGTTCGACAGCGACACGACCCGCTGATCGGCCCGCACGTGGACGTGCTCGGAGGTCGCGAGGGGGACGATCTCGCCGGCGTCCGATTCCAGATACTGGCTGGCCGGCAGCGCGTTGCCGCCGCCCCGCGTGCCGAGCGAGGGGTTGACGGTGCCGTCGCTGCAGAAGCCGAGCTCGAAATCGCAATCGATCGGCCGGAACGTCGTCTTGATGCCCGGGGCACCGCGAAAGGTGCCGGCCCCTTCGCTGTCGACGAGGATCTTGCGGGTCTCGATCATCATTGGGTGCAGCATCTCGTCGATCTCGATGCTGTCGTAGAAGGGCATGCCGGCATTGCCCATGCAGAACAGCGACAGCCAACCATCCTGGACCGGCGTGCCGGGACCGCCGCCGGCAGCCAGGATCACCTCGTTGACGAAGGCGTGGCCATTGCGCGGGTCGTGGCCGGAAATGACGCCGGCCGAGGGCGGCAGCGCCGCGCCGCCTTCCGCCATGCCGACGCTCGGGTCGATGGCGGCCATGGCGAGTTGCACGGCATTGGAGACACGGTCGCCGAGATTGGTGGTGGCGACCGAGGTGGAGTGCGGGTGGCGCGGTATGCCGACGACGCAGTTCTCGCGCAACCGCACCTCGATCCGCCGCAGGCTGCCAGCGTTCGGTGTCACCGGGCGCGGCAGGCTGTTGAGCACGCCGACCAGCGCGGCGGTGCGCGCACAGGCGTGACTGAGGTTCACGCCGACCGGCAGACAATCGATGTTGTCGGTGAGGTCGACGATGATGCGGCCATTGGCGGCGTCGACGGTGACGTCCGCATTGGCGGGAATGCCGCCCGGCGGCGTGCCGGGCAGCGGATCGTGCGTGCAGGTGCCGCGCGCCCGGCCGGACTGGATGGTGGAGATCACGTCGATCATCTGGCGCTCGGTGACGTCGAACCACTGCGCCGCGTGCTCGGTGAGCGCGTCCCAGCCGAGCTCGCGGCCCATGCGGACGATCTCGCGCTCGCCGATGCGGGCGGCGCCGACCATGGCGAGATAGTCGCCGCGCCACTGCTCGGGCACGCGGATGCGCATCAGGCACATGTTGATGATGTCGCGGTTGTCGCTGTAGCCGGACTGCACCTTTACGGCCGGGAAGATCAGCGCGCCCTCCTCATAGACGTCGCGCGCGCTGCCCATGTAGGTGGTGGGCAACGAGTTGCCGCAGTCGGCCTGGTGGGCCTTTGCGACCACCGTGAAGCGGTGGACGTCGTCGTCGTCGAACACCGGCACCAGGATGGTGTGGTCGGCGGCGTGCGAATTGCCGTGATAGGGCGAGTTGTGCAGGAAGGCGTCGCCGCGCTTCACATCCGGGTGGATGTCGAGCATCGCCCGCGCCATCAGGTCGGCGCCGCCGATGACGTGGATCGGGTAGCTGTCGGCGGCGGTGAGCAGCTCGCAATCGGCGGTCACCAGCGCGCAGGAGAAGTCGCGGGCGGTGTTGATGACGCCGGACCGGGCGGTGCGCAGCAGCGTGTTGGCCATCTTGCGGGTCACGCCGTCGAAGCGCTTCTGCATGATCGCCATCTTCACGCCGTCGAAGCGGGTGGCGGGCGGGGACGGTGCCTGGATGTTCATGTCCTCTCCTATGCCGCGCTGTGAACGACGAGATGGCCGCCGGGGCGCCGCACCGCGCGGGCACCGGGATTGATGACGATGGTGGTGAAGTTGCTGTCGACGATCGCCGGGCCATGGACCTCGGCATTCACCGGCAACTGCTCGAGCCGGTATGCCGGGGCATCGATCAGGCCGGTCTCCCGGAAGAACATTGGGCGATGCGACAGGGCGTCGATGCCCTGCGCATCGTCGGCGAGCCGGATCGCCGTGGCATCCGACAGTCGGCAGCGGGCCAGCGCCCGCCAGCTCATGATCTCGACGGCGTCGCCATCGTCGCGGAAGGAGAACAGGTCGGTGTGGCGGGCGTGGAAGTCGGCGATCAGCGCGGCGACGTCTTCCTCGGTGTCGAAGCGGGCGCCGCGCAACGGCACCTCGATCTCCCAGACCTGCGAGGGGTAGCGCGCCTCGATGGCGAGATCGATCCGCTGGTCGCGCGCGCCGGGGCCGGCCTTGTCGAAGAAGGCCTGCGCCCGGCCGACCAGCTCGGCGATGATGGCATTGGCGCGGGGCGCATCGAACGCCGTGGTCTTCATGAAACCGATCTGGGAATACTCCGTCGTCAGCTCCGACATCATCGCGCCGGCGGCACTCAGCGCCGCGCCGACATCTGGGAAGATGATGGTGTCGCAGCGCAGCCGCCGCGCGATCAAGACCGCATTGATGCCAGCCGCGCCGCCGCCGCCGATCATCACCGTCTCCTGCGGGTCGATGCCCTGCTTGACGGTGATGTCCTCGATGGCGTTGACCATGCCCTCGGTGGTGAGGTCGAGGATCGACAGCGCCGCCTCCTCGACGCTGAGCCCGAGGGGGCCGGCGACCTCGGTGTGGATGGCGTCGCGGGCCGCCTGCAAGGCGAGGCTCATCCGGCCACCGAGGAAGAAGGCGGGGTCGATGTAGCCGAGCGCGACAGCGGCATCCGTCACCGTCGGCCGGGTGCCGCCACGGCCGTAGCAGACCGGACCGGGCGTCGAACCGGCGCTTTCGGGGCCGACATGCAGCAGGCCGGCGCTATCGACCCGCGCGATCGAGCCACCGCCGGCGCCGACGCTCTTGACGTCCACCGAAGGGAAGCCGGTGAGGTTGCCCTGATAGATCGGCCCGAGCCAGGTCTCGCGGGTCCACGGCAGGGCGCCGTCCTTCACCAGCGAGACGTCGTAGGTGGTGCCGCCGGCATCGGTGACGATGGCGGTGGATGCGCCTTCCAACTCGGCGAAATGCCGGCCGGCGACCGGCGCCATCGCCGGCCCGGAATTCAGCGCCAGGATCGGACGCTCGGCGAGGTCGGAGACGTCGACCAGCCCACCCTGCGAGGTCACGGCGAAGATCTGGCCGGCGAGGCCGCGCTCCTCCAGCCGCTGCTTCAGGGCGCGCAGATAGTCGCTCATGATCGGCTTCAGCGAGGCATCGATGGCGCACGAGGAGGTGCGGCGATATTCCCGCACGGTCGGGTTGAGCTGATGGGACAGCGTGTAGGGCACCCCCGGCAGGTGCTCCTCCAGCATCTCGCCGAGGCGCTGCTCATGGCGCGGATTGACGATCGACCAGATCAGCGAGACCGCCACGGCCTCGACCTGCTTCACCTTCAGCTGCTCGATGGTGGCGCGCGCCGCCACCTCGTCCAGCGGCGCATGCACGCGGCCATCCGCCCAGATGCGCTCCGCGATCTCAAAGGTCAGCGAGCGTGGGATGTAGGGCGCGGGATAGGCGTTACGATAGTTGAAGGGGTCGGTGCGGCCACCCTCGCGGATCAGGAGAATGTCCGGGTGGCCCGCGCTGACCAGCAAGGCGGTGCGGGCGGCATTGCCGGTGACGACCGCATTGATGGCGCGGGTCGTCGAATGGAAGAGGATTTCCGTCTCGGCCAGCAGTTCCCGGACACTGACGCCGCGGGCGCCGGCGGCCAGCTCGACGGCACCGAGGATGCCGCCGATCGGATCGGGATAGGTGGTCGGCGATTTGAACATGGTCGCGGCGCTGCCGGGAACATCCACCATCAAGTCGGTGAAGGTGCCTCCCACGTCGATCGACATCCGCATCGCTGTTCCTCTCCGAAGCCTGTCCGAGTCACGTATGCAAGTCGATTGCGTATAATGCAATTAAATTTCACTGGTTGTTGAAAATCGATTTCCGCTTGCGTTTTGCACAAGCTGCGAGGGTTCTGTTAAGGAGGTTCGGGCGTGTGCACGCGAATCCCGAGCCGACGAATCCGAGGTCACGGCGGCAGAAGCGGCCAGGAAACCGGGCAGTGTGACGATGGCGAACATCGAGATCGACCATGGCGACGACGGCCTGCCGGCAGTCGGCCCGCGCGTGCGTTACCTGCGCCGGATGCACCGGTTGCGCCTGAAGGATCTGGCTGCCGCCGCCGGCTGCTCGGAGAGCCTGTTGTCGCGCATCGAGAACTCCTTGGTGGTGCCGTCGCTGAGCACGCTGCACCGACTCTGCAAAGCGCTGAACGTCAATGTCGCCGCGCTGCTCGACCCCAAGGAGGACGAGATCTGCACCGTCTACGGGCCGAACGACCGGCCGCGCTACACCCGCAACGCGGCCGAGGAGGGTGACGGCAGCACCGCAGAAATCCTCACCCCGTTCACCCAGCACCGCCAACTGGAAGGGCTGCTGCTGGAGATGCCGGCCAGGGGGCCGATGTGCGGGCCGTTCCAGCATGCCGGCGAAGAGGTCGGTTATGTGCTGACCGGTGAACTCGAGCTCATCGTCGAGGGCGAGCAGTACCGGGTGCCGACCGGCCACAGCTTCTTCTTCCTGTCCGACCGTATCCACAGCTACCGCGCCTCCGGCGACGAGAATTGCCGGGTGATCTGGATCAACACCCCGCCGACGTTCTGAGAGCCCGTCCGGCACCTCAGGCATGACTGACCGCGCGCAGGAAGCGGCGCGTGCGGTCATGGGTCGGGTTGTCGATCACCTGCTCGGGCGGGCCTTCTTCGACCACGACGCCGCCGTCGATGAAGACGACCCGGTCGGCGACTTCGCGGGCGAAGCGGATCTCGTGCGTCACCACCACCATCGTCATGCCGGCATCCGCCAGTTTGCGCATGACGCCGAGCACCTCGCCGACCAGTTCCGGGTCGAGCGCCGAGGTCGGCTCGTCGAACAGCATCAGGCGCGGCGAGATGGCGAGTGCGCGGGCGATGGCGACGCGCTGCTGCTGGCCGCCGGACAGGCGGTGCGGCAGGTGATGGATGTGGTTCTGCAGGCCGACCTCGCCGAGCAGGCGGGTCGCCATCGTGCGCGCGACGTCGGGCTTGATGCCGAACACCCGCACCGGGGCTTCCATGACGTTCTCCAACGCGCTCAGATGGTTGAACAGGTTGAAGTGCTGGAACACCATGGCGATGCGGGCGTCTGCCCGCGCCTTCGCCAGCCGCCCGGTCGGGCGCGGCTGGCCGCCGGGCAGCATCTGGTAGCCGACATATTCCCCACCCACGGTGATGGTGCCCCAGTCCACCGATTCGAGGTGGTTGATGGCGCGCAGGAAGGTGCTCTTGCCGGATCCGCTCGGCCCGAGCAGGACGACGACCTCGCCGCGGTTGACCGTGAGGTCGATGCCGTTCAGCACCTTGTTGGACCCGTATTCCTTCTGCACGTTGCGGCAGACGACCAGCGGCTCGCCGCGCGGCACCGGATCGGCGTCGGCGTTCACCAGCGTCCTGAACAGGTCGTCGGAGGCCGCCGTGCGCGCGGCCGGCGTCTCGTCGGCCGCCGCATCGACCGGGTTCGGCGCAGGAGACGGGACCGGCTCCGGCTTCAGCCGGAATCCGAACATCCTGCCGAAATCATTGTTGCTGCGCTTGTCCTTCTCCAGGTCGAAGCGTCGCTCGGCCCAGCCCTGTGCAAGCGAAATGACGCTCACCAGGATCAGATAGATCACCGCCGTTGCGGCGAAGACCGTGAAGAATTTGTTGTTCTGTCCGACGATCTGCTGAGACCGGAAGGTCAGCTCGTTGACGAAGACGATCGAGGCGATCGATGTCAGCTTCAGCATACTGATCGTGTCGTTGCCGACGCCGGGCAGGATGGCGCGCATCGCCTGCGGCAGGATGATCCGGCGCAGTGACAGGAACGGACCCATGCCGAGCGACGACGCCGCGATCGACTGGTTGCGGTTGACCGAGAGAATCCCGCCGCGAATGATTTCCGCGCTGAACGCCGCCTGATTGAGCGAGAAGCCGATGACAGCCGTGGTGAAGCTGTCGAACTTCAGCCCGACGAAGGGCAGGGCGTTGAAGATGAAGACCAGTTGCAGCAGCTGCGGGGTGCCGCGCGTGATCCAGATATAGAACCACGACACCGCCCGCACGACGGCGAGCGTGGACAGCCGCATCAGCGCCAGCACGAGGCCGAGCATCAGGCCGAACGTCATCGAGATCGCGGTGATCTGGACGGCGACCCAGGCGCCCTCCCACAGGAAGGCGGAGGCACAATAAGACAGGAATTCCCAGAACCAGCCGAACGCCATGTCGGCATAGGGATCGACCGCACTCAGGCCGCTCGCCATATCCTCGAGGCTCGATCCGGTCGGGGCCTGGGCCCTGGCCGGCGCAAGGCCGACCAGCGCCGCCACCACCGTGCCGAGACCGGCTTTTCCAAGTCGTGTCATGTGCAAGTGTCCCGCGCTTCGGATGCCGCCAGCTTGCGGGCAGCCAACAGACGGAAGCATGCCGGACCGGCGGACCGATCCGGCATGCTGCGACGACAAGCGAGTGGCGAGCGCCCGCTTCGTCTCACTCCGTCTTGATGACGACCGGGATCTGCAGCGCGTCGTCGGTGTTGTACCTGGCGAAGATCTCTTTCTGCGTGCCGTTCGCCTGCATGATCTTGAGGCCGTCATAGATGGCCTTGACGAGATCCTCGTTGCCCTTCTTGATGCCGACGCCCATCTCGAAGCCGCTGGCGATCGAGAAGGCGCGGGTGTACTTGGTCGGGTTGGAGGCCGCGATGAAGTCGATGTAGCCGAGGTCCCACATCAAGATGTCGGTGCGCTCGCTCTCGAGCAGGCGAAGGCCGGCGGCGAGATCCTGGAACGGCATCGTGGTGATGGCCTCCTTGCCTTCGGCAGCGCAAACCTCCTGCTGCTTAAGGGTGGCGGCCTCTTCGATGCTGCCGATGCCGTAGGCGACGGACTTGCCGCAGAAGTCAGAAAGGGCCGCGACACCCTTCGGGTTGCCGGTCGAGACGAGGGCGCCGGTGCCGGCTCCCATGTACATGACGAAGTCGACGTTCTTGGCGCGGTCCGGCTTGTAGTAGAGGTCATCCCACATCGCATCGATCTGGCCGGAAATGACCGCCGGCAGGATGCCCGACCAGGCGCCGAGCACGAATTCGTACTTCGCGCCGGCACAATCCATCACCACCTTTGCCAGATCGACGGCAATGCCGCGAAGCTTGTCGAAGTCGGCCGGATCGCGCGCGACGTAAGGCGGGGTCTGGGGGTCGGCGCCGAACGTGATGGTCTTGCCGACGAGGGCCGGATATTTGGTGGCGAGCTTGTCCGGCTCGCAGGCCGGGTCCATGGCCGCCGAGGCGGCGTTGGCGAACAGAAGGCTCGCGGAAACTGCCGCGGCGAACGTGAAGGACAGGCGAACGCTCATTTCTCGACTCCGTGATTGTCGCTGAGGCAAGCCGCTGTACCCACCGGAGCAGGACGGCAATTTCGTTTTATCGATATGCAAGTCAACTTGCATAAGACGCAATGAGGCAATCTACGTGCCAGTCGTGACCGGGCGTGCGGCAGCGGTCGGCTGGGCCGGGTGCCGCTTTTTTGCTCATTGGGCGGGTCATTGCGCCCGCCTGCATATCAATGCGGCTTGGCGCCCGGCACCGCCGCGGGCCGAGGCGTCAGACGAGACCGAGCGTGGCGACGCGCTCGCCCCGCGACACGGTACTGAGCGTGGTGGCGCGCACGAACAGGCCGTCCTCCGGCGCCGTCACCACTTCCACCTCGTCGCCAAAGACGTTGAAGATGCGGCAGAGCACCTGGCCGCGCACGACCGCCTCCCCGAGTGCCGCCTCGGTGATCAGAAGTCCGCCGTGCTTTGCGCGGATGCCGAGAAAATCGCGCATCAGATGGGTCTGCGCCGGCACCACGGGTGCGCCGGCGACCATCCCCAACGAGCGCAGCAGGTTGAGCACGCAGCGGGCGCCGATCTCGACGAACTCGATGTCGAGCCGGCCGCCTTCGCCGATCTCGAAGGTCAGGCACGGCACGCCGGCCCGGGTGGCTTCCACGCACAGAATGCCGTCGCTGATGTACATGCCGTGCTCGCCGCGCATGACCCAGCCAGTGCCGAGGGCGTGCGCCATCTCCTCGGCCTTGGCGGCATGGGCGCCGAGCCCGTGATGCGGCAGGATCGCGATCGGCACATATTTGCCGCCGCGCGTCGGGGTGTGGACGTCGAGCGCGTAGTCGCACCGCGTGATCAGGCGGAACAAGGTCGCCGCCATCACCTGGGCGATGTTGCCGTGGGCGTCGCCGGGAAAGCAGGTCCAGGCATCGGCCGGTACCTGGTCCAGCGGCGATTTCAGGAACTGCGCGAGCGGCAGGCGATGGTCGGCCTGCAGGGCGAGCGGCTGTTGAACTGGTACGCAGACGATGCTGCCGGTCAGCTGTTCCGGGTCGACGCGGGCCAGCGCGCGCGTCACCAGCGCGATGCTGTTGACCTCGTCGCCGTGGATGCCGGCGCCGAGATAGAGCCGCGGACCGGGGCGCATGCCGTTGATCAGCAGCAACGGCAGGTTCACCACCGTGCCGTCCGCCAGTTCCAGCGCCGGCAAATTCGCACGCACGCTCGTCCCCGGCGCGACCGTGATGCCTTCGAGAATGAGGGGCTCCATGACGATCCTCAGTGCGTCAGCGCCGCTAGCGGAGCCAAGGCTGGCGCCGCGGCGGGAGGTGCGGCAATGGCCGGGTCAGCCGGCGGCCGCGAGACGGCCGGGGCAGTGGAAGGGGCAGGCGAAGCGGCTGTGGCGGCAGCGGCGGTGGCCAGGTCCGGCGTGCCATAGCCGCCGAGCAGGGTGTCCACGGCGCCGGTCGCCTTCGCCCAGTCGAAGGTGCGGAAGGCCATGCCGGTCGTCACCATGCGCGGACCGGAATAGAAGATCTCGTATTGGGCGTGGCGCGAGGCGAATTCCGAGCCGATCGCATCCCAGGCGAGCTTGAACAGCTTGACCCGCTCCTGCGAAGTCGTCGTCGGGGAGTATTGTGTGCGCTTGATCAGCGGCGCGATGTCTGGATGGTTGAAATCCTCGACACAGGACGGCAGCATCAGTACACCGCCGCCGGACAGTTCGCGCAGAGCGTGGATGATCTTGGGGTAGAGCAGCTGCGATTGCACCTGCGCGGCATAGATCAGGCCCGCATCGGGCAGGAAGTACTTTCCGCGATGACGCCCCTTGGCCTCGGCGCCGTAGACGAAGGCCTCGATCATCCCGACATGGCCGGCCAGTTCGCCGAGCGTCTCGCGCACCTGCGGATAATTGAACGTACCGATGGTCTCGGTGATCTTGCGCGCCAGGCCGACGAGAAAGCGCAGCTTGACCAGCAGGCGGATCTCCGACTGGTAGTTCTGGTAGGCATGGGCCGGTGTATTGTGCCACTGCGCCAGCTGGGCACGGATGTCGCGATGCACGAAGATGCGGTCCCACGGGATCTTCACATCGTCGAAATAGAGCAGCGCATCGTTCTCATCGAACCGGCTCGACAGCGGATAGTCGAATGTCGACGAGGCCGCCCCCTCATAGGACCGGCGCGACAAGAGCTTGATGCCCGTCAGGTTCATCGGCACGGCAGCGGTGAAGGCGTAGCGGACTTCGTCGTCCTTCAGTGGGCGCAGCGTCGTGACCAGCACCTCGTTCGACAGCACCGCTCCGGTGCCGAGCATCTTGGAACCACGCACGGTGATGCCGCCGGCATCCTCGTCGACGATCGCCACCGCCAGATCGGCATTGCCCTCGTCGCCAGTGGATTTCGAGCGATCTCCCTGCGGGTCGATGACGACGTAGGAAACGTAGAGGTCGCTCTCGCTGGCGTAGCGATGATAGTCGCTGACCACGCCGGGCCTGCCGCCAGCGTGCGCCGCATAGACGTCGAGGCCCATGTACATGGCGCCGATGGTCGAGGCGACATGGTCGGGCGCCCGCCCCATGAAGCCGTGATGCAGCTCCGTCCAGGCGACCAGCGCCTCGCGGCGGGCGACGAGTTCCTCATAGGACGTCGGCAGCTGCCAGGCGCGGTTGACGCGCGCGCCGTTGGTGGCCTCGACCGTCATCGTCTCGATGTTCTCGGGCAGAGCCTGAAAGTCGTAGAGGCCGGCGACCGTGCGGGCGGCATTTCGGAAGGCCGGATGCTCGGCGACGTTGTCCACCCGCGCGCCGTCGATATAGACGCAACGGCCGTCGTTCAGGCTGCGCAGATGGCTCTCGGCGGATTTCGACATGGGCGGGGCCTCGCTGTCCGGCGTCGATGAATGATTGATAACTAACTTAGCTATGTCAATTATCTAAATTCGGGAGACTGCCCGCCGCGGCGGCACTTTGCCGGCAGCGAGCGCTTGCGCTAACGCAGGCACCGGTTTGGGCGCGATGGGTGAATCAGATGACAGACGAAAAGCCAGCCGCGCCGGCCGGGACCGCACCGCTGACGACGTCACGGGCGGCGCTGCTGGTGGACGGCAGCGATCGCCCGTTTCGCGAACTGGTGCGGGACCTCGTGGATTTCTCGGCCCGCTTGCAGCAGATCCGCGAGGGCATCGCCCGTGGCATGGGCCTGACGCCGCCGCAGTACAACGTGCTGATGACGCTTGCCTATCTCGGCGGCGACGTGACGGTCGGCGATCTTGCCGAGCGGTTGCGCGTCAGCGTGCCGTTCGTCGTCAGCGAGACGCGCCGGCTGGTGGCGCTGGGCCTGCTCGAGAAGCGACCCGACGCCGTCGACCGCCGCCGGGTCATGCTGGTGCTCACCGCCAAGGCACGGGCAGCGCTCAAGGACATCGCCCCGCTGCAGGTGAGCGTCAACGACGTGTTGTTCAGCACGCTCGTCGCCGGCGATCTCGAGACGCTGACAGGGTTGACGCGCGGGCTGCTATCGTCCTGCGAGGATGCTCTCGCCATGGCCCGACAGAAGCGGGGCTAGGCGGCGCGCGTCCCATGGCGACCGAAGCCTGCGCGCCGTCGTTTCCTCGCCCTGGCGCCGCCCAGCTCGTGGTCCGCACCCTGGGAGCGGGCGTCACACCCCGCGACAGGCGCTTGTGCCGGCCAGACAGATTGCGTATTACGCAATCAACTTGCATGGATGCCGAGCGAGAGTGGGCCCGATGTCGACGCGCGATTTCCTGGGGTATGGCGAGCATCCTCCGCACGCCAACTGGCCGAACGGCGCGCGCATCGCGCTCAACATCAACCTCAATTTCGAAGGTGGCGGCGAGCGCTCGCTCGCGGAAGGGGACGGCCAGTCGGAGGACGTGCTCAACGACATCGGCCAGCCTGCCTTGCCCGGCCTGCGCAGTCCGATGGTCGAGACCGTGTTCGAATATGGCTCGCGCGTCGGCGGCTGGCGCCTGCTGCGCCTGTTCCGCGAGCGCGGCATCAAGGTGAGCCTTCTGGCGGTGGCGAAGGCGGCCGAGGCCAACCCGGATCTCACCTGCGCCTTCGTCGCCGATGGGCATGAACTCGTCTCGCACGGCTATCGCTGGCTGGACTACCAGGTCATGCCCGAGGCCGAGGAACGCGAGCATGTCCGCCTCGCCATGGAGACGCTGGAGCGCGTCACCGGCGTGCGCCCGACCGGCTGGATGACCGGCCGCCCGAGCGCCAACACCCGCCGCCTCCTCGTCGAGCACGGCGGCATCACCTATGACCGCGATGCCCTGAACGACGAGCTGCCCTATTGGGTGGATGTCGGCGGTCACCAGCATCTGGTGGTGCCCTATTCGTTCGAGACCAACGACAACCGCTTCAACCAGAACAGCGGCTTCTCCACCGGCGACGACTTCGCCCGCTACATGAGCGACTGCTTCGACGTCATGTATGCCGAGGGCGCCACCAGCCCGAAGCTGATGTCGCTCGCTCTGCATGACCGGCTGATCGGCCGGCCCGGCCGCATCACCGGCCTGATGCGCTTCCTCGACCATGTCGCGCGCCACGAGGACGTGTGGATCTGCACCAGCGCGGAGATCGCCGCCCACTGGCGCGCCGAACACCCCGCGCCGTGAAGCGGGTCCACCTCACCGGCGCCAATGGCTTTATCGGGCGCGCCGTCGTCGCGCGTCTGCGCGCGGCCGGCCATGCCGTGAGCGCCAGCGACCTCGCGGGTGCGGCGGAGGTGCTGCCGCTCGATCTGCGCGACCGGGCGGCTGTGGTCGCTATGATGCGCGACGTGGTGCCCGACATCGTCGTGCATGCCGGCGCGATTTCCGGCGCCATGCTGGCGACCGGCGATCCCGCGCTGATGTTCGACGTCAACGTCGCCGGCACCCTCAACGTCGCCGAGGCGATGCGCCAGGCCGGGGTCGGCCGCCTCGTCTTCCTGTCGTCCAACGCGGTCTATGCCGAGGCGCCGACGCGCGCGCCCGTGGCCGAGGGCGCTTCCCTCGGCGCCGGCGACGCCTATGGCGCCAGCAAGCTCGCCGCTGAAGCCATCCTGCGCGCCTATGCTGCGAGCCACGGCATCGCCACCATCGCGCTGCGGATCTCCTCGGTGTTCGGCGCCGGCCGTGTGACGCCCTATCTGATCTCGCAGACGCTGGAGGCGGCGCGGACCGGCGCAGCCATCGAGGTGACCGACACGCGCTCCAACATGCGCCAGTTCGTGCATGTGTCGGACGCGGCGCGGGCGGTGTGCCTGGCGGTCGCGGCGGTGACGGCGGGCTTCACCCCGGTCAACATCACCGGCGGCACCTATCTCTCCGAGGAACAGGTCGTGCGGCTGCTGCTGGCGGAGATGCCGTGCCCCGTCCTGTCCGTCATCGCCGACCGCGGTCGCGACGACGATGGCCACGTCGGCCCGCTCGACCTCTCCCGCGCCGCCGCCCTGCTCGGCTATGTGCCCTCCGTCGACATCGCGGAGGCGCTGGCGGCGCTGGCGCGGCCGATCGTGTCGGCAGGCGCCCCGACACCCTAGCCGGCCGCCGATCATCCCGCCGGCCGGCCCCGCGTCACCGGCCGTCGGCGGCAGGCGCGCCGGGACATTGGAAAGCGACTTACACGCGACGCAAACGGCTTGGCAGCCGTGTCGGGTCGGGCCATTGTCACACCGTCGGCTACCGCCCTTGCTGGCGCGCGCCGACGCTGCCGGGTGAGGATCGAGAATGCCGCTCGTCGACGAGATCGTGAACGCCCATGCCGATCTGACCGCCTGGCGGCAGGAGCTGCACAGCTTTCCCGAGACGGCCTTCGAGGAGCACCGCACCTCGGCCTATGTCGCCGCAAAGCTCGAGAGCTTCGGCATTCCCTTGCAGCGCGGGCTGGCCGGCACCGGCATCGTCGCGACGCTGCAGGGGCGCGAGGCCGGCCCGGCCATCGGCCTGCGCGCCGACATGGATGCGCTCGACATCCTCGAGGCCACCGAGCTTCCCTATCGCTCGACCATCCCCGGCAAGATGCACGCGTGCGGCCACGACGGCCACATGACGATGCTGCTCGGCGCCGCGCAGCACCTCGCCAGGACGCGCGATTTCGCCGGCACGGTCCACTTCATCTTCCAGCCGGCCGAGGAGATGGCCGGTGGCGGCAAGGTGATGGTGGAGCAGGGCCTGTTCGAGCTCTTCCCGATGCAGCAGGTCTATGGCCTGCACAACTGGCCGGGCCTGGCGTTCGGCACCTTCGCCGCCAGGCCCGGCCCGATGCTGGCAGCGTCCGACGTGTTCGAGCTGACCATCAAGGGCAACGCCGCCCATGGCGCCATGCCGCATCTCGGCATCGACCCGATCGTGGTGGCGGCGGAACTGGTCTCGGCGCTGCAGACGATTGCGAGCCGCAGCCTCGACCCCCTGGACGCGGCAGTGGTGAGCGTCACGCAGATCCATGGCGGCGACGCCTGGAACATCATCCCGCCCGAGGTGGTGCTGCGCGGCACGGTTCGGACGTTCATGCCGGCGGTGCGCACCAAGGTGGAGGCGCGGATCCGCGCGGTCACCGCCGGCATCTGCGCGGCGCACGGCGCGACGGGCACGGTCTGGTACGACTATCGTTACCCGACGACGGTGAACACGGCGACCGAGGTCGCGCTCGCCCCGGCCGCCGCCGGTGCCGCCGTGGGATCGGCCAACGTGATCACCGATCCGCAGCCCTCCATGGCCTCGGAGGACTTCGCCTACATGCTGGAGGTGAAGCCCGGCGCCTATCTCTGGCTGGGCAGCGGCCCGGGCGCGAGCCTGCATAACCCGGACTACGACTTCAACGACGCGCTCCTGCCGGTCGGCGCCAGTTACTGGGTGCGGCTCACCGAGCGGCTGCTCGCCGCTCCCGCAACCGCCTCCTAAAGCCTCACCCGCCCGAGCCTCAGCGCGTTGGCGATGACGCTCACCGACGACAGCGCCATCGCCGCGGCGGCGAGCATCGGCGAGAGCAGCAGGCCGAGCACCGGATACAGGATGCCCGCGGCGATCGGCACGCCGGCGGCGTTGTAGACGAAGGCGAAGACGAGGTTCTGGCGGATGTTCGCCATCGTCGCCTTCGAGAGCTTCCGCGCCTGGACGATACCGGAAAGATCGCCCTTCACAAGCGTCACGCCGGCGCTCTCAATGGCGACGTCGGTGCCGGTGCCCATCGCAATCCCGACATCGGCGGCGGCGAGTGCCGGCGCGTCGTTGACGCCGTCGCCGGCCATCGCGACGACGCGGCCGGCCTTCTGCAGCCGTTCGACGACGAGGCGCTTGTCGGCCGGCAGCACCTCCGCCTCCACCTCGGTGATGCCGAGGGTGCGGGCGACGGCCTCGGCGGTGGTGCGGCTGTCGCCGGTCAGCATGACGATGCGCAGGCCGTCCGCCGCGAGCGCCGCGATCGCCGCGGCGGCCGACGGCTTCACCGGGTCGGCGACGGCGAGCACGGCGGTGGCGTCGCCGTCGACGGCGACGAGCACGGCGGTGGAACCGTCGCGCCTGAGCGCCTCGGCGGCCTCGACCGCCGCCGTCACGTCGATGCCGAGGCCGGCGAGGTAGCCGGCGTTGCCGATCGCCACGCGCTTGCCGTCGATGATGCCGGCGACGCCCTTGCCGGCGACGCTGTCGAAGCCGGAGGGCTGCGCCAGCGCGAGGCCGCGGGCGGTGGCGCCGGCGACGACGGCGGCGGCGATCGGGTGCTCGCTGCCGCGCTCGAGGCTGGCGGCGAGGCGCAGCGCCTCGTCCTCGGAGAGAGCACCGAGCGTGCGGACGGCGGCGAGTGCCGGCCGGCCTTCCGTCAGCGTGCCGGTCTTGTCGATGACGAGAGTATCGACGGCCTCCAGCCGCTCGAGTGCCTCGGCGTTGCGGATCAGCACGCCGACGCGGGCGCCGCGGCCGACGCCGACCATGATCGACATCGGTGTCGCGAGCCCGAGCGCGCACGGGCAGGCGATGATCAGCACCGAGACGGCGGCCACGAGCGCATAGGTGATGCGCGGCTCGGGTCCGAACAGCGACCACGCGGCGAAGGCCAGCACCGCGACCGCGACGACAAGCGGCACGAACCAGCCGGAGACGCGGTCGGCGAGCTTCTGGATCGGCGCCCGCGAGCGCTGCGCCTCGGCGACCATCTGGACGATGCGGGCGAGCAGGGTGTCGCGGCCGACCTTCTCGGCCACCAGGACGAAGCCGCCGGCGCGGTTGATGGTGCCGCCGACGACGGCGCTGCCGGTCTCCTTCTCCACCGGCATCGGCTCGCCGGTGACCATCGCCTCGTCGAGCGTGCCGCGACCCTCAGAGATGGTGCCGTCGACCGGCACCGTCTCGCCGGGGCGGACGCGCAGCCGGTCACCGACGGCGATCAGATCGAGGTCGACCTCCTCGTCCGATCCGTCCGGTCGGATGCGGCGGGCGGTCTTTGGCGCGAGGCCGAGTAGCGCCTTGATGGCGCCCGAGGTGCGGTCGCGTGCCTTCAGCTCCAGCACCTGTCCGAGCAGCACCAAGACGGTGATGACGGCCGCCGCCTCGAAATAGACCGCGACCGCGCCGTGGGCGTCGCGGAAGCTCGGCGGGAAGGCCTCCGGCGCCAGCGTCGCCACCAGGCTGTAGACGAAGGCGACGCCGGTGCCGAGCGCGATCAGGGTGAACATGTTGAGGTTGCGCGTCTGGAGCGACTGCCAGCCGCGCTCGAAGAACGGCCAGCCCGCCCACACCACCACCGGCGTCGACAAGGCGAGCTGCACATAGGTCGACGCGCGGGCATCGAGCAAATGGAGGCCGAAGACGTGGCTTCCCATCTCGAGCACGAAGACCGGCAGCGTCAGGACAAGCGCGATCCAGAAACGCCGCGTCATGTCGGCGAGCTCTGGATTGGGGCCGCTGTCGGCGGTGATCACGTCGGGCTCGAGCGCCATGCCGCAGATCGGGCAGGAGCCGGGGCCGACCTGGCGGATCTCGGGGTGCATCGGGCAGGTGTAGACCGTGCCCTCCGGCACCGGCGCCGGCGGCGGCGCGTCGGCCTTGTTGAGGTACTTGTCCGGGTCCGCCTCGAACTTCTTCCGGCAGCCGTTGCAGCAGAAGTGATAGGTGCGGCCGGCATGCTCGGCGCGGTGCTGGGACGTGGCCGGGTCGACGCGCATGCCGCAGACAGGGTCGAGCACGCGGCCGTCGTCGGCGGCGGGAGCGGTGTCGGGACCGTTGGCGGCGTGGTCGTGGGCGCCATGGTCGTGCTTGGCGGAACCGGCCACGGCCGCCTTGGCGCCGCCCCCGCAGCAGCTCGACGGCGCCGGTGCGTCGGCGGACGCGTGGTTGTGTCCGGTGTGCCCTGCGTGAGCCGGTCCGTGCCCGGCGTCGCTGCGCTCGTTCGCCATCGCTTGTCTCCGTCGACGCCCGCCCTATACCCTCGGAGGGTATCATTGTCTTGTCAAATATACCCTGGTGGGGTATCTGTCCAGTCATGCAGACCGAAACCAAGTCCGCCTGCCTGAAGCGCCTCTCCCGCATCGAGGGGCAGGTCCGTGGCCTCTCCCGCATGGTGGAGGATGACCGCTACTGCATCGACGTGGTGACGCAGATCGCCGCCGTCCGCGCGGCGCTCCGCCGCGTCGAGGAGGAGGTCCTGAAGGATCACGTCGCCCACTGCGTCGAGCACGCCATCGCCTCCGGCGATCCGGACGAGCAGCGCCGCAAGATCGGCGAACTGATCGACGTGCTCGGACGGACGGATCGCTAGAGCACATCCTGCTCGGATCGAACCGATCCGAGCGCCAAGGATATGCTCAAGCTATTGAATCTTGAGCGATTTCTGATCGATTGGATGATTCCATCCAATCGGAAAGCGCTCGAGAGCCGACCACGCCGCCGGGACGGCGGATGACGACCGGAGGAAGGGAAACGCCATGTCCGCGCTTATTCGGCACGCTGCTCCGACCCGTCGCTCGCTGCTCACCGGGACCGCAGCCCTCGGCGTCGCTCTGTTGCTGCCGCGCGGCAGCCACGCCGCCGCGCCGTCGCTGGTCGCCGGCAGGCGCACGATCGAGGTGAACGGCAAGGCGGCGACGGTGTTCGGCATCGCCGGCCCGGGCGGGCGCGACGGCGCCGTGCTGGAGCCCGGGGCGCGCTTCGCCTTCGATCTCGTCAACGCGCTCGACGAGGAAACGATCATCCACTGGCATGGGCAGACGCCGCCCGACAGCGAGGACGGCGTCGCCGGCCCCGGCATCGCCCCCGTTCCAGCCGGTGCTCGCCGCGCCTACGACTATGTCGCCCGCGCCGGCACCCACTGGATGCACTCCCACCACGGCTTGCAGGAACAGCGTCTGCTGTCGGCGCCGCTGATCGTCCGCACCGCCGAGGACGTGCGCGCGGACGTGCAGGAGGTGGTGCTGATCCTCGAGGACTTCACCTTCCGCGACCCGGCCGAGGTGCTGGCCGGCCTGGTGGCGGGCGGCGGCCACGGCGGCCATGGTGCGCACGGCGGCGCCGGTGCGGCCGCCGACCCGCACGCCGGTCATGGCGGCATGGCGGCGCCGATGACCGTCACCGATCCCCACGCGGGCCACGGCGCCGCGCCGGTCGATCCGCATGCCGGGCACGGCATGGCGGATAGCGGCATGTCGAAAGCTGGCATGTCGAAAGCTGGCATGACGGAAGCTGGCATGGCGCCCGGCATGGTGATGGATCTGAACGACGTCGACTACGACGCCTATCTCGCCAACCGGCGCACGCTCGCCGATCCCGAGGTGGTGCGGACCGAGCGCGGCGGGCGGGTGCGCCTGCGCATCATCAATGCATCTGCCGCCACCGCCTACTGGATCGACCTCGGCGGCGCCACGGCGACCCTCGTCGCCGTCGACGGCACGCCGGTGCAGCCGCTCGCCGCGACGCGCGTGCCGCTGTCGATGGCGCAGCGCATCGACCTCCTCGTCGACGTGCCGGCCGGGACCGTCGTGCCGGTGCTGGCGCAGCGCGAGGGCGACACGGCCCGCACCGGCCTACTCCTCGCCGCGCCGGGTGCGGCGGTGGCGAAGCTCGGCGATGCCGCCGCCACGGCGCCGCCGCTCGACCTCGCCCTCGAGCGCTATCTTCGGGCCGAGGCGCCGCTGCCGGAGCGGACGGTCGACCGGACGGTGCGCATCGACCTCGGCGGCGGCATGGCGCCCTATGCCTGGTCGCTCAACGGCGCCTTCTGGCCGGCGCCCGCGCCGATCCGGGTGCGCGGTGGCGAGCGGGTGATGCTCGACATCGTCAACGACACCATGATGGCGCACCCGATGCACCTGCATGGCCACGCATTCCAGGTGGTGGAGATCGACGGGGTGGGCCTCTCGGGCGCCGTGCGCGACACCGTGCTGGTGGCACCGATGGGGCGGGTGAAAATCGTCTTCGACGCCGACAACCCCGGCCGCTGGCCGTTCCACTGCCACAATCTCTACCACATGGCGACGGGGATGATGACCGACGTGCTCTATGACGGCGTCGGCTGAGGCAGGCTTGCCCGAGGCCGACCCTGGCGCCGGCGCGCGGGCCGCTCCGCCTTGACTTTGCCTTGCTCGGCTGGCCAACGTCCGGCCGCGTGGGGTGGGTCACGGGAGCAGCGGACATACTGATGAGAAGCTATCTCGACTTCGAGAAACCGGTCGCTGATCTCGAAGGCAAGGTGCAGGAGCTCCGCGCGCTCGCCGCCCAGGGCGAAGCGGTCGATGTTGGCGACGAGATCGCCCGCCTCGAGGCGAAGGCCGCGGCGGCGCTGCTCGATGCCTATGCCAAGCTGACGCCGTGGCAGAAGACGCTGGTCGCCCGCCATCCCGACCGCCCGCACGCCATCGACTACATCGCCCACCTCATCACCGATTTCACGCCGCTCGCCGGCGACCGCGGCTTCGGCGAGGATGCGGCGATCATCGCCGGCCTCGGCCGTTTCCGCGGCGCGCCCGTAGCCGTCATCGGCCAGGAAAAGGGCAACGACACCCAGAGCCGCATCAAGCACAATTTCGGCATGGCGCGGCCGGAGGGCTACCGCAAGGCGGTGCGCGTCATGAACCTCGCCGACCGCTTCTCGCTGCCGGTGATCGCGCTCGTCGACACCGCCGGCGCCTATCCCGGCATCGACGCCGAGGAGCGCGGCCAGGCCGAGGCGATCGCCCGCTCCACCGAGACGTGTCTGTCGCTCGGCGTGCCGAACGTCGCCGTCGTCATCGGCGAGGGCGGCTCCGGTGGCGCCATCGCGCTCGCCACCGCCAACCGCGTCATCATGCTGGAGCATTCCGTCTACAGCGTCATCTCGCCGGAGGGCGCCGCCTCGATCCTGTGGCGTGACGCGGCGCGTGCGCCCGACGCCGCCACTAACATGAAGATCACCGCCGAAGACCTCGTGCGGCTCGGCGTCGTCGACGAGATCGTCAAGGAACCGGTCGGAGGCGCCCACCGGGCACCGGCGGCGGTGATCGCCGCGGTCGGCGACGTCATCGACCGGGCACTCGGGAGCTTTGCCGGCCAGGACGCGGCAACCGTGCGCCAGGCGCGCCGGGCAAAGTTCCTGGCGATCGGGCGCGGCCTGTGAGCGCGTGCCGGGCCGGGCGCCCGAGCGGCCACACGCTCGCCGCATTCCCGCCCGAGTGAAGAGGCCTCTCGCGCGCTGTGAAACGGCGCGATATGGTTACGACTCGGTAAGGTTTGCGCTCCTAAGGTCAGGTTGGCCGGGGGGCCAGGGAACGCCGGCTTTGCAGGATCTCATGCCGACAACGCCAGACGCTCGCTCGCTCGCTACAGCGCCGCTGACCGCGGCGCCGCTGCGTTCGTACGCTTTCGGATCGTCGTTCTACCGTTCGGGCTGGATCGGCGCACTGGCCGGCCGCCGCGGCAAGGCGGCCAAGGGCCTCGTCCTCGCGGCCGCCCTCGTGCTCGCCGGCTGTCAGGCCGACGAGGTCGGCTACGGCGGCGGTGGAGCCAAGGCGAACCGGCCGATCGCGCCCGCCACGCTCGTGAAGATGCGCGAGCTCAAGATGAGCGCATCGGCGCCGATCCTGATTCGCCTGTTCAAGCAGGAATCCGAGCTCGAGGTCTGGAAGAAGGGCCCCGACGGCAAGTTCGCCCTGCTCAACACCTACGAGATCTGCAAGTGGTCCGGTGAGCTCGGCCCGAAGATCAAGGAAGGCGACCGGCAGGCGCCGGAAGGCTTCTACACGATCACGCCGGGTCTGATGAACCCGAACTCCTCCTACCACCTCGCCTTCAACATGGGCTTCCCGAACGCCTATGACCGCTCGCACGGCCGCACCGGCTCGCACCTGATGGTGCATGGGGCGTGCTCTTCCCGTGGCTGCTACGCCATGGAGGACAAGCAGATTCAGGACATCTACGCGCTCGGGCGCGAGGCATTCAAGGGCGGCCAGCGCTCGTTCCAGGTGCAGGCCTACCCCTTCAAGATGACGCCGGAGAACCTTGCCCAGCATGAGGGCAATCCGAACATGCCGTTCTGGCTGATGCTGAAGGACGGCTACGACCACTTCGAGGTGACAGGCCTCGAGCCGCAGGTCGACGTCTGCGGCCGCCAATACGTGTTCAACGCCAAGTCCGCCGATCCGAGCCGCGGTCTCGATCCGAGCCGCGCCTGCCCGATCCTCGACGTGCCGCAGGAAATCTCCATCGCGGTCGCCTCGAAGCAGCAGAAGGACGAGGCTTCCGTCCGTCAGATCGTCGCTGCGATGAAGGCGAAGCAGCAGCAGATGGAAGAGAACAAGGCGCGCGACCTGATGATCGCCAGCGCCATCGAGAAGACCAAGGACAAGGGTCCCGTGCCGCTGGCGCCGGGCGCCGTGCCGGCCGCCGACGAGGGGCCGGACGAGGCGACGCGCATCATGATCGCCTCCGGCGTGCCGCTGCCGATCGCCGCTCCCGGCCGGTCGCCGTCGGCGACGGTGATGGCCGCGGCCAAGCCGGAAGGCGTCGGTGCCTTCTTCGGCTCGATGTTCTCGTTCGCCGGCGGCTCTTCTGATGCCGCCGCCGCCGCGGATGCCGGCAGCACGCCGCCTGTGGCGGTGAGCGGGGACGCGCCGCTCGAAGTCGCGTCGGTTGCAGGAGCGTCCACCGAGGCCGCGGCCACACAGGTGGCGCCGGCCGGAGCGCCGAGCCTCGCCGCTCCTCAGGCCGACGTGGCGACGCCGGCTGCGGCCGGCGAGAGCGCCGGCGCCGCTACGCCTCTGGTCGCCACGACACCCCCGGTCGCCGCGACCACGACGGCCGCCGCGCCAGCGGAGAACGGCAACTTCCTCTCGAAGGCGTTCGGCTCGCTGTTCGGCGGCTGACGCGAGGAGCGGTGCGCGGCAACGGGCTGGCTCCCGGCATCGCCTGAGCCCTCACCGTCGTGCGCCGCCGCTGTGCCCGGCGGGGGCGTCCCCTAGAGCATATCCTTGTCGCTCGGATCGAACCGATCCGAGCGACGAGGATATGCTCAAGCTATTGAATCTTGAGCAATTTCTGATCGATTGGATGATTCCATCCAATCGGAATGCGCTCTAAACGCTCGCCAGCGGCGCGACGGCGGTCGTCTGCACCGCCGTCACCGGCGGCGCGACGAACTCGACGGGCCAAGGCCAATCCGCGATCGCATAAGCCGCCAACAGCAGCCCGACCACCGCAGCCACCAAAGCGAGGTCGATCAAGGGACGGCCGGTGAGGTCGAAGCGCGTGCGCACGGGTGGGTCTCCAGCGGCTGCCGCCCCGTCTCGACCGACGGGGTCGTCGCCAACACCACCTCGTGCCATGGGCTGCCTGAACCGCCGCTGAACCACCGGCGCGCCGCAGCGGTTTCCGCTCAGGCGCCCGCCGGCACGAACACCGAAAGCGCACCGCGCTGCACCGAGAAGTCCGCCGGTGTCTCGGTCGAGATCTCGCCGTCGGTGTTGATCGGCATCGGTCGGTTGGTCTCGATGCGCACGTCACGGCCGCGGAAGGTGCGGGTGTGCGGGTTGCTATCCTGCAGCCCGAAGCGGATCGCCGGGGCGGCGTGGATGAGATCGGCGAGGGTCTCGGCCTCGATGGCGAAGACGTCGAGCATGCCGTCGTCGATCGCCGGGCTCGAGCCGACGCGCATGCCGCCGCCGAAGCGCTCGCCGTTGCCGACGGTGACTTGCAGTGCCTTCAGCTCGCTCCTCTCCCCGTCGACGGTGATGCGCACGGTGAAGCGGCGGATGGTGCGCAGCGCCCGGATGGTGGCGATCACGTAGCTGAAGCCGCGCAGGCGGCGCTTCAGTTCCGGGTCCTGGCTCTGCGCGACAGAGACCGGCAGCCCGAGGCTGGCGGCGTTGACGAAGACCTGGTCGTTGACATGGCCGAGGTCGATGCGGCGGCTGTGGCCGGCGACGATCACCTCCGCCGCGGCGGTCGGCGACAGCGGCACGCCGAGGGTGTGGGCGAGGTCGTTGGCGGTGCCGAACGGCAGGATGCCCATCGGCCGGTCGATGTCGGCCAGCGGGCGGGCGGCGGCGTTCACCGTGCCGTCACCACCGGCGATGACGACCGCGCCGAAGTCCGGCCCGCGGGTGCGGATCGCCTCCTTCAGCGCCTCGGCCGACCGGGGGCGGGCAACCTGGAAGTCGACGTCCGCCTCGACGAGGACGTTGAGGGCCGCGGCGAGGCCTTGTGCCGCACGGCCGCTCTTCGGGTTGGCAAGCACGAGCATGCGCAGGGGATGGCTCAAGGACGGACTCGTGCAAACAACGGGACGGGGGCACCGAAGCCGTCGAGGGGGAAGCTGCCGACGGAGCGCCAGCGCGACGGGGCGGTAAGGGCGACGGGCTCGGTGGCGAGCATCGGCTCGCCGACGACCTTCGTCATCTTCTCGATGCGGGCGACCGCGTTGACCGTGCTGCCGATCACCGAGAAGGACAGCCGTGACGGGATGCCGATGTTGCCGAACATCACGTCGCCGACGGCGAGCGCAACGCCGAACTCGAGGGCCGGCGAGACGTCGGTCAGCGGGGTGATGCGGGCGACGGCGGCATCGGCGGCCTCCACGGCGGCGAGCGCCGCCGTCTCGACGCTGGCGCCGTCGACCACCGGAAAGACGCCGAGCACGGCATCGCCGATGAAGTCGAGCACCTCGCCGCCGGCCGCCATCACGGCGCCGGCGGTGCATTCGAAGTAGCGGTTGAGCAGGGTGATGTAGGCGTCCGGCGCGAGCCGCTCGGCCAGCGCCGTGGAGCCGCGCAGGTCGGAGTACCAGATGACGGCCCGGATGGTGTGGCCGTCGCCGCGGCGGATGCGGCCGGCGAGCACGTCGCCGCCGGCGCGGCGGCCGAGATAGGTCTCGGCGATGTTGTTGGCGATGCGTGACAACAGGGCGCCGCGGCAGGTGATGGCGAGCGGCCGGTTGAGCTGGCGCAGGACCGCGATCTCGCGGTCGGTGAAGCCACCGGGTCGGTCCGTCGTCCAGCTGACGACGATGCCGCGGTCCTCGCTGACGATCTTCGGGATGTCGAAGCGGATGGTGAAGGCGAGGTAGTCGGTGTCGCCGTCGGCGGCCAGCTCCTCGCAGAGCACGAAGTCGAGTTCGGCCTGCGGTCCGCTGAGCCGGCGGCGCAGCTCGTCGAGACCGTTCGCCAGCATGTGGCGGATCGGACTGCGCGACCACACCTCCCGCTCGAGCTCACTGTGCGGGAACTGGTTGAGGATGGGTCCGTGGCTGCGTGTCCAGGTCACCGATTCCGCATCGAACAGCGGGTGCAGGATCGACCAGGCGACGGAGCAGCGGCGGACCGGAATGCCGGCAGCCATGACGCGCCGCGCCATGCCGTCGACGAGCTCGTCGAGAGCGGTGGCCTTGAGCGCGTTCTCCAGCAGCCAGTCTTCGAGGGAGGCCCCGATCGGGTTCTCGGCCATCACACCCCTCTGGAGGCCATCCCCCTCGGATCGAACCGGGCGGGATGGCCTCGAGCTTCTGATGCTGCAGCGATTTCTGGTCGATCGGACGATCCGATCCGATCGGAAAGCGCCCTAGCGATGGCCGTGGCTCAGGCGAACTGTCCGTGGCAGTGCTTGTACTTCTTGCCGGAGCCGCAGGGGCAGGCCTCGTTGCGGCCGACCTTGCCCCAGGTGGTGGGGTCGCTCGCCATCCGCGCCGTCGCCTCGCGGCGGGACGGGGCGAGCGCCACGCCGCCCAGCGCCGCATCGGCGAACGCCATCTCGTCCTCGCCGGTGAACGGATCGAGGTGGTGGGCCTCCATCATCGGCAGGTCGTCGTCGCTCGGCATCGTCGGCGGCGACTGCACCAGCTCGACACGGGACAGCTGTGCCGTCACCTGCTGGCGCAGGTTCGCCAGCAACGCCTCGAACAGCGTGAAGGCCTCCGACTTGTATTCGTTCAGCGGATCGCGCTGGGCGTAGCCGCGCAGGTGGATGGCCGAGCGCAGGTGATCGAGGGTGGCGAGATGCTCGCGCCAGAGGTGGTCGAGCGTCTGCAGGAGCACCGCGCGCTCGATCTGGCGCATGATGTCGGGCGAGAAGCGCTCGGTCTTGGCGGCGATGGCGACGTCGGCGGCCGCCTTCAGGCGCTCGCGCACCTCCTCGTCGGCGATGCCCTCCTCCTTCGCCCAGTCGGCGACCGGCAGGTCCTGGTTGAGCGTGTTGCGCACCGCCTCCGCGAGGCCGTCGACGTCCCACTGCTCCGGATAGGCGTTCTCCGGGATGTGCTTGGCGACCAGGGTGTCGATCACCTCGTGGCGCATTTCGGACACCGTCGCGCCGACGTCCTCGGCGCCCATCAGCTCGATGCGCTGCTCGAAGACGACCTTGCGCTGGTCGTTCATGACGTCGTCGTATTTCAGAATGTTCTTGCGGATGTCGAAGTTGCGCGCCTCGACCTTCTGCTGTGCCTTTTCCAGCGCGCGATTGATCCACGGATGGACGATCGCCTCGCCTTCCTTCAGGCCGAGCTTCTGCAGCATGCCGTCCATGCGGTCGGAGCCGAAGATGCGCATCAGGTCGTCCTGCAGCGACAGGAAGAAGCGCGAGTGGCCGGGGTCGCCCTGCCGGCCGGAGCGGCCGCGCAGCTGGTTGTCGATGCGGCGGCTCTCGTGGCGCTCGGTGCCGATGACGTAGAGCCCGCCGGCGCCGAGCGCCTTCGCCTTCAGGCGGGCGATGTCGTCGCGGATGCGCTTCTCGCGCTCCTCCCGCTCCGGTCCCTCCGCCATGTCGGCGAGCTCTTCGCGGAAGCGCATCTCGGCGTTGCCGCCGAGCTGGATGTCGGTGCCGCGGCCGGCCATGTTGGTGGCGATCGTCACCGCGCCCGGCACGCCGGCCTGGGCGATGATGAAGGCTTCCTGCTCGTGGTAGCGGGCGCTCAGCACCTGGAAGACGAGCTCGTCGTCGGCGTGCGACGAATCGAACAGCACCGAGAAGTCGCGCTGGCGGAAGCCCTGCGACTTCAGGAGGTCGGCCAGCGTCTCCGACTTCTCGATCGAGGTGGTGCCGACCAGCACCGGCTGGCCGCGCTTCTTGCAGTCGCGGATGAGCTCGACGATCGCCCGGTTCTTCTCGAGCACCGAACGGTAGACCTCGTCGTCGTCGTCGATGCGGGAGACCGAAACGTTGGTCGGGATCTCCACCACCTCGAGCTTGTAGATGTCCATGAACTCGTCGGCCTCGGTGGAGGCCGTGCCGGTCATGCCGGCGAGCTTGCCGTACATGCGGAAATAGTTCTGGAAGGTGATCGAGGCGAGCGTCTGGTTCTCCGGCTGGATGGCGGCGTGCTCCTTCGCCTCCAGCGCCTGGTGCAGGCCGTCGGAATAGCGCCGGCCCGGCATCATGCGGCCGGTGAACTCGTCGATGATGACGACCTCGTCGCCGCGGACGATGTAGTCCTTGTCGCGCTGGAACAGCCTGTGCGCCTTCAGCGCCTGCTGCAGGTGGTGGACGAGCGAGACGTTCTCGATGTCATAGAGCGAGCCCTCGCGCAAAAGGCCGGCCTCGCCGAGGAGCGTCTCGAGCTTCTCGTTGCCGATCTCGGTGAAGGCGGCGGTGCGCTGCTTCTCGTCGACCTCGTAGTCCTCCGGCACCAGCTTCAGCACGAAGGCGTCGACGGTGTTGTAGAACTCCGAGCGGTCCTCCAGCGGACCGGAGATGATCAAGGGCGTGCGCGCCTCGTCGATCAGGATCGAGTCCACCTCGTCGACGATCGCGAAGCCATGACCGCGCTGCACCATCGAGGCGCGGTCATACTTCATGTTGTCGCGCAGGTAGTCGAAGCCATACTCGTTATTGGTGCCGTAGGTGATATCGGCGGCATAGGCGCGGCGGCGCTCGTCGTCGGTGAGGCCGTGGACGATGACGCCGACCTCTAGGCCGAGGAAGCGGTGGATCTGGCCCATCCAGTCGCTATCACGCTTGGCGAGGTAGTCGTTGACGGTGACGACGTGCACGCCCTTGCCGGCGAGCGCGTTGAGATAGCTCGGCAGCGTCGCGACCAGCGTCTTGCCTTCGCCGGTCTTCATCTCGGCGATGCGGCCCTCATGCAGGACCATGCCGCCGATCATCTGGACGTCGAAATGTCGCTGCCCGAGCGTGCGCTTGGCCGCCTCTCGGACGGTGGCGAAGGCCGGCGCGACGAGGTCGTCGAGCGAGCGGCCGTTGGCGATCTGCTGGCGGAAGTCGTCGGTGCGGGCGCGCAGCGCCTCGTCCGACAGCGCCGAGACCTCGGCTTCCAGTGCGTTGATAGCAGCGACGCGGGCGCGATACGCCTTGACGCGGCGATCGTTCGCCGACCCGAACATCTTGCGGGCGAGGGCAGCAAGGCCGACCATGATCCGTCCTCTCGGAGGCGTTTCGACACCGACCGGTCCCGGCCGGCCCGACGAACGGGTTCCGAAGCGCCGCCGCCACCATCGGTCGGAAGCCAGAACCCGGTTGGAACGCTCGCGCTGGAAGAGGGCGGCGTCGTGACCGGTATCGGATCGTTCATCCGGTACCGTCCGGGCACGAGCGGACGGCTCCGCAGGCCTTGTCCGACCGGCACCGGCCGGAGACATAAGAACCACCCCCGAGGTTGTCAACGTCACGGCTTTCCGACAGAGTGCCGCCGCCTCGACGGGGGGCGCCCCAGCAACCGACGGGCCGCAGGTCGGCCCAGAGACGGTGTTTGATGACCCTTTCGATCTTTACGCGAGTGGCACGCCCCATCGTGCTCTCTCTCGCCCTCGCTGCCACGTCGCTGACGCCGGTGGCTTTCGCCCAGACCGACGCCCCCGCCGGGACCGCGGCGCCCGCCCCCGCGGCGCCTGCCGCCGCGGTGCCCGCCCCGGAAACCGTGCTCGCCACCGTCAACGGCCAGCCGATCACCCAGGGCGACATCGAGATGGCCGCCGAGGACTTCGCGGACGATCTCGCCCGCGTTCCGGACGGCGCCCGCCGCAGCATCATCCTCGACGTCCTGATCGACATGCACGTCATGGCCGATGCGGCCGCCAAGGACGGCGTCACCGAGACGGCGGCGTTCAAGCAGCGCATGGCGTTCATGGAGCTGCAGACGGCCCGCAACGCCTATGTGCAGGACAAGATCGCCGGTGCCATCACCGATGCCGAGGTGAAGGCGCGCTACGACGAGGAAGTCTCCAAGTTCGGCGACAACATGGAAGTGCGCGCCCGCCACATCCTGGTCGAGACCGAGGACGAGGCGAAGGCGATCATCGCCGACCTGAAGGGCGGCGGCGACTTCGCCAAGATCGCGGGCGAGAAGTCGAAGGACCCCGGTTCGGCGGCACAGGGCGGTGACCTCGGCTACTTCTCGCGCGGCCAGATGGTGCCGCCCTTCGAGGAGGCTGCCTTCACTCTCGAGATCGGCTCGATCACCGAGACGCCGGTGCAGTCGGACTTCGGCTTCCACGTCATCCAGGTCGAGGACAAGCGCAAGCAGGCGCCACCGGCCTATGACCAGGTGCAGCCGCGCCTGCGCGACCTCCTGATCCGTGAGAAGTTCGCGTCGACGCTCGCGAGCCTCAAGGAAAGCGCCAAGATCGACGTGCTCGATCCGACGCTGAAGGCCGACGATCCGGCGGCCGCTCCGGCGCCCGCTCCGGCTCCGGCGCAGTAGACCGGCGGAGAACGCCGGTCGCCGCGGGGGTGGCCGGCGAACGCCGACGCAGACGGGACCGGGTGGCGGAAGCCCCCGATCCGTGGCAAAAGTGGGCTAGCCACCCCATATTCGTCGAGGAGCCGCCCGCCGGGCGGCTTTTCCATTGGCGCGATCGGCGCTAAAGCATCGCTCGCGGGCCGGCCGCATCCGGCGGCGCCCCGACGCAGCGACACAAGTCAGAGACGATGGCAGCTTTCAAAGACAACGACTTCAACGAGCGTAAGAAGGTGGCGGCCGAAGCCCGGCAGAAGCTGCTGGAGCGGTTCCGCAGCCAGCCGAAGCCGGACGATCCGGCCGTGCAGGCGCGTTTGGCCGAGCGCAAGGCGGTGGCCGATGCGCGCGAGGCGCGCACCGCCGAGCGCAAGGCGGCGAAGGAGGCGGAGGCGCAGCAGCGCGCCGCCGAGGCCGCTGCCCGGGCCGAGGAGGAGGCGCGTCGTGCCGTCGAGGACGCCGAGCGTTCGGCGGCCGAGAAGGCCGAGCGGATCGCCCGCGAGGCCGCTCTCGAGATCGAGCGCAAGGCCGCCCGCGACGCCCGCTACGCGGCCCGCAAGGCCCGCAAGCGGTGACGTGCCGGAGCCGCCACGGCGGCTCCCGCCAATCGGCGCGGACGGCCGCCTGATGGGCCGCTTCGCACCGGAGGTCGACGCCGCCGAGGCGGACTGCCGCGGCTGCGGCGCCTGCTGCGCCTACTCGGCCGAGTGGCCTCGCTTCACCATCGAGGACGACGCCGAACTGGCGCTGATCCCCGCCGCCTATGCCGACGACGGCGCGGCGGGGATGCGCTGCGACGGCGACCGCTGCTCGGCGCTCGTCGGCGCCATCGGCGTCGCGGCGTCGTGCGCCGTCTATGCCGTCCGTCCGCAGGTCTGTCGCGACTGCGAGCCGGGCGATGCGGAATGCCGCATGGCGCGGGCCCGCCACGGGCTCTGAGGCGCACCGCCGGCGCTTGCGCCGCCGCCCGGGGTGGGGCACACCGAAGCGCCTCCCGCCTTTCGGATGACCCGCCGATGTCCGTGACAGTCTCCCCCTTCGCGCCCGCCATCGTCGTCGAGATCCCGCCGATCGAGGGCGTGCGCCTCGCCACCGCCCAGGCCGGTATCAAATACAAGGCCCGCACCGATGTGCTCCTGATGGCGTTCGCCGAGGGCACCACCGTCGCGGGCGTGACGACGCGCTCGCGCTGCCCGTCGGCGCCGGTCGAATGGTGCCGGGCGAACCTGCCAGGCGGCCACGCCCGCGGGCTCTTGGTCAATTCCGGCAACGCCAACGCCTTCACCGGCATGAAGGGGCGCACCACCGTCGAGGTCTCGGCCGCCGCCGTGGCGCGCACCCTCGGCTGCCGGCCGGAACAGGTGTTCCTCGCCTCCACCGGCGTCATCGGTGAGCCGCTCGATCCGGGCAAGTTCGAGGCGGTGCTCGACGAGACGGCGACGCGGCTTGCCGACGGCCCGTGGAGCGACGCCGCCCGCGCCATCATGACGACCGACACCTTCCCGAAGCTCGCCACCCGCACCGCCCGCCTCGAGGGCGCCGAGGTGCGGCTCTGCGGCATTGCCAAGGGCGCCGGCATGATCGCGCCGGACATGGCGACGATGCTGTCGTTCATCGCCACCGACGCGCCGATCGCGGCGCCCGTGCTGCAGGCGCTGCTCCACCGCGGCGCCGAGCGCAGCTTCAACTGCATCACCATCGACGGCGATACCTCGACCTCCGACACGCTGTTGATGTTCGCCACGGGGGCGGCTGCCCGGCGCGGCGCGGCGGTGATCACCGATCCGGCCGATCGCCGCCTGCTGCCGTTCCGCCGGGCGCTGGACTCTCTGCTGCTCGAGCTCGCCCACCTCGTCGTCAAGGACGGCGAGGGCCTCAGGAAGTTCGTCGCCGTCACCGTCGAGGGGGCGACCTCCAGCCGCTCGGCGAAGAAGATCGCCATGGCGATCGGCAACTCGCCGCTCGTCAAGACGGCGGTCGCCGGCGAGGACGCCAACTGGGGCCGCATCGTCATGGCGGTCGGCAAGGCCGGCGAACCGGCCGAGCGCGACAAGCTCGCCATCTGGTTCGGCGACGTGCGGGTGGCCGTCGACGGCGCCCGCGACCCGGCCTATTCGGAGGCGGCGGCCACCGCGGTGATGGAGAAGGCGGAGATCGATATCCGCGTCGAGCTCGGCCTCGGCCGCGGCAAGGCGACGATCTGGACCTGCGACCTGACCAAGGAATATGTCGCCATCAACGGCGACTACCGCAGCTGATGGACGGCGCAGCCGCCGTGGATGTGCGGCACCTGGAGACGGCGAACCTGTCGGCCTGGCCGGCCGAGCGGCTCGCCCACGACGGCACGTGGCTCCTGCGCGTCACCCCGGGCCATGGCTCCAAGCGCCTCAACAGCCTCAATTTCCTCGATCCCGCCGACGATGCCGAAGCGGAAGCGCGGCTCGCGGCGATGGCCGTCGCGTCGCGCCGGCAGGGGCTCGCACCGACCGTCCGCATCACCCCGCTGACGCCGCCGGCCGTGGTGGCGCTCGTCGAGCGCGACGGCTTCGAGGCGTTCGACGAGACGCTGACGATGGTGCTGCCGACGGACGCCGCCGCCGCCATGCCGACCGGCGTCGAGGCCTGGGAGGCGGCGCCGCGCCGGCGCTGGGCCGAGGCGATGAAGACGACGGCCTCCGCCAAGGCCGCCGACATCGGCGCCCTCGTCGCGGTGCTCGATCGCATCGTGCCGGAGGCGGCGCTGATGGTGGCGGTGGACGGCGGCACCGTCGCCGCCTCGACGCTCGCCGTCCGCGACCGCGACCTCGTCGGCCTGTTCGACGTCGGCACCAACCCGGCCTTCCGCCGCCGCGGCCACGCGAGTGCGTGCGTCCGCGCGGCTCTCGCCTGGGGCCGCACGGGCGGGGCGCGCACGGCCTACCTGCAGGTGCTCGCCGGCAACACGGTCGCCGTCGACCTCTACCGCCGCATGGGCTTCACCGAGGCCTACCGCGGCGACTACCGGCGCATGAAGGACGGGGCGGCATGAGCAGCGCGACAACCGAAGCCCCCCGCATCGTCCTCGTCGTCGCCTGTGCCCTCGTCGACGCCGACGGGCGGGTGCTGGTGGCGCAGCGGCCGGAGGGCAAGGCGCTCGCGGGCCTGTGGGAGTTTCCCGGTGGCAAGCTCGAGCCCGGCGAGCGGCCGGAGGAGAGCCTCATCCGCGAGCTCGCCGAGGAGCTCGGCATCACCGTCAAGGCGGACTGCCTGGCGCCGCTCACCTTCGCCAGCCACGGCTACGAGAGCTTCCACCTCCTGATGCCGCTCTATGTCTGCCGGCGCTGGGAGGGCACGCCCGAGGGCCGCGAGGGCCAGGCGATCCGCTGGATGAAACCGGCGCGCCTGCGCGACCTTCCCATGCCGCCGGCCGACGCGCCGCTGATCGCCCACCTCATCGACCTGCTCTGACGGCGGCCGGAAAGGCCGCCGTCACAGCCGCGCTGCCCCCACCGCGCCCGACACCGCTCAGTTGCGGCGCTGATAGGAGTTCTGCAGCTCGTCCTGGACGAGGAAGGCTTCGCCGTTCGCCGTCAGCTCGAGGTCGGCGTCGAGCACGCGGGTCGAGTAGGTCCAGCCGTCCGGCAACTTGAGCCTGGTGCCGAGGGTGGCCAGATCGTCCATCGTCAGCGTCTTGTCGACGATCTCGGCGAAGGTCTGCATGACATAGACGCGGCCCTTGTCGTCGGTGATCTCGTAGACCGGCTTGCCGGCCTCGTAGACGTAGGTGGTCTCGCGGTTGATGGTGCGCACCACGTAGGCGCGGTGGCCGAACAGCAGGTCGCGGAAGGGCAGCGTCAGGGTGGCGCGCTGGGTGGCCGCCAGCCCGTCGAAGGTCTTCGTCACGCCGTCCTTGGTGGCGCCGGTGGCGCCGATGCGGTCCATCACCCAGAAGCGCGGCCCGTTCATCACCACCTCGAAGGCGCCGAGCTCGTCGGCGAGCGTCTTTGCGTCGATGGCGTTCCAGACGTCGGGTGGGCAGTCGTTCTGGCCGAGGGTGTTGTAAACCTCGAGGCGGAACGACAGGCCGTCGCGATAGACCGGGATGATCTCGCAATAGCGCGTGCCGCGCAGGTCTTTCGGGACCGCCCCGCCCGCCGTGGACGTGTCTGCGGTGGCAGGGGCGGCGGCGAGGGCGGCGACGACGAGGGCCGTCGGCACGAAGGTGGTGAGGAAGCGGTTCATCGGACTGTCTCCGGGCGTGGCGAGCGCGGGCGCCGCTCACCGGATACTACGCCGCACGGACGGGGAGTCTTCGCGGCCGCGCCGACCCGTCGCAGCCAACAGCCGCTCCGGCAACGGAAAGGCCCGCCCCGCCGGCGCGGAACGGGCCTGCCGCACTTCCCTCTTCCAACCGGCCTCAAGCGGACGGGCGTCGTCCCGTCCGGCCCAGGGCTGTCGTGCCCGCCTCTACTGGGCCTGGCCGAGCTTGGTGAACCACTTGTCGCGCAGCGCCTTGTAGGTGCCGTTGTTGATGCGGTCCTGGATGTAGACGTTGAGGAAGTTCAGCATGTGCAGGTCGGTCGGCCGCACGGCATAGGAGAGGCCGACGGGCTTCAGCAGGTCGTCCTCGCCGTTCAGGAGCTTCACCTTGGCGGCGAGGTCGGGGTTCTGCGCCTTCAGGATGGTGAAGGTGGTGGGGTCGATCATGTGGGCGGTGGCGCGGCCGGCGAGCACGTCCTGGGTCGGGGCGGCGACGTTCTCGCCGACGAGCACGCTGATCTTGGCGTTCGGATAGAGCTCGGCCGGGAAGATCGATTCCACCGAGCCGGACATGCCGACGAACGTGACGTCCGGCGAGTTGAGGTCATCGAGGGAATCGACCGGCGAGTCGGCCGCCACCATCACCATGAAGCCGTTGAAGGCATAGGGCTGGGTGAAGGAGACGACGAGGGCGCGCTCGGGCGTGGCGAACAGGTTGGCGAAGACGACGTCGTACTGCTCGGCGGCGAGGCCGGAGACGAGCGTCGCCCAGGTGGCGTCGACGATCTCGAGCTTGACGCCCATGATCTTGGCCACCTCGTTCGCCATCTCGACGTTGTAGCCCTCGTAGACGCCGGTCGCCGGGTTGGGCGACTGGTCGGAGGGGCTCGGCGCCATGCCGACGCGCAGCACGCCGGCCGACTGGATGCGGGCGATCAGGTCGTCGGCGGCATGGGCGGCGAGCGAGGTGACGCTCAACACCAGCGCGAGGACGGCGGTCGAAATCCACTTCATGGGTCCACTCCGTTGAAGGTCCGCCGGCGTTGCTGCCGGCCGTTCGTGATGGGCGCGGGCCTCACCGAGGTCCGCGCGGTCAGGCGGTCGTCACATCGCGGCCTGCCGCCGGGTCTTCTCCAGGCGGCGCGACAACAGGCTGATCGGAAAGATGATGAGAAAATAACCGATACCGATGGCGGTAATGAACTCGAAGTAACGGAACGTCTGGGCGCCGAGGTTGTAGGCGACGTAGGCGAGCTCGGCTACGCCGATGGCGGCGAGCAGCGTCGTGTTCTTGATGAGCTCGGTCAGATAGTTGATGAACGGTGGTGTCATCAGCGGCACGCCCTGGGGCAGCACTACCTTGGTCCACAGGGCGAAGCGCGACAGGCCGAGGGCCCGGCCGGCCTCGAACTGCCCCTTCGGCACCGACTGGATGCCGGCGCGAAAAATCTCGGCGAGGTAGGCGCCGGTGACGAGGCCGAGCGACAGGCTGCCGGCGGTAAGCCCGCTCATCTGGATGCCGAGCACCGCCGGCAGGCAGAAATAGGCCCAGAAGATCAGCACCATCTCCGGCGTGGTGCGGAAGAAGGTGAGGTAGGCGTCGGCGAAACGGCGGGACCACTTGCCGCCGCCGAGCCGGAGGGTGACCATGATCACGGCGACGACGAAGCCGATCGACAGCGCGATCAGGGTGGCAAGGCACGTCACCAGCAGCCCGCCGAGAAGGGCCGGGTAGTTCGCTTCCAGGACGCCGACATTGAAGTTCATGCCGGGCGCTCCAGCCGCTTTTCGACTAAGAGCCCGAGCCGGCTGATGGCGAAGCCGACGAGGAAGAACAGGAGCGCCGCGGCCGTGTAGAGCTCGACCGGCCGGTAGGTGAAGCCGTTGATGCGCATGGCGACCCGCATCAGGTCGTTGATGGCGAGGATCGACAGGATGGTCGACGCCTTGACGGTCGAGATCGCCGAGCTCGTCAGCGGCGGCACGATGAGCCGGAACGCCTGCGGCAGAATGATCTTCGTCCAGACGAGCCGGGTCGGCAGCGCGAGCGCCCGGGCGGCCTCGATCTGGCCCTTGTCGATGGCGGCGATGCCGGCCCGGAAGATCTCGCTCGTGTAGGCACCGACGTTGAAGGTGAGCGCCAGGATGGCGCTGACCGTCGGCGTCAGCGTGAAGCCGAGCGCGAGCGGCAGGGCGAAGTGCACCCAGATCGCCTGCATCAACAGCGGCGTGGCGCGCAGAAATTCGACCAGCGCGCGGATCGGCCAGCGGATGAACCAGAAGCGCGAGGACTGGAACACTGCGAACAGCGCGCCCAGCACGGTGCCACCGACGAGCCCGCTCCCCGCCAGGAACAGCGTGAAGCCGAGGCCCATCAACAGGGCATCGCGAAAGCGCCAGACGACGCCGAAGTCGAGGCTCGACCAGAAGGTCTCGGCCATCGGATCGCTTCCCCGCTCGCTGCGGTCGGGTGGTGGGCATCGCGCCGTTCCCCCGCGTCGTCGGCATGACGTGGAGCGAAGATCCAGATTGGATTTTCGTATCCACTCGGCGATAGTGCTCTGGAATTCGGCCGTCCGTCAACACGCCGCGCACCGCCGAAGGGCAATTTTCAAGCAGCCGCAGCAGGAGCCCAAAAATGCAGCAGATCGTACGTCACGAGATCGGCCCGCGGATGAGCCAGATGGTCGTCTATGGCGACACCATCTACCTCT